>Ga0173482_10000167_pt1 | contig 10639 bp, 14 predicted proteins | sample NitcycUS133311R2_FD_136669 | JGI IMG/M metagenome (GOLD analysis project Ga0173482, IMG submission 136669) | Soil microbial communities from Arlington Agricultural Research Station in Wisconsin, USA - Nitrogen cycling UWRJ-S133-311R-2 (version... | ecosystem: Environmental > Terrestrial > Soil... | reverse complement strand
CGGTCAGTCGCTTGTTGCGGGCACGCCCATCGCGGAAATCCACGATACCAGCGGCGGCGTCTATGTCGACTGGTACATCCCGAACGAGCGGTTTGCCGATCCCCAGGTCGGAAAGCAGGTCCTGGTGCTGTTCGGTAACTGGCGCCACTCCGGAACGATCACCCGGATCCTGCCGGTTTCCGAAGTCTATGGAGGCACGCAGGGGTCCTTCCTGCGTGAACGCGTTGCCACGCAGATCGCCCGCATTCGGTTCAGCCCGGACACCGAGCCGCCGGCTCTGGGCTCCTCGGTCTCTGTTCACATGTACTACAGCGATCTCGTCGCCCGGCTCGCCGGCCTGCTCGTTCGCCTGTTTGGGCTCGGTTGATTGTGACGCGGCGAGTGCCGGAGATGCAGATCGAAGCGGGACAGCCGGCGTGCCCGGCCTGCGGCGGGGAGCTCGCGTTTTTTCCGGTGCTGCATCACATGATCTGCGCCTTTGTCGGCCCGCAATATGACTTCGCTTCGGCGCACGACGGTTACACGTGCCCGAAATGCCGGCGTGACATCGTATCCGGCGACGCCAGTTGCGAGATCGTCGGAACGAGCGCGCGCTGCGCCCGGTGCGGCAAGGAGTGGGTTGTGTCTCCGCCGACCGTGGCCGCCTAACCTGACAAGCATTTCATCGTCGATGGCCCTTCCGGAAGACAGTTGCCGGTTGCTACGATGCAGGCTTCAAGCCTCGGGGGGCGCGGTGAGGCGGCGCGAATTCTTTACGCTTGTCGGCGGTGCCGCGGTGGCCGGCGCATGGCCATTGGCGCTGCGAGCCCAGCAAGCTGCATTGCCGGTCGTTGGATTCGTCAATACCGGCTCGGCAGAGGGCCTCAAGAGCCGCGCGAGCGCATTTCGCAAGGGCCTTAGCGAAACCGGCTTCGTCGAGGGCAAAGACGTTACGATCGAGTATCATTGGCTGGAGGGCCGCACCGATCAGCTGGCGGCGGTGATGGCTGACCTGGTCAGGCGGAAGGTTTCGGTCATCGCGACGCCAGGCAGCGTCGTCGCAGCGCTGGCCGCGAAGGCGGCGACATCGACCGTCCCGATCGCATTCGCTGTTCCCGAAGATCCGGTCCGGCTTGGCCTTGTCGCAAACCTCGGCCGGCCCGGCGGCAACGCGACCGGCATCAATACCTTTTCCCAGGAAGTAACAGGCAAGCGCTTGCGGCTGTTGCATGATCTTGTGCCCAAGTCGGCCCGTTTCGCGCTGCTCGTCAATCCGGGCAACGCGTCGAGCACCCAAAGCACCCTGCGCGAGCTGCGCAAGGCAGCCGGCGACATGGGTGTGCAAATCCAGAAGATCCTCAACGCCAGCACGGCCGGCGAGATCGATGCAGCCTTTGATGTGTTTGCGCGCGAGCGCGTCGACGCGCTTTTTGTCGCCTCCGACGCGTTCTTCAACAGCCGTGGCGTGCAATTTGCAACTTTGACGGCACGCGAACGGATTCCGGCAGCCTACTCCGATAGCGAAGTTGTGGCTGCCGGCGGTCTCATGAGTTACGGGGCCGATCTCACGGACATGTCCCGCCAGGTCGGTGTCTATACCGGCAGCATCCTCAAGGGCGCGAAGCCGGCCGAGCTCCCTGTGGTGCAGTCAGCCAAGTTCAAGTTCGCGATCAACCTTCAGGCTGCGCGAACGCTTGGGATCGACGTGCCTCCCCGCGTGCTCACGATTGCGGACGAGGTGTTCGAATAAGCGTTGTCCCTGCCCGTTAAATGTCGCCCTGACGCATTGTCCGCGCTGGCCTATAATCCCGCCCGCCGCGTTCCTCCAGAAACCGGAGATGTGTCATGGCGATTTATCTGCTGTTCGGGAAATATTCGGCCGAGTCTTTCAAAGGCATCAGTGCCAAGCGCACGGAAGAAGCCAAAGCGCTGATCAAGAAGCACGGCGGCGAGCTCAAGGCCGCCTATGCGACGCTCGGCGGCGTCGACCTCATGATGGCCGTCGACCTGCCGGACAATAAGCAGGCGATGGCGGTATCCATGGCGCTGGCGAAAGCGACCGGCATCGCCTTTACCACTTCGCCGGCAATGCATATCGACGAGTTCGACAAGCTCGCGGGGTAACGCACTCGCACGTCTACTGTCATGGCCGGGCATAGCCGTTCGAAGAACGGCGTGCTTCGCACGCCTATGGCCCGGCCATCCACGCCTTCCTTGCTGAATGATCCGAAGACGTGGATGCCCGGCACAAGGCCGGGCATGACAGCGTTCTACTTCCAGGCGCCAGGAAATTCCGCTATGTCGCGGCGGTGCCTGTTGGGAATGCAAGGTTCGCCACGTTGAGTCAGTTAATGCGTATCGTCTCGCGCGCGGCCGCGCTTGTCAGCCTGGCGCTGATGCTCGCATCCCCCGCGCGCGCGGCCTGCACCGGCAGCTGCGAGCCGAGCGTCGAAGTGGCCCAGGCGGCCATGCAGAAGATCTTCAAGGAAACCTTTCTTTCGCCCTACACGCTGATCTCGTTCGAGCGGCTCGACGGCCGCAGCGGGGAGCGGTACGGGGGCGCCTTCTATGAAATGCGCATCCGCGCCGTGCTGCATTACGACGGCGTCAGGCTTCGCTGCCGGCGCCCGTCATGCCCGGAGCTGCACCACTATCTGCTGGAGAACGACGCGGCGTCGAAAAAGGCGACGGTCGCCGGCTGGCTCTTTCTCGCGAACGACGGCGACGGGTGGAAGACCGTGCCGCTTACTCTACAATCGCCTCAATGATGCGGATGTCACGCACGGCGCCGTCGCCGAGCACGCGCAAGGCTTCCTGGTAGCCGGGGCTGTCGTGGCCGGCGATCGCCTTCTCGAGGCTGGGGAATTCGGAGACGACAAGCCGCTCCTTCAGCCCGGATTCATACGTCATGTTCGGGTTGCCGCGACAGAGATAGCGCACGCCGAACGGCGCGAGCGCCACCGGGGCAAGCTTGGAATAGGCAGTGAGTTTCGCGGGGTCCTTGATCTCGCGATAGGTCGTGACCCAATAGGCTTTGGGCATTGGCGGTTCCTCCGTTGTGCGGCAATCCTAGCGTGTGGACCGAGCAGTGGGGAGGCCACCTAACAACGGGGTCATGCCCGCGCTTGTCGCGGGCATCCACGCCTTCGGGAGGCTCTGAAAGTAAGACGTGGATGGCCGGGACATAGGCGTGCGAAGCAACGCCGTTCTTCGAACGGCTATGCCCGGCCATGACAAGAAGAAGGGACAAGCCCGGCCATGATGAATGTGGGAGGCCTTGCATGACAGCAGGCATGGGACAGACCCCGCTATGACAGTGTAAGACCACGCGGGGGCAACCAAGGTTCGTCCATGCTCAGACTGATTTCTGCGCTCTTTGTCGTGGTCACGCTCGCCGCGCCGGCCTCGGCCGCAAAATGCGGCGGCGATTTCAATACGTTCATTGCCGGCATGGCGCGCGACGCGCAGGCGGCCGGCGTCTCGCGCGCTGTCATCGACCAGGCCTTCGCGGGCGTCACCAGCGACCCGAACGTGCTCGCCTTCGACCGGCGCCAGCGCGGCATGTTCCATTCAAAGAGTTTCGAGGAATACGCGCGCACGCGCGTGATCCCGCCGCGCATCAAGCGTGCCAAAACGCTGATGGGAAAGCACGCGGCGCTGCTTGCGCGCGTCCAGCAGCAGTTCGGGGTGCCGAAGGAATTGCTGATGGCGGTCTGGACGCTCGAAACCGACAACGGCACCGGCGACATGGGCAAGCTGCCGGTGGTTCGCACCATCGCGACGCTCGCGCATGACTGCCGCCGCACCGAGCTGTTCCAGAACGAGCTGATCGCGGCGCTGAAGATCGTGCAGCGCGGCGACCTGCCGCTGAGCGACCTGATCGGCGCCTATGCCGGCGAGATCGGGCAGACGCAATTCCTGCCGTCGTCTTACATCAAGTATGGCGTCGACTATGACGGCAACGGCCACGTCGACCTGCGTCACAGCGTGCCGGACGTGCTCGCCTCCACCGCCAATCTGCTCAAGGTCAACGGCTGGAAGGCCGGCGCGCCGTTCGGCGAAGGCAGCGAGAACTTCCAGGTGATGCGCGAGTGGAATCGCTCCGAGACCTACCGCAAGACCATGGTGCTGTTCGCGGAGAAACTGAGGGAGTAGAGATTTCTGTCGGGCGCTTCGCCTCCAGCCCGCTCACCCCCGCGAAAGCGGGGGTCCAGGGCAATAACACTCTGACCCAGTCATTCGCACCCTGGATTCCCGCTTTCGCGGGAATGAGCGGAGTTTGGTGGCCCGTCAGTTACATCACGCTTTGTGTCACTCCGCAGCCGCCGCGTGTTGCGGATCAAGCAGCCCCGCGAGCACCGTCGGGTCGTCCGTGGTGCGCACGCTCATCGGCTTTTCGTGCCCGCGGATCTCGACCTCGGTGCGCGCGAGCGCATCGGCCGGGAGTCCGGCCAGCGTGCAGACCTCTTCCGAAATGACCGCCCGGCAGCCGAGCCGCTTGGTCATGTCCTGCAGCCGGGCGGCAACGTTCACGGAGTCGCCGAGCGCCGTGAAGACCGTGCGGCCGCGGAAGCCGATGTCGCCGACGATTACCTCGCCGGCATGGATGCCGATGCCGTACTGAACGGGCTCGCTGACTTCGGTCGCGAACTGGTGATTCAACTGGGCGACGTTCGACTCGATCAGTGACGCGGCGCGCAGCGCCTGCCGGCAGGCCGTCGCCGCGTCGGTGTCGAGGCCGAACAGCGCGAGCACGCCGTCGCCGACGAACTGGTTGGGCTCGCCGCCGGCGTCGGTGATCGCGCGCGACACCGTTTCGACAAAGCGATTGATCAGGAACACGATGTCGAACGGCAGGCGGCCTTCCGAAAGGCTGGTCGAGCCGCGCATGTCGACGAACATGCTGACGACGAAGTGTTCCTCGCCGACATGGACGCGCTGGCGGTTGCGCACGAAATCGGCGCCGATATTCGGCGGCAAGACCGGGATCACCGCGACGTCGGTCTGCGGCCGCAGCTGGCAGGCCAGGCGGATCGAGGGGTCCTTGCCGGCGCCGACGCGCGCCAGCACGAAAGATTCCCGCCCCGATGGTTTTGGCAAGGCGCTGCGGTCGCTGACGACCTTGACGCGGCAGGTGGAGCAGCGGGCGCGGCCGCCGCAGACGCTCGCGTGCGGAACGTTATTGCGCAGGCTTGCCTCGAGCACGCTCAGCCCTTTCGGAACGCGCACCTGGCGCCCGGGATACGACACCGTGACCATTCCGCGCCGGCGCTCGTTGAGCGCGCGCGCCCCGCGCGCCGCGAACACCAGCAGGATCGCCGCGGCGTAGCCGATCGGGAAGTAGAACAATGTGACCGTGTCGAGGAACTGCCGCTTGTCGCGCCGGATCTGCCTTATGCGGTCCGCCCGCCATATCGGATTCTTGGCGAGCTGGACGACCTCGCGTGCGCCCTGATGGGCACCGAGCATCGCCAGCGGCGGCAAAAGAACTGCAATCGACAAGAGGATCGGCGCCGCCCAGCGGAAAAACCGCTTCATGCGGAGCCAGAAGTAGAGACCGATGCAGGCATGCGTCCATGCGACGGTCATCAGGATAAGCTGAACAGCGATCATGTGCGGTCGCGTCGACCAGTAGGCGAACAGCACGTTGGCGTAGGGCAAGGGCGGCCAGTCGTAGAGCCATCCGGCGACGCGGACGGGGCCGAAATGACTCGCGAGCCAGAGCGGAATGCTCAGGCCGAGCACCAGTTGCGTGATCTCGGCCACGCTGTAGCGGAAATGCCGGCGCTGATAGAGCGCCCAGAGGCCGAGCGAGAAATGAATCATGGCGGCGGAATAGAGCGTGATGTTGACGGCCGGAATCCGCCACCACCAGATGTGATACCAGAGCCACCTCTGCATCACGTCGTAGGAGATGTTGCCCAGCGCATGATTGAAGAAGTGCGAGAAGACGTACGCGAACATGATCAGGCCGCAGGCCAGCCGCACCTGCCGCACGCCGATGCCGCGCAGCCACGCCAATGTGCGCGCGCCGGAGTCAGGGCGCACCGTCTGCACGTCACCCAAAGCGGGTGCCTGGACCGTCATGGATGCTTGCGCCGCCCCGTAGTTGCCCGCGCCATCGTCCGGGAATTGCCCGGCAAATACAAGAAACATCGGCGTAAACGCGGTGTCATCGGGCTTGTCTGGCTCTGTCATTCCGGGGCGCGCCGAATGGCGCGAACCCGGAATCCAAATATTGGTACTGGGCTCGCATCTGGATTCCGGGTTCGCTCGCTAATGCTCGCGCCCCGGAATGACGTGGCGGGGACCCCGCCAAATCGCCGTAGTTGGATTTTGACCCACGTCAAACCAGTCCCGCGCTGATGTCCTAGAGTGCATCCGGATTCGCGAGAGGGCGCGCACGATGAACATGACGCATTACATGGAGCTGCTGGCGGCCAACCAGCCCTGGAACCTGATCATCTTCATGGCCATTCCGATCGTGCTGGCGGAGACGATCGCCGTCACCGAGCTCTACATTCTTTACACGCGCGAATACAAAGGCGCGGTGCGCCAGCTCAACCGGGTCTGCAGCATCGTGGTGGGCCTCTACTTCGCCGGCGTCTTTCTTTATCTGCTGCGCAACGCGGTGATGCCGATCACCGCCGAGAGCGCCTGGCGCGGCCCGGCTGACGTGATCGCAGTCACCTTCTACCTGCTCGGCATCGTGCCGCTGCTCGGTCTCACGCTGGTCGACCTCAACATCATCGGGCGTGAGCGGACCCTGCATGGCAAGATGGCGATCCATGCCGGCTTCGTGGCGCTGTTTCTGGTCGTCGGGCATATCGCGATGATCTTCGGCATGCTCGATCCCTCGGTGCTTTACGCCAGCGGCGCCACGCATTCGCACTGAGTCGGCGCGACACCGTTACGATTTCGTCACCATACCGGCGCTTGTGATTTGAGCACGCCGCGCGCGTGCCTCATAAGCTTGCCGATGCGCCGGTTCATTCCACTCCTTATTCTCCTTGGGCTCATCTTCGGGGCGTCGTACGCGAGTGCGCTCATCAACCGGGTCATGGGTCCGTGGAGCTCAACTGCGATCCATCAGGACGGCAGCCTCTCGCACATGCAGTTCGGCGTCGACTTGCCGCGACCGGAATGGGTACCGGTTTATCCCGGTGCCTGGGTGGTGGGGGGAAGCAAAATCACATCGGTGGAGCATCCGGCCGGATTCCATGGGCTTGATCTCGGCACGCGCGCCTCGCTCGATGAGGTCAGGCGCTTCTACACCGAGCAGCTTACGGCTGAGGGCTTCGAGGTCAGCGATCTCGGGCTGATGGGATTGAATCCGCCGACCGCGGCGCTGCTCGGCATCGACGGCATGCTCTCGGCAAAGCGGCCTTCGACCGACGACACGATCGACGTGCAGATCCGCACGCCCGACGGCATCATCCCGTCGCGGTTGCTGCAGATCCACTGGCGCAAGATCAGCGCGACGGCGCCGATGCCCCCTGTCGCCGCTCACCCCCGCGCAAGCGGGGGTCCAGCTGCCAACTGAGACTTTGCAATCGACGCCCTGGATTCCCGCTTTCGCGGGAATGAGCGGAAGAAAGCCCCCTCGTCCGGGCGGTATCGAACGTAATCAGGTAAGTACGCGTACCTGACCTGATTATATGTTCGCTATCGCACCTACGAGCGCCTATATGTATGCCCATCACTGACAGGCTCATTGGCGTCAGTGGCTGAGAGACGCGACCGCGCTCCCGCCGAACCGGCAGGAGGCTCGTCGTGGCACATTCCCCGAACACGCTGCTGGATTCGCTCGCGACGAAAACCTTCGCCGCGATCGAGCCCCATCTGAAAACCGTCGAACTCGTGCACGGCGAAGTCCTCAGCGAGGCCGGCAATCAGGTCACGCGCGCTTATTTTCCGCATTCGGGCGTGATCTCGCTGGTCGTCGAGCTCAGCATCGGCGACATGATCGAAACGGCGATGATCGGGCGCGATGGGGTGCTTAACGCCTCGTCGGCGCTCGATGGAAAGATCTCGCTCAACAAGGCGATCGTCCAGCTTGCGGGCGCTGCCTCCACCATCGAGGTCGATCAGCTGTGCAAGATCGCCCGCGAGTTCGATGCATTCCGCTCGCTGCTCATCCGTCACGAGCAGGTCCAGTTCGCGCAGGCGCAGCAGTCGGCCGCCTGCAACGCCAGTCATTCTGTCGAAGCCCGCATGTGCCGCTGGCTGCTGCAGATGCGAGACTTTGCCAGCAGCGACGACTTGGTGCTGACGCAGGAGTTCCTCGCCCAGATGCTCGGCGTGCGGCGGCCGAGCGTGTCGCTCGTCGCCAACACTTTGCAGAAGGCGGGTTTGATCAAATATCGCCGGGGCAACATCCGCTTGCTGGATATTGAAGGGCTCAAACAGGGGTCTTGCGAGTGCTATGGCGTCGTAAAGGCCCATTATCAACGGATGCTGGCGGGCTAGAATTATTTGCGAAAATGGCGCCTATGTCCGGAACCGGACGGTCGGTTCGCCGTTCATCGGTCTGAGCCTTAAGGACGCCGGGTTCGGCCGGCACCGCACAGCAGTCAAGTGCAATTGAGCTGCAACCAGCTCACCGGGCAACAACAAAAAGCAACATGACCGGGGCTCGTCATGCGTGATGCGCAGTATCTTCGCGCCCAAGCGGAACTCTGTCTGGAAGTCGCGCGCCAGATCAGCGACCTGAAAACGGCCGAAAATCTCAAGGCGGAGGCCGCTCGATATCATGCGGAGGCTGCCGCGGTCGAAGCGGCGGAACAGCCGGGACCGGACGGAGGCCGCCCAACCGCCGCATGAAGCCGGCGACGGCGTCCTTATGTTGGAGTCAAACCGACAACCATTCGCCGGATGCTGAACCCGGCGGACGACTGACCGGCATCCTTGCGCGTCACGATTTTTCGGATCGCAGGTGATCTTTGGCTTCTTCCTCGGCCAGCAGTTTCAGGATCTGCTGGCGCTGGGAATCATCAGCTGTTTCCGTCAACAGCCTTCGAAGGCGCTGCAAATTTTCGCGGTGGATGAACTGTTCCATGAGAACTTTCCCCGCATGCATTCAGCTTAACGTTAAGCCTGCGCCTAATCGCGAGGCGTGTCGAATGATATGTTTGCCACCTGACAAAGCCATGACGGCCCCGCCGGTTATAGGGTTCCGGAGTCAGTGGCCCGGCCGGTATCCGGGTCGGACAACCCAGGCGGTGGATGTTGAACAAGGAACCGGCCCCGCTACGGCTTAGCGGCCGTCCTATGATTGCCTCGACTTTTTCCGGCGCAATTACTTTCTACCGCGGGAGATATTTCTGAACGGCGCGGTTCTGCAGGTCGATGCGGCGCGCGGCGCCTTCGATCGCGAGACGCTGGCCTTCGCTCGTGTCGATCGGGCCGTATTTCGGCAGGATGCCGTTCTTCAACGCATCGGCGTCGAAGTTGCCGACGACCGGCGTGTTGCCGATCGGCAGGCCGGCGTTCGACTGCGACTTGATGTGCTCCTGCAACGACCACACGCCCACAGTCTGCAGCGCGGACATCAGCGCGATGCCGAGGGCGAGGCCGAGGATTGCCTTCATCAAAGTCATGCGCCGCTCCGTCCGAAACGGCGGCATCGTAGCCATTTCGCATTAAATGCCCGGCAAGCAGAACCGCGATGTTTGAGTAAAGGCCTTAACCCCGCGGAAGCCATGACTGAGGCTTCACGCGACCCGCATAAAAAAACCCGCCGTTGCCGGCGGGGCGAAGGAGGGAGGTTCGGTCTTCGCGTCAGCAGACTGAAACACAAAACCGTTATCGTCTGTGAGGTGCCTCACATTCGCCCGCTTGTCACACCGATATCCTGCGCTGCGCGGACGGCGGAGAGACGGATAAGAAAACTGGAGCAAGCCATGCTCGCCCTTGTAATCGAGTACTCAAAGCTGATGCTGCTCTTCGTGCTGATCGGCACAGTCGTGACGCTGTCGCGTTTCGAAAGCCGCAAGCAGTCACCTCTCCCGTCGGGGGACCGCTCCTCTTATTCCTTGTAGGTCTACCCGCCGTCGCATCTTTCAATCCGCTCACCCCCGCGAAAGCGGGGGTCCGGAAACATCACTCATCCTCCTTGTAGATCTGCCCGCCGTCATAGCCGCAGGCGATGCGGCCGAGACGGGCGCGGAAGTCCTCCGTATCGAGCGCCTGCAGCGCGGCGTCGACCGCCGCCGTATTGGCCGGCGTGCGGCCGCGTTCGAGAACGTCGGCAAGCAGCGCGCGGTCGAGATGAGGCAGCGAGGCCCAGAAGCCCTTGCCGAGAATGCCGGCAAGCGCGTGCTCGGGATGGCTTGCGTTCTCCGGCGCGCGGCCGATCTCGTACATGTGGCGCACTGAATCCCACGGCGCACGCTCGCGCGGAAAGCGCGCCGCGACATCTGTTGCTTCCTCCGCAACGTAAAAACGGTTGAGCGTGTCGAACAGCATGAAGCGGTAGCCCTGCTCGAGAAGAAACGGCTCCCAGTTCTCCCAGGACGGCTCATTCGAGCCCGGCGCGATCGCCTCCACCACGACCGTCTTCGGCCGGAATGTCTTCCAGTCGCCGCTCTTCAGTACATCGACCTCGGCACCCTCGACGTCGACCTTCAGGAAATCGATCTCGCGTAGCCCCTGCCTGCGG
>Ga0173482_10000166_pt1 | contig 10680 bp, 10 predicted proteins | sample NitcycUS133311R2_FD_136669 | JGI IMG/M metagenome (GOLD analysis project Ga0173482, IMG submission 136669) | Soil microbial communities from Arlington Agricultural Research Station in Wisconsin, USA - Nitrogen cycling UWRJ-S133-311R-2 (version... | ecosystem: Environmental > Terrestrial > Soil... | reverse complement strand
GTGAGCGCGGAGAAGTTGGTGAACATGCCGCCAACGCTGAGCAGGCCGCGGCCGAGCTGGCCGAGCGGACGGCTCGTGCGCACCGCGGTCGCGAGCTCGCCGCGAATCGCGTAGACGAGCACGACCGGCAGGATGGCAAAAGCGCTGCGGAAGAACACCATCTGCCCGATCGGTGCGACGTCGCCGAGCTGGCGCACCAAAGCCGACATGGCGGCGAAGAGCAGAGCTGAAATCAGTTTCAGGCCGATGGCCTTGAATGGATGCATCGCGGGCTCAACGAGTCACCCATTCATACCGGCGCCGCTCCACCTTGTCATCGCCGGCCATCAGCGCAGCGGGCGGACCTTTGACATCAACCGCTTTGCTCTCCTTTACGTTCGTTATTACGCACGTCGACCGCCGAGCGCCTTCTTTTGAGTCTGGCTGACCTGACCTCGTTCGTTGCTCAGCGGAAAACGAGGTAGGAAGGCAAAATTACAACCGACAATCCGACAATCAAGACGATGTTGAAGTGAAAATTAAACCCCGGAGCTCCGCCGTGTGACTGAGACTCCTGCACGAGTTGAACATTTTCAGCGTGCGGGATGTTTTCTTGCCTGGGCATTTGTCTTTACTGGCCCTTGAGAGAGGACCGCCGGTGAAAGCGGCCCTCCCTCTCCACTTTTGCCTAATCGATGACTTGAATGACCGTGCGATTTGACGGCTCGACCAAGTAAACGTGCTCATCGGAGTAGACGTAGCGATATTTCGAGAACTTGGGGCCCCAGGCAGAGGGAACTGCTCTCAATTCCACATCAGCCGGAATCCTTGCGCCGACAGCGATCCTCTCCTGTACCCTGACCGGGGCTACCTTCTCCTTCACAACGTACTCCTTGATCAAAGTTCGTTGTTCGGGTTCGACAACAATTGTGTCTGCAGGGCCTACGCCTACGGTTTGACCGAACGCCGTCGCCCCGGCGAAACAGGCCACAAGGCCCGCTGCCATCAAAGTGCGTTTCATGCTCAAGCTCCATTCGTGAGGGCAAAATCGCCCTTAGGCGAACGCCAATGCGGGACGTCCAGTTCCTAACGGCAAGCGAACCGTCATCGACGCTGTCGCAATGGAACCAGCGCGCTAAGCGCACTTATGCAGAAACTGATTGGCTGGCGCGCACTGACAGTGCGCGCCGCTCGGGCGATGATTGGCACAGCCGCGGTGAAATATCGTCCTAAAGTCTTCCCATCAGGACAAGGATCAACAGGATAACGATCACAAGCCCGAGTCCGCCGCCGCCATAGTAGCCGGTGCCGTAAAAGGGGCCGCCGCCCAGCCCGCTAAACCCGCCAAGCAAAACAATCACTAAAATGATCAGGATGATCGTGCCGACTGACATTTTACTCTCCAAAATAATCGGACAAAATCCGGCGCACGCGCCCAGAACAGGTTAGACGCTGCGCGTACCGATGCGTTGGTGCCGCAGCCAGAAACCGGCAAAATCAGCTGCGTCCGTCTTCCCTGTTGCGGCCGGTTGCCACCGGGCGCGTGCGCAATTCAACGCGGAACTATGGGTTTTGGTTCATGCGCCCGCGAGGCTTATTCGATCTTCCTTGGAAGGCCTGAAGTGGTCCGCTAATCCACGACCGGCTTCCTGCGCTTGCTGCCGTGCGTATTCGCATAAATTTTCGTGAACTCCGCCCCGAGCAGGAAAATCTGGGCCGAGTAGTAAACCCACAACAACAGCACGATGAGACCGCCGGCGGCGCCGTAACTCGAAGCGACCGCGCTGCTGCCGATGTACCAGCCGATGAGCGTTTTTCCGATGCTAAACAGCAGCGACGTCATCAGCGCGCCTACGATCACGTCCTTCCACTGGAGCGTGCGGTCGGGCAAAACCTTGTAGATCGCGCCAAACAGCAAGGCGAAAAGCAACCACGAAACAGCGAAATTAAGCCCGGACAGGATCAATGTGCCCACAGGCAACCGGTCCAGATAGCTCGCGAAAACTGTCAGGCCTGCGCTCACGACGAGCGAAACCATAAGCAAAAATCCCAAAGCCGCCACCAGCCCGAGGCTCGTGACACGCGCGCGAACCAGACGCGACAGCGTGGTCTCCCGGGATCGGGTTTTCCAGATGGTGTTCAGTGCAGCCTGCATCTCGCCAAAGACGCCAGAGGCGGTGGCGATCAGCATGACGATCCCGACGATGGTCGCAACGATACCCGACGATTTGGTCGAGGCGCTGGCAATCACAGACTGCAACACGTCGGCGGCCTGCTGTCCCATCAGCGTGCTGAATTGGCCGCTGATCGCACTTTGTGCAGCGTCGCGCCCAAAGACCAACCCCGCAATCGCGATGATGATAAGAAGCACAGGAGCAAGAGAGGTAATCGCATAGAAAGCAATGGCGGCACCGCGACTTAACGCTTCATCGTCAACAAAGGACAGCGCGGTATCCACCAGCAGTTTCCAGGCAGCGGACATCATTTTTTTCATCTCTGCAGACCAACAGGCAGCGGAGACGTTTGTTCAGCAGGCATCGAAGCGGCCGCCTTGAAAGGCATTTTTGCGGCAAATTCCGACCCGTGGCCTACGAGAACAGCTGGTGGGAACCGATCCTGCGGCGCGGTATCGGTTACCGCCCCGGTACCCCGAGCTCTTTCATGACCGTTTCGGCGTTGTCGCCGACCTTGGCAATCGCAGCTTCGATCTCGGCTCTCGATTTTTTGAGACGCTTGCACCAATGACGCGCGAGATCCTTGCTGGATAAATCGACGCGATTTCGTTCTTTCCTTGCAGCCGAAGTTGTCAGCATGACCTGCGATCCATGTGATCACCGGACAAGCGTCAACGTGTCCGTTTGTTCCGAAGGAACGAGGCAGGCACCGACCCGTTATTGGTACGGCCAAAGCCAAGTCATACCTGCATCAAAAGACACAGGAGCGTCAGTCATGGACTGGAATCGCGTAGAAGGTAACTGGAAACAGTTCAAAGGACAGGTCAAAGAGAAGTGGGGCAATCTCACCAACGACGACCTCGACAAGATCGAGGGTCATCGCGATCAGCTGGAGGGAATAATCCAGGAGCGATACGGGATCGCGAAGGATCAAGTCAGGAAGGATGTTGACGCCTGGCTGGAATCGGTGTGACCCCTCGGATAATTTCTGCATATCTCTTTAAAAGCGGACATCTCAGCGATGTCCGCTTTTTCTTGGCCGCTTTAAGGCAATGCCGCCCCACAGGGATCACGGCTTCTCGCATTCACGGATTGCTCCTATAAAGTGCGCGTTGCGCATGCTCCGAAAACCTCCGCCATCCGTTTTGAAAGGCAAGGCCCCACGATTGGGCCGGAGGGATTTTTCAGTTCCGCAAATCCTGGCCCTATCGGTGGCGCTCACATTGCTGATCTCGATACCGGTCTGGACGCATCCCCTGCCGCCTCTGTCCGACTACGTGAATCACCTGGCGCGGATGCATGTGATCTCAGACCTGTCGCGCAATCAGCAGCTGGCGATGTTTTACCAACTGAATTGGCAGGTGATCCCCAATCTGGCGATGGACTCTATCGTGCCGTCGCTCGCCCGGCTCGTGAATGTTTACCTGGCCGGACAGATTTTTCTGGTTGCGATGTTCGCGCTCATCATATCGGGCGTCGTGGTGCTCAATCGGGCGCTGGTCGGCCGGTTTTCGGTCCTGCCATTGCTGGCAATCCCGCTGCTCTACAACTACGTCTTCCTGGTCGGTCTGACGAATTACATTTTCGGAATCGGCGTCGCCCTATGGACGCTGGCGGCGTGGATCAGCACCAGAGAGCGTGCCTGGCCGATACGCTTCGTATTATCGACCGCGTCAATCGTCGTCTTGTTTTTCTGCCATCTGTCGGCGCTCGGTATCTACGCCATCGGCCTGCTCTCCGTGGAAACTCTGCGGCTATGGCAGCAAAAGTCCGAGCCCTGGCCGCCCAGAATTGTAGATTTTGTTCTGAGCGGCCTGCCATTTCTAGTCGTGGCGCCGCTGCTTTATCAAAGCCCCACAATGCGCCTTGTCGCCGCGACCTCCTGGGAACAGCGCGGCAAGCTCGACGGATTGATTTATGTCTTTTCGACTTATTCCGACATCGTGGCCTTCGCATTGATCGCAATCCTGGCCGCAGGCGGGGTGTGGGCCGTACGCCACCGGGTTCTGCAATTTCATCCGCTGGCCACGGTTCTTCTTGTCGTTGGAGGTGTCGTTTATTTCGCGCTGCCGCGCGTGATGTTCGACACCTATATGACCGATCAACGCGTGCCGCTTGGCGTGGTCTTCATGCTTTTCGCGTGCGGCGACCTCGACACGCACCGTCGCCTGGTCCGGCGCGGCTTCCTGAGCCTGCTCGTGGTTCTCATCGCCTTGCGGCTGCTGGAAATCGATTACAACTGGTCGCAGCTGTCGGACTCGACGAGCGAGTTTCGTTCATCGGTGCGGCGCATCGCGCGGGGCTCAAAGGTCTTCGTTGCTTATGCCAATGCGTCAGCCGGCGAGGACGTGCGCGATCTCGGCCTTGTTCACGCCGCCTGCATTGCCACGATCGAGCGCTCGGCGTTGGTCACGACCCTGTTCACCGTCGAAGGCAAGCAGGTCGTGCACGTCCGTCCTGAATACCGCGATTTCGCCGATCTGCATGACGGGACGCCCCCATCGACGCCGCAGCTTATTCTGGCTGCCGAGCATCCCCTGCCGGATATGCCTGCTTTCTGGCTGAACTGGACCAAGTTCGACTACATCTACATTCTTTTCACCGATGACGAAGCGCCTAATCCCGATCCGGCGCGGCTGCGTCTCGTCACCGATGGCGACCGTTTTCAGCTCTATCGCGTCATCAAGCCCTAATAGCCTCGGCAATGCCGCAACAAGGCGCAACGGTCTTGGCCACCCAAGACAAGGCCTGACATCCGGCCCCTGCATCCGAATTCGATCAAGACCCGGCCAGCGCGACCTTGGAAGCGGATTCTGCCTCGCCGACCACCTGGAGGGTGCGCAAAACACTCGATGGGTTGACGCTGATCGAATCGATGCCAAGTTGCGTCAAATATCTGGCGATCTCGGGATAGTTGGCCGGAGCCTCCCCGCAGATTCCGACATGGCGTCGATTGCGCCTGGCTCCGGTGACCGCCAGCTTGAGCATCTCCAGCATGCCAGGATCGCGCTCGTCAAAGTCGAAGGCGACGATTTCTGAATCGCGATCGACACCGAGCGTGAGCTGCGTCAGATCGTTTGACCCGATGGAAAATCCATCGAACAGCTTGGCAAAAGAATCGATTTGAATAACGTTGTTCGGGATTTCGCACATGACGTAGATTTCGAGGCCACTATCACCGCGCCTGAGGCCGTGCTTGGACATCTCGTCGATGACCCGTTTTGCTTCCTCGACGCGCCGGCAAAACGGCACCATCACACGCAGATTCGTCAAGCCCATCTGGTCACGAACGCGTCGGAGCGCGGCGCATTCGAGCGCAAAACCCGCAGCATAGGCGGGGTGCGAATAGCGTGCCGCGCCTCGAAAGCCCAGCATCGGGTTTTCCTCTTTTGGCTCGAAGCCCTCGCCGCCCAACAAGCGCGCATATTCGTTGGTCTTGAAATCGGAAAGACGCACGATAACCGGCTTTGGATAGAAGGCCGCGGCGATCGTGCCGACGCCTTCCGCGAGCCTGTCGACAAAATAGGCTGCCGGGTCGGCATAGTTGCGGACCAATCGCTGGATCGCCTTGCGCGCGGAAGCCGAAGCAACCTTGTCAGGCTTCACCAGGGCCATCGGATGGACTTTGATGTATTCACTTATGATGAATTCCATGCGCGCAAGGCCGACACCGTCATTGGGCAGCATTGCGCACTTGAAGGCCAATTCCGGATTGCCAAGATTGAGCATGATCGCGGTGCGAGGCCGCTTAAGCGCGCTCAGGCTGAGCCGGGTAGTCTTTACAGGCAGCGCGCCTGCATAGACGTAACCGGCCTCGCCTTCGGCACAAGATACCGTCACGGTCGCCCCCGCCTTCAATGTCCTTTTGGCGTTGGTCGCGCCAACAACCGCCGGAATGCCGAGTTCGCGCGCCACAATGGCGGCGTGACACGTGCGTCCCCCGCGTTCCGTGACGATCCCGGCCGCAATTTTCATGACCGGCTCCCAGTCCGGGCTCGTCGACTCGGCAACCAGAACTTCGCCCTCTTTAAAATTCTTGAGCTGCTTCACGTTTGCGATCGTGCGGACCCGACCAACCGCGATTTTTTCTCCGACCGCGCGGCCCTCGGCCAGCACGGTGCCGGTGCTCTCGAGTGAATAAGTTTCGAACTCCGTCGACGGCCGCCGGGATACGACCGTCTCCGGCCTTGCCTGGATGATGTAAAGCTGACCATCCGTGCCGTCTTTTGCCCATTCGATATCCATCGGCATAAGATGGCCGGCGATCCTCGAATAGTGGTCTTCAACCGCAATCGCGTCGCCAGCGAGCTTCAGCACTTCGCTGTCAGTCAGACAGAAATGTTCGCGCTGGGTGTTTGGGACCGTAACGTTTTTTATTCCGCCCCCGCGTCCGGCATAGATCATGCGCAGTTGCTTGCCGCCGAGCGACCGGCTCAATACGGCGCGAAAGCCTGCCCGGAACGTCGGCTTGTGAACGTAGAACTCATCAGGGTCGACGGTGCCCTGCACGATGTTTTCGCCGAGCCCATAGACACCGGTGATGAACACCACGTCGCGAAATCCGGATTCGGTGTCGAGCGTAAACATAACGCCGCTGACGGCACGGTCGGCGCGCACCATCTTCATCACGCCAACCGAAAGCGCAACCTTGAAGTGGTCGAAGCCTTTGTCGATGCGATAGGAAATTGCCCGTGCGGTGAACAGCGACGCAAAACAATGGCGGCAAGCATCAAAAAGTTGGTCGGCACCTCGAACGTTGAGATAACTCTCGTGCTGTCCGGCAAAGCTGGCTGAAGGCAGATCCTCAGCCGTGGCAGAGCTCCGGACGGCAACGGCGACATTAGGCCCGTATTGGTCCTCGAGCTTGCGATAGGCCAGAACAGCCTGGCGCTTGAGTTCGTCGTTGCCGGTCGCGCGATAAACAATCCGGCGAAGTTGGGCGGCACGCTTTGCCAGAGCTTCGACGCGCCGCCTGTCGAGCCCGTCGAGGAGCTTGCGCAGCGGCTCCCAGGCATTGGCCGCGGTGAGAGCGTCGCGGTAAGCCTGCGCACTCAAGGCAAAGCCGTTTGGAACTCGCATTCCTTGCGCCGCCAGGCTCGAATAGAGCTCGCCAAGCGAGGCATTCTTGCCGCCGACGATCGGTACGTCGCTCAGGCGAATGTCGGAAAACCACCGGATGTAGTCAGTTTCAGGCATGCCAACCCGTTGTTCTTGAGGAGCTAAACAGGGCGCCGGGGCCGGGGCATTGATTTTGGTCAAAGGCAGCCAACACGACATGTGGCAAGAACAGCGTCCGGGTGCCGGCCCCGCCAATGCGACTGGATGAAGCCATGCAAACGAGCGCCGAGACGGCAGGCGTCCAAAAAGCCCCTCCAAAGCGCGTGGCATTTTACTTTGTGGCCCATGAGGACGACTGGCAACTTTTCATGAACCCGTCAGCGTTTTACGACGTTCTCGAAGACGGTCTTCATCCACCTGACGGCAGGCGATGCAGGCCTCGGAACAAATACAGGTGGACGCAAGCATCCCTACTACGCCGCGCGCGAAACCGGCGCTGAGAACGCGATCCGCTTCATGGCTGATTCAGACAATCGTGCGCCGGACGATACGCAAGTGTCCACGCCCGCATTCAACGGCCGTCAGATCCGCCGCGTGAGCTACCGCAATACGGTGGCGTATTTTCTGCGCTTGCCGGACGGAAGCCCTGAGGGCGATGGTTATGCTGATACCGGAGATCAATCACTCCGGCGGCTGGCGCAGGGTCAAATCCGGGCACTCACCGCTGTCGACGACAGCGCGTCGTACTCGGGCTGGAGCGACCTGACGTCTACGCTCCGTGCCATCATCGAGCTTGAGCGCGGGCAGGCTCCGGTCATCCACCTCAATTTGCCGGAGGTCGATATCAGGTTGAACCCCGGCGATCATCCCGACCACTATATGACGGGTCAGGCTGCGCTCGCTGCCACGGAAGACTTCAGCGCGCATCGCGTGCATTATGTCGGATATAGCAGCGCCAAATCGCCCGAGAATCTCAGCGCAAAGGACCGCGATATGAAATGCGCGGTCTATGCGGTCACCGGCGCCAGCCTATTGGCGCTCGATCACCCGATCTCCTGGCGGCACTACGACGAAAGTTATGCCGGACGCAGCTACTTCCGGCGCACGTAACGGCTGGCTATTTCGCCGGCCGCAGAGACTTCAGGTAGACTGCAATAGCCTCGCGATCGGCGGCGCCGAGCTGACGCGTGTTGGCGACGACCTCAACCATCGCGCCACCGACACGGTCGGAATCCGGCGTCATGCCGCTGTCGAGCACTTCGACGAAATCCTCGACCTTCCAGTCATGCAGCTTGCCTTGCGTGAGGTCGGGCACGCCGCCCTGCCCGGTCGGGCTCTGGCCGCCGGTGAAGCGCCGGCTTGCGATGATCGCGCCGAGAATATTGCGCGGCGAATGACATTCGGCGCAATGGCCGGGTGCGTTCACCAGATAGGCGCCTCTGTTCCATTGCGCGGACTGTGACGAATCCGGCTTGATCGGGGCATCGTCGAGAAACAGCAGTTTCCAAAGGCCGACCGTGCGTCGGACGTTGAAAGGGAATTTCAGAGCGTGGTCGGGCGCGGCGCCGGAAATCGCCGGCAAGGTTTTGAGATAGGCGAAGAGATCGCGCAGGTCTTCCGTGCGCATCGCCTGATACGACGTGTAGGGAAACGCCGGGTAGAGGTGCTGCCCCGAAGGCGAGATGCCAAACCGCATGGCGGCGATGAACTGGGCCTCGGTCCAGCGGCCGATGCCGTCATTGGCATCGGATGAGATATTCGGAACGTAGAACGTGCCGAAGGCTGTCGGCAGCGCGAGACCACCGCCAAGTCGCGTCGCATCGTCCTGCTTCGGCACCGCGTGGCATGACGAGCAGCCGCCGATAAGAAACATTGTGCGGCCATTCGCGACATCGGGATTGTGAGCCGACAGCGCAATCTGCGGCACCACGGGCGCGCTCAGTATCCAGCACGCGGCCAGCGCGAGCGCGCCGGCGGCAAGCAACACCAGTGCGATCAGGCTTTTCTTCATTGCGCCCGCGCCCCGCTGCAGTCATATACAAATCGACGTGCCGGCGCGACCCTGTCACGCCGGCACATTTGCACGACCGCGCTCGCCACTATTGCTTCGCGAGGCGATAATCCTTGTGGCAGGCGTCGCACGCATTTCCGATGGCCGGAATGGCGGCGCGCAGGGCGTCGACCGAGCCCTTGGCCTTGTCGCGATTGTCGGCGACGACCTTGCCGAATGCGGCCGCCTTGCCATCGAAGTCGGCCTTCGACGTCCAGATCTTCGGCGCCGCGCGGGTCTTCTGGCCGCTCTTCGAGTTGTCCGGAAACAACGATGGCAGCTTCTGCGCGGTGTCGGTCCATTGCGCAAAGGCGGCGTCGACTTTGGCCGCATCGAAGGGCGCCTGGCCGCGCATCATCCGTACGACGATCTCTGCGTTGTCCTGGTTCTCCTTCATCAGCCCTTTGCGTGTGGCGATCGGGTCGGATTGTGCGATCACCGCGCCTACTCCGAGCACGAGAAATGCGGCGGCAAGAGCCGCTCCGGCAGGTCGTCCCATTGGCAAATCTCTTTCCTGGGTCTTTTGGCTGGCCCCACCCCCTCAGACAAACATTTGTCTCACAAGGATATTCCGGCGCCTTTAAACGCGGTCGGCGATCACGAAATCGTGAACAGCATCAGGCGGCGGTGGACGCATGCGCCGAGCGGATCGCCTGCCAGATGCGCTGCGGTGTCGCAGGCATATCGACGTGGCGGATGCGGTGAGCGCGCCAGAGCGCGTCGACGATCGCATTCATAACCGCCGGGCACGATCCGATCGCGCCCGCCTCGCCCGCGCCCTTCACGCCGAGCGGATTGGTCTTGCACGGAACGTTGCGTGTCTCGAACACGAAGTCCGGCGCATCGCCCGCGCGCGGCATCGCGTAGTCCATGAAGCTGGCGCTGAGCAGCTGGCCGGAGACCGGATCGTAGACCGTGCTTTCCATCAGCGCCTGCCCGATGCCCTGAACCGCCCCGCCATGCACCTGGCCGGCGAGCAGCAGCGGGTTGAGCGTAGCGCCGAAATCATCAACGACGATGTAATTGAGAATCGATGTCGCGCCGGTATCGGGATCGATCTCGACCTCGGCAATGTGCGTGCCGTTCGGATAAGTCGGCGGCTCGACGCTGAATTCCTCCGCCGCGCGCAGCTTCTCTGGCGATGCGCTCGGATGGACGGCAAGATCGGCGAACGAAGTGACGCGATCGGTGCCGGCCACACGCACGGCGCCATCGGCGATCTCGAGATCGCTCACGCTCGCTTCCAGCGCATTGGACGCAATGTCCTTGAGCTGCTCGCCCAGCGTCTTGGCGGCACGGTCAACAGAAACGCCGCCGACGGGGATCGAACTCGAGCCGCCGGTGCCGGCCCCGCTCTTGATGCGGTCGGTGTCGCCCTGCACCATGCGCACGCGCTCCGGGGGGAGGCCAAGCCGCTCC
>Ga0173482_10000165_pt1 | contig 10681 bp, 8 predicted proteins | sample NitcycUS133311R2_FD_136669 | JGI IMG/M metagenome (GOLD analysis project Ga0173482, IMG submission 136669) | Soil microbial communities from Arlington Agricultural Research Station in Wisconsin, USA - Nitrogen cycling UWRJ-S133-311R-2 (version... | ecosystem: Environmental > Terrestrial > Soil >... | reverse complement strand
TTCCAGCCGCCGAAGCTGTGATAGGCGACCGGTACCGGGATCGGCACGTTGATGCCGACCATGCCCACCTGGATGCCGTGCGCGAACTGGCGCGCGGCGTCGCCGTCGCGGGTGAAGATCGCGGTGCCGTTGCCGTACTCGTGGGTGTTGATGAGGTCGGCGGCTTCTTCGAAGCGCTCAGCGCGCACAACGCTGAGCACTGGGCCGAAGATCTCGGTTTTGTAAATGGTCATGTCCTTGGTCACGCGGTCGAACAACGTGCCGCCGAGGAAGAAGCCGCCTTCGTAGCCCTGTAGCTTGAGTCCTCGTCCGTCGACGACGAGCTCGGCACCTTCGCCCACGCCCTGGGCAATGAGACCTTGGATGCGGTGCTTTGCCTCTGCCGTGATGACAGGACCCATCTCTGACTGAGGGTCGGTCGCCGGACCGACTTTCATCGTGCGAATCTTTGGCGCTAGTGCTTCTAGCAACAGGTCTCCCGTCTTCTCGCCTACCGGCACCGCGACGGAAATGGCCATACAGCGCTCGCCTGCCGAGCCGAAGCCCGCTCCCATCAGGGCATCAACGGCCTGGTCGATGTCCGCATCAGGCATGACGATCATGTGATTCTTCGCGCCGCCAAGCGCCTGCACGCGTTTGCTCGACGCCGAGCCGTAGGCGTAGACATGTTCCGCGACCGGCGTGGATCCCACGAAGCTCACGGCCTTGATGTCTGGATGAAGGAGGATAGCGTCCACGGCTTCCCTATCACCGTGAACGACGTTCAGAACACCGGGCGGAAAGCCTGCCTCCTGGAAGAGCTCCCAGATCAGCATGGACGCCGAAGGATCGCGCTCCGACGGCTTGAGCACGAAGGCGTTGCCGCAAGCGATGGCGACCGGATACATCCACATCGGCACCATGGCCGGGAAGTTGAACGGAGTGATGCCCGCGACCACACCAAGAGGCTGACGATCGGACCAGCTGTCGATCTCGGGTCCGACATTGCGGCTGAACTCGCCCTTCAGAAGATGCGGGATACCACAGGCAAAATCGACGACGTCGATGCCACGGGAAAGCTCACCTTTCGCATCGGCGTGCGTCTTCCCGTGTTCGGTCGAAATCAGGCGCAATCGCATCGGCATTCTTGTGCAGCAGCTCCTTGAAACGGAACATCGGTTGAACGCGCTTGAGCGGCGGCGTCACGCCCCAACCTGCGGCCGCACGTTTCGCCGCTGTCACGGCCGCGTTCACCTCCTCCGCGGTCGACAGCGGCACTTCCGCAATCTGCTCACCTGTCGCAGGGTTGTAGACTGGTGCTCTGCGGCGGGACGACGATGTGACCCTTTTTCCATCGATGGCGTTCTGAAGGATGTCCATGGGCCGACGATGCCTTGCGTCTTAGCTCGCGGTCTTGAGCACGCCTGAGAAAATATCGATGAGCTGATCGATCTCCTTCTTTTCGATGATCAGCGGCGGCGAGAGCGCGATAATGTCTCCGGTGGCGCGCACCAAAAGGCCGCGGTTGAACGCCTCGACGAAATGCGTGTGCGCCCGCCGTCCCGGCGCCTCCGGGATAGGCTCGAACTCGATGGCGCCAATCAGTCCGATATTGCGAATATCGATGACGTGCGGCAGCCCTTTCAAAGCGTGGACCGCGTCTTCCCAGTATGGCGCAAGCTCTGACGCCCGCGTTAGCAACCCGTCCTCTTGGTAGACCTCGAGTGTCGCTATTGCCGCCGCACAGGCGACCGGATGACCCGAATAGGTGTAGCCATGGAAAAAATCGATGACCTCTTCAGGGCCGCTCATGAAGGCGTCATGAATCTTCGTCTTCACGAACACGCCGCCCATCGGAATGGCGCCGTTGGTGATGCCTTTTGCCGTGGTGATGATGTCGGGCGAGACGCCAAAATAATCGGCGCCGAACGGCGTGCCGAGACGGCCGAAGGCGGTGATCACCTCATCAAAGATGAGAAGGATGTCGTGCTTGGCGCAAATCGCAGCGAGGCGCTTCAGATAGCCTTTGGGCGGAATGAGCACGCCGGTCGAGCAAGCCACGGGCTCGACAATGACGGCGGCGATGGTCGAAGCGTCGTGCAGCGCAACGAGACGTTCGAGATCGTCGGCGAGCTCGGCGCCATGCTCCGGTTCGCCTCGGCTGAAGGCATTGCGGGCCAGATCGTGAGTGTGGCGAATGTGATCAACGCCGGCAACCAGAGAGCCGAACCACTTGCGATTATTGGGAATTCCGCCGACCGAGGTACCGCCGAAATTGACGCCGTGATAGCCGCGCTCGCGCCCGATCAGGCGGGTCTTCGATGCGTTGCCTTTGGCCCGATGATAGGCGAGTGCGATCTTGAGCGCGGTCTCAACCGACTCTGAGCCGGAGTTGGTGAAGAACACATGGTCGAAGCCCGGCGGGGCGATATTGACCAGCTTCGACGCGCATTCGAAGGCGCGGGGATGGCCCATCTGGAAAGAGCCCGCGAAATCCAGCTCGCCGACCTGCTTGCGGACAGCCTCGACGATCTTGGGACGGCAATGACCGGCATTGACGCACCACAGACCCGACGTGCCATCGATCACACTGCGGCCGTCGTCAGTCGTGAAGCGGGTGCCCTCCGCGCGGACAAAGAGGCGCGGCGCCTTCTTGTACTGCCGGTTCGCCGTGAACGGCATCCAGAATGCTTCGAGGTCGTTGGTCGCAAGCCTTGCGCTCATGAGTAATCCTGATGATGGAAGCCTGTTTGGATCGGTATGAGCTCACGCGACGTGGGTTACGGCTTCGGTGAGGCTCGCCTCGAAAATATCCATGCCGTCGCGAACGAGCGCGTCACTCGCTGTGAGCGGCACCAGGAAGCGAATGACGTTTCCGTAGGTGCCGCAAGATAACAGAATGAGTCCGTTCTCGTTGGCGACTTTCATCAGAGTCTGGGTCAGCTGCGGCGCAGGCTCCGCGCTTGCCCGGTCCTCCACCAGCTCGATGGCGCACATGGCGCCAAGGCCCCTCACGTCGCCGACACAGTTGAGATTAGAGCGGCTTTTCAGCTCGTTGCAGCGGTCGAGAATTACCTTGCCGATGGCATTGGAGCGGTCGCAGAGCTTTTCTTCCTCGATCACGTCGAGCACCGCATGCGCGGCGGCACAGGCGATGGGGCTGCCGGCATAGGTGCCGCCCAGACCGCCGGGATTGGACGCATCCATCACATCGGCACGTCCGGTAACCGCCGAGACCGGAAAGCCGCCGGCCAGACTTTTTGCCATAGTCACAACATCGCCCTTGATGCCTGCGTGCTCGAGCCCAAACATTTTACCCGTGCGGGCAAAGCCGGTCTGAATCTCGTCGGCGATGAGAAGAATGCCGTGCTCGTCGCACAACGCTCGCAGCGCGCGCAGGAACTCGAACGGCGCGATATAGAAGCCGCCCTCACCCTGCACCGGCTCGATGATGATGGCGGCGATGCTCGACGGGTCTGCGGTGTATTTAAACAGCGCCCTGAGCGCAGCGAGGCTCTGCTCGCCGCTGACGCCATGATAGGTGTTCGGGAAGGCGACGTTGTAAACCTCGGCGGGGAACGGTCCGAAGCCCTTCTTGTAGGGAACGACCTTGCCGGTCAGCGCCATTCCCATCAATGTGCGGCCGTGGAAGCCGCCGCTGAACGAGACGATCCCGGGTCGTCCGGTATACGCGCGCGCGACCTTCACCGCGTTCTCCACCGCCTCGGCGCCGGTCGAAAGCAGGATGGTCTTGGCCGGGCTCGCCACCGGCGCAATCGCGTTCAGCCGCTCGGCCAACCGTACATAGGTCTCGTAGGGGGTGACCTGAAAACAGGCATGACTGAAAGCTTTGAGCTGCTCCTCGACAGCGGCAATCACCTTGGGATGGAGATGGCCGGTGTTGACCACGGCAATGCCGGAGGCGAAGTCGATGTACCTCTTGCCGTCCTCGCTCCAGATCTCAGCGTTCTTAGCGCGCTTCGCATAAATGGCAGTCGCATGGGCGACCCCACGCGGCACGGCCGCAACTCTCCGCTCATGAAGCTCGGCCGACGTTGGCATGTGGACGTTCCGTTACCTTCTTAGAGTCTTCTTAAAGCGTGAGGCGTCAGGATTGGAGCACGACCGGACTCGAGCCGACCCAGCTCACCCAGACCTTCTCGCCCGCGCTGAAGTTGTCCTGTTCCCAACGGGAACGGTTAGGACGCGAAATCCGGATCAGCCGGCCGTTAGCAAGCAGGACGTGGTAGATCGAGATATCGCCGAGATAGGAGATGTCCTTGATATCTCCCTTGGCGACATTGTGGGCGGCCGGACACTCGGGCACCGAGGGCGGCGCCTCAGAATCCTTGTGCAGGTTCATTTTCTCCGGGCGGATCGCCACCCACACGGACGACTCCTCCTTTCCGGGCACACCATGAGGAACCTGGACGTGATACGGGTCGAGCTCAGGACAGGCAACGATGGCCTCGTCTGGCTTGTCGTCGATCAGCTTGCCCTCGAACATGTTCACCGAACCGATGAAATCAGCGACAAAACGGGAGGCTGGAAACTCATAGAGGTCTGAGGGCGTGCCTAGCTGGGCGATCGAGCCCTTGTTCATGACGGCGACGCGACATGCGATCGCAAGAGCCTCCGTCTGGTCATGGGTGACCATGATGAAGGTGATCCCGACCTTTTGCTGCAGTTGGGACAGCTCGAAGCGCATGGCCTCGCGCAATTTGGCGTCGAGCGCCGAGAGCGGCTCGTCGAGCAGCAGCACCTTCGGCTTTTTCACGAGCGCACGCGCGAGCGCTACGCGTTGGCGTTGGCCGCCCGACAATTGATCCGGCATGCGTGCGGCAAGGTGCCCGAGCTGGACAAGGTCGAGGGCTTCCTGCACACGCCTGTCCCGCTCTGGCTGAGGTACGCCATCGATCTTGAGACCGTAGGCGACGTTGTCGGCGACCGTCATGTGCGGAAAGACGGCATAGGACTGGAACACCATGTTCACGGCGCGCCTGTTGGGAGGGATGTCGCCCATGTCCTGGCCGTCGATAAAAATGTGGCCCTCTGTCGGGACTTCAAGGCCGGCAAGAATGCGCAGTAACGTCGTCTTGCCGCAGCCCGAGGGCCCGAGAAGCGCGAAGAACTCTCCGGGTTGGATGTCGAGGCTGACATTGTCTACCGCGACGGTGGAGCCCCACCGCTTCGAAATATTGCGGAAGCTGATGATGGGCTTAACAGCGGATTTGGTTGCTTTGGCGTCGCTGGCTAACGCTTGGTCCACGTTGCTCACCCTTTCGCCTTCTGCGCCCTGCTCTGCATCACCATCATGATGGCCATGAGCACAATCGTGAGCAGGATCAACATGGTCGACGCGGCGTTGACCTCCGGCGTCACGGAGAAGCGCAGCATCGAATAGACCTTGACTGGGAACGTGATCGTGTCCGGCCCGGACGTGAAAAACGTGATCACGAAGTCGTCGAGCGACAGAGTGAACGCGAGCAGACCGCCCGCAATCAGTGCCGGGCGTATATGGGGCAAAAGGACGTCGCGGAACGCCTGCCAATCGTTGGCGCCGAGGTCGCGCGCCGCCTCCTCCTGCTCCTTGTTGAAGCTCGCGAGCCTGGCGCCCACGACGAGCGCGACGAAGGGGAAACAGAACGATACGTGCGCGATGATGATGGAGCCGAGGCTGAGTGGCCAGATGAGATTGTTGGGCCACGGCACGACTCGCGTGAAGAAGAGCAGCATGGAGACGCCCATGCAGATCTCAGGCACCACGAGCGGTAGCGTGAAAGCGCCCTCCACGGCCACCTTGCCCGCGAAGCGGTAGCGCCACAAGAGAACCGCGGCGAGTGCACCGACGACGAGGGCAATGAGCGTGGCAAACAAGGCGATGGTCAGCGAGTTGGCGAAGGCGATCAGCAGGTCTTGGTTGTTGAAGAGCTTCCTATAGTAATCGAGCGTGAACCCGCGCCAGACGATGTTGCGTTTGCTGTCATTGAAGCTGAAGGCAATCAGCGCGACGAGTGGCGCATACAGGAAGAAGAAGACGGCGAACAGCCAGATGCGTATCTGCCACATGCGATTGTATTCGAGGGGAGCGCGCCGCTGAGCCATTTCTAAATTCCGTGACCTTCCGGAGGCTTGCCGCGGCTCAAATAGGCCCTGAGCGCGATGGCTGCGAACGTCGCGTACATCAGCAGGAAGGACAGCGCGGCGCCGAACGGCCAGTCGTTGGCCTTCTTGAATTGCCGCTCGATGACGTTGGCGATCATCTGACTGTCTGGGCCACCAAGGAGATCGGGCGTCAGATAGGCGCCGAGCGCCGGGACGAAGGTGATGATGATGCCGGAGATGATGCCAGGAAGGGCGAGCGGCACCACGATCGACCACAGCGTGCGGAGATGACCGGCGCCAAGGTCGAGGCTCGCTTCGATTAGCGACTTATCGAGCCGATCGAGCGCGGCATAAAGCGGCAGTACCATGAATGGCAGATGGACATAGACGAGCCCCACAACCACGGCAAAATTGTTGTAGAGCAGCTGAAGGGGCGTGAAGTCGCCGAGCGGCTGCAAGCCCACCAGCGTCATGAGCCAGCTGGCTCGGTCCCAAAGCCATTCAAGCGTGAAATTGGCGTAGCCCTCGGTGCGCAGCACCGCGATCAGCGCGTAGGTGCGGATCAGCAGGTTGGTCCAGAACGGCAGCATGATCAGCAGCAGCATCCAGGGCCGCCAGCGTTCGCTGGCAAAGACGATCGCCAGCGCCACCGGAAAGCCGATGATGAGGCAGAGCAGCGTCGTGATACCGGCCACGAAAATCGATTTGGCGAAGATTCCGAGGTATAGCGGCTCGAGCGCGCGCGCATAGTTGGCGAAGGTGCCACTAATGTCGACTTCGGTCAGGCTCGCATTCTGGCCGAAGCTGTAGGCCCAGACGATCGCGAGCGGAGCGAGGAAGAACACTACCACCCAGGCAATGGGTGGTAGTGCCGTTGCCAAGAAGGCCAGCCGCCGTTCTTGTGTCTGGGTTGCCATCGCGGCCCTTCCTGTCGCCCGCTACATCACGCCAATTCCGGTTCATCAAGCTGCGCGCAGCCGCGTCATCGCTTCGTCGAGGAGCCGCGTAAACTCGGGGCCGAGGTAACGAGGATACTCGCACTTGGCCATGATTTCGGCGGGTGGGAAAATCACCGGGTTGTCCTTGTAGGAGTCGGGCATCAGCGCAACGGCGGCCGCGTTGGGCGACGGGTACTTGATGGTCTTTGAGATTTCCGCCCCAACTTTCGGATCAAAGATGAAATTGATGAACTCGGTCGCGTTCTCGGGGTGCGGCGCCCCCTTCGGGATGGCCAGCGTGTCGGACTGCTTCATAGCGCCTTCTTTCGGGACAACAAAGTTGAGGTCGTCGTCCTCGATCATGACCTGCGCGATGTCGCCGTTGTACTCCATTACGACATCGACTTCGCCGGACAGCAAAAGGTCCTGGCCATTGTCCTCGTGGAAGGACTTGATGTTGGGCTTCTGCTTGGCGAGCATAGCCTCAGCCTTTTTGATCAGCTCCGGCGAGTCCGAGTTTATGGATTGGCCGAGATATTTGAAGCAGTTGCGGAACAGCTCGCTCGCATCCGACATGACGGCGATCCTGCCCTTATAGGTGTCGGAATCGAATAGCCACTTCCAACTATCCGGCGTCTCTTCGACCTTCGACTTGCGGTAGCCGATGCCGATGACGAGCCAGGTATAGGGCAGGCTGTACTTGCGTCCTGGATCAAAGGGCGCGTCCTTGATGAACTCGGGCGCGATGTTCTTGATATTGGGGATCTTGGCGTGGTCGAGCGGCTCGAGCAAATTGGCCTTAATCATGCGCTCCACGAACTCGCTGCCCGGAACGATGACGTCGAAGCCCGGGTTGCCCGCACGCAGTTTGGCGAACAACTCGTCGTTGGTGGCAAACAGGCTCATATTGACGTCGATGCCGGTAGCCTTCGTGAAGTCCGGGAGCGTCGTTTCGCCGATATAGGTGTCCCAGTTGTAGAAATTGAGCTTTGGCTCCTCCTTGGCCCAGGCGGAGGATTTCTTGTCGACGAGGCTGATCCCGATCGCGGCAGCGCCGAGACCTTTCAGAATTGAGCGGCGTGATGCAGTGAAGGATTTGGCATGCGCGTTGGTCATACTCACTCTCCCCTGTGCTTGCTAGTGGCTCTGCGGTCTGGTGGTGATGTGCGTTTCGTCGAGTATCGAGGTCGGCCGTCATTCCGGCCAAGCTCATTCGATAGGCAGTTTCCGCCCAGGCGTGACCGATTATGCATCGATGGCCCCCAGGCAGATGTATTTGATCTGGAGATACTCGTCCAAGCCTTCGGCGGCGCCCTCACGGCCGAGACCGGATTCCTTGACGCCACCGAAGGGCACAACCTCGTTCGAGAAAATGCCTTCGTTGACGCCGACCATGCCGGCATCGAGCTTCTCGGCGACACGCCAAGCGCGGCTGAAATTCTGGCTGAATAAGTAGGCGGCGAGCCCGAATGGCGTATCGTTGGCGAGCCTGATCGCGTCGGCCTCGCTGTCAAAGCGCACCAGCGCCGCGACTGGGCCGAAAATTTCCTCGCGAACGATGGCCATGTCTGGCGTCACGTCGCCCACGACCGATGGGCGATAGAAGAGCGGGCCGGCATTGTCGAGCGTGCCACCGGTGAGGATTTTTGCGCCCTTCTTGACGGCGTCACCCACCAGCGTCTCAACTTTCGCGATCGCCTCGCTATTGATCAGCGGTCCGATCGTGGTGCCGGCCTCGAGGCCGGGTCCCACCTTGAGCTTCTTTACCGTGCCAACCAGAGCCGCCGCGAAGCGGTCGTAGATGCCGGACTGTAGCAGGATGCGGTTGGCGCAGACGCAAGTCTGGCCGGCGTTGCGGTATTTGGAGGCCATGGTGCCCGCTACCGCCTGGTCGAGATCGGCGTCATCGAACACTACCAACGGCGCATTGCCGCCCAGCTCGAGCGTCAGCTTCTTCACCGTGTTGGCGCATTGCCGGTAGAGGATCTTGCCGACCTCAGTCGAGCCAGTGAATGAGAGCTTGCGCACCCGCCCGTCGTCGCAAAAGACCTTGCCGACGGCCGGCGCATCCATGGTGGTCACGATATTGAGCACCCCTGCTGGCAAGCCAGCGTCCTGCCCAAGCTTGGCGATCGCAAGCGCGCAAAGCGGCGTCTCCGCCGCGGGCTTGACGACCACGGTGCACCCGGCAGCGAGTCCCGGCGCCACCTTTCGCGTGATCATGGCGATCGGGAAATTCCAGGGCGAGATCGCGGCGACCACGCCGATCGGCTGCTTGATGGTGACGTAGCGCTTGGACGCGACGGTGCTCGGGATCGTGCGCCCATAGGCGCGCTTGCCCTCTTCGGCGAACCACTCGATGAAGGAGGCGCCATATGCGACCTCGGCACGCGCTTCGGCGAGCGGTTTCCCCTGCTCGGTCGTCATCAGCTTGGCAAGGCTTTCCGTCTCGGCGGTGATGAGATCGAACCAGCGCCTGAGGATGGCCGCCCGCTCCTTTGCGGTCTTAGCAGACCAGGCGGACAGCGCGCGGGCAGCGGCGTCGATGGCGCGAACCGCGTCCCTGGCGCCGAGGTCAGGAACGGTCGCCACCTCGTCGCCTGTCGCCGGATCGTTGACCGGAAAGGTCTTGGCCGAGGTGACCCACTCCCCGTCGATCAGGGCAGCGGCCTGAAATTTCTTGAAGATGATGTTCATGGGGAATCTCGTCAGCGTATCGTGATGGATACCGATTTGAGGTCGGCATATTTGTGAAGCGCGTGCAGCGAGCGGTCGCGGCCGAAGCCGGATTGCTTGAAGCCGCCGAACGGCATGGTGATGTCGCAAGCGTCCCAGCCATTGACCCAGACCAGCCCCGCCTTGATTTCCCGCGCGGCGCGGTGCGCGAGAGAGACGTCGCGCGTCCATAGGCCTGCAGCGAGACCGTAGACGGTGCCATTGGCAAGCCGTATCGCTTCATCAGGCTCGTTGAAGCTGGTAACCGCAAGCACCGGGCCGAACACCTCCTCACGCGTTAGCGCCGCCTCCGGCGCCACCTTGTCGAACACGGTCGGCTCGACGAAGAAGCCGCCGCTGTCGACCCGCGCGCGTTTACCGCCAAGTTTGAGCGCCGCGCCATCGCGGCTCGCGCCTTCGATATAGCGCAACACCGTCTGCATCTGCTCAGCCGAGACCATAGCGCCGAAACTTGTCGTCGGCTCGAGTGGGTCGCCAGGGACGATGCGCCTCGCGATCATGAGTAGCTTATCGAGGAAAGCATCGGCGATGCTCTCATGCACCAGGAGCCGCGAGGCCGCGGTGCAGACCTCGCCTTGGTTGAAGAAGATGCCCCAGGCGGCATGGAAGGCCGCGGCGTTGAGGTCAGGACAATCGGCAAAGATGATCTGCGGAGATTTGCCGCCGAGCTCGAGGCTCACCCGTTTGAGGTTGCTCTGCCCAGCATATTGCATGAGCAGACGGCCCACCGCGCCGGAGCCGGTGAAGGCGATCATGTCGACATCCATATGCAGGGCGAGCGCTTTGCCCGCCGTCGGACCAGAGCCTGGAACGACATTAAAAACTCCAGCCGGCACGCCGGCTTCGAGCGCTAATTGTCCGAGCTTGAGCGCTGTCAGAGGCGACTGCTCGGCTGGCTTGAGCACGACCGAGTTGCCCATGGC
>Ga0173482_10000159_pt1 | contig 10801 bp, 16 predicted proteins | sample NitcycUS133311R2_FD_136669 | JGI IMG/M metagenome (GOLD analysis project Ga0173482, IMG submission 136669) | Soil microbial communities from Arlington Agricultural Research Station in Wisconsin, USA - Nitrogen cycling UWRJ-S133-311R-2 (version... | ecosystem: Environmental > Terrestrial > Soil... | reverse complement strand
TGCGCCCGCGATCAGATGCGCTTGCCTGTGCCCACCCTGGCGAGACCAGGCGTGCAGCGTGAGCCGGTGCTCCTCGCTGGCATCGCTCGCCGTCGAAAAATCGGACACGCGCGCTTCGGCGAGTGTCACATAGGGAAACGCCGCCGCCTGTGGCGGCTCGTCGTAGACCTTCGGCCCGCCGAGCAGCGCGGTAAGCGCGCCGTCCGCGACCAAAGCATCGTGGATCGCGGCGCGCAGCGCCGCGGCGGCTGTGGACATGGGGGTGATCCTTGGCTCGGGCTTTCTTCACCCTCCCCTGGAGGGGGAGGGTCGGCGAGCAGCGAAGCTGCGAGCCGGGGTGGGGTGATCGTTAAGATCCTCACCCCACCCCGACGCTCACTGCGTTCGCGTCGACCCTCCCCGGGGGGTGGCGGCGGAGCTAGTCCCTCCGCTCCTCGGCGCCGATCACGAGGAAGCGGCGCGTGGCGTCGTCTCGAATGGTGACGATGCGATAGACGGTCGCGCCCTCGACGAAGCGATGGCGTGTGGTGACCGCCGAGCGGCGCCGCACCGTGATGCGGTGCGTGATGGTGGCGCCGGGCGCATCGGAGACAATCGCACCGCGCGCCGACACCGGCTCGACCTTTCCCCACAGCGTCATGACCGGCGCGTAGCTGCGCGCGACACCGCCCGCGCCATCCGCAGCCTCGACCGGCCCCTCGAGCACGAGGCGGCGGTTCAAATCTCCCGGCGGGGTCATAGCGCGAGCACCCGGTAGGGCGCGATCAGCGCCGCGGCGCTCTGCGGCAGTACGGCGACTTCGCCGCCGCTCGCGATCAGGCCGCGGTTTTCGTACCAGTGGGCAACGAGCAGGCGGATCGCCTGGCGCAGCGGCTCCGGCACGTCGGCGGATGCGTCGCCGTAGCCGCATGTGATGTCGATTTCGATTCCCGCGGCCGGCCGCTCAGGCGCAGGCGGCACGCCATGCACGACAGCGAGCCGCGCCGGGGCGTCGCTCTTGTCGAGTGTGAAGCCGGAAAGATCGAGCGAAAGCGTGGTCTCATCGGATTTGTACACTCGCACCGCATCCAAGGTTTTCACCGGCACCGGCAACAGCGCGAGGCAGCCCGTCGTTGGCCACACATCACGCGTCAGCCGCCAGCTCTGCGCAATCAGCGCGCGGCGCGTCTGCGTCTCGACATGGATGCGCGCGCCGGCGATCAGCGCCGCGATCACGTCGTCATCGTCGTCGTGCTCGACGCGCAGGAAATGCTTTGCTTCGGCGAGCGTGATCGGCTCGGCCGCGGGGCCGGCAAGAAGGATGGAGGGCATGACAACCTTTCCGTCATTCCGGCCGAGCGAAGCGAGAGCCGGAATCCATAACCACGATCCTCCCGGCCGCGCTCAAACCGAGAGGCTTGCGTTTATGGATTCCGGGCTCGCGCCTCCGGCGCGCCCCGGAATGACTCGCGTTGACTTTGTGCAAGCGAACAGGCTGATGCGCGCCCATGGGGCGCGCGCTCGTCTGCTTTTTGCTGTCGTGTCTTCCCGCCGCCGCGATGGTCGGCGGCGCCACCGCGCCGCCCGACTCGATCGCGCGCGCGGTGGTGCTGATCGTCGGCTCGCGCGGCAACTTCTGCACCGGCGCCGCGCTTGCGCCCGATCTCGTGCTCACGGCGGCGCACTGCGTGCTGCCGGGTGCCGACTACAAGATCGTCGAATACAAAAGCGGACAGCCGCAGTTGCGCGACGTGAAGCGCGTGAAGGCGCATCCGGCCTTCAGTCTGCAGACCCTGCTTGCGCATCGCGCAACGGCTGACGTTGCGTTGCTCAAGCTGCCCGCGCCGCTCGCAAGCGTGGCCCCGGCGCGGCTCGGACCGACGCCGACCGTTTCACCCGGCGACGCATTCCTGGTCGCGGGCCTCGGGGTCGCGGTGCGGGGCGACGGCAAGTCCGGCGGTACGGTGCGCGCCGCGAGCCTTGTGGCAACCGGACGGCCCGGAAACCTGCAAATCCGCCTTGTTGACGCCGCAACCATGGGCGAAACGGAAGGCCTTGGCGCCTGCACGGGGGATTCCGGCGCGCCCGTCTTTATGAATGGGGCCATTGTCGGGGTCGTCAGCTGGTCCACGGGACCGCGGAACTCGGCTGGCTGCGGCGGTCTCACGGGGGTCACCCCGCTTGCCCTGTATCGTTCCTGGATCACAGATTCCGCAAAAATACTGGGGAACGAACTTTGACCTTGCCTTCGCCAAAGTGAACATGGATTGTGTGCGCTGCGGGGACGATGGTTCGCTCCACGACATTCAGCAACGAGGGGAACTCATGCGGCAAGCGCAGCGCCTCGCGGCATTCGCGACGCAACTTTGCAAAGCTTCTTCCGCACTCTGTTTGGTGGCTTCAGCCGCCTTTATTTTTGCCCCGGGGCAGGCGCAAGCGGTGATGCGCGGCCAGGGCGCCGGTTCCATCAGCAAGCATGTCGTGAAACTCGTCGGCCATAATCTGTTGTGCACTGCGACAGTGATCGGCCGCCAGCAGCTCCTGACCGCGAATCATTGCGTCGAAGGTCCCGGCCCGTTCTACGTGATCGCCGGCGGTTCGCGCATTCCAGTCGCGAGCCATTCGCCCTCCGGGCAGACGACCCTGTTGACGCTTGCCAGTCCCCTGCCCTCCCATTTTGTTCCGATTGCGGTCGGCGACGCCGGCACCGGGGGCACCTATACGATCGCGGGCTACGGCACGGCGCGTGAGGCCGAGCGCATGCACTCCGCGGGTCTTAAAGAAGCACGTCTCGTCGCCGACTCGCGCTATGGCGGCCTCGTCGATCCGAACCGGCACGGCCCGATCAGCGCCAGCGCCTGCATGGGCGACTCGGGCGGCCCGGTCGCGAAGTTCGACGGCAAGCGCTACGTGCTGGTCGGCATCGTCGAGCGCGTCTCGAACTACGCAGGCATCGGCGCCTGCGGCTTCCTCACGCATTTCTCGGCGGTGAGCGGCAACAGCGCGGTCGCGTCGGTGCCGGCGGCCAGCCACCAGGCATCCGAGCCGCGCCGCCAGGTGCGCGTCTCGGGCAAGAAGCAGCGCCATTGGGCGTCGGTGCGCTAGACCAGTTTACGACGGGGCAACGGTGGAGCGGCGCGGAGTTTTCCGCGCCGCTTCTGTTTTGGGAGTGCGCCGCTCACGCGGTCTGCAGCACCAGGAAGAACACCATGACGATCGCCGCCACACCGAGCGCCGGCGTGATGTCGACCTCACCGGTCTCGTAGTCGCCGAAGCGAAACGCAGCGTGCACCGTCCACATGGCGGCCTCCTCCGAGGCAAAGTTAATTGCGATCGCCGCACGATCTCATGCGTGTGCCGCGCGGTCTGTGACTCAGATCACGCCAAAGGCGATTTCGGCAGGTCGGGCCGAGCGCCGTGCTCTGTGAGCCCCAGGTACCTAACCGCGCGGCTGATGCAAACGTTCGATCTTCGCGATTGCGTCGGCGATGACGCGCTTCCACTTGTCTTTATCTCTGTTCGTCTCTCTTGCGAGTTGCAGCGCTTGCTGAGCCGACGTCACACGACTGTCCTGAGGATCAAATACCACGCCGCCTGTTGCCTTCGCATAAGCAGCAGCCGCTGATAAAGCGGTCAGGCATTCTTCGAGGTCACCGCGCCAGTAGAAAGCAAGACAACACGCCCATGCGCGACCAAAGTCGACCACGGAATATTGGCGCATTATTTCCGCCGGATCACACGGACTGCACTCAAAGCCCGTTGCGACTCCATTCGAATCAACCGGCAGAAAGCCGTGCAGCTCTCTGATGAGACCATCGGCCGGCAGCACAATGTTCAGCCTCTCCGCGTCGATCGCTCGTTGCCATTCAAGCAGCGAACTCAGCGGTTCATCAGAAAAGACATAAGCGTCGATCGACATCGGTGCAGTCCTTCATCGCACGAAAGAGCGAACTGGCGCTGTGGAACTATATGCTTTGATTGCAATCCCCTTCGTAATGCTCGTCTGAATAACCGGGACTGAGCGGTCCACGCCAACCGCGGCCCTGAGCTTTGCCGCTCGATCGTCGTTGATGGTGGCCGTGCTGGTCTTCCAATCGTAAATGGCCTCACCTCCAATTCGCTCCTAAAAACGACATCGGGCCTGATACTCCCCTTCGATCCATACGGTCCCCCGTAGCTTGGTTCGATATCTCCGACCTGAATTCCGGGAATAGGATCCGCCCGGAGAGATACCTTGAGCGCCTCATGAACCATTATTCCATATAGCGGACCCGATCCGGGGCCCACCGTGTCAATAACCGCAGCGAGCCGGTTCGCAAGTGCCCGGGTCGCCGTATCAATATCGTGGTGCCCGGTCAGGGCGCTAGCATCAACTACGGCCCGTGTTTGCGCATACCGAGCGTCATCTGCAGCTGGCCCGGAACCCGCGTCGCTCATAATGCGAGCTTCTGCCCCGGTAGAATAGTCGCCGGCCTGGTCAGCGGACGTATCGCTCTCCCCTCCGGCATCAGTCCATCGCCCCAATTCGTCGCGCGGCTGATCCGGGTTGAAGCCGTACTTGCGGCAGAGCGCGCGCCAGGCGAGCTCCTCGTTGAGTTCGGCGAGTTCGCGGCGCAGCGCACGATGCTCAGCCTCGAATGCCGCGATCTCGGCGGCGCGCGCGGCTTCTGCTTCCTCGGCGCGTATCTGATCGACCATGCGCGCCGCCCAGGACTTCTCCTGCGGCTGCGGCGGCCCAAAGCGATGCGCGTCGTGACGGAGATATCGCGCGCCGTCGGGACGCGTGAAAAGCTTGCGCCGGTGCTCGACCGCCGCCGGGTGAAACCAGGCCATGGGCAACTCCAACCCTCGTGATGAGGAGCGCCGCGCAGCGGCGCATCTCGAACCATGGCCCGGACGTGTGGCCATCCTTCGAGACGCTCGGCTCACGCTCGCTCCCTCAGGATGAGGACGGTTCGTGGGGGCGGGCAAAGCCTCGCATGAGGCTGCAGCCTGGATGAAGCGATGCGAAATCCGGGGACTGTTACCGCCCAGGATCCCGCAATGCGCTTTGCTCCATGCGGGCTACGGGTCGCGGTTTTACGACGCCGCGAACTTCATCAGCTTGATCGCGTCGAAGTCCTGCACGCCGCCGCCGACGCGCTTGGTCGTGTAGAACAGCACGTAGGGCTTGGCGGTGAACGGATCGCGCAGCACGCGCACGCCCTGGCGGTCAACGATCAGGTAGCCGCGCTTGAAATCGCCGAACGCGATCGAGAGCGAGTTCGCCGCGATGTCCGGCATGTCCTCGGCCTCGACGATCGGGAACGTCATCAGCGTGGCGCGGCCGTCCGCCTGCGCGGGCGGCTGCCAGAGATAGTTGCCCTGCCCGTCCTTGAACTTGCGGATCGATCCTTGCGTCTTGCGGTTCATCACGAACACGCCGTTCTGGCGGTAGCCGGCCTTCACCGAATAGATGAGGTCGACCAATACGTCGGACGGGTTCGACGCCGCAAACGCGCCGGCCGCACCGCTCGCGATGTAGCCGATGCTGCCCCAGCTCCAGGAGCCGTTCGCAACCGTGGTGTACTGCAGGAAGCCCTTCGGCTTGTTGGTGCCGTCGCCGTTGACGAAGGCCGCACCTTCCTGCTGCGCGAACACCTGGTCGACTTCACCGGCGAGCCACTCGTCGATGTTGACCGCCGAGTCCTCGAGCAGCGCCGCGGTCGCAGCCGGCATCGCGTAAAGCTCCATCGCGGGGAACGAGAGCGAGTCGAGCGTCGGCGATGCGGTCTGCGAGCGCGCATCGGTCTCGCCCACCCAGCCGACCGCAGGGCCCGCGGTCATGAACGGCTTCTTGTAGACGTTGCCGGAGATCTCGCGCACACCCGCGATCTTGCGGATCGGTGAAATCGCGGTGAGGCGCTCGCCGATGACCTTCTCGATCTCGAACGGCACCGTGTAGCCGCCGTCCGGGTTCGAGCCGACCGACATGGCTTTCGTTTCGACCGCGCGCAGGCCGGCGCTTTCGCCCTTGCGCACATACTCGTCGAACGCGGCCTTGTGCTCACGCGCCTCATGCGCGAGCACGCCCTTGCGCTCGGCGCCTAGCGGCGGGCGCGCGGATTTCAGGTTGATGTCGTCGAGCTGGCGCTGATGCGTGCCGACCACGTCATTGAGGCGCGCCACCTTCTCTTCCAGCAGCACGTCGCCACCGCGCTTGACCGAAGCGAGGCGCTCGTCATTCGCTTCCGTGAACTGCGCGATGGCACGCATCATCTCGCCATGCGTGACGAGCGCATCGCCCGGTACGCCGGCCTTGGTTTCGAGTTGGGCTACGATGTCCATGTGGTTCTCCTTCATGAAGTGGACAAAAGGGGCTCGGCCGCAGGCGCAAGCGCGCGCGGCGAGTTCGATTGCAGCGATGTCAGTGTTCAGGTCGAAGGGTGGGCAAAGCGCGCAGCGCTGCGCCTACCGAATTCACGTGTTTACGCGGCTTCGCTTTGCTCGTCCGGCCGCGAAACTCGTTCAGGCATCTTCCCATGCAAAGCTTGGATGAGCACGGCCAGTCTCCTGAAAAAACCCCGCGATCTCGCGTATGGAGTCAAAAGGCATGCAATAGCGCTTTGAAATCGGTGTGGGTGTTTGCCAGAGGAGAAAGTCGATGTACTCGTCCCGTCGCCCAGGCTGAGGCGCAACCGCGAGCAAGTATGGCGGTTCGCCATCCATGCGGCTGTATTGCGCGTGCCCCAGCTTTCCGATCCCAACATGAAGATAAAAGCCGTTCTCTCCGGCCAGCTCGCAAACGAACGGCGGCCGACTTCGCAAGCGGTCAAATATCTCCAGGAGCCGTTCGCGATCCTGGATAACCGATCCGTTGAGGGGGTTTGTGTTATCCTGTCCGTCAAGAAAAGTGACGTTCACGGCTGTATCCCCTCATAAGTCTTGGCTCCGCCCGGCCACACAACGTTGAGCCGTGCACCGGGCTCAAGCATTCGATCCAACAGGCGGTTGCAACTCAAACACGGCCCGCTCGGATTATTGATATACAACGTTCCCTCCTGCACCTTGAGCTCGCGCATTGTAGCCGCTGCGTGGCCCTCAACATGCTCCTTAGTGTAACCGTCGAAACCGCGACTCCCGGGCGGCATGCGGGATCCTGGTCCTCCTTCTCCACTCACGAGTTCGACGTCCTTACCGCTCGAGCTGCGGAGGACACCTGACGTTGGCCCGTTTCCCTTGAAGGACGGAAGCTCCGGCGCGCCGCCACCCCCTCCGCGTCCTGCGCCGACTTCCGTGATCGTTTCCAGCGTTGGCACCACTCGTCCATTTTCCCAGTTCGTCTCGCGGCTGGTCGGGGTTGTAGCCGTACTTGCGGCAGCGCCGGCGCCAGCTGGCGGGCGCGCTCGTGGCTCTCTCGTAGCGCTCGCACTTGCGCCTCGAATTCAGCTCGTGCCTCCTCCTCTTGCGCCTCCTTCAGACGAACCCGTGTCGCCGATGGATCGAGCCAGCCGGGCATCTTTGCTTCGGGCGCGACGCGCCAGGCATCGTGGCGTGTGTAGAGATCGCGGCGGTGCGCCACGGCGGCCGGATGGATGTAGGACATCGGATGTCTCGGATGTTTTTGCGGTGGGCACGCTTCGGCTCGCTCACGCAAGCCGAAGCTTTGCCCACCCTACGAAGCCTTTACGCGGCTCCACTCTCCCTCAGCACGCGCCCGCGCGCGGCTCGGCCGGCACGCCGGCCTTCTGCTCGGGCGCGCGTTCGTGGATATCAATGTCCATGTCTGTCTCCTTTGTTGGACAAGCGTGTGGGCTTGCGCACGCGCACACGCGCGGCACGAACTTGGTTCGGGATTAGCGGTGAGCGCCGACCGACAGCGGCGCTAGTTCAGAGTCAGTGCTGAAGAGGTTATTTTAGAATCAGCCTGAAAAGGGCGTTTTCATCCACCTCGATCAGCCGCTGCTCGCTCTTTTGTAAGACCTTGAGCGGAATCGTGATTGCGAAATCGAGGCCGTCGACAGTCTGGACGGCGTCGGCCGGTATCTCACTGCGGTGATTTGCACCTACCCCGAGGCAATCGTAGACAGTCCGCAGTTCCGCGTTCGGGTCTGGTCTATACTCAACCTTCGTCGACCAGTCGAATACCGCGATATACCCATCGCCGTGTGCAGCGCTCACCGACTCGACAAAGTCGCGCGCATATTTCAGTGCTTGGGAGGACACGCGCAGAACTCCCGGCGCAACGAAATCTCCATGGACCATCAAGTTCAAGGCGTCTGTCATAGGAAACCCAATCAGGAAAGCCCATCCCTCGCGCTGTCGACTACAACGCCTATCTCAAGACAAATTTGAAATACGCGTTCTTGTCGAAATCGATGAGCCGCTGAACACTGTTTTGCAAAATTTCTGGTGGGATCATGATCGCAAAGTCGAACCCGTCAACCGTTTGGATAGCGTCGGGCGGTACATCGCTGCGAAGGATGGCCCCCAACATCAGACAATCGTTGACGGGTTGCGGTGTGGCGCCCGGCTGCTCGGTAACGGTGACGGAGGTCGCCCAGTCGAATAGCACGATGTGCCCCTGTCCATGACCGGCGGTCACGGCGTCAATGAACTCGCGAGCGTCCTTTAGTGCTTCGGCTGACAGCCGCAAAGCGCCCGGAGGAACGTATAGGTCGATCGGATTGGGAACGTCACTCATCGAAAAACCCATCTCTGATGAAATTATCACGAGGAGAGGCTTATTGCACCTGACAGGTCAAAACCGAGGATCGCGTCGGAGCCCTGGCACTTTGCCCCCGAGGCCTTCCCGCCAGAAAGCGAAGCCGTCGGCACAGATATACTCGGCGCGCCAACTCTTATTGCCCGCGGCGTCAGTCGAAATCCCATGCGAACCGAGGATGCAAATTGGAATGACATTGGCGAGTTTATCACCGGCCCTGATGGGATCCGGGCTGCCATCGCTGAGGACTGGCCCACGCGGCGCAAGATCATCCGACGCAGCCGCACTTGAGCCCCCTCCAGCATCCGTCCACCGCCCCAGCTCATCGCGCGGCTGATCGGGATCATAGCCGTACTTGCGGCAGAGCCGCCGCCAGGCGAGCTCGTATTTGATCTCGGCGAGCAACTCACGAGCACGCTCGTGGCTCGCGCGGAGCTCCGTGACTTGCGCCTGGAGCGCAGCGCGCGCCTCCTCCTCCTGCGCCTCTTTCAGCCGCACGCGCGTCGCGGATGGATCGAGCCAGCCCGGCATCTTGCCTTGAGGTGTGAAGCGCCAGGCGTCGTGACGCGTGTGGAGGTCGCGGCGATGCGCGACCGCTGCGGGATGGATGTAGGTCATGCGAATGCTCACAATGCTCTTGCTTTGCTCCACTCCCGCTCGGCGCGCGTCCGCGCGCGGCTCGGCGGGGAGGAGACCGAGCCCTTGGCGCGGACGCGCGCTCCCGCGAGGAGCGGGAAAGTGACGATGGAAATCTCCCAAAGATCGACGTCGATCAGCTTGCGCACGCGCGTTGCCGGATCGACGCGGCCCTTCACGGTGCGAAAGCCGATCGAGAGTCCGTCGATCGCGCCGGCGCGGATGAGCGCGGTCAGCTCGCGCGCCCGCGCCACATCGGGAATGAGCTTCCCGCGCGCCCGCAGCCCGCGAAAATCCTCGTAAAGCTCGAGCCACACGCCGACCGGCTCTGCCGGGTCGTGCTGGAACAGCATCGGCACACGACGGATGCCGCGTTGGCGCAGCGTGCGCGCGAATGCGCCTGGCATCACCATGTCGCGCGCCGCGTCGATCTCGCCGAACAGGCTGGCGTAGCCTTCGACCGTGCCGTCCTCCTCGATGCGCGTGCGCGGCGGCAAGACGTGTGCGGGATTTTCGGGCGGAGCGAGCATGCGGGATCCTTCGCGCGCACGAGCGGTGCCGCGTGGTCACCCTCCCCTGGAGGGGGAGGGTCGACGCGAACGAAGTGAGCGTCGGGGTGGGGTGAATGATTTTGATGATGCATGCCGCGCCGCGGCCAGGTCGACACCCCACCCCGACTCGCATCTGCGATGCTCGCCGACCCTCCCCCTCCAGGGGAGGGTAAGACGGAGTACGCGGCTCCTGCCGCTAGTTCTTCGCCTTGCGTTTCACCTTCGCCTTGCGGGCGGGCGGACGTTTCGCGGCGCGGCGCCCGATGCGGTCCAGGTGGCCCAGAAATTCGCGGAACACGCTCAGGTGATCCGGCCTCGCCTTGGTCTCGTGAATCGAACGCAGCACGTTATGCAAAGTGTCCATCAGCGTCGGCCTCCAGTTCTTCGCGTGTTGTTTCGTTCATTGAAGCGCGCGAGCTCGCGCACGAAGTCGTCGAAGCGCCGCGAGGCGGCAAACAGCGCGCGCAGCGTGAGATAGAGAAGCGCGGTCGTGGAGCCCGCCCACAGCACCAGCGCCAGATGCGCAAGATCGCCGCGCTCGATGAAGGTGCGGATCAGCTCGCTCACTCCAGGCGATCCCCGCCCTCGATCGCCGCATAGCCCACCGCGGCGCGCTTCTCGTTCAGCGTCAGGAACGGCGCATCGCTGATGCGGCTCCACAACGCGGTCCGATCGCTTGCCAGCGCATCGATCTGATCCGCGTCCACCACAAGCCGCACATCGCCGAACGCGGAGCTGAGCCAGTGCGCCAGCGAACAGGCGATCCGGCTTGCGAACGGCAACACCGTCGCGCGGAAGAACACGCGGTTTGCTTCCTGGTAATTCGAATAGGTGTTGTCGCCCGGGATACCGAGCAGTTGCGGCGGCACGCCGAAGGCGAGCGCGATCTCGCGCGCCGCGGTGTGCTTCGCCTCCATGAAGTCCATGTCCT
>Ga0173482_10000151_pt1 | contig 10927 bp, 11 predicted proteins | sample NitcycUS133311R2_FD_136669 | JGI IMG/M metagenome (GOLD analysis project Ga0173482, IMG submission 136669) | Soil microbial communities from Arlington Agricultural Research Station in Wisconsin, USA - Nitrogen cycling UWRJ-S133-311R-2 (version... | ecosystem: Environmental > Terrestrial > Soil... | reverse complement strand
TCTCGAGGTCGAGCGCCTTCAACAGCTCGCGGATCGCCTCGGCTCCGATCGCTGCGGTGAAGGAATCTTCGCCAAACTCTTCCTGAGCCTTGAGGTGGTCCTCCTCGGAGAGGAGTTGGAGCGGCTTGAGCGACGTCAGTCCTGGCTCGAGCACGATATAATTCTCGAAATAGAGCACCCGCTCGAGGTCCTTGAGCGTCATGTCGAGCAGGAGCCCAATGCGCGACGGCAAAGACTTCAGGAACCAGATATGCGCGACGGGCGCGGCAAGCTCGATATGGCCCATGCGCTCGCGCCGGACCTTGGCCAACGTCACCTCGACGCCGCACTTCTCGCAGATCACGCCCTTGTACTTCATGCGCTTGTACTTGCCGCACAAGCACTCGTAATCCTTCACCGGGCCGAAGATGCGCGCGCAGAACAACCCGTCGCGCTCCGGCTTGAAGGTACGGTAGTTGATCGTCTCGGGTTTCTTGATTTCCCCATAGGACCAGGACAGAATTTTCTCCGGGCTGGCGATGCCGATCCGGATCTGATCGAAATTCTGCTGCTGGGTCTGAGGACTGAAGAGGTTGACGATTTCTTGGTTCATTCTGTGGTCTCCCAAGGGGCGGCCCTGCCGCCCCGATCGCATTCCTTAAATCACTTCAGGCAAGCCGAACGGGCTCACTCAGCCGCAGGCCGCGGCAATCTCGGCCGGGCCGGCTGTTGCTCTTCTGGCTTTGGTTGCACCAGCTCGACATTGAGGCCCAACGCCCGCATCTCCTTGACGAGAACGTTGAACGACTCGGGGATGCCAGCCTCGAAGGTATCATCGCCGCGGACGATCGCCTCGTAGACCTTGGTGCGGCCGGCCACGTCGTCCGACTTCACCGTGAGCATCTCTTGCAGCGTATAGGCCGCGCCGTAAGCTTCGAGCGCCCACACCTCCATCTCGCCGAAGCGCTGACCGCCGAACTGAGCCTTGCCGCCCAACGGCTGTTGAGTAACGAGGCTGTAAGGCCCGATCGAACGCGCATGGATCTTATCGTCCACGAGGTGGTGGAGCTTCAGCATATAGATGTAGCCCACGGTCACCTTGCGCTCGAACGCGTCACCGGTGCGCCCGTCATAGAGCGTCACCTGACCCGATGTATCGAGCCCGGCTGCCTCGAGCAGCCCGGTCACGTCGCCTTCGTGCGCGCCGTCAAACACTGGCGTCGCCACCGGCACGCCAGCCTTCAGGGTCTCGCTCACCTCGATGACCTGATCCTCTTTGAGGGCCGCCACGGCTCTGTCTTCGCCGTAGATGGTCTTGAGCATGTCCTTGAGCGGCTTCGCCTTGTGCGACTGGTAATACGCGTTAAGCGCCTCGCCGATCTTGTTGCCAAGGCCGCGGCAGGCCCATCCGAGATGCGTCTCGAGAATCTGGCCCACATTCATGCGGCTCGGCACGCCGAGTGGATTGAGAACGATGTCGATGGGCGTGCCGTCCTCGAGGTAAGGCATGTCCTCGATGGGGACGATCTGGCTGATCACACCCTTGTTGCCGTGACGGCCAGCCATCTTGTCGCCGGGCTGGATCTTCCGCTTCACCGCGACGAAAACCTTGACCATCTTCATGACGCCGGGCGGCAGCTCGTCGCCACGCTGCAGCTTATCGACCTTGTCGACGAAGCGCTGCTCGAGACCCTTCTTGGCTTCCTCATATTGGCGACGAATCGCCTCGACCTCGGCCATCGCCTTCTCGTTCTTGAGCGCGATCTCCCACCAATGGCTACGCGAGACCTCATCAAGAAGCGCCTCGGTGATCTTTGCGTCCTTCTTGATGTTCTTCGGGCCCTTCGCCACGACCTTGTGCATCAACACGTCCTTGAGACGGCCGTACACGTTGCGGTCGAGGATCGCGAGCTCGTCGTCGCGGTCCTTGGCGAGCCGCTCGATCTCCTCACGCTCGATCGCCATGGCGCGCTCGTCCTTCTCTACGCCGTGGCGGTTGAACACGCGCACCTCGACCACCGTGCCGGATACGCCGGGCGGCAGCTTGAGTGAGGTGTCACGCACGTCGGAGGCCTTCTCGCCGAAGATGGCGCGAAGCAGCTTCTCCTCAGGCGTCATCGGGCTCTCGCCCTTCGGCGTGATCTTGCCGACCAGAATGTCGCCGGGATTGACCTCGGCCCCGATATAGACGATGCCCGCCTCGTCGAGGTTCTTGAGAGCCTCTTCCGAAACGTTGGGGATGTCGCGGGTGATCTCCTCAGGCCCGAGCTTGGTATCGCGGGCCATCACCTCGAATTCCTCGATGTGGATCGAGGTGAACACGTCGTCGCGCACGACGCGCTCGGAGATGAGGATCGAATCCTCGAAGTTGTAGCCCATCCACGGCATGAAGGCGACGAGCACATTCCGACCGAGCGCAAGCTCGCCGAGATCGGTCGAAGGACCGTCGGCAATGATCTCGCCAGCCTTCACGTGATCGCCAACGCGCACCAGAGGCCGCTGGTTGATGCAGGTGTTCTGGTTGGAGCGCTGGAACTTGCGCAGATTATAAATGTCGACGCCTGACTTCGATGGATCGGTCTCTTCAGTGGCGCGGACAACGATGCGGGTCGCGTCGACCTGATCGACTATGCCGGTACGCCGAGCGCCAATGGCAGCACCCGAATCGCGCGCCACGACCTCTTCCATGCCGGTGCCGACCAAGGGCGCCTCTGCCGTGATAAGCGGCACCGCCTGGCGCTGCATGTTCGAGCCCATAAGGGCGCGGTTCGCGTCATCGTTCTCGAGGAACGGAATGAGCGCGGCCGCGACCGACACGAGCTGCTTCGGCGACACGTCGATGAGATCGACCTTCTCCGGGGGCATAAGCTCGACGTCGCCCGCATGACGGCAGACCACCAGCTCCTCGGTGAAGGTGCCGTTCGGCGCAAGCTTGGCGTTGGCCTGGGCGATAATGTAGCGCGCCTCCTCCATGGCGGAGAGGTACACGACCTCATCGGTGACCTTGCCCTTAATCACGCGGCGATACGGGCTCTCGATGAAGCCATACTTGTTCACGCGCGCATAGGTGGCAAGCGAGTTGATGAGGCCGATATTCGGACCCTCGGGCGTCTCGATCGGGCAGATGCGGCCGTAATGTGTCGGGTGCACGTCGCGCACCTCGAAGCCGGCGCGCTCGCGCGTTAGACCGCCAGGTCCAAGCGCCGAGAGACGCCGCTTATGCGTGATCTCCGATAGCGGGTTGGTCTGGTCCATGAACTGCGAAAGCTGCGACGAGCCGAAGAACTCGCGCACGGCGGCCGCGGCAGGCTTCGCGTTGATCAGGTCCTGCGGCATGACCGTGTCGATATCGACCGAGCTCATGCGCTCCTTAATGGCGCGTTCCATGCGGAGCAGGCCGACGCGATACTGGTTCTCCATGAGTTCGCCCACCGAGCGCACTCGGCGATTGCCGAGATGGTCGATGTCGTCGATCTCGCCCTTGCCGTCGCGCAAGCCGACCAAGGTCTTGATCACCGCAAGGATGTCTTCCTTGCGGAGCGTGCGCACCGTGTCTGGCGCGTCGAGGTCGAGCCGCATGTTCATCTTGACCCGGCCGACCGCCGAAAGGTCGTAGCGCTCGGGGTCAAAGAAGATGCCCTGGAACAGATTTGCGGCGGCCTCAGGCGTCGGCGGCTCCCCGGGGCGCATCACGCGGTAGATGTCGAGCAGGGCCTCCTCGGGGTTCGAGTTCTTGTCGATGTTGAGCGTGTTGCGGATGAAGGCGCCGACATTGACGTGGTCGATGTCGAGGATCGGAATCTCCTTGAGTCCGAGTTCCTTCAACTTGACAAGCAGCTTAGCATCGATCTCCTCGCCCGCCTCGCCATAGATCTCGCCCGTCTCCATGTTGACGATGTCCTGGGCGAGGTAGCGGCCATGCAGGTCCTCGTCGCTGACGAGCAGCTCCTTGAGGCCCTCGTCGGCGAGCTTCTTGGCGAGCCTTGCGGTCACCTTGCGGCCGGCCTCGATCGCGACCTTTCCAGTCTTGGCGTCGATCAGGTCGCTGGTCGGCTTGATGCCGCGCAAGCGATCCGGCCGGAACGGCATGCGCCAGCCTTCTTTAGTCGATTTGAGAGTAATGCGGTCGTAGAAGGTCGCGAGGATCTCCTCATCCTCGAGGCCGAGCGCATAGAGCAGCGTCGTCACCGGCAGCTTGCGGCGCCGGTCGATGCGCACATAGACGATGTCCTTGGCGTCGAACTCGAAGTCGAGCCATGAGCCGCGATAGGGAATGATGCGCGCGGCGAATAGAAGCTTACCGGATGAATGGGTCTTGCCACGGTCGTGGTCGAAGAACACGCCGGGAGAGCGGTGCATCTGGGAGACGATGACGCGCTCGGTGCCGTTGATGACGAACGTGCCGTTCATCGTCATGAGCGGCATGTCGCCCATATAGACGTCCTGCTCCTTGATGTCCTTGACCGAGCGGGCGCCGGTCTCCTCGTTGACGTCGAACACGATCAACCTGAGGGTGACCTTGAGCGGCGCGGCATAGGTCATGCCACGCTGCTGGCATTCCTCGACATCGTACTTAGGCGGGTCGAACGCGTAGCGGACAAATTCGAGCTGGGCACGCTCACCGAAATCCTTGATCGGAAAGACGGAGCGAAATACGGCCTGCAATCCCTCATCCTGGCGCCCGCCCTCGGGCTCCTCAACCATCAGGAACTGATCGTAGGATTGCTTCTGAACCTCGATGAGGTTCGGCATCTCGGCCACTTCGTGGATGCGACCGAACATCTTCCGCAAACGCTTATGCCCATTCGTTGTCTGCTGCGCCATTTTCACCTCTTAGCTCGTTCGCGACGGCTCACCGGAAACCCCGCTTGCGCGAAAGCGGAGATTCTGGCGAAACGTCGCATATTGTGGTGGGTTACTGCCCGGACGAACTACCTCACATGGGGGTCGCCCGGGCATCTTTCAACCCACTGATATCTCACTTCAACTCGACGGTCGCTCCAGCGGCCTCGAGCTGCTTCTTGATCTTCTCGGCCTCATCCTTCGTCACGCCTTCCTTGACGGGCTTCGGCGCGCCTTCGACGAGGTCCTTGGCCTCTTTCAGACCGAGGCTGGTGATCGCCCTCACCTCCTTGATAACGTTGATTTTCTGCGCTCCGACCGTGGCCAGGACGACGGTGAACTCCGTCTTCTCCTCGACGGGCGCAGCGGCTGCTACACCGCTGCCGGCGGCCATCATGGCCACAGGCGCTGCGGCTGAGACGCCCCACTTCTCCTCGAGCAACTTCGCAAGCTCGGCTGCCTCGAGTACCGTGAGGCTCGAAAGCTCGTCCACTATTTTCGCTAGATCTGCCATTTACTTATCCTCGTAGGTTCGATTCTCGTATGAGTTGTCCTGACGGCCGTTTCATGCCGCTTGCTTGTTGCCATAGGCGCCGAACACGCGGGCAAGCTGGGCCCCGGGCTCGTTCAAGGTGCGGGCGATCTTGCTCGCCGGCGCCTGGATGAGACCGATCAACTTGCCGCGGAGCTCGTCGAGCGATGGCAGACTGGCAAGCGAGCTCACGCCTTGGGCATCGAGCACCTGGGCTCCCATCGCTCCGCCAAGGATCACGAACTTGTCGTTCGCCTTGGCGAATTTGACGGCAACTTTCGGCGCTGCCACGGGATCGTCGGAAAAGGCGACGCAAGTCGGCCCCTTCAGTAGGTCCGCGATACCCTTGGCATCGGTGCCTTCGAGCGCGAGCTTGACGAGCCTGTTCTTCGCCACCTTGACCCGCCCGCCCGCGCTTTGCATGTCGCGGCGGAACCTGGTCATGTCGGCGACGGTCAGGCCCGCGTAATGAGCGACGACGACCACGCCAGTTTTGGCGACGGCATCGTGAAGCGCCGTCACGACTTCGCGCTTCTCTGCTCTATCCACTGCTCACTCCGTCTCTTGAGGTTGAGAGCGCGTGCCCTCGACCTCGGCTGCACATGCCGCAAGAAGCGAGGGGCAGGCGATAGGCTGCCCCGCTCTTCCAAGCGGCGCTCCGTTGCCTGTCCAGCTCGCACGCGAAACTGCGCTAGAGCAAACTACGAGGTTCAAACCGATCTCCAGGTTGCGGGCATCCCGCATCCATCGAACCGTTCGTCTCCCGTCTCATGCAGGCCCGAAAGGCTTAAGCGGTCGCCCGCACCTGCAGTCTCGGACAGGTTTGGACCGCTTCGAAAAGGAAACGGCCCTTCGGGACTGAACCTCAGCCCCGAAACTCTAAAAACTCAGCCCGCGCCACCAACGAGGTTCGCAGGCTCGATCTTCACGCCGGGGCCCATGGTCGAAGCGACCGCGACCTTCTTCAAGAATGTGCCCTTGGCGCCGGAAGGCTTCGCCTTCATCACAGCATCGGCGAAGGCACGGATGTTCTCGACCAGCGCCTCCTCGGTGAAGCTTGCCTTGCCGACACCGGCGTGGATAAGGCCAGCCTTCTCCACTCTGAACTCGACGGCGCCGCCTTTGGCAGCCCGCACTGCGGGTCCGACATCGGCGGTGACGGTGCCGACCTTCGGGTTCGGCATCAGCCCGCGCGGGCCAAGCACCTTTCCGAGGCGACCGACGAGAGGCATCATGTCCGGCGTGGCGATGGCGCGATCGAAATCGATCACGCCCTTCTGCACCTGCTCGACGAGATCCTCGGCGCCAACCACGTCGGCGCCGGCTTTCTTGGCTTCCTCCGCCTTGGCGCCTTTGGCGAACACGCCCACTCTGAGCTTGCGTCCCGAGCCATGCGGCAAAGCGCAGACGCCGCGCACCATCTGATCGGCGTGGCGCGGATCGACGCCGAGATTCATGGCGATCTCGATGGTCTCGTCGAACTTGGCCTTGGCGCCGCTCTTGACGAGCTTCACGGCGTCCTCGACCGAGTAAAGCGTCTCACGGTTAATTCCGGTACTCGCGGCCTTATATCTCTTGCCCGGCTTGCTCATGGTCTACTCCTGGACCTGCAGTCCCATCGAGCGGGCTGAACCGGCGATGATCTTCATCGCCTGCTCGACGGAATTGGCGTTCAAATCCTTCATCTTGGTCTCGGCGATCTCGCGCAGTTGAGCCTGGGTTACTGTGCCTGCCACAGCGCGCCCCGGCTCCTTCGAGCCTGAGCCGATCTTCGCCGCCTTCTTGAGGAGGTACGACGCCGGAGGCGTGCGCATCTCGAAGGTGAAGGATCGGTCGGAATAGACCGTGATGACCGTCGGGATCGGCGAGCCGGGCTCGAGCTTCTGCGTCGCCGCGTTGAACTGCTTGCAGAACTCCGGGATGTTGACGCCGCGCTGGCCGAGCGCAGGGCCGATCGGCGGCGAGGGATTGGCCTGCCCTGCCGGCACCTGGAGTTTGATGTAACCCTCGATCTTCTTAGCCATTCCGACTTTCCCGCGCCTTCACGCTTATCTCACGCGCTCGTCTAGAGCTTCTCCACTTGGGCATATTCGAGCTCGACCGGCGTGGCGCGGCCGAAGATCGACACCGCCACCTTGAGCCGCGCCCGCTCCTCGTCGACTTCCTCGACTAGACCGTTGAACGATGCGAACGGACCATCGGCCACGCGCACCTGCTCGCCAATTTCGAAGGTGACCGACGGCTTCGGCCGCTCGACGCCTTCCTGCACCTGCTGGAGAATGCGGCCTGCTTCCTCCTCGGTGATCGGAATGGGCTTGTTCTCGGTACCGAGAAACCCCGTAACCTTCGGCGTCGACTTGATCAGGTGATAGGTCTGGTCGTTGAGCTCCATCTTCACGAGCACATAGCCCGGGAAGAACTTCCGCTCCGAGCTCACTTTCCGGCCGCGGCGCATCTCCACGACCTCCTCCATCGGGACCAGCACCTGCTCGAACAGGTCGGAAAGACCCGCGGCGACGGCGCGCTCCTTGATGGATTCGGCGACCTTCCGCTCGAAGTTCGAATAAGCGTGGACGATGTACCAGCGCATTGCCATCGGACTTAAGACCTACGCTCCTAGCGACCGAAACCCAGAATGAATGTCACGAGCGTGCTCAACACCCAGTCGGCGGCCAGGAAGAACAACGCGGTAGCGATCGACATGGCCAGCACCATAGTTGTGGTAATGACGGTCTCGCGGCGCGTCGGCCAGGTCACCTTGGCGACCTCGGTCCGCACTTGCTGGATAAACTCGAAGGGACTAGTCCTTGCCATCATCATCCTTGCCGCAGAAGCCATCCCGCTTTTGCCCGTCCAACTCGCGCCTTGGTCTGGCAGGAGTGGAGGGACTCGAACCCCCAACCCCCGGTTTTGGAGACCGGTGCTCTAGCCAGTTGAGCTACACTCCTATTCAGGTGTCAGCTACCAAGCCATTCCCCGGCACCTGACACCTGACTGGAGCGGGTGAAGGGAATCGAACCCTCGTCCTCAGCTTGGAAGGCTGCTGCTCTACCATTGAGCTACACCCGCATCCATTCTGCACTCTAGAGTGGTGGTGGAGGGGGTAGGATTCGAACCTACGTAGGCATAGCCAACGGGTTTACAGCCCGTCCCCTTTAGCCACTCGGGCACCCCTCCTTGAGTTCAGAGATGGATTGACTGGTGGTTTTAACCAAGCAAAAACGCCCCGCCGTCGGCCGGCAAGGTCCGCCAATAAGTGGGTTTATGGGTAGCGCTTTAGGCTCTGTCAACTGTAAATCATGACGTTTCAGCGAAATTCGCTGGTATGACGGCCCCTCGGCTCACCAGTACATGAGACAAGCGGCCCATGCGGCGCCACCGACCAAGGCCTGATAGGCCGCAACGCCATGACCGGCGCGAGACGCAGAGACAAGGGTGCCGGCGCGCGTCCAATGACGAACGTGTCTTGCTTTATGGACTTCATGCCGTGGAGGCGGCTCTCGTCAATCCGCGACGGCAGATCGGCAGGCTTATCGCCACCGAGAACGCGGCGCACCGGCTCGCCTCTCTCCTCGCCCAGCGCGGCGTGACGCCAGAGGAAACGAGCCCAAGAGATCTAGACAGGTTGCTCGGATCTGATGCCGTGCATCAGGGTGTTGCGCTTGAGACTGAGCAATTGCCGCCGCTCGGGCTCGACGAGGTGAAGCCCGACGGCATTCTGCTCGTGCTCGATCAGGTCACCGACCCGCAGAATGTCGGCGCCGCATTGCGCTCGGCGGCGGCTTTCGGCGCAAGCGGCCTCGTCTTGACCGAGCGGCACAGCCCGCCGCTCTCCGGCGTGCTCGCCAAAGCGGCGAGCGGAGCGCTCGACATCGTGCCGGTGATCCTTATCAAGAACCTCGCGCAAAGCCTCTCGGAGCTGGGCGAGCGCGGCTATTTGCGGGTGGGGCTCGCCGAGGAGGCAAACGAGGCTCTCGAGGACGCGCCGCTGACGCGACCGCTTGCGCTTGTCCTCGGCGCCGAAGGCAAAGGCCTGCGCCAGCTCTCGCGGGAGCATTGCGATCTCCTCTGTCGCATCTCGACGCAGAGTGCGTTAGCGAGCCTCAATGTCTCAAATGCTGCGGCGGTCGCGCTGCATTGGGCAAGTCTTAAGACGAAAGGCTGAGACGACCCGGCTATCTATATCTGAGAACGCGGTCGGGGCTGCCGCGCACAGTGTCATTTGGGCCGAGATAATGGAAGTACGGCATGCAGCGGGGATAGTTCAGCGGCGCCGTGGTGTACGGCCGATAGAACCACCAATAATTCCGGGGATAGCAATAGAAAGCCTGAGCTTTGCGGAAGTGGCCGACGCCCCAGGCGTGCGCAGGCTGAACGGAAAACCCAGCGACATATAAGGCGACGATGACGGCCACCCCCAGCGCGCAACGGCCCATGCTCTGTCCCCCCTCGTTAACCGTAAATCTAGAAGGAGGGTGGTTCAAGCGCAAGCCTTCGGCACCCACGCGGCCACATGGTTCGCTCGCTGGCGACACGCCACTTGACAGTTGCTCCGCCAAGGCTGTCATGTTCCGTCGGCGGAGCGTTCCCCATGAGCCAAATGGAACGTAGCATGGCAAGCCGAGTTGCTAATGCCTCTCCAAACCAGTGCTTCTCCAAGGGAGGAAAGTGACCCATGTCATCCACGGAAAGCGATCTTCGCGCGGGCGCAGCCAAGCGTGCTGTGGGCGCCCGCGATACCGAAGACTTGGCCAACCAGATTGAGGCGATCCGCGCCGATCTGCAGAACCTCACCTCCACGGTCGGACGGATCGCCAGCAAGCAAGTGAATCGCGCGCAAGACCGGGCTAGAGAAAGCGCTTATGAAGTCGAGGAGCCTATTAGGCGCAATCCGCTCCAAGCCGTGGCAATCGCCGTCGGTCTAGGCTTCCTGTTCGGTGTTTTCACCCGCCGTTAGGCGAAGCGTCCATGCTCCGCTCGGCGCTCGCGCTGCTCTCATCATTGCAGGTTGGGCTCCGGCTCAAGGAATCGGTCGAGCGCTCGCTCAGGCAAGCGGTCGTTATCGCCGTTGCCATCGTTGTTCTATTGTTTGCCGCGGCGTTTGGCCTGGTAGCGCTGTATAACGTGTTGGTCTCGAACCACGGCTTTGCACCAGCGGAAGCCGCAGGCACCCTCGCCGCCGCGCTCGTGCTGCTCGGGGTGCTCATCCTCGCCACCTTACCTCTGTTGGCGCGACGGCGGCGGATGAAGCAGGCGCCCGGCCTTGCAACTGCTACCGGCGAAGGCGTCGGCCTGATCGATCAGAGCGTCGGCCAGGCGATGCAGCGAGTCGGGCCCCTTACGCTGCTTGCGATTGCCTTCATCGCCGGGCTTTTGGCCAGCCGGCGCCGCTGAACTGCGCTCTTACCGGCTCGCAAGCATCCGTTCAGAGCTTAGCTAGAAATAGCGAGTGATCGGGGCTAAGACTTGCCCCGCCAAGAAAAGAATTGAAGCGCAGTTCTGCTTCCTTCATCTCTCTTGCGATGGCAAAGTCGGCTTAGCTCAGGTGGTAGAGCGGCTGATTTGTAATCAGTA
>Ga0173482_10000144_pt1 | contig 11019 bp, 30 predicted proteins | sample NitcycUS133311R2_FD_136669 | JGI IMG/M metagenome (GOLD analysis project Ga0173482, IMG submission 136669) | Soil microbial communities from Arlington Agricultural Research Station in Wisconsin, USA - Nitrogen cycling UWRJ-S133-311R-2 (version... | ecosystem: Environmental > Terrestrial > Soil... | reverse complement strand
CGAGGCGGCGCACTACCACCCGTGTGACGGGATCTTCTGCGCTCCCGATGGCGTGCTGGTCGGCTGGTCAGCGGAACCGCCCGTGCTGGAGGCAGACATCCGCGCCGACGAGCGGGCACGGGTGCTCGTCGAGGTCCAGAAGTACAGGGACCTGTACCAAAACGGTACCGGGTTCGCTTCTTACGAGATTGCTCAGGCGCTGGATGACCTTTGCGACACGCTCGGGGCAAGTGAATGAGTGACACCTGTTTGGGGGCGATGATCCTCGGTCTGGTTCTGGGGATCTATCTGGGAGTGAAAGGGTTCGGCGATGACTAGGCCTCCTAAGTGGCCGTTCCGGTGTCCGTGGGAGGGCTGGTATCTGAAAAAGGTCGAGGCGGTCTTCGCTACGGATCTTGATGTTCCGTTGGAGGACACCAGCCCGGGACTGCCGTTGCTCATCTACGGTCTCTGTAAGCAGCACGGCCGGGTGTGGCTGTCCGATATGGCGGCCTACGACCCGGAAATCTGGTTGAAGGAGGAGTGATGGAACACGTGATCATGTTCCGGGAAGTCAGCGGGTTCGGTGTCGGCAGTCGAGAGTTCTTCGTCCAGGCCACCTGTTCCTGCAACTGGGAAGCTGATGACGTACATGAGCCCAAGAACGCGTTCCGAGCTCAGCTGCAAGGTAACGAGCACCTGGCGCGGTATGGACTCTTCGCACGGACCAGTTCCAGGGTCTAACCTGGATTCATGGCCCATTGGACTGATCTAGCGGATTGGCGGGGACCCACCCCGAATCAGGGTGGGTCCATGGTTGAGTGGCGTGGAGTCGTGCTCCATATCGCGGAGGGAAGTTACGAGGGAACCATCTCGTGGCAGAAGAACCCCAACGCCGACGTGTCGAGTCACTTCATCGCCGCTAAGGACGGCCGGGCTGCGCAGATGGTGGACACCGGGGTGACCGCCTGGACCCAGAAGGCGGGCAACGGTCACTGGCTTTCCATCGAGAACGAAGGTTTCACGCCCGACAAGTTGACGTCGGACCAGGTGGAGTTCGCGGCGCAGGTCCTGGCGAAAGCTCACGAGGTGTACGGGGTGCCGCTTCAGATAGCCAGCGACCCGGACGGGCGGGGTCTGGGTCACCACAGCATGGGGGCGCATCCCGGTTACGCCGATGACTGGGGGCACTCCCAGTGTCCCGGCACCAACATCATCAATCAGAAGTCAGCCATTGTGGCGAGGGCCAAGGAAATCGTGGAGGGTGACGTGGCTCTGACCGACGCCGAGATTGAAAAGATCGCCAACAAGACGCTGGATACGTTCCTGAAGAAGAAGGTCGAAGTACCTGACGAGTGGAAGGTGCTGTGGCCGAACGATCCAGGCATCCAGGACGGCACCATCAGCCTCCTGACCGCGTGGCGGTCCGGCTACTTCCACGGCCGCCAGGCCAACGAGGAAGTTACCGGGGGCCCTGAGGCGGTCCTGGATCCCAGCAAGCTGGACCAGATCCTAGCCATCCTCACCGCCGGCGTCCCAGTTCCTGGTGCTGTGAACCTGACTCCCGAGTCGGTGGCCGCCGTCGCTGATGCGACCGCCGACGAGATCCGTAACGACCCGGAACGTAACGGGTAGTAGCATCATTGTGGACCGCGCTCTGGGGGGTGTCGGTTCCCAGAAAGAGGCGGCAGGAGACCCGAGGTGTACGGGTCCTGTCGCCTCTTTTGTTTACCAGGAACTGGCTAGCAGTCCCCCGGCGATGAAGGTCACCGCACCCCAGCCGAAGGAGCGGGACTGGAACGTCTCGACGGCTCCGGCGATCACTGCGATCAGGAACAAGATCGACGAAATGCTCATGTGAGGCATGTACCCCCGCAGAGTCGCCGCTAACCGTGGTACACTTAACTGGACGGGGAGAGATCCCTCCCTCTGGATCTAGGAGTCCTATGAAGTCACTGATCACGAAGTTGCTCGCCGTCTCAACTGTGGCCGCGATCGCAGTGGCCGGTTCCGTGGCATGTAGCAGCGCCGCAGACACAGCGTCGTCCAACCTGTCCACAGCGGCGGACAACTTCGAGATTCAGCGTCGGATCGTGTTCGTCAACGGCATCACCGACAAGTACCTGCTCGTGGTTGAAGGTCGCTGCTCCCTGGGCAACTCCGACAAGGACGGGGAACTGTCCGTCACCTGCAAGATCGGCCCGAACCAGTACGTGAAGCACTTCCTGGGCCTGTCTGACAACGTGACGTACTTCGTCGAGCAAACCGAGACCGCCAACGTGAGCACGTACCACTACCGGGTGATGTTCCGTCCGGCGACCGCGATCCCAGACGTCACCATCGACAACTAACCAGCAGGCGTTACACCGGCTGCGACGTGCCTTCCCACGTCGCAGCCACGAGGGGACCTGGACCGTTTGCTGGTCCGGTCCGGGTTCCCTCACAAGGGCCGCCCGAACGCGGGCACGGCAAAGTTGTGAGAGCAACGAGAAGGTTCGAATCCTTCGGGCCCACGAGGAGGTTCCATGCGAGTCATCGTCACCGGAAGCCGGGACTGGGGCTACCCCGAACTGGTTGGACGGGCCCTGTACGGCTACTGGACCATGTGCCGGGCCATGGACCATCCGATGATCCTCCGGCACGGTGGCTGCACCACAGGAGCCGACGCGGCAGCAGAGGAGTGGTACCAGTCGCGTCCCCCGGGGACCGAGGGGCTGACCCGGGAACTGTTCCCCGCCGACTGGAGCCAGGGACGCATCGCAGGACCCATTCGGACCGTGCAGATGTTCGCGGACCAGGTTGATATGGTCCTGGCGTTCTGGGACGGGAAATCCAGAGGAACGGGGTACGCGGTGAAACTGGCCACGGAACGAAACGTCCCGCTCCTCATCAGGTTTTCACCTTCTTCGATGAATGCTCTGTGATCGTCTTCCTGCGCGAGAAAGAAACACCATGATCAGTTTCGTGTGTAAGGAATGCAAAGCAGCCACCAAAACCGGTTGGATGGCTGGTCACTGCGAACGCCGAGACACCTGGTGCGACTGCCGGTGCCGATACGAAAAAAGGAGCACGGATGAACTGGAACCGAATCTGGATCCCCCCCGGTAAAGGAGAGATCGTCCGAGCCTGGCACCTCGGATCCATCGAACAGTTCGCAGTTCAAATCGGTGACACGTTGACCGTGGTAGACCGCGAAACGATGCTGGACATCATTGAAAGGACCGGCGTGTGGACCCTCAATACCGATGGGTGAATCAACTTTGGTCCGAGTTGAACGTGATGGAGCCCGCAGAGCGGATCAAGATCTCCGGTGAATGGATCGTCTACTCCGGCCAGATTCTGCTACCCAAACTGGGCCTCTACCGTCGGGGCGAAGTAGCTGCCCTGCTCACTGAACCCGACTGGGACTCGCGCCGCCTCGCCGAAACCATCGGAGCCAGCAAAGCCACCATCGATCGGCTAGCCAAGGAAGGCCGACGCAATGGGGCGACCTAAGACGCCGGTACCGATCGAACTGGCCGCCGAGGTCCGCAGCCACATCTACCGCGCACGGCTACACAACGCAGACCCGGTGGAGGTACTCAACCACAAGGACCTGATCCTCACCCAGCACCACGAACGCAGGATCCGGATCGAGGCCCTACAGCGGCTAGCGGACGAACTGGTCCGGTGGCAGCCACACGAGATGCTGCGCCGCAAGTACCACGCCGGCCACTCGGCTACCCCAGCAGACATGTACATCGTGATCCAGGAGTTCCTGGACGAAATGATCGATCACGAGAAGACCAGGGAGTGGTGATGGTAACCGGTAATCAGGGACGTGACATAGATCAGGTTCTGGAAGACGTAGGCCACAAGGATCTGATGACCGCATCCATGGCAGCACGTAACGAGGCATACAACCACGGCGGCGAGGCAACCTGCGCCTGTGTTGCCATCGAGACGCTGGCCGCGCTCTACGAACTCGGTTACCGGATGATGAAGATCAAGGAGAAGTGATGTATCCGATCGCCGGACCGGCCACCGAGCCACCCATCTGCGGGCACTGCCAGCGCCCCGCAGTGGACAGGTCCAGCTACAACGGGGTAGCCGTCTGCAACCCAGACTCCGGCTCGGGAGTGATGGAGTGCTACCGGCTCATCCGGGATTTCAGTCACGAGTTCAACTGCGTTCCGTGCCAGGTGATGGGCGGGACCGGTATCACCGAGTACCTGGAGCACACGCATGAGTAAAGGCGAGGACCCCAGTGGCTGTGCGCTGCTGACAGCCGTCATCTTGGCGCTAGCCGTGATGGCTCTTTTCGCGTACATCGCAGCCCAGAAAGCAGGTAACCCGTGAGCACTGATGTTCATCCAAACGAGACCACGGCCCAGATTTCCCCGGACCTGTGGGCCGAGTACGAAGGTGCCATGGCGAAGCTCGCGTCCTGGCACAAGTACGTGGAACTGCTCCGCGAGAAAATCATGGAAGAGATCGGTGACGCGCATGCGGGGATGGTGGGCAACCGCAAGGTGGCCACGTATCGGCCGGTGGACACGTACCGGATCAAGGCCCTGGTCGCTGAGTACCCGGAGCTCGCGCAGCACTTCGAGCGGGAAGTTACCCGTACCGAGTTTGATGTGAGCGCGTTTGATGCCCAGCATCACGACATCCTGGAGAAGTTTCGCAGTCGTGCGTTCCGGGTGGTGACCGGGTGATGGAACGGGCACGCAACATTGCCATGACCTTGATCTACAGCCTGCTCCTGGCGATGCTGGTCCTGGCGAACCTGTCGCAGGGGAGGTGGCCCATTGCCCCGCTGCACTAGCGACTGTCCCCGGGTCACCCCCGGACAGGCACACTGCACCGTCTGCCACCGCACCTTCGGTGGCGTGACCGGGTTCGACCTGCACCGTCACAAGACAGGGCACCGACAGACGGGCCCGATGGCGATCTGCCTGGATCCCGGCTCGTTCGGCTACGTGGAACGTGACGGGGTGTGGCGGGAGCCAATGGACCACAAGAAGGTGGCCATGTTCCGGGCACGGGTCGAGGGAACGAGAGGGAGACGATGAAACTGGCACTGAGGATCTTTTCTGTAGGGTTCCCGTTCTCAACGGCGATCTGTATCGCCAGCTTCCTAGGATGGGACGGGATCGCTGTCTACCTGGGCGGATTCGTAACAGGAATCATCAGCCTTGTGATGTTCCTTGTCGCGGACGGGCTCGGCCACGACCGCCCCGAGAACCATTACAGCTACATGGGGCACGGCAATGACGAGTAGCAGCCGCAAGTCACGGGGCGCTGAGACCCAGCGCCTCGTGGCGGCCTACTGGGGCGCTAACGGATGGCCCTACTGCACCGACGCGGGGGCCGGTCGCAGCGGAAACGACCTGATCAACGTGCCTGGGATTAAGGCCGAGATCAAGGCACGGCGGGACCTGAACCTGGCCGCATGGCTACGTCAGGCTTCCGCTGCACGGGGCGATGGACTAGCCTTAGTGGTACATCGACCAGATGGGTTCGGTCCCGCCACCATCGGGGACTGGCCAATGACGTTCCGTCAGGAAGACGGCCTCATCCTGCTACGGCAGGCGGGATACGGGGACCCGCTCCCCGAGATCTCACTGGTCCTACCGGAAGGGTGAACATGAACAGCTACCTTGAGGCACTACAAGCCAGCAAGCCGCTCCTCATCGTCAACCTGGTGGCCGCCATCGTGGCCGGGATCTTCATCTCCGAAGCCATCCGTTCCCTGCGTGACGCGTGGTACGACCGCCGCGAGGAGCGTCGGGAGCAGGAAGCCGACATGGACTCCACCAGGATCATGGCTGGCCTGTACCCCGACCGGTACGAAGAGACCGAGAGTAACGACGCATACTTCCAGCGCACCACCGACGGCAAGGGCTTTCGTCTCAACGAGCGGTGGCGGGAACTGGTCAACGAGACCCGGCCCCGTAGCCCGGAGATGGTGGCCGAGGCCGTGTACCTGGAGAACACGTGGGCCTTCAACCCGATCCGCGACGAGCAGAGCAACACGTTCCAGGAGACCGAGCTCATCAACGACCCATACCAGCCGTGGACCGAGGATGAGAAGAAGGTTCCTGGCCGGCACCGGAGCATCGACGATGAGGAGCGGGCGCTGGCACAGCGGCGCGTCCTGCTCACCGAAACCGGATCCTTCAAGACCTTGAAGCGGAGGGAGTTGACTTCAGCTTGACCTCATATCACGGCTATGCGGGACATTGCACCTCTTGTAACAAGAGATGGTGGACGTCCCGGGCAGCCGCCAAGCTAGCTGGCCGCCGGATACATCCTGCTGACCAGCTACGTCCCTACCGATGCCCAGTTGATGAACGTTACTGGCATAACGGACATCTGTCAGGCTACGTTGTGGCCGGAGATGCCACCCGCGACCAGATTTACCGAAGGGATCAGGCAGCGTGAGCGACAAGAAGTTAGCGGCGGCAGAGGAACTGATCAGGGCACGTGACAACGCCCGGGAGCTCGGTCGGGTGGGCAAGGTTACCCGGGCTGACGCCATCCGGGTACGTGAAGCAGACAAGGCGTACCGCGATGCCAAGAAGTAACTGGGTCCGATCCTCGTTCTGTACCGACAACGCCTGCGTCGAAGTTGACGTCTGGAAGAAGAGCACCCTGTCCGTCGACAACGGCAACTGTGTCGAAGTGTCCGGTGACGAGGTGGATCAGATCCTGGTCCGTCACTCGAAGGATCCACAAGGTCCAATACTGGCGTTCACCGCCGACGAGTGGAACGCTTTCATCGGAGGCGCAAAACGTGGCGAGTTCGACCTGAAGGAGTAGCGATGCGACGGGCACTGGTTCTTGCGGCTGCTGCTATTGCGGCACTACTGATCGTGGTGGCGGTTTCGTCTCCCGCCGCCGCAGTCATCCACGATGACGGTCTAGCTACAGTCACCGCGCGTTAAGTGGTAGACTTGTAACGAGGACACGTCCAGGGGTGGACATGTGACGGGGAGGCCAGACGCTGAAAAATGCTCTGGTCTCCCCAGTTCCTTACGGTGCAGGTGTGGTGGAGAGGTTCCATACCGGGCTCATAACCCGGAGACGCCGTTCGAATCGGACACCTGCCACGAAGTGAAGGAACTATGGCTTAGCTAACCTGAACACCTTCACCTACTCCAGAGGTACCGCTGGAGAGTCACGTAGCTCAAGTGAATAGAGCGCCCTTGTTCGGGAGGCGGCGGTTCAAATCCGCCCGTGACACGAAGAGTCGGAGCTTGTGGGTGCCCGGAACTCTTCCTCAAAACTCGGGGGACCCAGTGGAGCGCGTGGCTGGCCATGGTGTCTGGGGAGATCCCAGAACATGGTCCCAACCGGGAGGTATCACGAAACAGCCAGCCACGTCCTAACAACGCAGCGGTGTACAATCCGGGCATGCGATACTCAACGACGCGACGCATCGGCGTTGCCCTGCTAGTCCTGGTGGCGTCTCTAGCCGCCTCCGCTGTCCCGGCTCAGGCATCCGCCAGCCAGTGCCCGTCCAGCACCGTCTGTACGTGGAACGGAACCAACTGGTCCGGCTCCCCGGCGTGGTCGCAGAACATCGGTGCGTTCGGTTCCTGCTACAACGTGAGCGCGATCAACGGCGCGAACAACAACGCCGAAAGCGTGTACAACCGCGAGTCGTTCCAGGTCTCGTTCTACAACGGCTTCAACGGGTCCGGGTATCTGTTCTCGTTGGCTGCGGGTGCCGGTGAGGGCAACCTGGCGGTTCACCCAATCGTTGGCGGACAGAACATCATCAGTTCCGTCTGTCACGGGTAGCTAGACCAGCCGACTGAAGCCCCGGTTCGTGTGAGGTTCCAACGTTTCCCAGATAGGCACTGGCACCTGGTCGGGCCCGAGGCCACATAAGTGGTAGCAGGTCACGGCCAGGGCCATTGCCCTTTTGTGTGCCTTCCACTGATCCTCGCCGGATGCGGTGAACCGGAACTCCATGAGTCCGAGCGGTTCCCCCAGCACCTCAGGGTTGTTGTACCACCAGTTGCGGGTGCATTGGGTTTCGAGCTCATCCCGTATCCGGTCCCAACCCTCCGGCACCCGCCAGGGACCCTCGTGAACGAAGTAGTACCGACGATGAGTAGGCACTAGTACGTCTTCGGGTCCGGGGTGCTGGTGGGCTGATTGTGTAGACCCGAGTTCCACACAGCAATGGCTGCCTGGATAGCACCGACGCCAGCCATGATGAAGATGACAACCGTTTTCGGAACCACGTCACTGACGCCGGCAAACCCCATGAACACCTGGGTTCCACCAGCGATTGCCTGAATAAATCTGATAGTTGAGGCTTCACGTAGCTTCACGTCACCCGGACCTTTCACGTTTGATGTACCGTCGTCCCCCCGAAGCCGTTAGGTCCCTGGCTCACGAGCTCCCGCAACGAATCCAAAGTCGCGTACGGACTCAGAATAGCCAGATCCCTCTGCCTCAGTGTGGCCACCGCATACATGGCTTCACGGCGCGCCTGAGTGGCTTCGTTGCGCGCTGCCGCTGCCTCGTTGCGCGCCTCGGCGGCATCCATCCTGGCCGCCTGCACCTCCAGGCGAGCCAGATCCATGTACTGACGGGCCTCTTCACGGGCTGCGGCCACCAGTGTCAGAGCGGACTCAGCCAAGTTGGCTGCGGCGTCAACGTTGTCGCCTTCACGGTGACGTAACCAGTCGATCGCCTTGGTAATCACGGCCCCTGCTGTACCCGAAACCAGCACAGTCGTAATCAAATCACCTATTGCCATGAAAACTCCAGGGTCGTGGTGGGGTTCTCATGAATGGATCATAAGGTAAGTCTGACGTTTGCTGAACCGAGTCCGACTCACGTTAAAAGGTTTTACAAATGACCCTTCTTCGGGGCCACTGGAACGTCCACATTGGCCTCCCGGAGCGTGCTACTGAGCTCCTCGATGCGGGCTTCCATCCGGTCCTGACGGGAGTTCACCATCACGTGGACCTTTTCGACTCTTGTCTTGACAATGAAAACCCCCACCGCTGTTACCAGGCCGGTAAGGGCAGCAATGACTACCGCAACGGCGGTGAGAGTTTCAGCGCTCATGCAATGTCTCCAGGCTAGGTCCTCATGGAGATCTTAATGGATGCGAGGTTTCTTCTGATATCCCCGCGACCAGTCAGGATGTCTTGCGTCGCGGCGCATGCCTTCCCGATCCAGATGCGGTCGCCGGGTGTCTTCTCTGCCCAGCCACCACAGGTAAACGTCGCGCACGTCGAATCCTGCGAACACCCACATGAACCCTGCGAACATGAACGATGTTCCGGTCAACGTTCCCGGGGGACGTGGAGTGTCAAAGGGTGCCGCCATGGAAGTGAACATCCTGCTCACTGTGGCGACGGTGACTACCACGGTGAGCAGGATGTAGAACACCTTCCACTGGATCCTTACAGGTACCGGTCCCACAGCACAGCTCCCAGCATCAACAGGACATAGACCACGGCGGCACGCGCACCCAGGTCGTGCATTCGACCCAGGGTAGTGAAGCTGGGGGCCCGGTCCTTGATTTCCTTGGCTTCCCGGTACTCGACACTCATCTCGGAGGGCCACTGCCTGCGATGAAGGTCCTTCTGCCACGCCAGGAACTCGGCACTGATGTGGGGGAACTTACGGACAGTATCTTCGACGTCTGTCATGTTTCGATACTACCACCTTGTCGGTAGGCCGCTGGTGTTGTGGGACCCGTGACGCCAGTACCAGGTGCGCTCCACCAGGTGCGAGATCTTGGCACCCCGAGCCACGCACTCCAGCACCATGCGGAAATCCTCGCCAGTGTTGGTGTCCTCGCCCCGCTCCAGCTTCTGGAACCCGATCTCCTGGGCGAGCTCGGTACGCATCAGCGTGGTGATGGTGGTCTCCACCGGGTCCTCCGGGTTAAACGGGTTCAGGTAGTGCCCTGGAGGGAACGGGTCGGTGCCGCCGATCACCGTGAACCACGAGTACACGAAGTCGGCGTTGGTTTCCTGTGCGTGCGCGTACAGGTGCTCAAGATGCTGCGGCATGAAAGCGTCGTCGTCATCCAGGAACGCCACCCAAGGGGTCTGTGCCGCCCGCAGCGCCCGGTCCCGGGTCGCAGGGGCACCCTGCTTCTCCACGTCGATAGCGATGGACACGGCGGCCGGTTGAAGGGTCTGGGAAGCGACAGAGGCTAGTGCCGCATTACGGAGGACACCGCGTGGCGGGATGGACGCCATGACAACGGTGATCTGCGGGTGGGTCACGCGTATCTCCCTGGGTCGATCCAATGTGAATAGTCTCTGTTCATGTTGGCTCGGTAGTACACCTGCTCCTCGGTGAGGTCAGCGCTGTTTTCGTACCAGGTCAGGTGCCGGGCCACATACGGGTGCCCGGTGCGTGCCGCTGGGGCGATCTGAAACTGGGAATACAGGCTCAGCGGCTGGTACATGGCCAATGTGGTGTCCACGGGGGCCGAGTACACGTTGGCGGCTATCCGTTCCCGACTGAACGGGGCTTCCCAGTCCAGAACCTTGTCGCGGTACTCGTAGTGGTCGGGGATGTCAAGGCGCAGCCCCAGGCCAACTTTCACCCGATCCTGATGCTGTGCCAGAACGGTACGTAGATGAACGGGCCAGTCCGGTGGAGCGTCAGGAACCACGTCGCAGTCGGTAACCAGGTAGGTGTCTGTGGTGCCGACATGATCTCGGAGCAGATCTGATTTCCACATGTCCTGCGGGTGCTGGTTCGGCACCGAGATGACCGGCACACCTGACTCGCTGTACATCCAACGGACCGCTGGTATGTACGTTGAATTGTGGTCGACGATGTGAACATCGAACCCTGCTTGCTGGAGAGCGCTCACGCACTGGCGGCCGTAGGACATACGGTCCCGGAAGATCACGAAAGCTTTCATCGGTCCGGCCTTCCAGTAGCTCCTATGAGCCACCCGTCGTGGTGGATTCCTGTGTGCGGGGCCGGTAGAATTGTACCCCGTAGGCCTGCGTTGACCCAGTCACGCACCAGCCGCCAGTCCGCTGCGTTCTCCCCGTTCGCCGT
>Ga0173482_10000141_pt1 | contig 11105 bp, 12 predicted proteins | sample NitcycUS133311R2_FD_136669 | JGI IMG/M metagenome (GOLD analysis project Ga0173482, IMG submission 136669) | Soil microbial communities from Arlington Agricultural Research Station in Wisconsin, USA - Nitrogen cycling UWRJ-S133-311R-2 (version... | ecosystem: Environmental > Terrestrial > Soil... | reverse complement strand
CCAACTTACCATGGACCTGTATCCGGTTATTATCGATTTGTGCTTTGTAAAATCCGGGATGGCCTTCTTCATGCGTAACAGTCCCGCTTTCCTTTTCATCCTTCAGCCATTGGATGAGGAGTTGGCTTTCCCATCCAGTTTTCGCATTGTGATAATCCCATCGATTCAAAAGGGTGATCAAACTCCCGGTCGGTATATCCGTAAAGCCGTCATGATTATGATCCTCCTGCCGTGGATAGAGACTATAATGACCCATAATGGCCGTGTTGAACATGGGGCTGATATCCGTTCGCGCGAATACGTTCATTTCCGAACGATAAGCTTCATTGAAAAATCCATTCAACAAAAACTTCTCTTTGTCGAAAGGTTTTTTCAATTCAACATTGATCTGGCCGGTCATGCTTTCATAGCCTTGCAACACCGATCCTGATCCTTTGCTGATTTGAATCGATTCTATCCAGGGTCCCGGAGTATAGAGTAGTCCATATGGAATTGCAATTCCCGTTGCTCCTGGCATTTGCTCCTGGCTGATCAGGCTATATTTCCCGGAGAGGCCAAGCATCTGAATTTCTTTCGCGCCTGTGACTGCATCTGTGAAACTCACATCTACCGTAGCATTTGTTTCAAAACTCTCTGACAGGTTGCAACAAGCGGCTTTAAATAATTCTTCCTTCGAGATGTTTTGCATCTGCAACGGATCGAGAAATGAGACTTCAGTAGTTCGTTTGTGATGAGAGACGACCACCTCATCCAGTACCTTCGCTTCTTCTTTGAAGACAACCGAAAGATATTGACCACCATTCACAGTGACGGTATCCTGATCAAAGCCGAGATACTGAAAGATGAGCTTGTCGCCATCTTCCGCTCCGCGGGCAATGAAAAAATACCCGGTCGAATCTGTTGTCGTGGACTTATTACTGGTCAGCCATACGACGTTGACAAACTCGAGGGGCTTGAGCTGTCCATCGAGCGTTTCTTCCATCACGACACCCTTGACGGAAATATCCTGGGTGAAGCCTGTCTTCATCACGAGGAAGAAGACAGGCCATAACCAAATCAGCTTTTTCAAAGGAGATTAATGTTTTTTCGCTCCGCTATCGTATTGACAACATCCGGGAAGTTTAGCATACCCCTTTGGATCAGCAGCAGCCAGGTCAGAACCATGACCTGCTTTGGCCAATGCATTGGCTACTTTTTGCTTATCCATTTTAGAGGAGCCCACTAAAACCAGCATATCGGTTTTTTGGTCCCACTCTGCTTTCTTAACTCCTTTGACATCCAGTGCTGTGGATTCAATTCTCTGCTTGCATTCCCCGCATACGCCGGATACATGAAAGGAGACGACCTGGTCTCCATTTGCGGGTGCAGTCGATTGGGCTGAAGTCGTAGAAGTGAAACCGAAAATGAAAAACAAGAAGAGCACCGCAGTGCTTATAAATTTTATTGAAGAATTCATTTTATTGTGAGTTGTGAATTGTGAGTAGTGAATAGTGAATAATAATTCACTTGATTTCATGATATGAAATCATACCTGATGCAGAAGGCATCGTATATCAACTACTAGGCGTAATAAATCAGGGAGTGGTAGCGAATATAGATTGGGGGCCCTGAATCTGAGCCGTCGCTATTCAAAGAGAAGAGAGAGATCGTGGAAGAAACGATTCCCGGAAAGTTAATTTCCAGGTTGTTGTTTTCAAGGATGATCGGCATCCATTGAATGAAACTGGGTGCTAAGGAAGTGAGGTCCTGGTTAAGAACTTTAACCTGGTCATGACAGCAGCCGTTATCATCCTTGCTACAGTGTTTTTGATACAGCTTCTTGCAGCATTCCGGCATGTCCGCTATTGCCTTATCATCCTCACAAGCTTTACTAAACAAAATAGAGACTGATTCCAGTGCTCCTTTGCAGTAATGAAAATGCATCGGTACCCCTACCTGGGAGACCAGGATGAGAGCAATAAGGACGTGGGAGAATACGAGCCGGAGCATGTGGCAAAGGTAGTGGATTTTAAGGCAGGACCCTTTAAGGAGCTGTTAAATCTCGAGGGATAAGGGGGCGGAAAAGACTGAAGGGGCTGAAGAGGCTAAAAGGAAGTCCCCTCGGTTGGTGAGCGCAGTCGAACCATTAGGGGATTTAGGGGCAGAGGACCTAAAACGAAAAAGGGCCTTATTGCTAAGAACCCTTTCTCGTTTTGCTTGCCCATTTCAGAATCAGAAATTCCAGAGCCGGGTCAGATTAAACCCAATCAGGATCTGGTTGTCGCCAAAACTATTATCGTTCCTGGCATGATTATATTGAGGAACCAGGCTCTTATAATTCCCCACAAAAACCTGGAAAGCATGTGAGCTGGTCACAATTTCAAAACCAACACTCAGGTTAGGCTCCGGATCAAAAAACTCCTGTTCTGTAATAGGCTGATCGTACTCTACTATCAAACTTGTGACTTTTGAAAATTTATACCTGGCCAGGCCGCTGATAGAAAAAGTTCCGTTTTTGTTCCGGCCCAGGTAATTCCCTTCAGCATCATATACCGTATGATAATTGAACCACGACAAATTTCCAGAGACCTGGAGAGAGAAGGCCTCTGAAAATTTTCTGGCCACCATCAGTTGATGGAAAAATGACCACCGGTCTGTTGATTCCAGGAAGTCAGTATTCTCTTCATGCCGTGTATCCACTGCAGCATTGACATAGTAAGTCAAACTGACCGCAGTGCCACCATTGGTCTTTTGCTGAAGTAACGCATATTTGGCAAAGCCATCCCACAGATTATTTTGATTAGTGAATCCAAAACCAACCATCAACTTATCGGCCGGAACATAATCAAATCCAATCCTGATATTGGACGGAGCAAACATACCATAGAAATCCTTGTATCCATTTTCCCAGGTGCCAAACCGGTGCTGGAAATCCATTTGAAAAGTATTTTTGAATGGTACCATGACCGTTTGTTGATTCATGAACCAGATACTTTCAAAAGTCTTTTTCACCGGTTTTTTAACCATGGTCGCCGTGACATCTACCGGGTTCAGCGTGTCACTTGTTACCTGGGCATTCAGGAGAGTCCCAAAGAACAAGCAGGCCACCAAGGTGAACATCCATTTCACCTTCCGCTGAAAGTTTTTCCATTCGTTTTGACCACTTTTCATTACAGATTCTTTACTAGTTGAGCAGCTTACTTTTTTCGTTTTCTTATGTCTTATTGTAAAGCAGCAATAGAATTCACGAGCAATGCATTGGCATATTTGAAATTGTGGACTCCCCGGCTTTTATCTTCTTCGACATATTTGAAATTGAACAAAGCTCCCGCTTCATATTCCGCGTATTTCCCCTTGGTATTTTGCCCTGATGTCGCATTGTACAATCCACGAGCTACCAATAAACCTTCAAGTTCTGCAAGCCTAGCTTCAATTTGTGCCTGGCGATCATCCACCAAAGCATTGAGGTCATTAGCATTCGTATGGCATTCAGCGCAGGCTGCTGTATTAATTACACCCTCTTCACTGATGACTCTAAAAGTATGTCCGCCTGAAGCAACACCTTCCTGCACAGTACCCATGTGACAAGTGATACATGCATTTTTAGCACTGTTCGCCAGCAAAGCAGTATGGGCTGAATTTTCATAAGCTACAGGTCCAGGAATTTCATATCCGTTCAGACCCGGCAACATCATTCCTTGAGGTCCGTGATGAGGTCCATAGCGGGTAGTGGTAATGTTAACTGTATCACCAGTATTTACAATTTCCGGTTCAAATGGAAGCGCCGGTGTAAAAACCCTGGATTGATGGCAACTGATACAAAGGTTGCCCTTTCCAAAATCAAGGGTTTGACCACCTACCCATATCGTGACAGGATCATCCTGGGTAAATGCCCAGTCTGCTTCGGTATACGTGGTATGGATTTGATGACAGGTATAACAATTGATTGGAAGGGGGTCCTGGATCGTAGCTACGGTTGCGTTGGTATCGGTGGCAATTCTTTCTACAAATCCCTGGCTCGTGTGGCAAATAGCACAGTTGGTGGCATTGTGACTATTATTTCCACCGGTGGCGTGAACGGAATGCTCCCATTGATACAGTTTGGCTGTTATTTTTTGGGAATTGGCATGGCATTCAATACAACTGCTTTCACTGGTAGGTCCTGCTGGACCTATCGGGCCCTGGTCGCCTTCACAAGAAATCAATCCTGCTGTCATCGCGATAAACAATCCGTAAATAAATAAGACCCCGTTTTTCATAATTATATGGATTTATAGTTGATGTTGTGCGGTCGAAGATTCCAGGTCATTCTTGCCATAGCCTCAAAAAATCCTCTTTATAAAATTCCTTCTCTTATGCCTATTTGCGGATGATCAAGATCAGAATGGCTATTGATCTTCCTCATTCCTATTTATGATTGCAGGACGGGTTGTCTTTTCTTCAAACCCTGAAGCAGTATTCCCAAAAAGGCCGCCAGCGCTATCACTATCCCTGTTATCCTGAAGTAATATCCTGGTTCTGTCCATACCCTGAAATTGGCCCAAATGCCCCCGGGATCGCATTCTGATAAAGTGAGTTTTTTTCCACCATAGGAAAGGACCTGAGAAGCATTCGCCATTTTAGACATTTTGACCTGATGAAGAGAATCGGTGATCGATATCATGCATTTAGCTGCATTGACTAGTTCTTCATGCGAAATTGCACAGGTCAAAACCAAGTCTGTGCCTGGCACCCTCCACTCTCCTCCATGACGACCGCCGGCATCAGGATAGAGATATACGTTTTGCGAACCTCCTCCCAATTTCCAGACTTCTGCTTCCGCAACAGGATTCAATAGCTTTCCACTTTTGGATATGGGTTCTGCTTTCAGCAACCTGGCATCCGGAAAAGATTGAAGAATGGTAAATCCGATCGAATCCTTGCCCGGAATGGCATAAAATCGATTGTATTCTAAAGATAGCGAATCCGACCCGTCATCAAAGAATAAAAAGACTTTTTTATCCTTTCCCACAAAGACGATTTTGTTTTGACTTTTACCTGAATCAGGATTTATCCTGTTCAGGCTATCTCTCGCCATTGTCCAATAAAATTCAAGTGTACAACCAAATCCAACCACATCCTCCAGCTTACGAAGGTTGGGCTTATCAGACCGAAGGGTAACCACTTCTTCCTTACCTGGTGTGACAAGGTTAAGCGTTATCCCAGGGGCTCTTGGAGGTATGGTATCCTGGTTTTCCGGATAAGTGTATTGAAAGGCAAAATCAGGGTAAAACTGCTTTAATCTGAATCTGTATTCAGTATCTGCAATTTTGCGGATTTTCATCTGGCTGAGGGGAAATGCCGCCACCAGGTGGGCAGGAGGAAGAATACTGGTATGGATCTGTTTAGAAAAACCCTGATCAGTTTCCCTTACCTGCAATTCATATTTGGGTTCATAATCTGAAAGTTGCAACGAATCCAGTTGCACATCAAAACCTAATTGACCTGGCAATGAATCTTTTTCGTTGGGCGATCCTGTTTGGTGGAACTCATTTACCGCCATTCCTAGCACCAAATGCAAAATGCCTTTTTGGCTCAAGGTGATATCGAGCAAGGAACCGGCAAAAAACAACATGATGCCCGCCAATACAAGCCATCGGAATGGTGATCGGCGAAGCATCAGGTTGGTTGAATTCGTTGTGATAAGTTGAAAAACTATTCTGCAAAGGTTCTTAAGTAAGCCACCACTTGCCAAATATCATTTTCATCCGGTATCTTCTTTTTGAAAGAAGGCATGTCATCGCGACCTTCCAGGGTTTTGTAAAACAGGGCTCCGTCGGATTGTTTTTGGAAAGCAGCAGAACTGAAGTCGCCGCATTTGGTATCCAGCTGAGCCGCTTTGGACCCATCACCAAGACCTTCTTTACCATGACAGGATTTGCAATGGGTAGTATAGAGCGCTGCTGCGGCAGTTTTGTCAAGCTTGACCGGATTTTTCATCGTTTTGTATTTTTCCGGTACGATCCAGGGGGTTCCCTGGCGAATCAATACAAAAGCAAGTGTCATAAAGATCATCACGCCAAGTGATAAGGTGAAGAGCATTCTTGTTTTCATTATAATATGTTTTTTGTTTTTGTGTAAAGGTACGGGAGAAAAGGCGCTAAAGGGTTAATTATCAAAATGATAACGTTTTATCGTGCATATTCGACCTGGTTTTAACTAGCTGGCAGGTCTTTATCCGCTTTGATGCGAAACAATTTGAGTATGATGATCATATAATGGATCCATACTGTTCCCATCAGCACGAAGAAGGTCACAATCATCCATACCGGGGGATGATCACTCCAAAGTGCTTTAGGAAGCTCTGTTATTTCATAAGAAACCGGTTTCCCCCATTGCTTGATCATATTGGCTTCGAGGTTACCATATTCTTCTGTTTCTTCGATTTTAGCTGTTATGTTCAGGTTGGCATCCTGGTCACCAGACAAACCTTTAGGGAATTCAACCTCTAACATTCCATCTGCATCCGTTTCTCCTTCCGCTACTTTTAATGAGCTAAACATCCGCTTAACATACACCGCCACCGCTGCCTCAGCAATCGGCATCGACCCATCAGCACTCAAGGCAGTAGCTTTTAGCTTGAGCGTATATGTACTGTCCGCTTCTATGGCTTCCATGACCAGTTTAGCCGGATGCAACAGGAGATCAGATTCACTGCCATTCATGTGATCATTACCATCATACCGGGCGAGGAAAGAAAAACTTCCATCCTTATTGGTGTTCCTGCCGGCTGTATTGAATCTGAATTTGGCGATGCCATCCGGGCCGGAGATTGAATCTCCCAGTGCTGTTTCTTCAGCAGCATCATTGACCAAGAAAAAAGCAACTTTTTGATTTGGTGTCTTCTGATATGAACCTTCGACTTTTGAACGCAATAATGCATTCAATTGAATGGTGCCATCAGGAAACTGGCTGCCGGTCAGGCTCATTTTAGTTTTGATCGTACCATCTGATTTCTCTTCTGCAACAGCAGTGGAGTCTTGTGCCAATATCGGTTGAATTCCTCCAAACAGAAGGGACATCAACACTATGGTGATCCATTTCATATGTCCATTAGAATTATTCATGAGCCGGGATGGTGTATTCTTTGCCATGTTCGATCTGGTTAATTTTTTCATCCTCTTTATCGGTCACTTCAGACACCGGTATCAACGTCATAAATTTTGCAGCGATCGTGAAGAATAATAAAAATGAAGCAACGCCACCAAAAGTCAGCGACCATTCCACCCATGTGATGGAATACTTGATATACTCGGGTCGTATGTCTTCGATCGGAAGCAATGGTGTTTCCAGGGTTGGCACCACGATGAGATATCGTTTCACCCACATTGCCAATACCATTATCGCTGAAGCAATAGCAAGTATTCCCGGTTTACGCAATTGGGGCACTGCGACTACGATAATGGGCAAAACTATACCCCCCACATTCGTAAACAGGAAGAGGGCGCCGTATTGATCCCAGTCAAAAAATTTATGAATGAGCTGGCTGATCCATTTTTCAGAACCGTACCAATCTGTCAGATATTCAGAGAAAGTGAAATAACCATATCCTGCAGCCAGCACTAACATGATATAACCGAGGTAGTGGAAGTGTTTATCGAGAATAAAAGCTTCGAGCTTATAACGTTTGCGGAAAATCCACATGGCTATAATTAGCACTCCCGTACCGGAATAAATCGCGGCCAATACAAAGTAAGGACCGAAAATGGTACTGTGCCAGCCCGGACGTAAAGTCATTCCGAAAATCCAGGACAACACAGAGTGTACGATGATGGCTAAGGGAATAATCATGATGGCCATCAGGTTGGAGGAAACAGCGATCCGTCTTTTTTGCCCCTCTGTATCCCTATAATTTAAGGCCAGGATCGCAAAGAGTTTTCTTTTCCATTTGGATAGTTTCAATGTAGTGGAATCCCGGTAGATCGCAAAATCTTTGATCGTCGCGAGATAGAGGAAAATCAAACCTCCGACCAGGTATGTACTGATCGCCAGTACGTCCCAGGTAATCGGAGATTGTAATCTCGCATATAAAACCAAATGATGCAGCCTGTCCAACCTTCCGACACAAAGCAAAATGAATAACGGTCCAATAAGGGTGGCAATCACAGTGATCAATTCGGCAATCCTGATAATCGGTTTGCGCCATTCCACTTTTAACAAGTGCAGGAATCCGGAGATGACCGCACCGGCATAACTGATCCCAATAAAGAATATAAAGTTGGCGATGTAAATCCCCCATACCACATTGTCGCGCATGCCGGTGACGGTATGGCCAACTGTGATTTGCAGATAAAGCCCATATAATCCCCAACCAATGATCGCCAGGAGGAAGAGGATCCATATCCACTCCCGCGTCCTGGTTCGTTCAAGTAATGGTGCGAAGGTTTTGAGTACTTCATTGCCGGCATGTGATATCTTAAGCATAATTTTTTAAATCTTGTCATGAATGAACCAGGCGAACAACTCTACTCATGAGCGTCATCCTTCTTTCCCAACATTTTTGTAACGCTCTTTCAATTCATCGGGTAAATTTTCCAATCCTCTTTCTACCGGGAACAACCTGTCCCTTGGAGGCAAGTACCATACACGGGGTTCTGTTCCTAATTCTTCTGCAAAGCGATAACCCCCGCGATCCCTGATGATGTCACTAAACTTCACTGTTTCATCTCCGTTGGTGACCACATCTTCATTTTGATCGCCGAAATAAAACACACCATTAGGACATGCTTTTACACAATCAGGAAGTTCTCCTGCACGCGCCATATCAGGACAGAAGTCACACTTTTCAACAGTACCCACTTTCGAGGGAACGCTGGTTTCCGGCGAATAAGGAAGACACATGATTTCCTCGGGCAATTCAGGTTCGGACCAATTGAAAACCCGGGTTGAATATGGACAGGCGGCCATACAGAATTTACAACCGATGCATCGATCGGTATCGATCAACACCAGGCCATCCTGTCTTTTGAAAGTGGCATCCACTGGACACACTTTAACGCATGGTGGATTGTCGCAATGAAAACAGGTTTTTGGAAACCAATAGGGCGCTGCATCTTCACTATCCTGCATCAATCGCACCTGCAACCATTCTTTCTCTTCCGGCAAATGGTGCATTTTTTGGCAGGCAGTCACACATTTCCGTGCATTCTTGCATCGGGCCAGGTCAATGACCATGACAAATTTTCTGCCCGGTATTCCTTGTCTTGCTTCCTCTTTCGAGACCACAACATTTTTAGGAACATATTTTAAATGACCGGTATCTACCTGCACTAATTCGCCATCCGGAGAGAGCAAGGTTACTTTCTCACCTGTTTCACCAGAGGTGTCTGTTGGTTTCTTACAGGAACATGACGCACTGCCACAAGCAGCAACTGCTGCAGTAGCCGCAATCCCAAGTGCTGTTGATTTCAGGAAGTCCCGTCTTGGATTCAGTTCATTGTTGTCGTTCGGCTCCATGATCACTTTTCAGTTTTATATTGGGTAGTGGTCCAATCGAGAATGTCTGTGTTGGCAGCCTTCTTTTTTTCTGCTACCTGGTCCAGTACGCGCTTATCCACCTCCACTAATTTTCCATCCGGGGTCAGCATTTGTATTTTTTCTGCTTCAGGCTCTATGGGCAACATAGCTGTTGCTTTTTGAGAAAGCAAACCCGCCCCGCCGAGTAAGCCGAGGGAAAGAAATTTCCGCCGGTTACTGCTGTTTGAAGTCTTTTTCATTTATTAATCAGGTTAAGTGTGTGATGATCGAATGGATTAATTCCAAAGCCGGGTGATATTGAAGCCTAACAGAAATTCACCATCGCCGGGATTGTTCTGGTTAAACAGGTTGTTTCGCTGAGGCGTGATGTTATAAAAATTGGTCATGAAAAACTGGAATTGGTGGGCGCTGGTATTGATTTCAATTCCAAAGGACAGGTTGGGTTGAGGATCCTGCACTTCGTGCGTTGTAATCGGTTGATCATAATTGACCAGTATATTCGTGACCGGGCTGACTTTATATTTTGCACCAAAGGCGATGGCAATGTGATCATTGTTGTATTTGTCCACCGTTTCCCCTTCACTGTTTTTAAATGCTTCTACAGTATTGAAATGAGATATGCTGGGCGCCACTTGTACGGAGAAACGATCAGAAAATTTCCTTGCGACAATGATTTGATGAAAAAATGAAACGCGATCTGCAGTTTCGATTTCATCAGGATTGGTGAAATAATCTTTGTCCCTGGTATCGAATGCAGCATTGCCATAATACGTGACACTCACCGGCATGCCTCCGTTTTGCATTTGTTTGAAGATGGCATATTTCGCATTGAGGTCCCACGTAAGATTGGTTTTCGTTATTCCAAATCCCACCATCAGTTTATCCAGCGGAACATATTCAAATCCCAGGCGGATGTTGGCCGGGGCAAAGAAGCCAAGGAAATCCTGCTCTCCACTATTGACGAGGCCAAATCGGTGTTGGAGGTCGAATTCAAAAGTTCCTTTAATGGGAACCATCACCGTTTGATTATCGATGAGCCAGATGCTGTTGAAGGTATTTTTGACAGGCTTATTTTCCGGGACATTCATCATCAACGAGTCTTCCTGCGCGATGAGGCAGGTGGAAACAGCTGAGCAGAAAAAAAGGATTCCCAGGAAATGGTTGATGACACGTATCATGGCTGGTTTGGTTTTCATGCTGCTAATTATTTTTTGCTCCTTGTTCAATCCACTGGAGAACCGTCGCTACATCACCAGGTTGCTTGCCTTGTGGCGGCATGGTGAGCCCTTTATCGCCATTCATCCAGAGGTAAAGATCGCTGTGGTCCGGTGCGAGTGTGTCAATCAACTCGGCACTCCATAAGTTATCATATGCTACTGAAGCCCGGAGGTCAGGGGATGGTCCTGAGCCATTGTGACAACTGGAACCATTACAACTGGCATTGAAGATGGGAACGATGTCACTGGAGAAATAGATCGTAATACCCGGATCAGGTTCAGGTGGCAGTATATCATCATATTTACAGGCGTCAATCAGTACGATCAAAAATCCCAGCATTATTCCGGTATAGATCAATGGTTTCATTTTGATTTGTTTTTAAGCGGTAATTT
>Ga0173482_10000136_pt1 | contig 11153 bp, 14 predicted proteins | sample NitcycUS133311R2_FD_136669 | JGI IMG/M metagenome (GOLD analysis project Ga0173482, IMG submission 136669) | Soil microbial communities from Arlington Agricultural Research Station in Wisconsin, USA - Nitrogen cycling UWRJ-S133-311R-2 (version... | ecosystem: Environmental > Terrestrial > Soil... | reverse complement strand
CAGTGTCGACTCGCGCCGCATGCCAGGATGCGGCATGGCGCTAGATGGGGTGTTCCCAAAATCCACCGAGCGCCGGTTTTGGGGTCGCTGTCCGACATTCCTCCCTGGACGGCGGCCCCGACTTCTTCTCCGGCATCAACGCGCCGCCCCGACCAGTACTTGGTGCTGGTCTGTTTTATTCAACCGATAACTTGCGTCGCTACGCCCAACCCAGCGACGTTTTTTGGCGCCTGATCTGGACCTTGGGCTTTCTGGTGCCATTCAGTGAGGATAGCGGATACTCAGGACCGTATGTCATCTAGCCGACACTGGAACACGCTCGACTGACACCCATTGTCACGGCGGGGCGCACGATCGTTTGTATAGTCCTGGCGATCACTTGCTGCCCTGAGACCACGCCCCCGCTCACCCCCCTGTGACGTAGCCTCTTGTTTTGTGGTCGCGCCTTTAGATGATGAACATTCCTGAAGCCGTGCCTTGAACCCCACTATTTTCGTCCCATCCACCAACTTAGGGCGAGCAACGCGATCCCCAAAGCTCCGGACAGCATGCCGTGTTTGGCGCGAATACGCATCAAGCCTGATTCATGCCCCGGAAAGAATGTCGGCAGCGTGTCTGCTGGCACGAGGAAATAAACGGCTGCGACGACGATCAGGACAACGCCGATGACAATCACAATGGCCTTCATGTGAGCCTCCCTCCGTGCGAGCATAGCACCCGGTCATTTTACGATGCGTGAGCGATGTCTGCTTTACCCTCAAAAGCGGACATGTGCAGTGCACCTGTCGGGATCAGAAGCGGACATCACCGCGTATTGCGCGCCACGGCATAAAGGGGCCAAGTCCCCGGCACGCCTTTAAGGTTGCGAATGCCTCGTTCCTCGAATTGCAGACCTGATCCAGCCACGAGATCGCGCACCGTTGTCGAAACGAGCACTTCTCCCGATTGGGCCAATGCAGCGACACGAGCACCGATGTGAACAGCAATGCCCCCAATCTGTTGAGCAACTAACTCGCATTCGCCATGTCTGCTTCACCCCCTAAAAGCAGACATGTGCAGCGCAAAACCCGATGTCCGCTATGGGCCAATAGCGGACCGTTCGAATCACTACATTATCGGCGTCGCCGTGTTCTTCGAACATTCGAAAAACTGAAGAGAAGAAATGACGCGCCCCATCGTGCTAACGCCGAGCCGATCACTCCAACCGGCTTACTCTTCCCTCCAATAGGCGCGATCTGTCATGGCCGGGATGCCCTCGGGAACCTTGACCTTCGGTGTCCGCGGCAACGGAGCTCTCCCCGCATGAACTGGTCCAGTTCTGAGCGGGTGTCGAGCCAGCATCGACGATCTAGACCAGAGCGACGTTCATCGGCAGCTCGCTCGGCCGCGCAATTCCTTACCTTGCGATCTCGATCAATTAAGGTGACTTTTGCAAGTTCGGCACTGCGTTTGAACCGACCCTGCCCATGAAGAAATATTTCTTCATCTGATCGACGACAGTATTGAAACCCCGACATGACGCTCACTGATGATTTGCACTTCGGGTCAATTGATATTCCAAGCGGCGGGATTTCGCATGAAAGTAGGATATTAGGCTAAACGATAAACGTTAAATTCGACGTCTACTGCTTTTATTCAGACGTATTCGCCGAGGTCCCCCCTCGCGTCTCGAGATTTAGTAACGGTGGCAAACTGGCGCAACGACTTCAACGCAGAATCGAAGCCATGTTCCCCGGAACGACCGTTTCTGCATTACGTCGTCATGCCCTCGCCAATTCCTTCAAACTTCAAACGCCCTCGTCGTTGCCTGGCCTCACCTCCTTGTCATTCTCGCATCACGCAACCACCCTATAGGACTCTTGATGCCGCCGAGGCGGCGCCGTCCACAGCATCATAAGCGGACATGTACAGCGCAAACGGTCATGTCCGCTTTATCCCCGAAAACAGACATAGCCCCAGCCAAGAGCCAAAATCGGTTGCCCATGAGACCTAACCAATTTGGCCTCTGTGCTCTGTTGCAAACACGTTCGCGTAGAGATTGGCGACCCACTGTTGACCTTCCTGAGTGATGCGTAAATAGCGCAAAGCATCACCGATGTAGGGCGTCACAACTTTCCAGAAAAACTGAGGATAGTTCGCGCGAAGGTCAGCAGGGCTATTGTATTTGAGGATCTTACTCGTTCCTGTTTCGCGGAATTCGTTAAATAGGGCAGCCGTTTTTCGCAGATAATTAATGTCTGCAAGCTGGCCGATCAGGTCTGCTGCACGAAGCAGGCCAGGAAAATCATCGGTCGGTGCGTGCGGCTCGTCTCCCGGGACCGGAAATCGCGTGTGTTCAATGTTAGCTTCGATCTCGGACGTATCGAGATGGACGAGAGCGACTTTACCGAAGCGCTCGCGCACAAATAATTTGGACCGTGCCACATGGTATGGTGTCATCGATGCATCGGTTGCCCCATCTGAAATGCCTATCGTTTCGCCCGCCGCATTGATGACGTATCGGCCATCTCTGTCGCCACGACAAACACCACGAACGTAGCCAATATCGTGGCACAATAGCGAGACGATGAAGTGGAGCCATTCGCGTGGCGTCACGCCGCCAACGCTTATATGTTTCCCTCGTAGAATCTCCTGTCCGACCAGCGTCACCATGATTGTATGATTAACGTCATGATAGGCGGCATCGCTGGTTGCAATATTCTCAAGTGCGAGCCGCGCAACAAAGCTCATAATTCCCGGATAGCTCGGTTCAAGTATTCCGTACGTCTGCTTGTACATTTCGTGAAGCTCATTCACGAAGCTATCGATAACCACCTGAGTTGGATTAAACATCGGAATAATCCTCTTCTTGGAGGTTTCGTATGCACTCAGCCGCAGCTAATTCAATCACCTCGTCAACTAATCGCCGAACGGCACAAACGCCGCGTCGATGACTCTTGTGATGAATATGAGCCGCCTCATTGTGCCCCCTAGATCCAAATATCGTATCGGCTGAAATTACTAGCTTGAAGGGGGTAGCTATGAGCCCGCTCAATGTCTGCTTTGGGCCGCCATTAGTGGAGATTTCCGCAGTGCGGAAGCCATGTCCGCTTACCCCCCAAGGCCCCTAGGTAATTGCCTTTCCAACTGATCGAAAGCGTCGACCGCAAAATTGCACTTTAAAATGTGCTTACCAATTTGCGCCGAAATGCGACCGCGAACTTAGCCTGGATCAAATAACTTTGGTGGAAAACTGCCACGTTGTGTGTGGCCGTTGGCTAAGTTTGTCCAATGCAAAAATTCCATGAATCCTTGAAGAGCAACTTGCGTGCGGTACGGTTCGAATATTTTTTCGTCGCCGCTGCTCTATTTTTTACCGCTTGCGCCGGCGCCAATGTGGTCGCCCACGTCCTGAGATAAATCATGCAAGACCGTCGCAGCCGGGAACGTCGTAGCACTGCACGCTCGCGCATCCTTAAGGGGGCGAAGATCATCCTTGGCACGGCTTCGGTCATCGACTGCATTGTGCGGAACGTAACGAACACCGGCGCTCGCATCCACATACCGGATACGGTCGATCTACCGGAGGCATTCGACTTGACGTTCGACGGCGGTTATTCGTTTCGAAGCTGCCGAATCGTATGGCGGTCAATAACTGAAACCGGCGTGGAATTTATTTGAAGAACGCGCCGAACTTGGCGCACGCAGATCCAAACGATAAGACGGCCGGTGAATTGTCGCCCCGCACTATCTCGCAACTCCCTCTACAATGAATGCACGCGAGTCCGTTGATCTAGCGCGGATTGTGTCGGCATCCTTCTGAGCTGCCGAGTTATACCAAGCCTGTGCCTTCTCGACGCTCTCGAATTCGATCAACGCAAGGCGCTCGGGCGGACTGCCATCGAGGCGAGTGATGTTGCCCGTGCGGATGAGATAACGCCCGCCAGCGGCCTCGGCTGCCGTCCGCCCCTTCTCCGGCAGCGGTTTGTACGCCTCGGCATCGGTTATTTTCTGGATGGCAATGACGACGTAAGTCGGCGGCTTGGCTTGCGCATGAAGCGCCTGGGTCACGGCCGCGCCGAGGGCGATGCCGGCCACCATGGCGAATGCAATCTTGTAACGGTACCGCACGCGTCATTCCTTTCCTGAAGGGGACGAGCGGTTTTAGCGCCACACAGCCGTTGTCGGCAATGCCGGCAGACCGCGCCGTTTCCGGGGCGGTCTGCCGCATGGTGTCGGCCATCAGAGCTGGAAAATTTCGACGATCTCGCGGCTGCCAGGATCGATGATCAGAATCTCGTTTGCGACCAGAATGTAATTGTAGCCGCGCCACTGCGGATGGATCTCAACGACGTCCGGCGGAACCGGGTAATACTGCAGGTCGCGCGGAATCTGCACGCCAAGATGCACCGGCATATTGAGCTTGGCAGGCGCGACCGTGTGCTCGCGGAAGATGCCGGTGATCCGGCTGCGCTGCTCGGCCGAGAGCTTCGGCGCACTCGCAGCCGGGCCCTGACCTGTCGTGCTGGGCACATTAATGCCGCCGTTGGCGGGGCTCGATTCCTGCGGCGTGAAACCATCGGGCCCGCGCAGGCCTCTCGGCGCCTGTTTTTGTTCGGCGGCGGATCCGGACTGGGCATTATCGGTCTTGATGCCCTGCGCACTTGCGACGTGCGCGCCGAACACGACCGCGGCTGCCATTGTCATAAAATGCTGTGCTTTTTGCATTGGTTTCATTGGCTCTCTCCTTGCACTCCCCTCGCGCAAGGAACGCCGGACCGAGCGCTACGTTCCCCGCAGCGGCCGTGAGACCAAAATCAAAGAAACGCCGCCTGGCAGCGGAGGGATGCTGTAGGGCGCGTGTTCGCGGTCTATAGTGGGCAACCCTCTATTCCTGGACCGCGTCATGACCGATTCAAATTCGCCGCCGATCGATATCGTCGATTTCAAAGCCGAGCGCTATTCGCCTGATGGGAAAGCGATCGTTGTCTCATTTGCGACAGTGGAATCCGCGCAGCGTCGATCTTACGCTTTGCCTGTTCAGGCGCTCTACGGGTTCATTGCGGACCTGCAGAAATTGCAACGCCCGAGCGAGGCCACAGCGACGTCCGACGCGTCGAAGACGCAGGCCAAAATGGCGGACCCGATCTCTGTCAAGGATTCCAAAAGCGTCAACATCCGGGTACCCAGGAAATGGATGCTGAGATCGGGCCCACCGGACCGGCCTCTCGTCATTATGGTTTTCGACCCGCAGACTGAGGCACAAGCCGGCTTTGCATTCCCGGAGAAGGCGGCAAGAGAAATGGCCGCCGGATTGGTGAAGCAAGCGGATGCTTTGGCGACGCGCGAGGCGGTCAAACCGAAACCGAATTGACCCGCGCGAATTCATGGGGCAATCGGCAGCCTTTTTGACCCCGCGCCATAGCATTTGTTCTTCCCCGAAGCGGGTTTATTGTCGGCACTTGCTGGGCTAGCATCGGGCCGCTTTACGATCAAAAGCCTCGCCGCGCTTCACCGATAGGACCAAACAACAAGCGATGGTTGCCGAACAAACAAGAACTTTATCGTGAGTGCGTTACCCAAGGCATCGCTCAATAATGTTATTCTTTGTCGCCGGTCACTCATTGTGAGCCTGCCGTTCCTGGCTGCTGGCTGTGCTGGTTCGCAACGCTTGGCCCCGATATTGGGCAACGACTACGGTCCATATGGGGTGATCTACGATGAGGGAATTATTGTCCCGGCAGTCGACGCCAGCACGGTCGACCCCAACCTCTTACGTCAGGAAGTTGTTTGGCACGGGCGCGAGCGGCCGGGCAGCATCGTCGTCAAAATACCGGAACGCCGCCTTTATCTGGTGCAAGGCAACGGACGGGCAATGCGCTACGGCATCGGCGTCGGGCGCACCGAAGCCCTCAATTTTCGTGGCAGCGCAACTGTCGGGCGCAAGGAAAAATGGCCACAGTGGACGCCGACCGCCAGCATGATCGCAGCGATCCCGCGCTATCGGGAATATGCCGGCGGCATGGGCGGCGGGCCGGATAACCCGCTTGGCGCCCGTGCGCTTTATCTTTACCGCGACGGTCGTGATACCTTTTTCCGATTGCATGGCACAAACGAGCCCGAGACCATAGGCGGCGCCGTATCGAGTGGCTGCATTCGCCTGTTCAACCAGGACATAATTGATCTTTATAATCGCGTCCCGTTGGGCACGCATGTAACTGTCTTACAGAGTTGATGTCACGCTCTGACCGCAACTTTGCCCAGAAACATTTCGACCTCAGCACGCAGGAAAAAGGCACGGCGGCAAGAAAATCACTCGATGACCTAGCACACAATCATCTTGGTTCGAGAAAATCCGTCAATTCCTGTCGGGTCGTATCCGGCGCTGCGAAAAAGAAAAAGAGGTGCCAGTGCCAGGAAAGACAGAGCGAGCAACGGCATACCAGCCGCAAGATTATGAGACGTTGCAATCCAGCCGAGAATTGCCGGCGCAAGCGATCCCGCGGCAACGCCGAAAGTATACGCAGCACCAACAGCGGTGCCGCGTATCTGCGTAGGGAACAACTCGGTCGTATATCCCAACCCGGTGCCGAAGCTGCCTAAGATCTAAAAATCGTTTACGGTCCCTGTGAGGCTCCTACGAGATCGGTCGGAAGCAACCCATGCGGCTGCCACACCCGCTTTAGCTGCGGAAACAGCACATTCGGCAACACATCGGAATGTTCTACTTTGGCCGAGGCTTTCCTCGACCCGCGGACGTTTCATGATCCACCCGCAAACACCGAGGGCGGGATTACCAACATAGATATCGGTATCCCCAATAGCGGTTCAGTGGGAAAGAAAACGGGCCTTCCCAACCGCAGCCAGTCCACCAGGCGCGACATGCATAGATGTAATATCCGCACGATTGGTGGCGTCTATACTGCCCGCCATATCCGGCAGACGCAAAGTTGCTTTCGCTAATCGCTTTACCGCGACCGACGGTTGGATCGACGGCCTCGGCGCGAGTTAAAAAAATTGATCCAATGGCCATAACTATCGCGCATATGGCGAGAGCTTTACGCATGTGAGGCTCCTGCTGAAATCGGCCGGAAGCAAGTGAACTATAACTCTACGTTAGTTCGCAGTACAGTTGCCACATTCGGCTTAACCCGCAAGTGGAGACGAACACCAGGTCCGAACGTCTCGCCAGGGGTCCCGACTGCCACCGCAACGACCCAGCCAGCGTCGCGGTCGCATGCTAATAATTATCGGCTTAGCATGCAGATTTATCGCCGCGCTGCCGCGAAGCGCCGGCTGCCGCCAATTGCGAGCGGCGCAGAAAAATTAGCGATGGCTGGGCCGTGTATTATGTCATGCCGACGTGACATGGCCGCTTTCCAGACGTTTTAAAGCGTTACTGGTCGGGAACCAGCGGCATCGGCCTGCTATAACCCTTCAAGGCGTCCTAGCCATGTTATACTAGTTTTGACTCGCATAAAGGCGCGGCCAATGAAATCGAGCGAGCGTTTTACAGCTTCCATCACAGTTATTGTTTCGACGTTGGCTGTAATTCCATGCGTCTCTGCTGAGACCGCCGTTCGCGATCTTTGCTCGCCACGAGCTGAAATCAGGAAGGCGACACCACCGACAGAGCACGCCATTCCGATTGCCCGACCGGAAGTCGCGGCAATAGAAATAGCGCCAATACAAGTCGCGCAGATTTCGCGCGCCGAAATTGTTCGCGCGGAGGCCCCTGTCGCCGATCATCCGGTCGCTCAGATCCAAATAGCGACCATTGACCTCTGCATCCATCCTAGCCCTACAGGCATTCGTTACGATCCCGAGACGGCGGGCAGGATCCGGCAGCAGTACGTAAACAGCCTTGTGAACGCCGGCGGCGTTTCGCCCCAATCAGTGGCCACCCTCATTGATTTGAATGTGAGTGTGGAGGTGACCACTCCACCAGCTTATTTATTTTATCGTACTGGGGACAGTGTGCCTTCGGCCGTGTTCGCCGCCGAAGGAGAGTGTTTGCAGGCACGACAAGAAACTGACAATACAGGAACCTGCGAAAAAAAAGATGGTTCGGTCTTTATATCGATAAGCGGGACGATCACCAACAAAAACAAATTCCCTGTGAGCGAAGTGAATATTGCGTGTGAGTACACTGATGCTCAAGGTGCCTCTGGTTCGGTTACACAAAGATTCCTGTACACGCTCGCTCCCGATGGGGGGTCTGTTCCGGTATTGGATCACGTCGTGGCGGAATTGCCATCTCAGTCTTCTTTAAATGACGTTTCATGCGGCATTGGGTCCGCAACGGTTTGGCAAAAGGATGATGATATTCAATATCTGAGTACAAGATTTCAGCGTCCACCTGCCCGATAAAATTCTCGCGCAGACACCATCGCTCTGCCGGGGTTTTAGCCCGGACGCACAAGCGGACCCGAAGCTTTCTTCCACGCATCAATGCCGCCTTGGATGTGGCATGCCGTTGCAAGGCCGGCGTCCTGCGCCGCTTGAACCGCCATGGCCGAGCGCTCGCCGAAAGCGCAATAAAACACAAGCTGTTTGCTGGTGGACTTGGCAAGCTCGCTGAGCATACCGCCCGAGCTGATGTTCTCTTGCAGCGCGAGATAGGGCACGTGCAGCGAACCGGGGATGGTGCCGTGCCGCTCGCGCTCGGAGCGTTCCCGCAGGTCAATGAGAGCAACGTCAGGGCTCCTCATGAGCGGAAGCACATCCTGGGCTGTCATTGCCCAGCCACGCTGCGCGATCTTCTCCTGGGCAAGCCCAACCTTCATGTTGGCCGGCACGGCAACATCCATCATCTTCGGGTTGCCGAGCTTGAGATTGCTCATCAGCTCGACATATTCATCGACCGAGCGGACCTGCAGCCGCGGATTATAGGCTTTCTCTTCCCCGATCGTTGAGACTGTATCGCCCTTGTAATCGTGCGCGGGATAAACCAGCGTCGTGTCTGGCAACTTCAACAATCGCCCGAACAGCGATTCATATTGCTGTCGCGGATCACCGTTCTGGAAATCGGTGCGGCCGGTACCGCGGATCAGCAGCGTGTCTCCGGTGAATACCCGGTCGGGCAACGCGAAGCTGTACGAATCATCGGTGTGGCCCGGCGTATAAATAACGTCGAGTGAGAGGCCCTCGATCGTGAGCTTGTCGCCATCCGCAAGGCGCATGGAGACCACGTCAGCCTTCGTCTGCTCCCCCATGACCGTGATGCAGTGAGTATGGTCGCGCAACGCGCCCAAACCCGTAATGTGATCGGCGTGCAAGTGAGTGTCGACCGCTTTGACCAACTTCAGGTCGAGCTCCTTGACCAGATGCAGATAGCGATCGACCTTCTCGAGCACGGGGTCGATGATCAGCGCCTCTCCGCCTGCCCGGCTTGCGAGCAGATAGGAATAGGTGCTGGACGCCTGATCAAAGAGCTGTCGGAAGATCATTTCGGGCGATGATACGCACTTGTCCCGACACCGGGCAACAACTCCCGGAAAAGCAATCAAACGCCAAACCCGGATTCTGTTAGTCGGTTTGCGGGCCCGCCGATCGTCCCCAAAATCGTGCAATGTGTGACCTGCGTCACTGTTAGTGGACCGGGCCTCATCTAATAAGGAAGCAGGAAATCGGCTCTCGATGGAGGCTGAAATGTACAGCCATCAAACAGTTTTCGGGCGTCTAGGCTCGACCGTCGATGCCTGCGTCGCCTGGCAGATCCGCAAGGTTTATGAGGACATCATCCTCGCCATATCGTTCGTCCCGGCCAAGCCCTCCAAGCTGAACTGAGCCGAGCCCGCTTGCAGCGCAAAAGCGATCTTCGCCGAAACAGAATCCGTTCGTAGGGGCTGCGCGTCCGAGTGTGATGGCCATCACAGCGGCTGTCCGCCGGAGATGTCATATTCGAGCTAGGCGCTCGGGGTCCCCAAATCCGCAGGGCGCCCGGAAATGAGGGTCGCCGGTCCCAGCTAGGCCAGCGGCCCTTTTTTATGCCGAATGATATGGACGGCACCGGATCGGGCGAACCAAACTGCCCGTTGCGATGAGGATGCGTTTCTTCCCCCAGCTACAGAGGTCGCCCTAATTCCTCCGGGCGGCCTCTGTTTACCCTCATCCTATGAAGTCGGCTTGTTCGCTTACTGCGGGCGAACGTCTGCGAGGGCACGGTACGGGGCAAGTCCTACATAGACGGTCGTCGCCGTCTTGAACCGGGCCCGCTTCCACGCCGACACATTGCCCAAAGCGAATTCGTTTCGTTCATGAGACGTCCTGATTGACGTGGGCGCAGAACGAAAGGCAATCTCTCGCCGGGGAAATTCCGAGGACGTCCATGCCGATGGCTTTGAGATTCGTGGCCGCATTCGTTTTTGGCGCGGCGGCCGTCACGATAATATCTGCTGCCTTCCCCTTCTGAAGCCGTCACAGTACGCCGCCGGGGAAGATTTCAGGCGATGGACTTCATCGAACGCTTGATCGGCTGGTCGCCTGACCGTGGCGATGGTTCGGTTGAAGTCTTGCTCATTTTAGGACTGACCGGAATAGTTGTCGGCTTAGCGTTGCGCTTGCCAAAAGCGGGCAAAGCTGATTAGGCAGCTTGCGGCGTTATACCATCATCATCGCTCGAGTGCAGGCTTTCGCCTGAAGTTGCAACAACCGATCAGATTACGCTGAAAAATTGCAGCCAAGGCACAGTAAAGCCGACTGCAAATCCGGCCGCAGCCTGTAACAAATACATGATAACTGCCATGCGAATGATAACGGACATGTACGGCTTCTGAAACAAAGGTCGAACGCCAGAGAACAGTAGCCGTCCGGTTTCGCGAGGCGATCTAATCCAGTGCTTAACCTAACGAACTAACGTTAAGCCGTTCGTGGTTGATTGTGTCGACCTCCTCCTGTCCCATCAGCCGATCACGTCCAATTCGCACAACTTGCAACCTGAGCGTTTATGTTTTCTTCTTCACATTCAATTTCGCGCGTGCAGCTCGGCTTTTCGGATCGGTACCAATGATTTCCTTCATCGCCTTTGCTTGCATGAGCGTTTTCATGGCGCGCGAAATCCGTGCGTCAAGTCGTTCGATAATGGCTAATTCTTTTTCTAGATGCTCTTCCGTTAGGACGTCGCCACGCATGGCAAGTTGATAGTCATCTTCGGCAATCTTGAGCAGGTCACT
>Ga0173482_10000135_pt1 | contig 11155 bp, 10 predicted proteins | sample NitcycUS133311R2_FD_136669 | JGI IMG/M metagenome (GOLD analysis project Ga0173482, IMG submission 136669) | Soil microbial communities from Arlington Agricultural Research Station in Wisconsin, USA - Nitrogen cycling UWRJ-S133-311R-2 (version... | ecosystem: Environmental > Terrestrial > Soil... | reverse complement strand
GGGCCCTTTTCTTCGTCGCCATGGCGGTACTGAACGAGCTCATTTGGCGTAATGTCTCGACCGACGCCTGGGTCAGCTTCAAGGCGTTCGGCTTCCTGCCGCTGACCTTCCTCTTCGCGTTAGCTCAGGTGCCGCTGATGCAACGCCACGGCGAGCCGGTCGCCGAGCCCAATTCTGAAGAGGAAAAGCGGGTCTAATTGGGCCTGCTGTGGCTGACCGGCACGTAACGGGCATTTAGCAGTGAAAAACGGCCCTGCCGCTAACACGCCGATTTGTGATCGACTGATGTCGCAATTGGCTTGCATGGATTGCAACCTGACGTTAGCTGTTCGCGTTTTCCATTGTGACAATCCTCCGCAGCCTTCGAAAGCAAAGTGTTGCCGCGAGGGATACACGCCTCACGCGAACCGAAGGCGGTGTAGCGAGATGGCAAAAGGAGCGAGCCAGCTCAATCGCTCGGCGATGCATTTGCTGCACCGCGCCGGCCAATGTGCTGCTGACATTTTCGCTTTGGAGGCGCGTTCGAGCGGGCTAACGCCGCGCCAATTTGCGGTGCTCATGGTGGTCGCCGAGGAGGAGGGCCTCACTCAGACCGATCTCGTCGAACGCACCGGGATTGACCGCTCCACGCTCGCCGATATCGTTGGGCGGCTACTCAGTCACGGCCTGATCCAGCGGCGCAGGGCGAAGGAAGACGCGAGAGCTTACGCCATCAAGCTGACGCCGCAAGGGATTAAGGCGCTCCGTGACGCGCAGCCGGGTGCCGCTGCAGCCGATGCGCGGCTCCTCGCCAATCTGTCGCCGGCCAAACGGCAGGAATTCCTCGAGTCGCTCAGCCTGATCGTGGCCGCCGCCCGCAAATAGGGACCTGGATCACCCCTGCGGCGCGCTGGCTGGCAGCTTCAGCAGAGGCAGGATCTTGTCGCGGAGCGCCTGCTCGGTGAGGGCTCCCACATGACGATAGGCGATCTTGCCATCACCGCCGATCACGTAGGTCTCAGGCACGCCGTAGACGCCGAAATCGATCGCGACGCGGCCGGAGCTGTCGACGCCGACGCGGGAATAGGGATTGCCGTAACGGCCGAGATAGCGCCGCGCAGAAGCCTGATCGTCCTTATAGTCAATGCCGTAGAGCCTGATCGCCTGATCCTTGGCGAGAGCCACGAGCAAAGGATGCTCGATCTGACATTCGACGCACCACGAGGCAAACACATTGACGATGGTCGGCTCGCCTTGCGCAAGGTCGGAGTACGCGAAGCCCGGTACTTCCTTCCCGCCGTCGGCAGTCAACCCTTGCAACGGCGGAAGCGTGAACTCCGGCACCGGCTTGCCGATCAGCGCCGAGGGAAGCCGCGAGGGATCGCCGCCCTGGAGCGCGTACCAGAACAGGCCCGCGAGCGCGGCGAAGATGACGAACGGAAGTGCGAGGCCGAAGCGCCTTCGCATGTTTGGTTGACTGGCCGCGTCGGTCATGAGCCGCGCTGCCTGCCCGTGCTTGCTTTGGGCTTTGCTGATGGACCAGCCGAGCGGCGCCTGATCCCACGCCGTTCGAGATCGGCGAGAAGGCGGCGCTGCTTCCTGTCATCCTCGACGATGAAGAACGCGAGCGCCGCAACCGCGACGAAGGTCGCGCCATAAGCGGCGAGAATGAAAACTGCATGCTGACCGAGATCGGGCATCGGAAACTTCGCCTAGACTTCCACTAGAGCCGCGCGCTCGACTTGCGTTTGCTGCAACGCGCGCACGCGCCGCCGCAAAATCTCTGCGCGCATGGAAATCAGATGAAGCAGGATGAAGAGGAGCGTGAAAGCAAGGGCCATGACGAGAAGCGGCGCGAGCAGGGACGGATCGATGGACGGACCTCCAACACGGAACACGCTCGCCGGCTGATGCAGCGTGTTCCACCACACGACCGAGTAATGGATGATCGGCACGTTGACCGCGCCGACCAGCGCTAGGATCGCCGCGGCGCGTCCGGCGCGGCCGGGCTCCTCGATCGCCTGCCATAGCGCGAGCAGCCCGAGATAGAGCAGGAACAGCACGAGCACCGAGGTGAGCCGCGCGTCCCACACCCAATAGGTGCCCCACATCGGCTTGCCCCACAGCGAGCCGGTGACGAGCGCGACGAAGGTGAATGTGGCGCCGATCGGAGCGGCGGTCTTGGCCGCAACGTCGGCCAGCGGATGGCGCCAGATCAGCGTGCCGAGCGCCGCGACCGCGATCAGCACATAGCCGAACATGCCAAGCCAGGCGGCCGGCACATGGATGAACATGATCTTGACCGTCTCGCCCTGCTGATAGTCGGGCGGGGCTACGAAGAACGCGAGGTACAGCCCAATTCCGAGCAGGATAAGCGTCACTGCCGCGAGCCACGGGACGATGCGGTCGACGAGGCTCAGGAAACGCGTCGGATTGGCAAGGCTGACCATGGCGGTTGGTCTAGTTGGTTTGCACGATTGCCGCAATAACGCGCGAACCTGAGCAATGGGGGGCGAGTTTCTTCGGGAAACGTGCTGCCTGTTATGGGAAATCACAAGCGGAGGAAGCCATGTCCCAACCGGAACAATTCGAAGTCCTGGTGCTTGGCAGCGGAACGGCAGGCAAGCTCATCGCTTGGCATATGGCGGGGGCGGGGCGACGAACCGCCGTGGTGGAGCGCAAATGGGTCGGGGGCTCCTGTCCGAACATCGCCTGCATGCCCAGCAAGAACGAGATCTGGAGCGCGAAGGCTGCGCATTTCGTGCGCCACGCCGCCGAGTTCGGCATGACCACCGGTCCGGTCGTGATCGACATGGCTGTCGTCCGCGAGCGCAAGCGCAAGATGGTCGAGGCCCAGGTGGCCGCGCATCTGCGTAACTACAAGGAGAGCGGCGCCGAGTTGATCATGGGGGCTGCGCGTTTCGTGGCGCCGAAGACTCTCGAAGTCACCCTCAATGATGGCGGCACCCGCCTTCTTTCCGGCGACAAGGTGTTCATCAATGTCGGCACGCACGCGGCAATTCCGGACGTTCCCGGGCTAACAGCCGCCAAGCCGCTCACGCATATCGAGGCTCTCGAGCTCGATGACTTGCCGCGGCATCTGATCGTGCTTGGCGGCGGCTATGTCGGTCTTGAGCTCGCGCAAGCCTATCGCCGCTTCGGCAGCCGCGTGACCATCATCGAACACGGCTCCCAGCTCATGAGTCGCGAAGACCGTGACGTTGCTGAAGAGATACAGCAAATTCTCAGTGAGGAACGAATCGACATTCTGCTGAATACCGAGGTCCTCAGGGTGAGTGGCCGATCCGGAGAGGAGGCGAGCCTGGTCGTGCGCACGCCCTCGGGCGAACGCACTCTCGATGGTAGCGACATCCTGGTCGCGACGGGACGCATCCCGAACACCGCAGGCATCGGCCTCGAAGAGGCCGGCGTCGAGTTGAACGAGCGTGGCTATGTTCGCGTCAACGAGCGGCTCGAGACAAGCGCCCCGAGCGTCTGGGCGCTCGGCGAATGCGCCGGCAGCCCGCAATTCACGCATATCTCCGAGGACGACTTCCGCATCGTCAGGGACAATCTTGCCGGCGGAAAGCGCAGCGCGAACGACCGGCTGATCCCCTACTGCATGTTCACTGAGCCGCCGCTTGCCCATGTGGGCTTGAGTGAGCGCGACGCTGAGCGCCAGAACGTTAAGGCGCGCGTCGCCAAGCTGCCGATGAACGGCGTGCTGCGGGCGCAGGCGATCATGGAGATGCAAGGCTTCATGAAGGTCCTGGTGGACGAGGCCGACGATAGCATTCTCGGCTTCACCATGATCGGGCCAGAGGCCGGCGAGGTCATGGCGGTGATGGAGACGGCGATGCTCGCCGACCTGCCCTATACGCGGCTGCGCGACGCCGTCTTGACCCACCCGACCATGGCCGAAGGCCTCGGCCCGCTGCTCGCGCAAGTCCCGGCCCGCGCCGCTGAGCAGGCCGCCGCGTGATGGGCGGCGATGGAGAGGCCACGCCATGACTTCCCCCTTTCTTATCAGATCAAGACCTCGGTCCGCTTACATACGGATTGCCGCTCTCGAAAAACCGACGCTTGCGATGGATTTCCCGCGTTAAGCCGATGCGCGTGCTACTACAGATTGGACCCGTGCGCCGCGCTGCCGTGCCGAGCCAAAGTGATCCCGCAGCGCATAGATCAACACCATCATACCGTTTGTCGATCTGCAAGGCTTGGGCGAGGCGCCCGGGACCGCGCGCAATGTCACGCATGCGCATTGTCTTCCGAAAGCGCTGCATCATCTCAACACCCTGGAGAGGTTCCAACGCGCGTAAAAGCACGCCCGCACCGACGCCCGGCTCCTCGCTGGTGACGTTCACCATGAACGACGACCCATAGGTGAAATAGACGTAGCAGTAGCCACGGCCGAGAAACAAAGACTGATTACTTCGTGTCTTGCCTCGGAATGCGTGGCCGGCAGCATCACCTGGCGGGTACCCCTCTACTTCAACAATGGTGCCGCTCAGCCTGCCGGTCGGAAGATCGTGGACTAGTGTCTTCCCAATGAGATACTGCGCAAGCTCCATCGTGTCCTCAGGCAGGTGGGCCCGGCGAAGACGCTCGACGCTGCACTGAAGGGGTTTCACTGCGACCTCTCTCTCTGAACGACCCCATCAATGGCTAACTTCGTTGCCTATATAGCACTCACGAGAAGCGGATAGGCCAATATGGGCGGACCCAGCGCCCTCAGTCGCCTTCACGACGAGGCCTCGCACTCTGCGAAGGATGTCCGCTTTGGGTCAAAAGGAGACTTAAGGTCGCGCACCGCCCGATTACCGCAAGGCGGTGCGGAGGGCGGCGGCTGCGGCGATTGGCGCGAGCACGATCGAGGCAAGACTCAAAGCGCAGAGCATGAGGAAGGGCGGCCAGGAAGAGGTCGGCCCGGTAATGGCGGCCGATGCGGTCGCCACGCCGAAAATCAGAACCGGCACATAAAGCGGCAGGACGAGAAGCGCGAGCAGGAGCCCGCTTCTGCGCAAGCCGAGAGTTAGGCTCGCGCCGATCGAAGCGACGAAGCTCACCGCCGGCGTGCCCACGAGCATGGCAAGCACGAGCAGTGGCCACGCCGCGACCGGAAGATTGAGCAGAAGCCCGAGCAGCGGTGCAAGCAGCGCAAGCGGCACGCCGGTGGTCAGCCAATGGGCGAGGCTCTTGACCGCGGCGACCAGAGGCAGCGGCAAAGGCCCTGTGGTCAGCACGTCGAGCGCGCCGTCTTCATAGTCGTTGTGAAAGATGCGGTCGGCCGAGAGGAGCGCTGCGAGCAGAAGCGCGATCCACAACATGCCAGGCGCGATGCGCGCGAGCAGATTGAGATCAGGGCCAAGCCCGAGGGGTGTGATCGCTACCACCACGAGATAGAAGCCGATCGCCGTGCCGATGGCGCCGCCCTCGCGCCAGGCGAGCGTCACGTCGCGTGCGAGAAGGGCGAGCGCGGCCTTCATGGCTTCCGCTTCCCGCTGAGCGCGACCTTGTGCGCGAATTTGGTCTTGAGAGCCGTGTGGCTCGCCACCACGGCAATGCCTCCACCCTCGAGGTGGTCCTTGATAGCGGCCTCGAGCAGCTTGAGCGATGGCGCATCGAGCGAGACTTGCGGCTCGTCGAGCAGCCAGATCGGGCGCGTCGCGGCGAAAAGCCGTGACAGCGCGAGCTTGCGCTTCTGTCCGGCGGAGAGCAGGCCGGCGGGGAAGTCGGCAAGGGGAGTCAGTCCGAAGGCGCCGAGGGCGCTCGGCACGCTTCCGTCGTTCTCGCCGAGGTAGTCTGCCCAAAAGGCGAGGTTCTCGCGGACAGTGAAGCTCGTCTTGATACCGTTGAGGTGGCCGACATAGTGGCAAAGCTCGGGAAGCTCGGCGTCTTGCTTTGCGCCTTCGAGGTTCAGCCAGCCGGCGGCAAGCGGAAGAAGACCCGCGATCTGCCTGAGCAGGCTGGTCTTGCCGGCGCCGTTAGGTCCCGTGACCAGCAGCCCCTCGCTGGGAGCAAGCGCGAAGCTCAAGTCGTGGAACAGGACCCTGCCGCCGCGCTGGCAGCTGATGTCATGGGCGGCAAGGCCGATGCGTTCGGGCATTTGCTTAGGATTTGCACAAGCTCAGACTGCGGGAGGCAGCAGAAGAGCAAATCTCGCCCCCAAGCTCTCTTCGCGTCATTGTGTCGTCGCCGCAAGCGCTTTTATATAGGTGGAAGAGCGCGCAAGCCTTAAGCCAAGGGTAGCGTTTCAGCGGGCCGCAGATTCTGCCCGCTCCCGTTCGGCCACGGCTTTGCATTGCTGCTGGTCGGTGGCAGCAGCTAGGAGATTGCGTTGATAGCAGCACTTGAACCATCGCTCGACAGCTTCAAATGCCGGCGCACGCTCAAACTCGACGGCGACAAATACGGCTATTTCAGCCTGAAGGAGGCCGAGGCCAACGGTCTTTCCGGGATTTCGAGCCTGCCCTTCTCGCTCAAGGTGCTGCTCGAAAATCTGCTGCGGCACGAGGACGGGCGCACCGTTACCGCAGACGACATCAAAGGCGTTGCGCTTTGGCTCGAGCACAAGAAGAGCGACCGCGAGATCGCCTTCCGCCCGGCGCGCGTCTTGATGCAGGACTTTACCGGCGTGCCGGCCGTGGTGGACCTTGCCGCCATGCGCGACGCCATGGCCAAGCTTGGCGGCGATCCCAACAAGATCAACCCGCTCGCGCCCGTCGACCTCGTCATCGACCACTCGGTGATGGTCGATGCTTTCGGCTCGGACCGCGCCTTCCAAGTCAATGTCGACAAGGAATATGAGCGGAATGGCGAGCGCTACGCCTTCCTGCGCTGGGGCGCCGGCGCCTTCGACAATTTCCGCGTGGTGCCGCCCGGCACTGGTATCTGCCACCAGGTCAACCTCGAATATCTCGCGCAGACGGTATGGACCAAGGACGCCATGAACGGCGCCAACGCCGTTGCCTATCCCGATACGCTAGTCGGCACCGACAGCCACACCACCATGGTCAACGGCCTCTCGGTGCTCGGCTTGGGCGTGGGCGGCATCGAGGCTGAGGCGGCCATGCTCGGCCAGCCGATCTCCATGCTCATCCCCGAAGTGATTGGTTTTCGGCTCACCGGAGAACTCAAGGACGGCGTCACCGCGACCGACCTCGTGCTGACAGTAACCGAGATGCTCAGGCGCGCCGGCGTGGTCGGCAAGTTCGTCGAGTTCTTCGGCACCGGTCTCGACAATCTGCCGCTTGAGGACCGCGCCACCATCGCCAATATGGCGCCGGAGTACGGCGCGACCTGCGGCTTCTTCCCGATCGACGAGGAGACGCTTGGCTATCTCAAGGCCACGGGGCGCAAGCGCTGGCGGATCGACCTGGTGGAGGCCTACGCCAAGGCGCAGGGACTCTATCGCGACGACTCTACGTCAGACCCGGTCTTCTCCAAGATGCTCCACCTCGACCTTCGCGATGTCGAGCCTTCGCTCGCCGGGCCCAAGCGCCCGCAGGATCGCGTGCCGCTTGCCCGTGCTGCACACGCCTTCGCCGAGGTGCTCGACAAGGAATATGACAAGGGCGACGAGGCTGGCCTGCGCGTCCCGGTCAAAGGGAAGAATTTCGATCTTCGTCATGGCGACGTGGTGATCGCTGCCATCACCTCCTGCACCAACACGTCCAACCCTTCCGTGATGATCGCGGCGGGTCTGCTCGCCAAGAACGCGGTGAAGCGAGGCTTGAACGTCAAGCCTTGGGTCAAGACTTCACTCGCCCCTGGCTCGCAAGTGGTCACCGACTATCTCGACGAGGCAGGGCTTAAGAAGGACCTCGACAAGCTCGGCTTCAACCTCGTCGGCTATGGCTGCACGACCTGCATCGGCAATTCGGGACCGTTGCCCGAGGAGATCTCGCATACCATCCACGAACATCATCTCGCCGTCGCCGCGGTGCTCTCCGGCAACCGCAATTTCGAGGGCCGCGTCAATCACGACGTGCGCGCGAACTATCTCGCCTCTCCGCCGCTGGTGGTGGCCTATGCGCTCGCTGGCTCGGTCGCGGTCGATCTCGCCAAGGAACCGCTCGGCACCGACTCTGACGGCGAGCCGGTCTACCTCAAGGACATTTGGCCGTCGGCGAAGCAGATCGCCAAGGTGGTGCGCAAGGCGGTCAAGAAGTCGATGTTCAAGAAGCGCTACGCCGACGTGTTCCGCGGCGACCCGGAATGGCGTCAGATCGAAGTGAAAGGCGGGCTCACCTATGGCTGGGATTCACACTCGACCTACGTGCAGAATCCGCCTTACTTCACCGACATGTCGCTGACGCCGTCGCCGGTGACTGATATCGAGGGCGCGCGCATTCTCGGGCTGTTTAACGACTCGATCACCACCGACCATATTTCGCCTGCCGGCGGCATCAGGCGCGACAGCCCCGCCGGGCTTTACCTTAATGTGCACGGGGTTGCGGCCCACGACTTCAATTCCTACGGCTCGCGGCGCGGCAATCACGAGGTGATGATGCGCGGCACTTTCGCCAACACGCGCATCAAGAACCAGATGGTGCCGGGCGTCGAAGGTGGCGTGACCGTGCACTATCCGTCCGGGGAACGTCTGCCGATCTATGATGCCGCCATGCGCTACCGGGCCGAAGGCGTGCCGCTCGTGATCTTTGCCGGCAAGGAATACGGCACCGGATCGTCGCGCGACTGGGCCGCCAAGGGCACGCGGCTCTTGGGCGTGCGTGCGGTGATCGCCGAGAGCTTCGAGCGCATCCATCGCTCTAACCTGATCGGCATGGGCGTGCTTCCGCTCGTGTTCGCCGAGGGCATGTCGTGGAGAGGGCTCAACCTCGAGGGCAACGAGAGGGTGAGCCTGCGCGGACTTGCCGACATCAAGCCGATGCAGTGGCTCGAGGCCGATATCACCTATCCGAGCGGCGAGAAGCGCGCGGTTCCCTTGCGCGCGGAGATCGATACGTTCGACGAGCTCGACTATTTCCGCAATGGCGGCATCTTGCACTACGTGCTGCGCGAGCTTGCACGGCCTGCCGCGTGAGGACGGGCAGCTCACGCAGGCTTGAGGCGCGACCTCCAGCGGCGCAGCACGACGACGGTGAAGACGCCTCGACGATCCCGAATGGCCATGCCCCTTGCAGCACGGCGTAGAGGCCGGAGAGCGCGCAGGCTATAGCAAAGCCGAACACATACCACGGGCTGCGATCCTCGAGCGCATAGCAGAGCAGCATCAGCGAGACGGCGGCAAAACCGAAAAGGGTAAGAGCGTCCATTGAGAGACCGAGGTTTGCAGCGTCGCGTCAGTTGTTACGTGACGGCGCCGCCCGTCAACTCTGCGGGTGGGCTGGACCGCATTGGGAAGGCTCGAATTTTGGCATTTCCCGCTCACTCAGTTGTGACCCGGAGTTGAGCTTTTTTCCCGGAAATTTCGCTTCGCTTCCTGCATTCTACGGAGGTCATGAAATTCCTTACCAGCATCGGTTCAGGCGCTATCGTCGTTGCGCTTGTCCTCGTCGTCCCGGTCCTGTCCGGGCTTGCCGAGCCGCCTCAGCCGGGGCGGCCGACCGATGCCGTCATCGAGTTGTTCACGAGCCAAGGCTGCTCCTCATGTCCTCCGGCAGACCAGCTTCTCGGCGAGCTCGCCGAACGGCCCGGCATCGTCGCGCTCTCCTATTCGGTCGATTATTGGAACTATCTCGGCTGGCGCGACACGCTGTCGAGCGCCTCAAACAGCGAACGCCAGCGCGAATATGCGCGCGCGCGCGGCGACGGCAGGGTCTATACGCCGCAGGTCGTGGTCGACGGCATCATCCACGTCAATGGGAGCGATGAGAACGCCATCAAGCAGGCCATGAGGGACTCCTCGAGAAGACTCGCCAATGTGAAAGTGCCGGTCAGCATGCGCGCCGACGGCAGCACGCTCGTGATCGACGTTGCCGCGGCGCCGGAGCCATCCCACACGCGTGCCGCGACCGTTTGGCTCGTCGTTGCCAAGGAGAAGGAGACCGTCGCGATCACCCGTGGCGAGAATCGCGGCCGCAATTTGAGCTATCATCATCCGGTGCGCGAGCTGTCGCCGGTCGGTATGTGGAAGGGCGAAGCCATGACGCTGAGGCTGCCGCTCAAGGACCTCAAGGCGATGGGCGGTGATTGCCTCATGGCGCTTCTGCAAGTGGAGGATGCCGGTCCTATACTCGGCGCGGCCGAGTATGAGCTTGCCGCCGACGGCACCTGATCGTCCTCCCCCGTTCTAAGCCAACTTCCCAAAACAAAACGGGCCGGCGAACCGACCCGTTGATCTTACTTGAATGAAATGGCCCGGTCCGAGAGAAGACCCCGGGGGGGCTGGGGGGCTGAGATTCCGAAGCCTCTCTATTGGACCGGGCCGAGAGGCAACGATGCACATGATACGTTTCTTTGGGGCGTGGCATAGACCGAACTAGGGCGGAACTGTGATTTATGTTTCATTGTGTTACACCTTGTGTACGCGGCGCCATCGTCTTGAATTTCGCCGACGCTGCGTTCATCATGAACCTTCCGTTACAGGAGGCGCGATTTGAGCGAAACGGAACCCATAGTCGTGCCGCTGGTCCCCAGGGCCGGCGGCGAAGGAAATCTTTTCGAGGGGGGTGCTCGGCGCGGCGGCATCGCGTTTGACCGCCGGGAACTCAGCCAAATCCTGAATGTCTACGGGCGAAAGGTGGCGAGCGGCGAGTGGCGCGACTACGCCATCGACACGATGAGAGAGAAGGCCGTGTTCTCGGTCTTCCGCCGCGCCTCTGAATCCCCGCTCTACCGCATCGAAAAGGCGCCCAAGCTCGCCCGCCGCCAGGGTGCCTATAGCGTGATTGCCGCGACCGGGCTGATCCTGAAGCGCGGGCATGACCTCGCCCGCGTGCTCCGCGCGCTCGACAAAGGCCTTCGCCTCGTCGAAGCCTGACCCCCTATCGTTGGACAAAAGGAAAGGCCCCGGCCGGAGCCGGGGCCTCATAGTGCCCTGTTGTTGGAGGCTCGCGCCTAGCGGCGGTTGCCGAACAGCTGGAGCAGCAGCATGAACAGGTTGATGAAGTCGAGATAGAGCCTCAACGCTCCCATCACCGCCTTGCGGCCGGCGACCGATCCATCGTCGCCGACATAGTACATCTCCTTGATCTGCTGCGTGTCGTAG
>Ga0173482_10000126_pt1 | contig 11306 bp, 4 predicted proteins | sample NitcycUS133311R2_FD_136669 | JGI IMG/M metagenome (GOLD analysis project Ga0173482, IMG submission 136669) | Soil microbial communities from Arlington Agricultural Research Station in Wisconsin, USA - Nitrogen cycling UWRJ-S133-311R-2 (version... | ecosystem: Environmental > Terrestrial > Soil >... | reverse complement strand
TCAGCCGTTTCCAGGACGACATAATTACTATCTGCCTGGATTCCGGCATTGTCCATATACGAAGCATGTATAGCACCGTTACCCCCGTTATTCAGGATGGCTACCTTAGGACGTTGAGTAAGTCGATAACGCTCATCTACATTGACCGCGCTGGTCAGCTGGTAAACATTTACTTTGTTGGTTAACCCCGCGTTGAACGCATTGATGATGGCCCGTACTCCCGCAGTGTACTGGGGATAAATTAAAAAAGGACCTCCTTTAAAATTTCGCAATGCTGTTGACCCGGAAGTCGGTAGTATCTTTTTGGCATTGCCCGTAAAATCAATGCCATTGTGCACCTTACTGGAATTGATGATCCATCTAACCCCAATCTTGGCATTGAGCAGTTTGACGATCAAACCATATGTTTTTATATTGAAATAAGTAGGAGCATAATTCAATGAGTCCATCGGAATGACTATAGTACCGGCCGGGGCATTGACGATATTAGGATCAGGGTTCGGTAAATCTGTATTGTGCGAAGAAGAGTTAGTAACCGTAACAAAATCAAAGGAAGCACATGAACCCGTGGTTTGTGTCCATTTCAGTGTCACACTGGTTCCAAATGGAACTCCAGTTATGGTTGTAGTTGGAGACGTTGGAGCTACAATCGTTGCAGAACCGGATTCAATGGTCCAGGCTCCTGTACCTGAAGAAAGTGTTGCAGCCATGATAAATACCGAAGTATTGTAGGCTGTCTGATCAGGTCCTGCATTCGTACCACCGCACTTGGTAACATGGGCGAATTCGCCAGAAACACCAGTGAGCGTGGTACGTTTTGCTGTGGCGCCCACCATGGGCGCATGCGTACCATTCAATGTCCATGCGCCTCCGACAGACCGCTTGATGATACGAACTTCAGCATCCTGCCCGTAACTGATAAACCCTTGACCTGTAAGTTCAAGATTATAATTAGTACTCGCCAGTGAACTAGCAGCTACGAGTGACCAATAACCTTCAGTAAATTGATTAATTAAACTATATGAATTTTCAACTAGCGGAAGCCCGGTGGAACCCGGATTAGTAGCAATGAAATTTCCGGTCAAGGAGCCACCTGTGAGTTGGGTGAACGTAATCAGGACGTTGCGATTTGCTGTACTTGTACCCGAACCTGAATTCGTTCCCAATGGAAAAGTTTTTGGACCGGTAGTATTAAACCACCTCGTAAACTTTCCGATGATATTTCCTGCAGTATAAGAAAGAGTACCGACTGTTGCAGTAGAGGTACCCAATTGCAGAGTATTAATACCGCAGTCAATATTTCCTGAGATCATGGTCAACGTTCCCACAACAGTAGCAGTAGTTGTGCTTCCCGCGATAATTAATTTGCGGCTGGATTTGGCTATGGTGAGGTTGTTGAATGCCTGTGTCGCCGCACTACCATTGATTTGCTGGTTAGCCAGGGTATTCATAAAGTAAATGGTACTCCCTGTATTCGTAAATGTACCTCCGTTGTTGGTCCAGTTTCCTGCAACAAAGTGAGTAAATGCACCGGCTGCAAAGGTGGTACCGTTCCCCAGGATGACATCACCTCCTATGGTCATACCGGTGGTAGCAGTAGCGGATGCTGAACCGGCAAAAGTGAAATTTCCATTGACAATAGCTTGTCCTGTAATGGTTTTAATTCCTGAACCGGATAGCGTTAAATGATGGTAACTAGTGACATTGACAGTTTGTGCCCCATTTCGTGCATAATTGACTGTGCTACCAGGAGAGAGTGTACCAAAAACAATTCCGGTCAGAACACCGGAAGTAGACAATGTAAGTGTTCCGTTGTTTGAAACATTAGTCGCAGCAGTTAACACTTGTGCCCCGGAGACTGTAAAGTTGCAGGCATTAATTCCGTCCCCAACTATGATTTTGGAATTGGCACCCGAGACGGTCCAGCTAGCATTAATCAATGGTGCTGCCTGGTTGCGGATATTGAAGATCTGGTTAGCTGTAGTAAAGTTTACCGGCGAGATTGTGGTCGCCAGTGTGATATCCGATGTCCAGGTGGTTACAGCATCGAGATTACCGGTAGTTTTAGAATAATAGTTGATCGTACCTGTTGGCACTACTTCTCCTGTTGCCAGCAGGGTAGCCGCGTAATAGGTCGTACCGTTATAAAACCGGATTTGAGCAAGCTGCGCAACACTCAGGCTGCTGGCTGAAGATCCAAAAAATATTTTTCCCGCTGTACCGCTGGTTCCATTGTATCCTCCTACCCAGCCTGTGATCGTCAGCATCTTTGCTGCTGTCCATGGAATGGATTGGCTGGCTGCAAAATTTAATGAATGTACTCCTGTTCCTAAAGCGATAGAAGTATTGTTAGTCAATTTAAGTGTTCCGACCGTTTCGTTATTTCCTGTTGGATTTCCGGAACTGAATGTGCCTCCATCAAGGGAGATTGATCCTGTATTGGAAAGTATGTTCGGGGCTCCTAATGCCAGGGTGCCCGTGGTAGTAGTTTTTGTAATTCCGTTGACGGTTAACGTTGTAGTAGGTGTTACGGATGCCGAACCGCTAATCGTAAAATCATTGGCTATTGGATTTGATAATACAACTGTTTTGATCCCTGATCCTGAAACCATCAGGTTGTTATAACTGATGTTGGCTATGGTTTGAGCACCGGCAGCATACCATTCGACTGTGCCTGATGCAGGAATAAATGTTCCTCCTGTTCCACTGAATCCGGCCCCAAGCCTGAGGGTACTATGATTTCCATCTATAGTCCCTGCTGTTCTTGTCCAGGTTCCTGAAATCGTAATGATCTCTCCTACTCCCAGATTAAGCGTTCCACCTGCCCCATTCATAGTAAGGCTGGAAGCGCTGACATCACCTGTGAGGGTGGCTGTTCCAGCAGTCTTGGTCATGGACAAAGCACCAGTGGTGATGAACCCCGAAATGTTTTGCGCAGCAGTTGTGCCAGTGATCACCACAGGAGAAGATCCGGCAGTAATGATTCCAAGATCACTGCTAAAATCACCTCCAAACGTAAGTTGGAAATTATTCGTGATCAGACTTGAATTGTCATTAATTCTCAGAGGTGCACCAGTACCCAATACTTTGGCTGCATCTAAGGTTATCGCTCCGGTATTAGCAATGATGACTCCTCCTAAACCAACAAATGGAGTGATCCACTCCACTCCTGCGACTCTGGCAGTGGATGTATTGTACTGAAGAGTAGCATTTGTTCCATAGGTTGGGACAACTGAAGCTGTTGCTGTTCCTTCCAAGGATAAAACACCATTAACGGTCACACCAGTCGTGGTTTTGATCCCACTGCTCGCTAAGGTCAGGTTATAATAAGGGGCTCCAAGTGCAGCGGTAGTAGCCACTGTCTGTGCTGCATTATCTCCATAATTTATCGTTCCTGTACCCGGAAGGAATGTACCAATGGTGACAACGACTAAAGTTCCTGTGCCATTAATACCGATTTGAAGAATACCACCATTTGTAAAATCAAGACTTCCTGTACGTGTACCGTTACCCAGGATTACATCATTGTCCACAGCCAATTGGGATCCCGCATTAAAAGTAAGTGTACCATTACCGATGGCAAGGCCACCGATTTGGAGACTGTTTGCAGCAGCATTATTGATATCCACGGTTACATTAAATCCACCTTCGATAGTGACATTATCACCATTTCCCGGCACGGAGGCTCCGGGTGCGCCTCCTGAACTGGCTGACCAGGTAGCAGTGGATGACCAGGGTCCGGATGCCACAGCATAGCGGGTGGCAGAAAAGCTTTCTTGAGAAAGGAATAATGAAAAAAGGATGAGCCCTAAAACAGGAACATTGATGCTGCTACGTATGAGACTGGACATTCTTTTGGCTGAGAAATAAAAGCCCACTAGAAGCATGACCCCATGTGATTGATCTGGCTTTATAAGTGAACCTGGTCTTGGGGATTGAGAAATTCGGAATTTGGATTCCGCGGAGATAGTCTTTCTCATTGTTGGTGGTATAGTTATTCTCATACTAATTCGAATTGGTCCAACAGTAAAAAGCAGTGCCATGGGCAGTACTGGTCGGCGGTCATGGTCGAAGGTGTCTGTGTATACTTCAGCGTTTTGTCCGGGTTGACTAACCGCTGGTATAGGGAAATTGGTAACGCAATAGGTTTTTTGGGTTTGATGGAAAGAGGTGTCAGCAGACAGGACGACACCGGAGATGTCAAAAAAAGCAACTGGTAAATAATCCTGAAAGATTCGAGGGAAAATAGGTGAGAAAGGTCAGGCTGGTTGGTCCAGAGGACGTTGGTTTCTCTCATTTGTCGATAGTACTAATATTCAGTTTCAGATGACCATAACCAGGCTGGGAATGCCAGTGGTTATTGGTGCAACAACCTTGCCAAAAATCCTTAAAGGGGTACTATGCAACTCAGGTGAGAAAAAGAAACGAAGACCAGTTGTATTGGGGGTCTTCGCAATAAGGCTTAATAGTTTAAGCCCGAGTCAACATCACATGCAATAGATGATGTTCCACGAATGTAATCATACAATGTTTAATATATCACCCCATGCATACATATTAGTTTAACATATATTCCACACTACTCATTTTAGGTAGTTGTTTTAATGTTTTAGAGGGTGATTGCTAAACTTTTATACATGCCATGACCTATTGAGTTTGATATTTAAATATTCAATCTTGAAATATCTATTCTACTCTTTTTCAAATCATTCAGAAAAGTCCAGCCTCCATTGCTGGTTTATGATCATACAATTTTCCGGTTAACAAGAAAAAACAAAACCTAGGGTATACCATGATGCACCTGCGGTTTTCCCTGATTTTTACATTTTTTGAAAAAAAGAAGGCTGATCATGACGATCAGCCTTCTTAAATCCTGGTAAGGATAGGGTTATTAAAATTTTTGATCCTATTGGACCTTTACTATTTTTTCACTCTGCTGCCATCCATCACCGGTCAACTTCAATTGATAAACTCCGGGAGGAATGTGCTCCAAATCGACCCAGGTCTGCGTCACATTTTCACCTATAGTCTGATGAAGAAAGTGTACTCCTTCGAAATTCACGAGGTCAATTTCAAATCCCTGGTGATTGGCGTCATCGGTAGCGATATAAAATCCTTCCGATGCCGGATTAGGCCACATTTTTATAATCGCAAAGCGGGTATCAAATGGCAAGGATTGAATTGGAGAATAGGTAGATTGCCCATCGAAATCAACCTCCTTTAAACGGTAATAATTGATGCCGGAAAAAGGCGCTGCATCTGTGAATCGATAAGATTGGACGGCAGTTGAATTCCCTGCGGCCCTTTCTTTCCCAATACTGGTAAAATCTTTCCCCGCTCCTGCCTTCTGAATTTCAAAGTAATCCACATTCGATTCATATGCCGTTGTCCATTCCAATCGTGCTGAATTCCCTATTCTTTTAGCATTAAAACTTAAAAGTTTAATGGGCAATACCGGCTCAATAAAGACGCTGACTGTAGCCTGATCACAATCTGCGTCGACATCACATATTTCATAAGTGAACGCATCTGGCCCGTTGTATTCCGGATCCGGTGTGTAGGTAAAGGAACCGTCCGGATTCATCACCACTGTACCATGCAGAGCTCCTCCATCCGTTCCAACTAATGTCCACGCATTTCCCCCATCCCCGCTCGGCAAATCATTGGTTTGTACATTCTCCATTAATGGCATATCCTGTTGACCAGAAAAACTATCATCGGATGCAACCGGCAAATCATCGATAGGACCAACAGTGATGCTAACCGTAGCCTGGTCACAATCTCCATTAAAATCACATAACTCATAGGTGAACATATCAGGCCCGTTGTAATTAGGGTCTGGCGTATAGGTATAGGTTCCATCCAGGCCCATCGTCACTTCGCCATGCAGAGCTCCTCCATCTATCCCAACTAACGACCAGGTATTATCCCCATCACCACTCGGCGTATCATTGGATTGCACATCACTCATGATGGGGACGTCCTCATTCCCTGTAACAAGGTCATCTGATGCAATGGGTAAATCATTTATTGGATTCACGGTGATACTGACCACCGCGGTATCACAATCGCTATCAAGGTCACAGATGGTATAGGAAAAACTGTCTGCTCCATTGAAATCCGGTGTAGGCGTATAGGTATAGGATCCATCAGGATTCATAGTGACTGTTCCGTTTACAGCGCCTCCATTAGCGCCTAATAAGGACCACACATTTCCTCCATCACTGCTGGGGGTGTCGTTTGCATTCACTGAACCGGATAAAGGAGTATCCTCATCGGTAGAAACTATATCATTAACGGCTACCGGGTGACTATCGCAAAGAAGGCTTCCACCATCTGAAAAGTTCGTATCCACAAATGCACCATACACTCTGATCTGGTTAATTGCTCCTGAAAGCGCTCCCACAGTAATACGGATTTCATCAAAAGGCAAAGTTGTTTCAAATCCAACATTGTGAACTCCAGAGGATGGATTGATAAACAGGACAATAAGCGCAGCTTCAAGAAGCTCTCCGCCAGTCTTGGATTCCTGGAAGACTCCGTCATTGTAAGTTGAAATGGTCAGCGTTTGAAATAAATCAGCCTGCAATAAAAATCCAAGGTCCTTAATGACAAAACCTGCTATGGTTCCTGGTGGATAGGTATACAGGGCATCAGCAACAGCAATGGAAGCCGTTCCGGAAACACCGGCCGTAATCGTGATGGTCGCATAATCAGAAGTGTCGGCGGTAATAACATTCTGTTCATCGGTCACTTCGCAAAGCGTACAGGCAAGCCCATCGACCCCGGTTCTGAAAGCATCAATGTAGACAGGAAATTCGGGAGCCAACAGGAAATAGGTCGAATCACAGATAATGTCAGCTGGACAAAATTCATTCAGTAGCAATTCATAAACAAACGTAGTACCGATATCAAAAGAACCTACATTGTATAAACTGATGGTGACTTCATCAAAAGGTGAACCGGTGACAAATCCGACAACCTGCTGATCATCATTGAGCACCAAATCACTACTGACGCTGATCAATACATCAGCATTGGTAGCGGTTTCTTGTAATACGCCGTCGAGGTAGGTGGACACTGTAATCCCGGTGAGGGCATCAACATCCACCAGGTTGGGATTTTCTATTCTGAAACCGACCAAGATATCGGCAGGATAATCCGTTAATTGATCTTTCACCGAAAAGCTTCCAATATTGGCTACACCAGCGGTAATATTGATTTGTGCATAATTAGTATTGTCTTCATCAATTACATTTCCTGCATCACTAACACTACAGAGCGCACACGCCACTCCTGTAATTCCAGTTCGTTCTCCGACAATCAATAACGGATAATCCGGGCTGGTGATAGCTTGAGGCATATTGCAATCGAGTTCCGGTCCCGCGCAAAAAGTTTCAAATACTACATTATAAACTCGTGTGGTACCTAAGGTTACACCCAGTGGTTGATTAATGGAAAATTTTACTTTATCTACAGAAGAATCGGAAACAAAGCCTACTATTTGTCTTCCGCCACTTAGTGCATTAGCGCTCAGGAATAAGTCTACACCTGATTTGGTTTGTTTTTGTAGTCCATCCCTGTAGGTGGTGATGGTAATATAGTCTAATAAACCGGTGCTCAGTATATTGAGGTTTTCAATATCAAAGCCGACGAAAGTACCTGCCGGGTAGTCAGTAACCTGCTCGGCAATGGTGATAAATGTGCTTCCATCTGCACCAGCAAGGTTGTTGAGACTTGCGTAATCTGTAGTACTGGCACTGACGGCATCCTGCGTTGTACCTACATTGCCGATGGTGATTCCATCGGATCCGGTATTTAAATAATCAATGATGGTCGGATAATCTGGATTATTCAGAGCCGTCTGTATATTACATTCCAAGTCAGGACCCGCACAGAATTGCTCCATCGAAACATAATACACATCAAACGAGGTAACCGCTCCGATTGGATTCGTTATCACGATTTCAACTTCGTCATAACTGGTAGATGTAATAAATCCAACTATAAAAGGATCGCCAAATAAATTTAAATCCAGCGTTATTAAATCAATCGCATCATACGTTTCCTGTAAAACTCCGCCGAGATAGGTGTTAATCGAAATGCCGTCAAACACTCCTGTATTCAGAAGTCCACTTTCAACCAGGAAACCTGCAAAATTACCGGCATCATAATCGTTTGCTGCATCTGAAACTTTTAAACTTACAGATCCGGAAACGAGAATGGTTGCTGTTGCGAAATCACTGGTATTGGAATTGATGACATTACCCGTATTGGCCCAACCAGACAATGGGGTGGCGGTATTGGTTTCAGTGAGGGTAAACGAAGTGTTTACCCAGGGTGTAATATCGTTACAGGCGAGATTGCTTTGCTGACTAAATACATTATGGGTTAATCCTATAGACAAAAAAAGCACCATGATGAAGGGCTTCCTGGTTTGTTTAGGTAAACAGCATTTTGAATTCCTGGCAGTAAATGTGTTCATAATCTTTGGTGTTTGTAGGGTCAGAATAAATACCGGGTCAATAAGTATCAACAAGTGAGACAGTTCTTCAGGAGTGAAATAAAAATGATATGCGGGTTACAAGTTCCTGGTCACGACAGGATCATAGGCTGGTTGTTTTAATGAAGAAATGGGATTGCAACAATGGAAAACGGAAACGGGAAGGCAAAAGGGGAAATAAGAAAACCTGCCCTGTCATTTCCCGGCAAGGAGAGATACAGGATGCCGGAAATACATTCCCTGGAAGGAAATGCAACTTCACATGGAGATCACTTGGTGAGCCCGGGATAATTCCATGATAGTTTGATAAAATCAGACTCAATAGCCTGTAAAACATTTGAGTCAACCAACGACAATATCGTATAAGGTATCGGGTAAATAAAACGTAATCAGGAAGGAGCATATATCGAATATTAGATATATCTCGCTGTGCAGAATACAGAAAATCTAATGCCGAAACTGGAAGTAAAGCAGTTTTACTCAGTAAAAAATCTCCTGTGTATGTAGCATTCTGGGGCATGCTTTTCGGTGTTCGTCCACATTACAATTCGAATCGACCTGTCTTCATTGAGGAGATGAAATGAAGAATTCAGTTTTTCGGTTATTCCAAATATACCCTTTTTTAAACCAGAAAGCAAGTAATAAGTTGAAAAAACAAAGCAAATAAAGGTTGACAATGATTTAATGCTGAGTTCACATGAAAGACAAAACGAGCGTACCTAAACTCCTGGAATATATACTATTTATCCAACAAGGCGTATCCTATCTTTGCGGGACAAGTATCAAAGATGTCTGGAAAGAGCATTTTAATTATCCTGGATGGTTGGGGCCTTAATCCTAATCCCAAAGTCAGCGCAATAGAAGCGGCTAACACTCCTTATTTTGATTCCATGTGGTCCACCTTTCCACACGCTACTTTAATCACTCATGGTGAGGATGTAGGACTTCCGGATGGCCAGATGGGCAATTCAGAAGTTGGTCACCTTAATATCGGCGCCGGTCGTGTTGTCTACCAGGAATTGGCCCGTATAAATAAAGCCATACGGGATGGCGAGCTGGATAAAAATGAAACCTTGCTTCGTGGGTTGTCCTCTGCTAAAGGGACAGTTCACTTGATAGGTCTTGTTTCAGATGGAGGCGTCCACTCTCATATTAACCACCTCATCGCATTGGCTAAAATTTGCAGGAAAAATTATCTAGGAAAAATTGCTATTCATGCATTTACCGATGGGCGGGATGTGGATCCTAAGAGTGGATTGCGATTTCTTCAAAACCTGAAGCAGGAAATGGATCCTTTGCAAATTCCGATCGCCAGTGTGATCGGCCGATACTATGCCATGGATCGCGATCATCGATGGGAAAGGACTAAACTGGCATACGACCTCCTGGTGCATGGAACCGGGACAAAATCAAATGACATCATGGCCAGCATAAAAAAATCATACGAGGAAAATGTCACCGATGAATTCATACAGCCCATTATCCTGGTGAATCAGGATCAACAACCCGTCTCCATCATTAACAAAGGAGATACAGTCATCTTTTTCAATTTCCGCACGGACCGGCCAAGGCAAATTACGGAAGTGCTGACCCAACAAGCCATCCCTGATTTTATGATGTCGCCAATTGACGTTCACATGATCACCATGACACGCTATGACCAGGAGTTTACCGGTATTGAAACCTTGTTTACGGAATCCGACATCCGCAACACCATGGGAGAATATCTTTCTTCCCTGGACAAAACGCAATTGAGAGTAGCAGAAACTGAAAAATATCCACACGTCACTTATTTTTTTTCCGGTGGACGGGAAGAACCTTTTCCAGGTGAGGAACGAACCCTCATTCCTTCACCAAAAGTACCGACGTATGATCTGCAGCCGGAAATGAGTGCAGTACAGGTTACTGAAGCAACCATGAAATTTATAGAATCAAATTCACCGGATTTCATTTGCCTCAATTTTGCTAATACGGATATGGTAGGCCATACGGGTGTTTTTGCAGCTGCAGTTAAGGCCACTGAGACTGTAGATGAATGTCTTTCCCGTTTGGTCCCATTTTGCCTGGCTAAAAATTACAGCATCATCATCATAGCGGACCATGGCAATTCAGACGTCATGATCAATGAAGATGGCTCACCCAATACGGCCCATACTAAAAACCCTGTACCCGTTATATACCTGGCCAATCCATTGAAAGGTCATCGTCTTGAACCAGGCCGACTGGCTGATGTTGCACCGACCCTACTCTATTGCATGGATATACCGGTTCCTTCCTCCATGACTGGCCATATTTTGATCAAATCGGATACCGATCCAGGACTCTCCGGATAACTTTAGTTATTATCCCTTGTGTCAAATCCCCCCTACCGTTGCTTTATATTTACCCGCGACTTTATTTCTAACTTCAAAACCTTTTAAAATGAGCACAATAAAAATGCTATTGTTAGGCCTTTTACTCAGCGGATCTGCGTTTGTTTTTTCCTGCAAGAATGATGACGATCCACAAGGTTGCAACTATGCTACAGAAACACAGGACGAATTAAATGCACTGGAGGATGCCGCGGCGGCTTGGGGAGCAGATTCTTCCAATCCAGCCAAATGCCAGGCCTACAAGGATGCCTGGCAGGCTTATCTGAATGAATTGGAGGACCATATAGAGTGCGCCACCGTGAATGGTCAGCAAGATGAACTCCAGGATGCTATTGACCAGAACCAGGCAGCGCTGGACCAATTCCAATGCTAAGAGGATTGCTTCTGATCTCATCATTCCAATAAGAAAAGGGGCATCCCGCTGTACTGCG
>Ga0173482_10000123_pt1 | contig 11441 bp, 9 predicted proteins | sample NitcycUS133311R2_FD_136669 | JGI IMG/M metagenome (GOLD analysis project Ga0173482, IMG submission 136669) | Soil microbial communities from Arlington Agricultural Research Station in Wisconsin, USA - Nitrogen cycling UWRJ-S133-311R-2 (version... | ecosystem: Environmental > Terrestrial > Soil >... | reverse complement strand
TCCCGATCGGGATCGGCCCGAGGAACGCCGCGCCATCAGTGAAACGCAGAGGCAAGGTCACCGCGCGCTTTCCCTCGAGTGTAGTCTGCTCGCCGAGCATATTGATGCCAGCCGAAAGATTTGCGCCGGCCTGCTGGCGCGCAACATCGCCGAGCCCGGGTGCCAGGCGGTCGAGAGCGCCGACAAGTTTGTCCATGTGGGGCGAGGCCTGAATCTTCTGTTGTGCGCCGATCGCGGCCAGAAATTGCTCGAGGCCCGCCATCGTGATGCGTAACTGACCTTCGAGGCGGCCGTTACCATTGATCGACAATGCTCCCGCACCGACGGCAAGGATATCGCCTTGCTGGATCCGGACCTGCGTGATGTCGATGCGGCCGTCGGCTGCCTGAATTTCGCGGAAACGCGCTGCCCATGGCTTCGGTGAAAAATCGTTCAATCCGCGTAGCCGAGCGGTTGCCGTTGCGTCGATCGGTTGCGCTGCCGCCGGATGCAACGCCGGCGATGAGGCTTGATCGAGCTGCAGGGCAACTTCGATAACCGGCTTGTTCGTCACGGAGCCTTCAGCGATACGGCCATGAACTTCAATGTGCCGGGCCCGCAGCAGATTCTGCCGCGCGCCGCTACTAAAGCGGTCGATGACCGGATCGTCAAACACAAGTGACGCGCGCTGAGGTGCCGCCGGCGTCCCGCGGACGCTCGATTGTGCCAGCTTCCAGCTGGCAAGAAATTCCGGCTGCTTTCCGGTTTCGCCGACCGTCAGGGGCCCACGGAATTCGCTGATGATCAGGCCCGGCTGATACACCTGCGCCACGACGAGCAGGCTGTCGGCCTTAAGCTCTATCGGCGGCTCGTTGCTGCGAAAAACCGCGGAGGCTCGATCGCAGGTCACTTCGATGCGGAATGGAAAGCCGCCAACCCTCTGCGACCCACAATCGTAAATTCGCCCCGATTTTGCTTCGCGAGCCCGCCAGCCATCGATTGTCTGCTGCGCCCTGTCAGACGCGAATTTCCAGAAGCCCGTCCACCCGGCGATCACCGCCAGGACCACGAAGACCAGGATCACGTAGCGCCGCCCGGTACGGCGTCGGGATTGCAGGCTTGTTGTGCCGTCCATCGTCATCTGACTTCAAAACCCGGCGAATAAGGCCTTTCTGCGCCCGCCGCCTGCGGGTTGCAGGGGAACTGGCACCCTGTTACGCGGACGTCAGCAGCCGACTGTCCCCCGTTACGATGAAGACAGGCTCCGATCAAAGCAACGAGGACTTGTGGGTCTTCGCCTATGGGTCGCTGATGTGGCGGCCCGGGTTCGATTTTCTCGAACGGCGAAATGCGCGCCTGGTCGGCGCGCATCGTGCGCTTTGCGTCTATTCGTTTGTGCATCGCGGGACGCCGGCAAAGCCTGGACTGGTGTTCGGTCTTGACCGCGGAGGAAACTGCCGCGGCATTGCCTATCGGGTTGCAGCGCGCCGGCGGACGAAGACCCTCGAGTATCTGCGCGGCCGCGAACAGGTCACGCTCGTCTACCGTGAGGCGTGGCGCAGGGCCTGGCTCGATGATGATCCGCAACAGAGCGTGCATGCCCTATGTTACGTCGTCGACCGCGGACATCGTCAATACGCGGGACGGCTGAGCCTGCAGGAGCAACTTCATTTTGCGCGTCAGGGTCACGGCCGATCCGGCGCGTGCCGCGACTATGTGCTCGCGGCAACGAAGGAGCTGCAGGTCCTGGGTATTCGTGATCACGATCTTCAGGTCCTGGCCGCGCAGCTCAAGGGTATTCATGAATCGGCGGCTCGCTAGCCGCCGTTGCCCATTTTTGCCCGTCCCTCTGCAATCAGTCGCGCGGTCGCGGCTTCGATATCATTCTGCAGGCGGGCGAAGAAGGCATCCTTGTCGAGACCCGGTGCAATCGGGTCCAGGATTTCGGCAATAACGGTTCCGGGGAAGCGGCGAAGCGAGCGGCGCGGCCAGAACAGACCGGAATTGAGCGCGATCGGAACGCAAGGCACTCCTTCCGCCGTGTAAAGATGCGCGACGCCGAACTTGTAGCGCGGCTCGGCGCCCGCCGGGCGCCGCGTGCCTTCGGGAAAAATGATGAGCTGGCGATTGTCGGCGAGCTCGGCGCGCGCCCTTTCGATCATTGCGGCAAGGGCCTGCGAGCCGCCGCCGCGATCGACAGGCACCATCCGCCCTTTGATCGTGAGCCAGCCGAAAACGGGAATCCATTGCAGCTCGCGCTTAAGGATGAAGACGGGATTGTCGAGCAGCGGCAGCAACGCAAATGTTTCCCATGCGGATTGATGCTTTGAAGCGACGATGAGAGGGCCAGGCGGAAGCTTTTCGAGACCGCGAATCTCGCATTTGATTCCGGCGACCACGCGGAGCAGCACAAGATTGACGCGGCCCCACGATTTCGCGACCTCCACAATCGCGCGGTACGGCATGAAGAAAGTCGGCAGCGCGGCGATCAAAAACAGAAGCGTGTTCAGATAGAACAGCGCATTGAACGCGAGCGAGCGAAGAAGAATGATCACGGTCAGCCCTTCTATATTGCGCCGTCCACATCAAGGCGCATGCGAGCCTGAGCGAAAACATACTTCAGATATTCACCGAACAGCAGGCGGGCCGTGTCAAGGTTCGACCACCAAGGCTCGGCTTTCACTTTTTCCGATATGACGGGGAATGCGATGAGGGTGACGTCCGGCAATTGATGGTCGAGTTCGGCCATCGCGCGCGGCATGTGCCAGTTCGACGTCACAACGATGAGCGAATTGAAATTGTGCTGGCGAGCCCAACGTTTTGTTTCGAGTGCGTTGCCGAAGGTGTTGAGCGCAGAACGGTCCAGGTCGATGCAGCAGGTAAAATACTTCGAATAAAGCGGGGTGAGACGTGCGATTTCGCGCGCACTTGTGGCCCGGTACACCCCGGTGATCAGCAGCCGTTTGCCGTGTTCGGTGGCCAGCAATTCGATTGCGTCGGGAATGCGCGCGGCAGAGCCGGTGAGCACTACGATGCCGTCAGCCTTCCGATCGAGCGTTATCTCATCGCCGGCAATCTGGACAACGAACCAGCCGAAACCGCCTGCCAACAGTAAAGCACCGGTAGCGCCGGCAGCCATCGTCAGGAATCCGATCCAGCGGGCGAAACCGGCAAACATGTCAGTCGATGGACTCCAGTGTGCTGTTGACCGTATGCCGCGAGGTCCAGGCGGTCACGATCGCAATCAACACCACCTGTCCGAGAACGGCCGCATAGCCTGCAAGGCCGATCGAGAACGATCCAAAGAGCGCCGATCCTTGGTCGCTGCCAACGAACCAATGGCTGATCATGGCCGCCGCCACGAACACAACGATAGCCGCGCCGCCGCCAATGGCGCCGCCCTGCAGCCCAAGCATCAGGAAATGATGCTGAAAATGCCGTGCGATGAAGCCGTTTTTCGCACCGACAAAATGCAGAACCTCAATGACCGCCTTGTTGGTCGCCATCGCGCCGCGCGTGGCAAAAGCCACCGACAAGACCATTGCGGCGAACATCAGGATCAGGATGCAGACACCTACCGCGATCGCGGTACCTGCCATCGCCCGCATGCGGTCGATCCAACCTCGGTGGTCATCGACGACTGCGCCCGGAACTTGATCCGCCAGCACGCGCCGAAGCTGTCCGAGATCAGGCGTCGCGTCTGCCGCAATCTTGATGACAATCAAGCGCGGAACGGGCAATTCGCTAAGCGAAATTCCGCTGCCAAGCCAGGGCTCCAGCAATTTCATCGATTCTTCTTTTGAGTACGGTCGTACCTCAGTCACGCCGGAAATCGCGCGCGTGATCGCGACCGCCCGGTTCACGCTGGTATCGAGATCCCGTCCCGGCGCCGGCATTATCTGGATCGTCATCTCGCGCGCAATGTCGGATTGCCACTCGCCGGCGGCTTTCGTCACCAGAACCGCCGCCCCCGTCGTCAACGACACCAGAAAGGTCATGATCGCAACGACAGCCACGAGGGCGCGGCCGGAAATCGAGTTTCGCGGCACCAGCGGGGTCTCAAACCGCGGCAAGGGCTCGTTCGGCTCGCGCAGCTGCATTGTCAAATCGATGCGTGCGTCACTCATCGCGAGTCTCAGTCGTAAATATGCAACCGGCCGTCGTGCAGCACGAGGCGCTTGGCATCGTACTGATCCATCAGCCCGATGTCGTGCGTCGCGATGACAACCGATGTGCCTGACTTGTTCAGTTCTACAAACAGCCGCAGCAGACGCTGCGCCAGATTCGGGTCGACGTTGCCGGTCGGCTCGTCGGCCAGCAGCAATTGCGGCCGCGCGATCACGGCGCGCGCGATCGCCGCGCGCTGTTTTTCTCCGCCTGAAAGAACAGGCGGGAGCGCCCACATTCGCTCGCCGAGACCGACCCAGCTGAGCAGCTCGATGACCTCCTCCCGGTAACTTTCTTCCGGCCGGCCCATGACCCGCAGCGGCAACGAGACGTTTTCGTACGTCGTCATGTGGTCAAGCAGTCGAAAGTCCTGGAATACGATGCCGATGCGGCGCCGCAACGTCGCGACCGCATCTCGCGACAGTGTCGCGACGTCATGACCGAATTGAGTGATCAGGCCGCGGGTCGGCTTGAGCGACAGGAACAGCAGTCGCAACAGCGAGGTCTTGCCGGCGCCGGATGGCCCGGTCAGGAACTGGAACGAGTGAGGCTCGATGCGAAACGTGAGGTCGCGCAGGACCTCCGGGCCCAACCCGTAGCGCAAGCCGACGTTCTCAAATCGGACCACCCACCCCGCTCCGATAAAATTCCCCAAAAGGCCGGGCGAATCACGACCGTGCCGAGGTCCCAAGCATCCCGGAGGCCGTTCCGGGGCGCACGCGTTTTTACAGGATTATCGCGACACCGCCATAGCGGCCGCGGGGAATAAGGCGAAAAACCCCCGTTTATCGGGGCCTGGCATGGTTTCCGATCCATTAACGGACGGCTGGTACTTTGGCCATCCAATTACCATCGACGCCATGCTGATCGCCTGTCCGAACTGCTCAACCTCCTACATGATCGACCCGGCCTCGCTGGGCGAGGCCGGGCGAACCGTCCGCTGTGCACGATGCAAGACGACGTGGTTCGCATCCAAGGCTGAGATGGCGGGTGCCGGCACAGACGATGATCCGACCTCTTCCATCGGCTTGATACGCCCCGATCAGCGAATTCAGGACAGCGTCGAAGATACCACCGCCGACGAGCAAGCAACCGTGGCAGCTGCGCAGGATGAGGAAGCAGCGCAGGCACCTATCACTGTTACCGACGCACCACCGATCGCACCAGAAGAGCCATCAGCCGCATCTGAGGCGACGACGGAAGCTGACGAGATTGAAAATTTTGCCGCGCGCCGCAAGCGACTTCAGGCGCGACGCAAGAAAGAGCGGCGCTCGTCGCGATGGACTGCCCTTATTCTTGTCCTTTTCGCCTTCAATGTTGCGCTGGTTGGCGCCCGCAGCGAAGTTGTGAGGTTCTTTCCGCAGACTGCCTCGTTGTTCGCGGCGGTCGGCCTGCCGGTCAACCTGCGTCATCTGAAATTCGAGAATATGCGGATTTCGAAAGAAACGCAGGAAGGACTGTCGGCTCTGGTCATTGAAGGCAGCATTGTCAGCGTCGCCAGCAAGGCCACTGAGGTGCCACGCCTGCGCTTCGCTGCGCGCGACGCATCCGGACAGGAAATCTACACGTGGAACGCTCTGCCAAGCCGCAGCATTCTCGGGCCTGGAGAAAAACTTGATTTCCGCAGCCGGTTTGTCTCGCCGCCGCCAAACGCAACCGATGTGATGGTGCGCTTCTTCACGCCGCAGGATTCGGCGACCGCGGCGAAGTAACGCCAGTCGCACATCGCCGCGCGATCTGTGATCAGAAATCTTTTAGCAATCGCTCGATGTAGTCGAGCTCGAGCTGCGGGCGGAAACTCTCACCGAACCGCTTGCGCAACTCTTCCAGAATGCGTCGAGCCCGTTGCGCATCAATTTCACCCGGGACCTTGACGGTGAAGTCGTCGCTGTAATCGCCGCGCCGCATCGGCCTCCCGAGGGGATCCGTCTCCTGCTGAGCTCGCGATTGCCCGCGGCCCGGCCGTCCGTTTGGACCCGGGCCCATGCCTTGCTGCTGCATCGATTGCGCAAGACCCTTGGCGCCCTTTCGCATGGCCTCGAGGGCACGGCCCTGGCTGCCGACGGCGCCATCGGCGTCACCCTCACCGAGCTGACCTTCCGCCTCGCCCATGGCTTCGCCCGCATCGCCAAGTTCGCCCATCTCGTCGCCGCCCTGCCCTTGTTGTCCCTTTTGGCCTTGTTGGCCTTGCTGACCGAGCCCGCGCTGGCGGAGTTGCTCCAGAAGCTTGTTCAGACGGTCACGCAACCCTTGCTGATCCTGGCGCAGGTCCCCCATCTGGTTCTGGCCCTGCTGACCGCGCTGGCGGTCGCGCCGATTTTCCTGGCCCTGCTTGAACGTCTTGTCGCGCAGCTGCTGTTGCTTGCGAATCATGTCGCCGAGTTCATCGAGGGCCGACATCATGTCGTCATCGTCGCCGTCGTCGCCCTGGGCGCCGGGGCGCGCCATCTGCAGGTTCTCGAGCATCGACTGCAGCTGCTCGAGCAGCTGACGCGCAGCGTCCTTGTTGCCCGAGCGCGCCAGATTCTCCAGCCGGTCCAGCATGCTCTTGAGGTCCTGCTGGCTCAGCATGCGCGTGTTGTTGCGATCGAGGGGACGCGTTAATTGCTGCGGATTCTTGCGCATTTCCTCGGCAAGCGCCTGCAGGAACTTGTCCATGGCGGCACGCAGCTGATCCATCAGCTTTTTGATTTCCTCATCGCTCGCGCCGCGCTCGAGCGCCTGCCGCAAGGCCTCCTGCGCCTGGCGCAGCGCCTGCTCGGCCTGTGACACGTTCCCGTCTTCGAGCTGGATCGCCATGTCCCACAGGCGCGCGACGACATCGCGCAGCGCATCGTCGCTCTTTGCATGATCGAGGTCGTGATAGATCGAACGCAGGCCAAGATAGACGCCTGCCTCCGGCGTAAAGCGCTCCGGAGCGATGGTGAGCGCATCGAGCGCGGTGAGCACGGTCGGTTTGCTCTCGGCGTCCAGCGCGAGGTTTCGGCGCTGCTCGATCAGCGCCCTTGCCAACGGCTTGACAAAGATGCGTTGCGGCAACTGCAGCTCGCGCGGCTCGCTGCGGCCTTCGTTGCCGGCCTCATCGCGAGCGATCAGCGTCAGAAGCACGTCGCTGCCAGCCCATGGATGCTCGGTTAGATCATGCGTCGTCTGCGCGGCGCCCGCGCGTGTCCGCTGTTGCGGCAAGACGAGCGCATAGTCGGGCGCGCTGAATAACGGGCGCGGCGGCTTGTCGGACGTCTGTTCTTCCTTGCGCGTGAAGGTGGCTTTCGCTTCGATCACGCCGTAGTCGTCCTCCACGCGATAGTCGAGCCGCAACGCACCACGGGCCTGTCGCTCCGGATCCCGGATCAGATCGATCGTCGGCGCGCGATCGGGAATGGCCGTAAAATTCCACACAAGATCGCTGCCGAGAACGCCATGCACCGCGGCCGAGCCGTCGCCTTTGATCACAAGCCTGCGCTCTTCGGTCCCGGCAGGCAAAGGTGCGCGTGCCTCGGCGGGCGCATCTTCGATTCCGCCTTTGCGGATAATCTCGAAATGCACTTTGCCGGTCGCTCGGATCACAAGCTGACTGCCGGATGGCACCGCGACCGGCGCCGCGTTCTGCGCCGTTTCACCCGGACGGAGGCCAGGCAGCATCACCGGCGGCCGACCGGTGTAGACCGGAGGCGTGATCCACGCATCGATCCGGAAATTTGCCGGTGCGACGACGCCGTGCCAGTCGAAGGCGGCGGCGACCCGCTTGAATCGCTCGCCGCTTGCAGCGAAGAACGTCGCCACCACCAAAATGGACACGAGCGCGCGCAACGCCATCGGATCGCGCAACGACAGCCGCGGCACCGGCCAGCCGGCTTTGATCTTGCGCGCGGACAGCAGCGCGCGCTCGACATGCGCCTGCCACAAAGCCTGCGTCACGGGATCGGTGCCGTTTGCTGCAATGTGATCGGAAACGGCAGTCGCCGGCCGGTGTATTTCGCCGCTGCGGCGATCGAGACGCCTCAGCCCGTCGTTGACGCTCGGCAGCCGCAGGATCGCCAGCGGCACCGCCGCCGCGATCAACAGCAGGCCGAAAATGATCAGGCCGATTGCACGCGCGAGCGGCGGCAACATCAGCCAAAGGCCGGCCCAGGAGAATGCCAGGAAAAGTCCGAGGACAATCGTAATGGAGGCGAGCGCCGGCCACAGCCGTTCCCACAGCAGGCTGCCGCGCGCCCGACGCAATGCACGCGCAAGCAGAAGCCGCGTGGGCTGTTGATCGTGTGGCTTCTCGTTAATCTCGTCCAAAAGCCGCTCCGCCGCTGTGGCTCAGGAGAATCTCTACTACCGTCCAGAGTAACATGCGCCGAACCGGGGGACCACGCGCCTATTTATGCGCTCAAAGCCAATCCGGCATGCGATCGAGCGCAATTAATTGGTCAACTTCAAGGCGCGGTCGCACGACCGCCCATTTTGCGCCGTTGACCAACACTTCCGGCACCAAAGCGCGCGTATTGTAGGTACCGGCCTGCACCGCGCCGTAAGCGCCCGCCGACATCACCGCCAACAGGGCGCCACTTGCCGGTTCCACCATGTCGCGGTTAACGGCGAGAAAATCGCCGCTTTCACACACGGGCCCAACGACATCGGCACGCACCCGCTTTGCTGAGCTGGCCGGCTGCGCAACCGGCCGGATCTCATGATGTGCGTCATATAACGTGGGTCGGATGAGATCGTTCATCGCTGCATCGACGACAACAAAATTCCTGGCTTCGCCATGCTTCACGAACAGCACCCGCGTCACCAATATTCCGGCGTTGCCGATGAGCAGGCGGCCAGGCTCGAAAATAAGCCGGCAATCGAGATCGCGCGTCGCGCGCTTGACCACCTTGGCATAGTCGTCGGGATGCGGTGGCGGCTCATTATCATCGCGGTACGGGATCCCGAGGCCGCCACCGAGATCGATATGCGAAATGGTGTGACCGTCGGCGCGCAACATGCCCACGAACTCGGCGAGCAGCGCGAAGGCGCTGTCGAACGGATCGAGGTTGGTGATCTGGCTGCCGATGTGCATATCGACGCCGGCGACCTTGAGGCCCTTGAGCTTCGCAGCGCGGGCATAGATTTCGCGCGCGCGGCTGATCGGGATGCCGAACTTGTTTTCGGCCTTTCCGGTCGCGATCTTGTGATGCGTCTTCGCATCGATGTCGGGATTGACGCGTACCGAGATGTTGGCGGTGCGCCCTTTCGACGCCGAGATCGATGACAGAAGCTCGAGCTCGGCCTCGGATTCAATGTTCACGCAGAGAATGCCTTCTTCGACTGCGAGCGCGAGCTCGGCCGCGGTCTTTCCGATACCGGAGAACATGATCTTGTCAGCGGGAATTCCCGCAAGTCGCGCGCGCTTGAGCTCACCGCCCGATACGACGTCGGCACCCGCGCCGAGCCTGGCGAGCGTCCGCACCACGGCCTGATTGGAATTCGCCTTCATGGCATAACAAACAAGCGCAGGTACGTCGGCGAAAGCGCCCGCAAAGATTTGGTAGTGGCGCGCCAGCGTTGCGGTCGAATAGCAATAGAACGGAGTTCCGACCGCGCTTGCGAGCGCGTCCAGATTCACCTGCTCGGCGTGCAGGACGCCGTCGCGGTAAGCGAAGTGGTGCATCGCGCGCTCAGTTGAGTAAAACGTCGAGAGGAATTCGTTTGTCTCGCATGCCGGGTGCAATTGGTCTTCCATCGGGACCAATCGGGCCCCTGTTCACCTGTGCACCTGCCGGTGGCTCCTGACCTCCCGGCACAGCCTGTTCGCCCGTGACCGACGCGCTCGGCGGCGGATCGAGCGGTCCTTTGCGCCCGCACGCAGCCAAAGCAAACGAAGTCGCCAGTGCGCCAATCAGGGCGAGGCGGAGAAATGGACGGCGATCACGGCTCAAGACAGGCGCTCCTTGCATGGAGGAACGATAGCAAAACAAACAAACAAGGCGAAGTCAGGATTTTTCCTTTTCCAGCTTGCGCAGCCATTTCTTCGCCTGAGACCTGACATTTTTCGGCGCGGTGCCGCCAAAGCTGGTTCGGCTTTTCACGGAGCGATCGACGGAGAGAACGGTGAACACGTCCTCGCCAATTCGCGGCTCGATCTCCCGCATGGCGGCAACAGGCAGCCGGTGCAAAGGCAAATTCGCCTCGGCGGCCTTGGCGACGATCCGGCCGGTCAGGTGATGCGCCTCGCGGAACGGAATCTTCAAGGTCCGCACCAACCAGTCGGCAAGATCGGTCGCAGTTGCATAGCCCTCGCCTGCCGCCTTTTTCATGCGGGAGGCATCGGGCACGAGATCTGCGACCATGCCAGTCATTGCCGCGATCGATAGCACCAAGGCAGCGAGCGCATCCATGGCGCCTTCTTTGTCTTCCTGCATATCCTTCGCATAGGCGAGCGGTAGCCCCTTCATCACAATCAGCAAGGCGCTGAGCGCACCGATTACGCGTCCGGCCTTGGCCCGTACCAGTTCGGCGGCGTCCGGATTGCGCTTCTGCGGCATAATTGAGGAGCCGGTCGTGAATTTGTCCGACAGCTTGACCAGCGCCGTGAGCGGCGAGGTCCAGATGACAATTTCTTCCGCAAGCCGCGACAAATGCACGGCCGCGATCGAAGCCGCTGCCAGCGTCTCCATCGCAAAGTCGCGCGCGGAGACCGCATCGAGGGAGTTCGCCATCGGCCGGTCGAAGCCGAGTGCCTTGGCGGTCATGTCACGATCGAGAGGAAACGACGTGCCCGCAAGTGCGGCGGCGCCGAGCGGAGATTCATTCAGCCTTTTGCGCGCATCGGCAAACCGGCCGCGATCGCGCGCAGCCATTTCGACATAGGCAAGCAGGTGATGGCCGAACGTTACCGGCTGCGCCGTCTGCATATGAGTCAGTCCGGGCATGACGGTGCCCGCGTGATCGTGCGCTTTTTCGGCGAGCGTGCGCTGATAGAGCGCGAGCGCAGCATCGATCGCGTCGATCGTGTCGCGCATCCAGAGCCGGAAATCGGTCGCAACCTGATCGTTGCGCGAGCGCGCCGTATGCAGCCGTCCCGCCGCCTCGCCGACCAATTCAGACAGGCGGCCTTCCACGTTCATATGGATGTCTTCGAGCGCGCGCTTGAAGGAGAACTTGCCTGCCTCGATCTCTGACAGAATCGTGTCTAGACCGTGAGCAATCTTTTTCGCATCGTCGGCCGCAATGATGCCTTGCTTGGCCAGCATGTCGGCATGGGCCTTGGACGCGGCGATGTCCTGGCGGTACAGATGCCGGTCGAAGTCGATAGAGGCGTT
>Ga0173482_10000121_pt1 | contig 11627 bp, 10 predicted proteins | sample NitcycUS133311R2_FD_136669 | JGI IMG/M metagenome (GOLD analysis project Ga0173482, IMG submission 136669) | Soil microbial communities from Arlington Agricultural Research Station in Wisconsin, USA - Nitrogen cycling UWRJ-S133-311R-2 (version... | ecosystem: Environmental > Terrestrial > Soil... | reverse complement strand
CCGTCGCCTTCGTGATCATCTCGCTGTTGCCGGTGGAACTGATCCTTCAAGTCGGATCGCACGCAGGCTTTGCCATGGTATTTGCCTTGCTGTTTGCCGCCATCATCTGGAATCTAGGGACCTGGTGGCTTGGCCTTCCGGCTTCCTCTTCCCATACCTTGATCGGCTCCATTATCGGCGTCGGCATCGCCAACGCCTTGATGCAGGGCCGAGACGGCACCGCGGGCGTCAATTGGAGTCAGGCTGTCAATGTCGGCTATGCGCTCCTGCTCTCGCCGATCATTGGCTTCATTTGCGCCGCGCTGCTGCTGCTCACCTTGAAATATCTCGTGCGTAAGCCGTCGCTTTATCAGGAGCCCAAGGGCGCTACCCCGCCGCCATTGTGGATCCGCGCAATCCTGGTGCTGACCTGCACCGGCGTCTCCTTCGCCCATGGCTCAAACGATGGTCAGAAGGGCATGGGCCTCATCATGTTGATCCTGATCGGCTGCGTGCCGACCGCCTATGCCTTGAACCGCGCCATGCCTGACTCGCGCGTCGAGCAATTCCATGTTCTTGGTGCCGCGGCGCAGACCGCGTTGCAGAAGCTTGCGCCCGGCGTGCCTCCTGCTGATACCCGCGCTACCGTGACCACCTACATCCGCATCAAGCAATTGCAGCCCGATACCATCCCCGCCATTGCCGAGCTCGTTGGCAAGATCGATGCTCAAGTCAACGAATATGGTACGCTGCGCAAAATTCCGACCGACGCCGTCTACAACGTGCGCACGACATGTATCTCGTCTCTGAGGCGATCCGCGTCATGTTCAAGACGGGCGTGCCTTCCCTCAATCAAGCGACCAAAGAAAGTCTCACCGCCTACAAGGGCGAGCTCGACGATGCGACCAAATACATTCCGCTCTGGGTCAAGGTCTCGGTCGCCATCGCGCTCGGGCTTGGCACGATGATCGGGTGGAAGCGTATCGTGGTCACGGTCGGTGAGAAGATCGGCAAGTCGCATTTGACCTATGCGCAAGGCGCCTCGGCCGAGCTCGTCGCCATGGGCACGATCGCCGCGCAGATATGTTCGGCATGCCGGTCTCTACGACGCAGGTGCTGTCCTCTGGCGTGGCGGGAACCATGGCCGCTAACGGGTCCGGTCTGCAGATGGCCACCGTGCGCAATCTCTTGATGGCTTGGGTGCTGACGCTTCCCATGGCGGTGCTCTTGTCGGGAAGCCTCTATTGGATTTTGAGCCACATCTAAGCTGCCACTCGATTTCAGCGCTCCAGGCATTAGGGAGACCTAATTTCGCAGTTGCGAATTGGGACCGGCAAGGTAGTCTTTCTGGCGGGTCAGGATGCGGCTTTACCCTTTTTCGCGCGAGTCGGCCGGTCCGATCCCGTGTGCCACGGAACAGTCGAAATTCGATTGCCTATGTGGCCGAGCGGTTCCTCGGGGCTGGGGCGGCTGTCATCTTGCGGTTTAGGTCTGCTCGCTTTCCGGGCGGCGGCCGAGGCGGCTCCATGGGCAAGGCGCGGAATGAATGAGGGATCACGGATGAAGCTGCGGCGCGCCGGTCTTGGCCTCCTCGTCGGAGCAATCTTGATGGTCCCGGTCGGGGCGTCTGCCGGTCCCGCCCTCGTCTTCGAGCCCTATAACGGCACGGTGTTCTATGCCGAGGACCCCGATGCCCAGTGGTTCCCGGCTTCCCTGACCAAGCTGATGACGGCCTATGTCGCCTTCCAGGCGATCAAGGCCGGCACTATCAAGCCCGACACCGTGGTTATCTGCTCCAAAGAGGCGACGGAGCAAGCGCCGAGCAAGCTCTGGCTGAAGGTCGGCGAGTCGATCACGCTCGACACCGCGCTCAAAGTTCTCATCGTCAAATCGGCGAACGACGTCGCCGTGATGATTGCCGAGGCGGTCGCGGGAAGCCAGGAAGCGTTCGTGCAACGCATGAACGAGGCGGCGCAGCATCTCGGCATGACCCGCACCCATTTCGCCAACGTGAATGGCCTGCCCAACGAGGAGCAGGTGACTACAGCGCGCGACCTTGCCAAGCTCGCCCGCGCCATCATCGTCGAGTTTCCCGAATATGCCGACCTGTTCCAGACCGTCCAGGTGCAGGTCGGCAAACAGATCTTGCGCACTCATAACGGCATGCTGGTCAGCTACCCGGGTGCCGACGGCATGAAAACTGGCTTCATTTGCGAGTCGGGCTTCAACATCGTGGTCAGCGCCACACGCGATGGGCGCAAGCTAGTCGCCGTGGTCCTCGGCGAGCCGTCGCTCGCCTCGCGCAGAGATCGCGCCACCGATCTCCTCGATAACGGCTTTAGGCGCTATTTCTGGAAGTCGTTGTTCGGCACGAGTCTCGACGGACTTGCAATCCAGGCCTCGCTCACAACCGGCCCCGCGCATTTGAAAGACAGCGTGTGCGGCGCGAGCAAGCCAGTGGGATCACGCAAGAGAGCCACGCGAAGGGGTGGTCAAAGGGCCACGTTAGACCTCGATGCCGACGGCGCCGTGGCTACTGCCACCGGAGCAGTGAACGCCACGACCGATGGGGCGGCCGCGGCGGTCAAGGGCGCGGCAAAGCTGACAAAGAAGGCCTTGCGCAAGACCAAGACCCTCACAAGCGGCGCGAATTGAGCCTTTCCAGCCCCGGGCCGAAAATTCTGATCGCGCTGGTGGCCGCCGGTTGCCTCGGTTCTTTTCCCGTCCGCGCTGCACAGCCTCCCGACAACGTCGCCGCAGCGGTCGCCCAAGCTGCCCAGGCCTGCAAAGACATGGACGGCCAACCGAACACCGATGCCGTCCTTACTGTCGAGGATCTGAACGGCGACGGCGGCGAGGACTGGATCGCCGATTACTCGAAGCTCAAATGCGAGGGCGGGGTCAATCCGCTGTGCGGCAACGGTGGCTGCTCGATCCAGATCTATTTCTGGGACGGGGCAGCCGGCTGGGATCTCGTGTTCGAGGACCTGGTGCAGAGCTACAAGTTCGGCAAGAGCGGCGGCAAGCGCCTGATGTACGTCACCACGCCGGGCGACCCGTGCAACAAGCCGACCAACGAGACCTGCAACTACACTTATCGGCTGGAAAAGGACGCGATCGTTCCGGTCGAATAGCGGGACGCGAGCGCTACGACGCGGGCTGCGCGACGGCAGCCTCGATCACGCGCTTGGCCTCAGGCGAGCCCCAATCGGCTGGGCCGACCAGCCTCCCGATCTCTTTGCCGTTGCGGTCGATGATGAGCGTGGTCGGCATGCCGACCGCCTTCAGCGCGCCAAACAGCTTGCCCGAGGGGTCGGTGTAGAGCGCAAGATGCGTTGCGCCGGTCTCCTGCAAGAAGGCACGCGCCTTGTCGGGGCCGTTCTTGTCGATATTGACCGCCACCACCTCGAAGGCATTCCCGCCGAGCTCGGTCTGAAGCCTGTCGAGCGCCGGCATTTCGTCGCGGCAGGGCACGCACCAGGTCGCCCAGACATTGAGAAGCACCACCTTGCCGCGCCAGTCGGCAAGCGACTTCGGCGCGCCGCCTGCGTCGTTAAAGTTAATGTCGGGCAGATCGAGCGGCGTTGGACGCGCCAAGAGTGGTGCCATCGCGCCTTTGCTCAAACCGGCGAGCGGACCCTTGGCGGTCCCTTCGTCGTTCTTCGCACCTCCGAACCCTGCCGAACCTAAATCTTCCGCGGCCTCGGGGCGCCCATTGTCAGAAGGGGCGAAACTCAAATATACCGTGCCAAACCCGGCAATCGCCGCGAGTCCAGCAGCGACAAGATAGATAGCCGGCGACGCGCCGCGTTCGCGTAGCTTGGTTTCGCTCAAGTCTTCCTCGCTCACCTCGCCTGTCCAGGCTTAGATTCGATGACCAACACCATGTGGGGCGGCCGCTTTGCCGCAAGTCCAGCCGAGGTGATGGAGGACATAAACGCCTCGATCGACTTCGACAAGCGGCTGTGGCGGCACGACATTTCGGTTTCGAAAGCGCATGTCGCCATGCTCGCCGCGACCGGCATCCTGACTGCCAAGGAGGCAAAGGAGATCGCCTCCGGCCTCGACACAATTCTCGGCGAGATCGAAGCCGGTAAATTCAAATTTTTGCGCGCTCTCGAGGATATTCACCTGAATATCGAGAGCCGTTTAAAGGAATTAATTGGTCCAATTGCGGGAAAGCTACACACCGCGCGCTCGCGCAACGACCAGGTGGCGACCGACTTCAAGCTCTATGTCAGGGATGAGATCGCCACACTCGTCAGCGCGCTTGGCGAGCTCCAACTTGCGCTCGCGAGCAAGGCGCTGGAGTACGCCGGCGCGGTGATGCCGGGTTTCACCCACCTTCAGACCGCACAGCCCATCACTTTCGGACATCATCTTCTTGCCTATGTCGAGATGCTTGCGCGCGACCGCGGCCGCTTTGAAGATGCCGCGAAGAGGCTAGCCGAGTGCCCGCTCGGCTCTGCCGCCCTTGCCGGCACGAGCTTCCCCATCGATCGCGACATGACGGCGAAAGCGCTCGGCTTTGCGCGGCCAATGGCAAATTCGCTCGACGCAGTCTCTGACCGCGATTTTGCGCTCGAGACACTCGCCGCAGCGTCGATCGCCGCCATGCATCTGTCGCGGCTCGCCGAGGAGATCGTGCTGTGGACCTCGCCGCAATTCGGGCTTGCGCGTCTCTCCGACAAGTTCACCACCGGCTCGTCGATCATGCCGCAGAAGCGGAACCCCGATGCCGCGGAGCTCGTGCGCGCCAAGGCTGCGCGCATCGCTGGCGCCTTCCAGACGCTACTCATGGTGATGAAGGGCCTTCCGCTTGCCTATGCCAAGGACATGCAGGAGGACAAGGAACCAGTGTTCGACGCGGTCGATTCGCTGAAACTCGGAATCGCGGCCATGACCGGCATGGTGACGGACCTCGAGCCTAATTTGGCCGCCATGGAGCGGGCGGCTGCGGCCGGGCATTCGACCGCCACGGATCTCGCCGACTGGCTAGTGCTCGAGCTCGGGCTGCCCTTCAGGGAAGCCCATCACGTAACCGGCAAGATCGTGGCGCTTGCTGATAAGAAAGGCTCAGACCTCAAGAGTCTTTCCCTCGAAGATCTCAAATCGGTCGAGCCCCGGATCACCCGGCAAGCCTTTGCCGCCCTTGATGTCGCAGGATCGGTCAAAAGTCGGACAAGTTATGGCGGTACAGCCCCTTCCAACGTGCGGCGGGAGGCCAAACGGTGGATAAAGCGTTTGGAGAAGAAGGGCCTGTCGCGATAAAAGGATAGGCAAAGGGCCGGTTACAGGCCCGAGGGAACAGGGGCACGACCATGGGACGCGCGTTGCGCATCCTTTTAACGCTTGTTCTGGTACTGGCTGTGGGACTCTCAGCCTGCGGACGGCGCGGGTCGCTCGACCGACCTAGACCGTCCTATCCTGAGGCGCAAGCCGACCCGTCAACTAAGATGTCGAAAGCCCCGGCCCGTAGTCTCTGGATCGACCGACTAATCCAATAGACTGATTCTTTCTCCATGCACCATTTCGCCTACCGGCGAGGCGTGTCGAAGGCCAATGTGCTCCACGCCGAAGAGATCGACCTTGCCGATCTTGCCGCCGCGGTAGGGACTCCCTTCTATTGCTATTCGACTGCGACGCTCGAGCGCCATTACCGGGTGTTCGCCGATGCCTTTGCCGGCGCGCCAGACACGCTCGTCTGCTTCTCGATCAAGGCCAACTCCAATCTCGGCGTGCTCGCCACGCTTGTCCGCCAAGGCGCAGGCATGGACGTGGTGTCCGAAGGTGAACTTCGTCGGGCGCTCGCCGTGCGTGTCCCTCCCGACAAGATCGTGTTCTCAGGCGTCGGCAAGACGCGCGAGGAGATGGCCTTTGCGCTCGACACCGGCATCTTCGCCTTCAATGTCGAGTCCGAGCCCGAGCTTCGCGCGCTGAGCGAGATCGCGATAGCCCACGAGCGCACGGCTCGCATCGCCTTCCGAATCAACCCGGACGTCGACGCCAAGACGCATCACAAGATCGCAACAGGCAAGGCCGAGAACAAATTCGGCGTGCCCTTCGCTGAGGCGCACTCCCTCTACACGCTTGCGAGCAAATTGCCCGGGATCGAAGTCGCCGGCATCCACATGCATATCGGAAGCCAGATCACGGACCTCGCGCCGTTCAGGAATGCCTTCGCGCTGCTGCATGAGCTGATCGGCATGCTCCGCACGCAAGGCTTCGCCATTTCCTTCGTCAATCTCGGCGGCGGGCTCGGCATTCCCTATCGCAATGATCAGCCAGCGCCGCCACTTCCCGACGACTATGCGAGGCTGGTGAAGGAAGAAGTGGGAGGTCTCGGCGTGCGGCTCCTATTCGAGCCTGGACGAATGATTGCCGGCAATGCCGGTGTCCTCGTTTCGCGCGTGCTCTACATCAAGCGCGGCGACGCCAAGACCTTCACCATCGTCGACGCGGCGATGAACGATCTGATGCGCCCTACCCTGTACGAGGCCTATCACGAGATCCTCCCGGTGGTTGAGCCCGCGGCCGGGACGCCGATCGTGGTCACCGACGTCGCCGGCCCCGTCTGCGAGACCGGCGATTACCTCGCGCTCGCCCGGCCTTTGCCGGAACTTCGCGCTGGCGATCTCATTTCTGTGATGACGGCCGGAGCCTATGGCGCTGTGCTCGCTTCCGAGTATAACAGTAGGCTTCTGGTGCCTGAGGTGCTCGTGGCCGGAAACAAGTACAGCGTGACGCGGCAAAGACCGAGCTACGACGACATGCTGGCCAAAGAGCTCCTGCCCAACTGGCTGTGAGCGTCGAGCGTGCGCTGGCCGAGCCTCGCTTTCGCCCGCATCATTACCCAAGTTTAAGCTCGCTCGCCCTCGCCTGTGCTAGAGTTTTGCAGATGCGATTTAGAAAGACCGAGACCACCCCCGAGAAGCCCGAGGACAGCGCGCTGCAGCGCCGCTTCGAGCGCAAGGTGCGCCTGAGCTGGCTCGCCCTCCTTGCCGAGCGCATCTGGGAGGCTCTGCTTTGGCCGTTCCTCGTTGCCGCGGTCTTCATTGTCGTGTCACTCCTCGAATTGTGGAGCTTCATGCCCCCGCTGCTCCACCGCGTTGTGCTCAGCGCCTTCGGGCTTGCGCTTCTTATTTCCTTCCTACCGCTTCTCAGGATTCAGGTGCCGACGCGGCTCGAGGCGCTGCGTCGTCTCGAGCGCAACGCCAATATCCAGCACCGGCCAGCAACCTCTTATGAGGATCGGCTCGGCGCAACGCCGCCCAAGGAGACCGTGGCGCTGTGGGCCGCGCACCGCGAACGCCTGTCCCGGCTAATCGCCAAGTTGAAGCCATCAGGGCCCGCGCCGCGCACCGACCGCATGGATCCTTACGCGCTAAGGGCCGCGCTTGTGCTCGGCCTTGTCGCGGCGGTGCTCGCCGCCGGAGGTGATGTGCAGGAGCGCTTGCGCGCCGCCTTCTCGCCGGCAGCGACCGCGACGCCGGCCATGCTCCGCCTCGATGCCTGGGTGACGCCTCCGGTCTATACCGGCTTAGCTCCCATCGTGCTTGCAGATGGCAGCGAAGCTGTCGGCAACGGCTCAGAGAGCTTCCGCGCACTCTCCGTGCCCGAGCGCAGCCAACTCATCGTCCGCACCCATGCGCCCCAAGGCGAGAAGGTGACGCTCACGACCAGCAACGACGACGGCTCCGCTGCCAAGGTCGTCGAGCCCAAGACGGGCGGCACGCAAGGGCTGATCGAGTTTAATGTCGCGCTCAACGAGCCCTTGAGCGCCGACGTGCGAATTGGCGGCGAGACCGTCTCGAAATGGCGCTTCGACCTCATCAAGGACGAGCCGCCCACGATCAACCTGATGGGCAATCCCACGGCGACCCCGCGTGGGGCTTTGCGGCTCGTCTATCGCGCCGACGACGATCATGGCGTCGCAAGCGCGGAAGCACGCTTCGCTCTCGCCGACGGCCAAGAAGCGAACCTTGCCCCGGTCCCCTCCGAGCCCGGCGCCAAGGCGGATGCCGATCCTCTGCTTCAGCCGCCCACCATGCCGTTGCCATTGCCGCGCGCCAACCAGAAGCGTGTCGATGGCCGCGCCACGCAAGACCTGACGGCCCATCCCTGGGCCGGACTCAAGGTGCGCATGACGTTGGTCGCGCGCGATCAGGCGGGTCAGGAGGGCAAGAGCGCTCCTTACGAGTTCATTCTGCCCGAGCGCAAATTCACCAAACCCCTCGCCAAGGCCGTGGTCGAGCAGCGCAAGAAGCTCGTGCGCGATCCTGCCTCCGCCGATGCCGTGAGCCGCGGGCTCGACGCACTCACCATGGGCGAAGAAAAGGTGATCGACGACAGCTTCACCTATCTCTCGCTGCGCGTTGCCTATTGGCGCTTGCACGACGACGATTCGCGGGAAAGCATCGCGAGTGTGGTCAACCAACTGTGGGAGGTGGCGCTCAGGATCGAGGATGGCGATCTGCCCGAAGCCGAGCGCAACGTGAAGGCTGCACAGGACGCGCTTGCCGAGGCGCTCAAGGAGAACGCCGCGCCTGAGGAGATCAAGCGCCTGGTCGATGAGCTCCGCGATGCGCTATCGCGTTACCTCCAGGCGCTCGCCTCCCAGCAGCAGAACAAAGGCAACATGGCCGAGCAGACGCAGCAGCCGAATGGCGATCAGCTCGTCTCACAGCAGGATCTCGATAAGCTTCTCAAGAATATCGAGAACCTGGCGCAATCCGGCTCCAAAGACCTCGCCGAGCGCATGCTATCCGAGCTCAAGGACATCCTCGACCGGCTCCAGACCGGCAATTTCGCCGAGAGCCCGCAGCAGCAGCGCGCCGGGCGCATGATGAAGGATCTGAGCGATCTTGTGTCGAAGCAGCAGAAGTTGCTCGACGACACATTCAAGGCCAAGCGCGAGCAACAGCAGAATTCCGGTGGCGATCAGAACCAGGCCGGGCAGTTCGAGGTGAGCCCTCCCGGCCAGCCGATGGATTTCGGCAATGGCCTCAGCATGGCGCCGCTGTTCGAGATGCCGGGTGAGACCGAGCAGAGTGGCTCCAAGACCCAAGGACCGTCCGGCGGGCGAGGACAACCGCGGCAGGGACAGGCCGAGATGGGCGAGCAGCCGCAAGGCGGCCAGCCGGGCCAGCATGGCGACCTCGCTCAACGCCAAGAGGAGCTGCGCGACACGCTACAAGGTCTGATTGATCGTTTCCGCATCGAGGGCGCCGACGCTCCGAGCGAGTTCCAGGACGCGCAACAGTCGATGAAGGACGCCAAGGAGCAGCTCGGTCAAGGTGACCTCGAGAGCGCGACCCAGTCGCAAACCGCCGCCCTCGACCGCTTGCGCAAAGGCGCGCAGTCAATGGCCGAGCAAATGATGCAGAACGGCGAGGCACAAGCGGGGCAAGGGCCTGGCAATAACGGCCGCGACCCGCTCGGCCGGCCCGACCGCTCCAACCGGCCAGACCTCGGTCTCTCGGTCAAAGTGCCCGACGAGATCGACATTCAGCGGGCGCGCGAAGTGCTCGATGAACTTCGCCGCCGTCTCGGCGATCCATCGCGGCCGACACTCGAGCTCGATTATCTCGAGCGGCTGATCAAGCCGTTCTGATCAGTCAAACAGCGCGAGAAGCGCGATCACGCTGATCGAGCCGAGCACCCCGGCATAGACGCCGACCAACACGCCTTCTGGCCAGCGGTCGTGTGCCGTTGAATGGAAAGCCTGGACGATCACGATCAGAGGGATGATTGTCCCGATCACCGCAAAAATGAGCTTGAGCGCGGTCATCTGCCTGTCACCTGTCCGATAAATGGAAGCTCGCGATAGCGATGGGCGAGATCCATGCCATAGCCCACCACGAAAACCGGCGGGCAGCGAAACCCCGTGAAGTCCGGCGCGATCGCCGCGGCGCGCGGCACCTGTTTGTCGAGCAGCACGCAGGTCCTGACCGAGCCGGCCCCGCGCGCCTCGAGAAATGCCTTGGCGAAGGCGAGCGTGCGGCCTGAATCGAGAATGTCGTCGACGATCACCACGTCCCTGCCCTCGAGCTTGCTCTCGACCTCGCGCAGAACCTCGACCTCGCCGCTCGAATGCGTGCCCGTTCCGTAGCTCGCGAGGAACATGAAATCGATCTCTGGCTCAAGCCCATGCCGGTGCAGCGCCCTGATTAGGTCGGCGGCGAAGATGAAGCTTCCCTTGAGCACCGCGACGATGATGAGGTCATTGAGTCTCGCTGCGGCGATCTCGCGCGCGAGTTCCTCAACCCGCTCGGATATTCGTTCAGCGCTGAACAGCGGCTTGATGTCAGTCGCCGCGGCAGTCTCCGCCATGGTCCTAGTCGGCCTTGGCGAAACGCACCTTGACGCTGCGGACATTGCTCGGCGGCGAAGGAATTTGTCTGAGGAAAGGCGCGTGCCCGCCGGCGGCAAGCTCCTGCTCGCCGACCTCAGTGGTCCATTCCGAGATTTCCTCGCCACTCTCGTCACGAAGCGCGATCACGACCGTGGGCACGTCGACAGGGGAGGAGCTGGTATTTACGACGTCCCCCTGCACTTCGAGCACGGTCTGGCCGCCTTCATTGGTCCAGCCGTAACGGACGCCTTCGAAGGCCAGTCCCGCAGCGTCACCGCTGCTGCCCCCGCCTAACAGCGCGTAGAGGCGCGAGGCGCCAGGCAGCACCGATGTCACCGCCGAGGGCGCTAAGATGAGCGCGCCGAGGATGAGCGCGATAAGCAGTCCGAGCGCGACCCAGCCGAGCGTGACGGGAGACAGCCGCTTGCGCGGCGGCCGCTCGCGGGGAAGGGACGTGTCGTCGATGCCAGCCATGGCAGCGGCAACCAATGCGGGGTCGAGCCCATCGTCGGTCATGGCGGCATCCGCCATGGATGTGTCGCTCGTCGCGGCCTCGCTTTTTGCTGTCTCTGGAGGAGGCGGTAGCGGTGCCTTGGCGGCGGAACGGCGGGCGGAGAGCCTGCGGAAGATGCCTCCCGATTTTTGCGGCGGAGGCTCTGAGGCAGTCGCGGCCGCCTCGGCGTTGATCTGCGCGACCTGAGCGGCAAGATCCTCGCTTGCATCGAATTCGGCGTCGCCTCCCGCCTCGGATAGACGGTCGGTCAACCTCGGCTCGGGCGGAGGGGACGACGGCTGCGCGGTGCCCGGGAAGGCCGCGATGCCGGGACTTGTGCTAGCCGGCATGGGCTTCGCCTTTGGCTTGGCCGCAGGCGCAGGCTTTGGCGCGAAGGGCGACGGCACAGTGGCGGCCGAAGGCTCAGCCACACTGGCGACCGGTTGCGCCTGCCAAACGTGGCCGCATTTCGAGCAGCGGACCTTGCGGCCTTGGGGCGGGAAGGCCGCCTTGACCTCATAGCGCGTCTCGCAGACCGGGCAGATGATCTGTGTTGCCATCGGAAACTGCCGGTTACCCTAGGATTTGCCCCGGGCCCCATGCCCTTGCCCAAATCCATTGATACCGGACCCCGAGTTCAGCATAAAGTGCCTGTCTTCCGCAATGTTAAGAGGCTTAAGGAACCCGGGTGATTCGCTTTGACAATGTCGGGCTGCGCTACGGCAACGGCCCCGAAATCTTGCGCGACGTCACCTTCCACGTGCTTCCTGGGTCCTTTCACTTCCTGACCGGACCATCGGG
>Ga0173482_10000117_pt1 | contig 11748 bp, 10 predicted proteins | sample NitcycUS133311R2_FD_136669 | JGI IMG/M metagenome (GOLD analysis project Ga0173482, IMG submission 136669) | Soil microbial communities from Arlington Agricultural Research Station in Wisconsin, USA - Nitrogen cycling UWRJ-S133-311R-2 (version... | ecosystem: Environmental > Terrestrial > Soil... | reverse complement strand
GCGATATTGGCGCTGCAGCGAAGCCGGCTCCGGACGGCTGGACGAATGACATCATTGTTGTGGTTCTCGGAGCCGCCGTCTTCCTTGCGCTCGGCTTCTGGTTTCACCCTTACGTGATCGGCGTACCGGTGTTCGGGAGGTAGTGGGTGTCGGTTCAGGACGAGATCAGGCGGCTCACCGCGCCGGACATTCTCGCGCGCAAAGGCGGCGAGCCGATCGTGTGCCTCACCTCATATCACGCGCATACAGCGCGTCTCGTCGACAAATATTGCGACGTCATCCTGGTGGGCGACTCGCTCGGAATGGTGATGCACGGAATGGAAACGACCGTTCCGGTCACGCTCGACATGATGATCCTGCAGGGTCATGCAGTGATGCGTGGTTCGCGGCGGGCCCTTGTCGTCGTCGACATGCCGTTCGGCTCTTACGAAGAATCCAAAGAGCAGGCTTTCAAGAATGCCGCACGCGTGCTGAAGGAAACGGGTTGCGGCGCGATCAAGGTCGAAGGCGGAAAGCGCATGGCCGAGGCGATCCGTTTCCTCACCGAGCGCGGCGTCCCCGTTATGGCTCACGTCGGATTGACTCCGCAGGCGATCAACACGATCGGTTCGTTCCGGGCGCAGGGGCGCGATGAAGCCGACTGGGCGCGGATCGAGGAGGACGCAATCGCGGTTGCGCAGGCGGGCGCGTTTTCGGTCGTGATTGAAGCAGTCGCGGAACCGCTCGCGCGAAAGCTTGCGGCTGCGGTGGCGATCCCGACCATCGGTATCGGAGCCAGCGTTGCCTGCGATGGACAAATTTTGGTGCTCGAGGACATGCTCGGGCTTTCGCCGCGCGTTCCAAAGTTCGTCAAGCGCTATGGCACGCTTGGCCCGGGTATCGAAAAGGCGATTTCCGACTACGCGGCCGAAGTACGTGCCCGAACATTTCCCGGGCCGGAACACGTCTATCCGATGAAAAGCAAAAAGACGTAAGGTTCTGAAGTATTAACGATTGTGGCCTTTGGCTTTGCCTTAGGCGCGCCACATCGTTAGGTTACGGCGCAATTCGGGCCCGGGGTGGGCCGGGCGGTTGGGAACCATCGTGGCCGATATTTTTCATGAAGTGGACGAAGAAGTCCGGCGCGAGCAGCTCAAAAAGCTGTGGGACCGCTATAGCATTTATTTGATAGCTCTCGCGGTCTTGATCGTCGCCGGCATGGCTGGTTGGCGCGGGTACGAATATTGGGTTGCAAAGAAGGCTGCTGCCGCGGGCGCGGAATTTGAGGCGGCGATCACATTGAACGAAGAGGGCAAGCGAGCCGAGGCCGAGGCAGCCTTCGCGAAGGTGGCAGCCGAGGCGCCGGCCGGCTATCGCGTGCTCGCGCGCATGCGCGCCGCAGGCGCGCTTGCGCAATCCAAACCGGCGGACGCCGTGAAAGCCTATGACGAAATTTCTGCTGACGCTTCGCTCGGAATCATCTGGCAGGATCTGGCCGCGGTGCGCGCGGGATTGCTGCTTGTCGACACGGCGCCACTGGCTGACATGCGGCGGCGGCTCGACCCGGTTGCCGAGCCGGCGCGGAGTTTTCGACACACGGCGCGTGAGCTGCTCGCCTTGTCGGCTTGGAAAAGCCATGACGTCGCCGCTGCCCGCAAATATATCGACATGATTACAGGCGATGCCGAGAGCCCGATCGGCGTCCGCGCGCGTGCGGATGTCCTGTCGGCGTTGATCACGGCGGACGGAAAGAGCTGAACGCATGCGTGCAAGTTCTCGAATCGTATTGCTTGTAACGCTTGCGCTAGCCATCCCCGCGCTTGCCGGTTGCGCGGATTTCGATCCGGACAAGCTCGACGTGTTTGGCCTCAATGAAAAGAAGAAATTGCCGGGCGAGCGCAAGGAGCTGTTTCCCGGCGGCGTTCCTGGCGTAACGCAGGGGATCCCACCCGAATATGTGAAAGGCAATCACCCTCCGCCGGAAACAGCGCAAGCTTTGCAGGCTCCCGCGCCTGAGCAGAACAAGGCCGCGGAGGAGGCTGAGCCAGAGAAGAAAGCTGCCGCAGCGGAGCCCGAGCCGAAACCAAAGCCGAAGCGCGCCGCAAAGCCGCGCACGGCGTCACAGCAGCCCGCGCAGGCCGCGAGCCAACCGCAGCAGCAAATGGCACCATGGCCCCAGCAGAATCCGCAGCCTGCGCCGCAACAGGCCCAATCCCCCTGGCCGACGCAGGGGCAGTCTACGACGGCACCCTGGCCGTCGTCGCCGCAGCCCGGCACCTTCTCGCGCTGACACGCGTAGCAGGCTAAAAACCCGGGCCGCCTCGCGCGGCCGGACAGCCATTCATGCCATTCACAGTCGCCATTATCGGCCGCCCCAATGTCGGCAAGTCGACCCTCTTCAACAGGCTGGTCGGCCGCCGGCTTGCACTTGTTGATGACAAGCCCGGCGTTACCCGCGACCGGCGCGAGGGGGAAGGCAGACTTGGCGACATCGCCTTCACCGTGATCGATACCGCCGGACTGGAGCAGTCCGCTCCTGAAAGTCTGTCCGGTCGTATGCGTGCTCAGACCGAAGCGGCCATCGAACAGGCCGATGCCGTCTTCTTCATGATCGACGCTCGCTCCGGACCGGTTCCTGCCGATCATGCGTTCGCGGATGTCGCGCGCAAGTCGGGCAAACCGATTATCCTCGTAGCCAACAAGAGTGAGGGCACTTCCGGCGAAGCGGGACGGCTCGAGGCCTACGCGCTCGGCCTCGGCGAGCCGATACCAATCTCGGCCGAGCACGATGAAGGCATGTCCGATCTCTATGATGCCCTGCGCGCAGTGCTGCCCGAGCACGCGGATGCGGAAGCTTTCGACATCGCGCCCGACGCTGCTCATCCGATCCGCGTCGCTGTCGTCGGCCGGCCCAATGCAGGAAAATCCACATTGATCAACCGTTTGATCGGGGAGGAGCGGTTACTCACAGGGCCGGAGGCGGGTATCACGCGGGACGCAATTGCAGTCGAGTATGTCTGGCAGAATCACAAATTTCGGATTTACGACACAGCTGGCTTACGGCGGCGCTCTCGTGTCGCGGAAAAACTGGAAAAACTTTCAGTTGCAGACGCGCTAAATGCGGTGCGCTTTGCCGAGGTCGTGGTCGTGTTGCTCGACGTTGAAAACGCGTTCGAAGAGCAGGACCAACGCATTGCCGACATGGTCGAGCAGGAAGGCCGGGCGATCGTCATTGCCGTCAACAAATGGGATCTGAAGGATAAAACGGCGGGAGCGATCGGCAAGTTGCGCGAGCAGGCCGAGGAGAAACTCACTCAGCTCAAAGGCGTGCCGTTGGTTGCGGTCTCTGGTCTCACCGGCGAAGGCCTGGACCGGTTGATGCAGGCAATCGTCGACGGATATGACGTGTGGAACAAACGCATTCCGACCAGCGGACTCAACCGCTGGTTCGAGCATGCCGTTAGCGCGCATCCGCCGCCCGCAGTTTCGGGCCGCTCATTGCGGCTCAACTACATCACGCAAGCCAAGAGTCGTCCGCCTAGCTTTGTAATTTTTTGCACTCGTGCCGACGCCGTGCCCGATGCTTATAAACGGTATCTATTGAACTCTTTGCGCGAGACCTTCGATCTTCCCGGTACGCCGATCCGCCTTATGTTGCGCGAGAAAGACAACCCCTACAAAGGCCGCGCGAAGCGCAAGCACTGATCGGCGCGAAAGGCCGTCGGCTAGGCCGGAGGCTGAAACGACTTCAGCTTGCGGTCGCGATAGTCGTAGAGCTTGCCGGACTCGGTGAAACTCGGCAGGCAAAGCGGGAGGATCGCCTTGGCGACCTCTTCGGGTGTCGGCAGCGTCAATGGATCGACGCCTGGAAACGCGCCTAGGTACATGCGCGTCCGCGTGGGCCCCGGCCCGAACAAATTGGCATGTACATTCGTGGTGGCAGTTTCGGCGGCATAAGTGCGCACCAGGACCTCCAATGCCGCTTTTGAGGCTGCGTAAGGCCCCCAATAGGCGCGGCCCAAATGCGCGACCCCTGACGTCAGGAATACCGCACGGCCGGCCTGTGAACGCTGCAGGAGGGCGTCCATGCAGCGGATGAGATGCCAGTTCGCGGTGACATTGACCGCGATCATGTTGTCCCAGTCTTTCGGCTGGTAGTGCGAAAGGGGCGATAAAGCTCCCAATATGCCGGCGTTGCCAATCAGCACATCGAGGCGCTGGTAGCGCTCGTTGAGAGCCAGCGCGAGCCGGGCGATGCCGTCGCTATCCTTCATGTCGAGCGGCACCAGGGTCGCGGAGCTACCGGCGGCCTTGATCTTGTCGTCCAACTCTTCCAGCCCGCCGGCAGTGCGCGCGACGGCCACGATATGCGCCCCGGCTTGGGCAAGTTCGAGCGCGACCGCAGCGCCAATTCCGCGTGAGGCTCCAGTGACCACGGCAATACGGTCTGAAAGGGGCCTGGTTGCGCCGGTCATTGATCCGGCCATCACCGCGATTAAATGGCTTCCGCCAGAAGCGACAACTGGCGCGGGCTCGCTTCCTGCGCGGCGAGATCGGTGAGCGGCGTCGGATAGTCGCCGGTGAAGCAATGGTCGGTGAACTGGGGCCGCACCGGATCGCGGCCCTCGAACCCCATCGCCCGATAGATTCCGTCGACCGACAGGAAGGCGAGCGAATCCGCCCCGATAAATTTCCGCATGCCCTCGAGATCGTGGGTCGCAGCGAGCAGCTTGTCGCGTTCGGGGGTGTCGATGCCGTAGTAGTCGGGATGGGTGATCGGAGGTGAGGCTATGCGGAAGTGCACTTCGCGGGCGCCGGCATCACGCATCATCTGGACGATCTTGCGCGAGGTCGTGCCGCGGACGATGGAATCGTCCACGAGGACAATGCGCTTGCCCGCAACAACAGCGCGATTGGCCGAGTGCTTGAGGCGAACCCCTTGATCTCTGATCGCCTGCGTCGGCTGGATGAAGGTGCGGCCAACGTAGTGGTTGCGGATGATGCCGAGCTCGTAAGGGATCTTGGCTTCCTGTGCGAACCCTATTGCCGCCGGCACACCGGAATCTGGGACGGGAATGATCACATCGGCAGACGCCGGCGCCTCGCGCGCCAGTTGAGCACCCATCGTCTTGCGGACGTTGTAGACGTGACGGCCGCCGACGATCGAATCTGGCCGCGAGAAATAAATGTATTCGAAGATGCACGGCCGTTCCGGCATCGGTGGAAACGGCTTATGTGATTGGGCGCCGTCTTCGTCAAAAATAACGACCTCGCCGTTTTCGACGTCGCGCACATATTGGGCGCCGATGATATCCAGTGCGCAGGTCTCCGAAGCGAGGATGGGGCAGCCATCGAGCTTGCCGATGACCAGCGGGCGGATACCGAGCGGATCACGTGCACCCACGAGCTTCTTGTTGGTAAGGCCGACGAAAGCGTAGGCGCCCTCGAGCTGGCGCAAGCCTTCGATGAAACGATCGACGAAACGGTTGCGCTTGGCCCGGGCAACAAGGTGCAGGATCACTTCGGTGTCTGTGGTCGAATGCATCATTGCGCCCTCATGCACGAGGTCGCGACGCAGCTTGATGCCATTGGTTAGATTGCCGTTATGGCCGATGGCGAAGCCACCGGCATTAAGCTCGGCGAACAGCGGCTGCACGTTGCGGATGATCGTCTCGCCGGTCGTCGAGTAGCGCACATGCCCGATCGCTGAACTGCCGGGCAGGCGATCGATCACCTCGCGGCGGGCAAAGGCATCGCCCACGAGACCAAGCCGTCGCTCGGAATGAAATCGCTTGCCATCGAAAGAAACGATGCCGGCTGCCTCCTGGCCGCGATGCTGAAGCGCGTGCAGGCCGAGCGCCGTGATGGCGGCGGCGTCAGGATGACCGAAAATGCCGAAGACGCCACACTCCTCGCGCAGGCGGTCGGCGTCGGGATCGAACGCTTCATGAGGCAGAGGTACGAGGTCTCGATTGTCCATTGTCACCGCACGCTTGCTCTCGGTTGCGTCAGTAGTTCCGACCGCTGGTCGGGATTGCTGTCGGGCGTATCATCCTCAGGCTTCGGTCTCTTCAGCCTCTTTAAGATGGTGCTCTCGGGGTCATCCGGCAACATCGACATCAGCCATTGTCCCGTGTTTTGCAGCACGACTTTCGACTTGGCGCTGCGCACCCATTCCGGTTGGCTGCGGTCGGGCACCAGCCATGCGAAAAAGAGGAATGCGACGACGACGATGATAAGCCCTCGTCCTAGGCCGAAAAGAAAACCAAGCGTGCGGTCGAGCGCGCCGACCCGGCTGTCGAGCACCATGTCGGAAATGCGCGCGGTTATGATCGAGACAACCAGCAGTGTGCCCAGAAAAACGCCGCCGGCCGTTACGGCGGCTGCAATCATGTCACTGCTGAAGTACTGTTTCGCCGTCGGCAGCAGCCGCGAATATGAATAGAGCGTCACCAGGGCCGCGACGCCCCAGGCGCCGATCGATAGAATCTCGCGCATGAAGCCGCGGATCATGGCGAGCAGCCCCGAGATCAACATAACCGCCAGCAGAATGATGTCGAGCAGCGTGATCGGCATCGGTTGCTCAGGCGCTCCGCGTACTTAGGCGTTTGCCGTGGCGCCTGGCACAGGGCCAAGGCGACGAATCCGGGCCAGCCATAGCGGCTCCGGGCAGGGGCGGCAATGCTGACCTTAAGTGCTTAATTTTTAACCCATTTCTGCGCTGGCGGCAGGGTGTCTTGAGGGGCCGCCGGAGCCGGTTTTGATGCGCCGTATATAGCGGGGCGCCGGGGCGCCGTCACCCGTCTTGTCCACCAGTTTTGACGAGCCGGGGTGCTTTACCGCGAGCAGCAATGTCCGCGACGAGGCCCGCAAGACTGGTGACGTCGGTAACCTTAAGGCTCGGCTCGGCCATTTCGGTGCGCGCCGCTTCAGGAACAATGGCGCGATTGAATCCGAGTTTGGCCGCTTCCTTGAGCCTGGCGGCGCTCTGCGCCACCGGGCGCACCGCTCCAGACAGCGATACTTCTCCAAAAAAGACCGCATCTGCCGGAAGCGGAGCATTTGCAAGCGACGAGACCAGCGCTGCGGCTGCAGCAAGGTCGCCTGCCGGCTCGTGAATACGCATGCCGCCGGCCACGTTGAGGTAGACATCGTGTCCGCCGACCCGCACCCCACAATGGGCTTCGAGCACCGCCAGCACCATCGACAGACGACTCGGATCCCAACCGACGACGGCGCGCCGTGGTGTGCCGAGCGAGGTGGGTGCGACAAGCGCCTGGATCTCGACCAGCAGCGGCCTCGTGCCTTCGATGCCCGCGAAGACGGCCGTCCCCGGTTGACCAAGATCGCGCTCCGACAAAAACAGCTCGGACGGATTGGCGACCTCACACAGGCCCGAACCGGTCATTTCAAAAACGCCGATTTCATCTGTCGGGCCGAACCGGTTTTTGACCGCGCGCAGGATGCGGAATTGGTGCGAGCCTTCGCCCTCAAACGAGAGCACTGCATCGACCATGTGTTCGACGACGCGCGGGCCTGCGATCTGCCCATCCTTGGTGACATGGCCAACCAGGATGACTGCGGCACCAGTTTTCTTCGCAAAGCGGATCAGGGCCTGGGCGCTTCCCCGTACTTGCGTGACCGTCCCCGGTGCGGAATCGATCATTCCGGTCCACATCGTCTGGATTGAATCGATCACGATCAGACGTGGAATCTTCCCTTCCGACAGGGTGGCGATGATGTCTTCGACCGACGTCTCAGCCGCCAGCTCGACGGCCGCATCACGCAAGCCGAGGCGCTCGGCTCGCAGACGAACTTGAGCCACCGCTTCCTCGCCGGAGATATAGACCGCCCGGTGACCGGCACGCGCGAGCGCGGCGGCCGCCTGGACCAGCAAAGTAGATTTTCCGATGCCCGGGTCGCCGCCGACCAGCAGGACCGAACCGCGCACGAAACCGCCGCCAGTGACACGGTCGAACTCGGCAATCCCGGAGACCAGGCGAGGGGCATCGTGGGCCTCGCCAGTCAGGGCCTCGAGCGCAAACAGACGTCCTTTACCGGGCTTGCGACCGGGCCCGGAAGGACGTTCGGCGCCTTCCTCGCTGAGCGTGTTCCACTCCGCGCAAGCCTCGCATTTGCCCTGCCAGCGGCTGAATGCGGCACCGCAGTTCTGGCAGACGAAGGTGAGGCTGCGCTTGGGCATGGGAATCGCCGCAAATTGGCCGTTCGCGAGGCTAGGATGGCCAAGAGAACAATACAAGAACAATTTTTAAGAAGATACTAATTTTGCAGGGGTTGGGCTTCAGTTATCGCGGTATATCCTGTGATACCGGCGGCCCAGATTCACCAGCACCTCGTAACCGATCGTCCCGGCCGCCGCCGCCAGCTCATCCACCCCGATCGTGGCGCCGATGAGTGTGACGAGATCGCCGCGTCGCACCGCGTTGTCGGGTAGTGCCGTGACATCTACTGCCAGCAGGTCCATCGATACGCGCCCGGCCAGTGGACAACGCGTATCGGCGACAATGGCCTCAGAACCGGGGGTCGTGTCGGAGGCGCTGGCCGCACGCGGATATCCGTCGGCATAGCCGACCGCAACGACGGCAATGCGCGCTGCGTGCTTGGCGGTCCAGGTCGCGTTGTAGCCGATCGTCTCTCCCTTCGGAACGCTCCGTATCTGCACAACGCGCGCGCGTAGTTCGATCACCGGGTGCATAGGGTTGCGGTGACCGGGGGTCGGATTGACGCCGAACAAGGCTGCCCCTGGGCGGACCATGTCGCAATGCGCGCTGTTGCCGAGGAAGATGCCAGACGAATTTGCGAGGGAACCAGGGATGCCGCGATAGAGCAGGCGGACTTCGCGGAAGAGTTCGATCTGACGCCGGTTGAGAGCGTGCTCCGGCTGCTCGGCGCAAGCGAGGTGACTGATCAGCAACGTGATGCCGTGATTTTCGGTACGGATACGAGGCGCCAGCGCCGCCGCTTCATCGACGGACACTCCAAGGCGGTTCATGCCCGTGTCGACATGCAACGCCGCACCGCCGTGCCATTGATTGGCCGAGCAGAACGCGTCCCACTCGGCGAGTTCGACGAGACTGCCAATCACCGGCTGAGCGCCGATATCTGCGAAGGTTGCCGCAGTTCCCGGCAGCAGGCCGTTAAGCACATAAAGTGCGGCGTTTGGAGCGATGGCGCGTGCCCGCCGCGCCTCCGATATATCTGCGACAAAGAATGTTCTGCACCCCGCATGTGTGAGAGCGCGCGCGACCGGCCCGATGCCGCAGCCATACCCATCGGCTTTAATGACGGCGGCACACTCTGACGGCATGGCCTGCCGGTTCAGCAGCTCCCAATTTGCTGCGATGGCCGAAAGGTTGATGGTCAGGATACCGCCGGCGTCCGCCTTAGCGGAGCTGGAATCGATGTGACCAGCCGAAGCGGACTCCGCTGGCAAGTCAGGCTGCAGGGCGGTGTCGGTCATTCCATTTGGGTTTAGCCGTCCGCGCGCTGCCAGTCCATCCGGCTCGGCGGGGCGCTCTAGCTGCGCTCGGGGAGATAACTGTCACGTGCGAGCGAGGAAAATCGCGTTACTGCCGCGTCGAATTGCAACTCGATAGTTCCGGTCGGCCCATGACGCTGCTTACCGATGATCACTTCGGCTTTGCCGTGCACTTTATCCGCCTCGGCCAACCATTCCGCGAACTTGTCGCGGTTTGATTCCAAGGGCTTGCGCATCTGGTGGTAATATTCTTCGCGATAGACGAACAACACCACGTCGGCGTCCTGCTCGATCGACCCGGACTCACGCAAATCCGACAGCTGCGGCCGTTTGTCATCACGGCTTTCGACCTGTCGCGACAATTGCGAAAGCGCCAGGATCGGCACATTCAGTTCCTTCGCCAAGGCCTTCAGTTTGGTCGTAATTTCAGTGATTTCCTGCACGCGATTTTCGGCCGAACGTCGGGTCGATCCCTGAAGCAACTGGAGGTAGTCGACCACCAGGAGGTCGAGGCCCCGCTGCCTCTTGAGCCTGCGCGCGCGGGCCGCGAGTTGGGCCACAGAGAGACCGCCGGTCTCGTCGACGTAAAGCGGGATGTTCTGCAACTCGATCGAATAGTCCTTGATTTTCTCGAAATCGCTTTCGCTGATGCCGCCGCGTCTGATCTGGTTTGATGGAATTCCGGTCTGTTCGGCGATGATGCGGGTGGCGAGTTGCTCGGCGGACATTTCCAGCGAGAAGAATCCGACGATACCGCCGTTAACGGTCACCGTGTGACCGTCGGGCTTCACCTCGCCGCGCCAAGCCTTGGCGATGTTGTATCCGATGTTCGTCGCAAGCGCCGTTTTACCCATACCTGGCCGGCCCGCGAGGATAATCAGGTCGGACTGCTGCAGGCCACCCATCATGCGATCGAGATCATCCAACCCTGTGGCGACGCCTGACAATTTTCCGTCGCGCTGGAAAGCGTGCGCGGCCATATCGATGGCGGTGGTGAGTGCCTGCGCGAAACGCTGGAAACCTCCGTCGTAGCGGCCCGTCTCCGCCAGCTCGTACAGTCGCCGCTCGGCATCTTCAATCTGGTTGCGTGGCGAAAAGTCGACCGGCGCGTCGAACGCGACATTCACCATATCCTCGCCGACCTGAATCAGGGCGCGGCGTATCGAGAGATCATAGACGGTGTGGCCGTAGTCTTCGGCGTTGATGATTGTCGTTGCTTCAGCAGCAAGCCGCGCAAGATATTGACTGACGGTGAGACCCCCGATGTCGATGCCAGCATCGAGGAACGTTTTGAGCGTGACCGGCGTGGCGAGCTTTCCGGCGCGGATTAAGTCGCGCGCGAGCTGGTAGACCTTCTGATGGATTGGCTCGAAGAAGTGCGCAGGCTCGAGAAAATCCGAAACGCGGTAAAAAGCTTCGTTGTTGACCAGGATAGCGCCCAGCAACGCCTGTTCCGCCTCGATGTTGTGCGGAGCGGAACGGAAGAGTGGTGCAGGTTCTTCGGCCTGCTTGCGGGCTGTCGAATCAGCGAGTGCCATGGATGTCGGTGCTTACCCGGAAATTGTGGCATAGCACGCGGTTTGTGGCCGCAACGCGCCGGCAGGGCAGTTGTCCCGCAATTCACAAGCTGCATCGAGCGGTGGGAAAGACCGGTTTTTCCTTGACCAAAGTCGGCAACAAGAGTTGAGCGACGCGCGATCTACTCGCCGGCGAGCCGCAACGGCGGCCGGCGCCTGCTTTCGGCAGCGGCGAAACGCAGTTCTTCCTGGGAAATATAGTCGCGGGTGACCGGCACAATACCTTGTCGCTTGGTGAGCTGGATTTGCATCACCATCATATTCTGCTCACGGAACGACATTTCGGAAGCAGCAAGATAAAATTCCCACATGCGGACAAATCGAGGGTCGTAGATGCGCTCCGCGTCTTCCCGATGGGCGAGAAACCGCTGGCGCCATGCTTTCAGCGTTTCCGCATAGTGCAGGCGCAGGATTTCAATGTCCGTTACCAGCAGTCCGGCATGCTCGACCTCGGGCAGAACTTCCGACAAGGCCGGAATATAGCCGCCTGGGAAGATGTATTTGGCAATCCACGGATTGGTGACGCCCGGACCTTCGGAGCGACCGATGGAATGCAGGACCATCACGCCGTCGTTGGAGAGCAGCGCTGCGCATTTCTTGAAGAAGGTATCGTAGTGACCCACGCCGACATGTTCGAACATGCCAACCGAAACGATGCGATCAAACGGCCCATGCAAATCACGATAATCCTGC
>Ga0173482_10000110_pt1 | contig 11965 bp, 8 predicted proteins | sample NitcycUS133311R2_FD_136669 | JGI IMG/M metagenome (GOLD analysis project Ga0173482, IMG submission 136669) | Soil microbial communities from Arlington Agricultural Research Station in Wisconsin, USA - Nitrogen cycling UWRJ-S133-311R-2 (version... | ecosystem: Environmental > Terrestrial > Soil >... | reverse complement strand
TTCCGGCATCGAACCGGTTGCTAAAATTCGCGGCTGCGCGCGGTGTCCGCTTGCGGCCGCGATACCAAGTCGACGTGAACTCGGCAGCGCGGACAATCTGGACGGGACTGGAGGCGGCTCGAGTCAACGGATTTGACGCCGGCAAATACGGCCTACTTCCTCTCACGCTCGAAGAGCAAGCCCAGGTGATCGAGCTAATAACTCGATGGACGAGCGGCTGGACAGCAATCCCGGCGTTCTACGTAGATACGCCCTTGGTAACCGCGACAGAAGTGTTCGACGTGGGGCAATGCGAAATGGCGGCCCGCCGATGGCTGAAGGCTGTCCGGGGGGCCGGGGCGACAACGGTTCTGTTTGACGCCCCGGACCGCGTGAACCCACGCAGACTGGTGCACGGAAGCGATAGCCCCGACGGGGTGCTCAATCTCGACCAGATCGAAGCACTTCGCGACTATAGCGAACTGCTGGGAGTCAAGATCCTGTGGTCGGGGGGTATCACTGCGGCGCAGGCTTTCGAACTGGCACGACGACGGGTGTTTGGCATTTTCAGCACGTCGAGCGCCGCCGCGAAAATTGCCGTGACTGCCCAGTTCCAACAGGACCCACGGTTGGCAGCCGAAAACGAGCCGACCGAGTTCGGAGTGCGGCGCATGCACGCGATCATTCAGGGCGGATTTCTGTCCAGCAGATTGCGCGAGTCGCACAAGGACCTTGCCAGCAAGCTGGAGACGTCCACCACAAGCCTGATTGCGAGCGGAGGCGAGGCCGCAAAGTCTCAGGCTGCGCTGGAGACGTTGAATGAGTTGCTGGTGCACGGCTGGCGGCACCTTTTTGGCGCCGTGGACGACACGAAGCCCCGGCTTGCCAGGCGCAACGGACGCGCGCTGCGGCCCGTACCTGCAGATTCGGTTCGGGTTTTCCGAGGCCGCAAGAATGCGGGCGTTCGGCGGCACACATTCGTCGAGCGGCTCGGACAGCTCTTCATGCCGTTTACAGTCCAAATGCAACGGCAATACGGACTAACGGCCTATCTTCCGGCCGTCCTGCCTGAGTTGAAGGAAAGCTCGATCCCGGACGAGGTTGCCCTGGTCTTTTACCGCACACAGGAGTGCTACCACGAAGCGAAACGGAGCGTCGGAGGCCGGGCATACAGCGAACTGCATGAGTTGGTTTTCGACATGGCTGCCAGCCGAAGCGGGTTTCCTGAATTGCTTACGCCAAACGAGATTACGCCTGACCAGCCCTATCATCTCTTCGAGCCGTCCATTGATTGGCAGACCGGGTATTGCCGCCTGTTTGTTGGAATCCGGAAGGTTGAGGTAGCGGCCGCCGCCTTTCTGGCGGGCGTGGCAAAGGCCGCCCGGGGTGTGCAGGCAAATCCACAGTCACTCGATGCAGCCATCTTCTCCGCGACCAGTGATTGGGTGGTTTGGTGGGACCATTCGCCGACGGCGATCGCCACAGGCCCGGCGCATCATTTCGAGGCTGTAGCCAATCTTGTGCACGCGTCGGCGGCTCGCCGCCTGCGCGTACCGGCAAGCCTGCTTGAGCCGTACGCGGGGCTTTCGCTGAATGCTCAAACTGACTTCGTTAACCTGCAATTTTCCCGCGTGTAACTGCAGCGTGGTGATCGCACACCAAAGATCGGAAAAGCCGAGGGGAGTGACATCAATGGGAAGAATGGAGAAACCGAATTTGCTGCGCAACACGCGCGTATACCTTTCGGGTCCAATGGATTTCGTCGCGTCGCGAGAGGCTGAGAAGAAATTCGGCTGGCGCAACCGTGTCAGCGAATTTCTCCAGGAGTTTGGAGTCACGGTGTTCGATCCCTGGTTCAAGCCGGAAATACAGGGTGTGAAGGAGTACGGACGAGAGGATGAAACAACAGCCAAGGTTCGGGCCCAATGGAGTTTTGACCCCTCGGAGAAGGGTGCGAATGCCCGGGCCAGCTGCGCTGACCATTTCTGGCCCGCGCTGCACATGGACCTGCGCATGGTTGATACAAGCGACTTCATCGTCGCGTACGTCCCAACCAACGTCTATAGCGTTGGGACGCCGCACGAGATCATTCTTTGTCGATCGGAGCGCAAGCCTGTGCTGTTCGTCAGTCCACCGGTAAAGTTTCCGGCGCTCGCCCGCTTGCAGAACCATTTGGCAAAAAAGGGGGATAGCGAAGGTTCTAGGATGCTTAAGGACCTTGAAGTGCAGATTCCGATCAAAGAAAACCCGGACGGTTCTCCGAGCCTTTGGTATATGCCGCTGATCGGTGGCGAGCATTTCTTTGATGGTTTCGGCTTTGCGCTATACAGGGACCGCTTCAACTGGCAGCGCGTCGACATGGACGATCGCGAAGATGCGGAGCCGCCACAGAAACCGCTCCTGCCTTTCCTAGAAAGCTTGAACCAAAAGCTTCCTTTGAAATGGGACCGCAACCAAAAAAAATTCGGACCCAATGACGATTGGCTGCTCTGGAAGCTCGATCAAGGAACGGCGGCTGGAGCACAACTCGAGGGGGTTAATCAGCGCGAGTAGGTTGGAGTTTCTGAAAAATGCGAGCCTACAACAAGATCGGTCCTCTTTCTGCGCATGCAATCGCTGGCGCCTACGTCGTGCTGCTTGGCATCGACATGGAGGAGGCTGCCAGCGACGGCGTGCTCGGCTTTGGGATTGAGCGGATCGAGCACGGCCACGGCAACTCACGTGCGTGGTTGCAGGCGCTTAAGGTATTCCCTGACGTGTCCACAGAAGAAGGCATGGTGTCGACCGAGCGCCACCCGATCCAGGGATTTTTCTGGGGCGATTTCACGACCCGCTACGGTCACGAGTACACCTACAGGGTCGTGGCGATGCGGGGGGAGCCCGGTGCGCTGCAACCATCTGAAACTGTCGAGATACGAATCGGGACGGAGAAAGAGGATGAGGGGCGGCATGCGATCTACTTCAATCGCGGCGTTGCCGGTTCGCAGGCCTATGTCAGAAAATTCGGAGATCGCCGTCCATCCGAGGTACCCGGTCGTGCGGCGTTCCAGTGGCTCTCGCGTGGCCTTTTTCGAGCCATGCTCGATTTCATCCACAGAGCGAATGGGCCTGATTGGGGCCTTCGTGTCGCCGCCTACGAGCTCCAGCAAGGGGCTGTGCTGAACGCGCTTAGAGAAGCTGCGGCCTCAGGAGCGGATGTGAAGATTGTTTTCGACGCGCGGGTAAAAACAGGCGGACCGGCTGACGCCAATTGGGAGGCAATTCGCAAAGCGAGAATTGAAGATCTCGTGACTCCGCGCACCCAAAGTCGCAGTGCTATTTCTCATAACAAGTTCATTGTCCTGCTTCACAATGGAGAGCCGGTCGAGGTCTGGACGGGATCGACGAACTTTACAGACGGAGGCATTTTCGGTCACTCCAATTGCGGTCACCTTGTAAGAGACCAGGATGTCGCCACCAAGTACTTAAGGTACTGGGAGGAGTTGCATGAAGATCCGGAGATGAAAGAAATCCGGCCTTGGAATGAGGAGATATTCCCCATCCCCGACGGCTCGCCTCCGGTGGGCACAGGCGCGGCGTTTAGTCCGCGGTCCAATCTGGATCTTTTGGAATGGTATGCGCGCCTGATGGATGAGGCGAATACTGCGGTCTTTCTCACCGCAGCGTTTGGCGTCAACGACCTATTTGAAGAAGTCCTCGAGCATCCTAAGCCTTATCTGCGTTACGTTCTCCTGGAAAGCGCAGATAGGGACATGGACCTTCTCAACGGATCTCCACTCAACGAAGTGGCGGTTGCCAACATCCTGCCTCGCAACGAGTTCGAACGATGGATGGCGGAGCACCTCACCGGGTTGAACGCTCACGTCAAATATGTTCACACGAAATACATGATTGTTGATCCACTTGGGGAGGATCCCCTGATCATCACTGGTTCGGCAAATTTCAGCGACGCATCGACGCGCAAGAACGACGAAAATATGTTGATTATCCGAGGAGACAGGCGAGTTGCGGACATTTATTTGTCTGAATTCATGCGCCTCTTTAATCACTTCCAATTTCGCGGACTTGTACGTGCGCGAGCCGCGACCGGTCCAGAGAGCGCACGATCATTTCTCGTCCCGAACGACTCGTGGAAAACCCGCTATTACGAGCCTGGCACTCCAAAATATCTGGAGAGACTCTACTTTTCCGGTCATCCTTAGCCGGACACTGCAATCTGCGAGCCTAAATTCCGAAAACGGTTAGGATAGGAGCTGACTGGAATCGATACGGACAATGTCAACCGTTCCCGCTTTCCGCGCTATCTGGACCATTTGCGCGGTACCACCCGGCGCGTCACCTATGGCCTTGCCGTCCCACAGTGCAATCAAAGTGATCTTTTTGGCGCCGCGCGTCTGAGCCATCTCAAGCACCCAGCTGTTTCCGCGTTCCCAAGGATTGATGCCGCTGCCTTCCAGCCATCGCGGCAACCCTTCCTGGTTGCTGAGCTGGAGAATCGGGCGCCGACCAATCAGCTCAAGGTACCGCGAGGGCCAGTTATCGATATCGCCGAAGGCGAAACGGGCATAGATGTCCTTGGGCATCGGTAGGCACACAATGCTGTCAATCCCGAGCTCCGAGCAAACTTCATGGCAGAGTATGTCGCTCCCGGGAGCTGCGGACGTCAAAACCTCAATACGCCTCCAACCGTTTTTCGCCTTCGATAACGCTTCACGGATCAGATTGCGCGCCTGAGGTTCGCGATCGTGGGGGAAACGGAGCGCGGCGCGGCCAGCCTTGTCGATGCGATGACCCACAAAAATGACCACGTGCAGGTCGCCAATGTCGTCAACCTCGGGCCGCACAATGAGTGTGTCGATTGTCGAAATGACCTTGTTTGCGAGTTCGACTTTGTAGCCGAGCTTTGTGAAGAGCTCCAACTGTCCTCGCGCGGCATTCCAGGCGAAGAACCCATTTTTTGGAACCGCTTCTCTATAGGCTTCGATCACCCGGCTTGGGCGCTCCTCGCCCAGAAACAGAAGGTCCGCGGCGCTGATTTCGGCCCATACGCGGTTCTGGTCATTGCGGGACATCCGAGCGAGCGCCGCCTCGATCGCCTGAGATACGATGGGATGAAGCGCCGCAAGTTGTCGGTTCAGTTCCGCCCGATAGATCAGCGCTTGATCGATGTTATCGAACGTGTCCTGCCACATCTCCTCTTTCGACAGATCCAACGCTATCGTCCCTTGTTGTAGTGCCGCGAGTCCCGACCAGTAGTGATTCAGATCGAAAAGATAGGCCGTTCGGTAAGCCTCGTAGGCTTTGCGCAGCCTCCTGTTGGTGGCCGCACCTCGGCGCTCGACAACACTATTCAATTTGTCCCACTCCAGTCGCCACAGCGTCTTCTCGTTGCGTCCCTCCAAGGTGAGAGCCTCGACACGTTGGTCGGCCGAGGCTTTCTCGCTGTTTCGGACGCGGACGATAGCTTGGTTCGAGGCTTCTAACAGTTCGGGCTTCTGCGTCTTTCGGTATAGCCGCTCGTAAATATTCCCGAGGGCGAGATTGGCAGCGATGTCATCGGGATCGTTGGCGCGGATTCGCTCCCAGGTGTCCTGCGCGCCCTCGTAATCTGTCAGATCCCACAGCGCTTTTCCCACCAGCCGCAGCGCCGGCCACTGAAAACGTTGGCCGTCCAACTCTGACGCCAGCAGACGTAACCAGCCTGCAGATTTCGCTACACGAGCGCGCGCTACCTCCTCGGTGAAGTCGGTTGGAATCGCCTTCACAGTCGCCGGATCGATTTCGTGCAGCGCCGGGAGCATCTTGAACACAGGACTATCAGTCTCGCGGTCGCTTACCAGCGTCGCTCTGATTGCAGATGCTAAGGCAGTGCGCGCCGCGGCCGCATCACCAATATTGTAAGGCACGTATCGGTCAGTCAGCACGTCGAATGGGGTCGCATCTAATACCGGGTCACCTTTGATCAGCACGGTGCGCCGCTTCCGCAACGCATGCCTGATGCCAAGCTCATAGAAAACGTTGGCGTTATGTACGGTGATATCGCAGACTACCAGATCGGCCTCGATAATGAGGGAGAACATATCCTCGCGGACATTGCCCGCGTCGATGATCTCGCCGGTTGTTCCCCCGCCGAGCCCGGCGTCCTTGAGCGCGGGAGCAATCAAGCGCTCGTGGACTTGCTCGAAGTCAATCGCAGTGCCGGCGGCATCTGTCTTCTTGCCGAAGGGACGGATAACAAAAGCCCGCTGCATCTTCGTCCCGCTGTCCTTTCAGCAGATCTCACGTCAGGGCGGAAGAGTTTGTGCCAACAGCCTGTTGAAGGATCACCGACAACGTCGAGATGGATTGCTCCTCGAATCCAGCGCGCCTGGCCAGATCTCGAAATCTGGCGGTCGCGTCGCTTCCCGGACGTGGCGCTCCTTCCCAGACCAATATCGCGATCAAACGGTGCGCTCTATCGGGATGCGCAGTGCGCGCAAGCGCTTGCGCTTCGCGAACGATTGTCTCGTTTGCGGCCGCGTAGGCGGCGTCGCCGCCAGTAGCAATGTCGAGCACGAGAAGATCGCCGGCCGCGGCCGTGGCGGCGATCTGTTGATCATACAGCGAACCCCAGTTGCCGGGACGGTCAACAACCGAGGTCTCCCGGAATCGTTCGGGTGCGAAGGGCAGCACGACGCGTCGCCGCAGACCAAGCTGCTTGGCTTGCTCCAGAGCAACGAGATCAGCGCCGCAAGCGGCTGAACAGACAAGTGCGACGGCATGCATCTCGCAAAGGGCTTTGTAAATGCGTCGCCCAACTTCTTGGACATTCCCGAGAGGGAATCGCGGCACCTGCGCGTCTGGCAGATCAATCCTGCGTCCAGCAAGCGCGACCACAGCAGTGTCCGCCATTTTCATCTTTCACCTCGCCGCCATTGCACCAAATGAATTGAACCGCGACAGAATGGGTGGAAGGCAACCTTAACATTTGCTGACCGCAATCTTGTCGATTTGGCCTACCATCACTCTGGGAAGTCCTTGCTTGCGCCTTGCGAGGTATGGAAACACCTTTGCCCGTCCGATTGGTCAAAATGTTCGTGATCAACGGGTCTCAGGTTGGTGGGTGGCAACCATTCGCATGCCAGCCAGGTGCGGATTTGGTATGCTTCCTATTGTGCAAGCAGATGGCGTTGCCATCGCGACGAAGCTCGACTGAAGGGTCATCGCTTCCCGAATTGAATCCTTGTCACGCGCAGAAACTGAAAAGTTTGAAGCAGTGCCAGGAGGGAATCATGAAGCTGTCGCTACTCGGCATGGTCGGTTGCCAGCCAAATGCATCCGTGAAGCAGTTCATAAACAAGAATTCACATGGCCTGCTGATAGCGTTTGGGTCGGTGATATCTTTGTTTTTGATTGTCGATCCGGCCGCAGCCGATCCCTATAAATGGTGCGCTAATTACAGGAACGGCGGCAGTAATTGTGGTTTCACCACTTTTGAGCAATGCCAAGCAACGGTCAGCGGAGTAGGCGGGTTCTGCGGGCCAAATCAGTTCTACACCGGGCCTGACAAAACGTCCGCCCAGCGCTCACCGAGGCAAGTCCAGCGCAAACCTCCTGCAGAGTATCGCACTCAAGAACATCGTGCTCAGGAGCGTCGGACTACAGATACGCCTGCTCCAGAGCGGCGTGGTCCAGAAGATCGTTTCCAGTAATGCGCGCCTATTCGATGGGGTGGGCGCCGGGACAACGTCTTCCGCTGAGCCATTCAGGCGAACCACTTTGAATCGGCTCGCAGCGGCGATAATTATTGCCCAAAATTGTCCGGTGTTGGCGGTGGGCCGGCTGTCAGTGGTGCGGTCGGCGGCGCGCTGGCGACAGGCTCGGGCGGCTTGACCTTGGGCTGCGAGTCTTTTGCGATTTTTGAGTCGTCTTTCTTCGGCTTCTGATTTCTGGCTTTGGTGGATTTTTTCGTGGAATTGCTTTCCGCTGCGCCATGGCTTCGTTGGTATTGTTCGCTTTGCTGGCTTCTTCTGTACGAATCGTCTAGCAGAACACCGCCAATCCCTCCAATACCAATGCCGATTCGCACTTGGGCCTTTGCTGCGTGAGACGCGAGGCCACAAGTGAGCGTGAGCACAAACACCGCTACGATTCGAAAAACGAACCGCGTCGCCAATGGTTGAGTTTGACGGTGCAACGCGAACATCATTCGCACCTGTCGTTCGTATAAATCCGGCGGGCAGTATACGCCAACTAGGCGGCCGGATGTGCGTCGCAATTCCGTGATCGTCAGGCATAGCGCAAGCACTACTCCACTACCTTTTTCGATCACTATTACGGGAACTGACCTGCGGTAGTTATTTCTAATGCTGCCCGACATATTGGCGAACGGGGCCAACGCGTTCACCGGGTCCAGTGTGAACTAGCTAATAGTGATTTAACTCGCCCAGCGATAAGGTTTGTTGCCTTTCAGGGACCCGAGGGGCCATGGGTACGATTTTCATAAATTACCGTCGAGAAGATTCGATCAGCACGGCTGGTCGATTGTACGATCGATTGTCACAAACATTCGGACGAAAAAATATATTCATGGATGTCGACCACATTCCGGCCGGCGTCGATTTCGTGGCCCATCTGAACACCCAAGTCGCTGCGTGCAATATTATTCTGGTGGTTATTGGCCCTCACTGGCTGGAAGCAAAAGATGAGAACGGCGGGCGACGGCTTGATAATCCGGACGACTTCGTTGTCATCGAGATCGCAACGGCACTTGCCCGCAACATTCGTGTCATTCCTGTCTTAGTCGATGGGGCCCGCATGCCGAAGGCGGGCGAACTACCTGGTTCTCTCAAAGCGCTCGCGCGCCGCCAGGCGGTTGAGGTCCGCCAACTTCATTTTGGCCGGGATGCCGAGGCACTGATCGAACGAGTAAATGAGGCCCTGGGTGGTGAGTTCGTCTGGCAGCGTCCGTGGCGGTTGAAAGCGGGCGTGGGCGCCGTTGCGGCAGTACTGCTGCTGCTGGCCGGCTGGATTGGGTTCTCTTCCATAGACTTTTCGGGGTCGACTCCCTCAGCGGAGACGCAACAGGAGGTCAAGTCGGATCTGGACCGTCAAGTAAAGGCGGCGACGGCTGAAACGCAAGGGAAGCGCAACGCTGAAGATGCAGAGCAGCAGCGGATCGCTGCTGCCAAGGCAGAGAACGAGAAGAAGGCTAAAGCAGCGGCCGAGGAGGCCGAGCAGCAACGCATCGCTGCTGCCAAGGCAGAGAACGAGAAGAAGGCCAAAGCTGCTGCCGAAGCCGAGCGGCAGCAGATCGCTGCTGCAAAGGCAGAGGACGAGAAGAAGACCAAAGCAGCGGCGATAGCCGAACAGCAGCGACTTGCTTCTCTCAAAGCGGAAGATGATCGCAAACGGGCAGAAGCTGAGACCCGAACGCGCTACACCACGCTGGTGAGCCAAAGCAACACAGATATCAACGCTGGAAATTATGACAAAGCTATCGCGAGCTTAAGCGAGGCGATACGGCTGAACCCCGATGACCAGGGCCTCGCTTCTTTCAAGCGAGGGATCGCCTATGGGAGCAAAGGCGATTACGAACGAGCTATTGCCGATTTCAGCGAAACTGTTCGACTCGACCCGAAGTCGGTTCTCGCTTTTAGGAACAGGGGGTTGGCCTATGACAAGAAAGGCGAGTACGACCGGGCAATCGCCGATTTCAGCGAGGCTATTCGACTAGATCCCAAGTACGCCCTCGCATTTTATAGTCGCGGCTTAACCTACGAGACGAAAGGCGACAACGATCGAGCCATCAGCGATTTCAACGACGCGATTCGTTTGAACCCAAACTATGCGCCGGCCTTTGGCAACCGAGGTTTAGCTTATGACAGAAAAGGCAACCCGGACCGCGCTATCGCCGACTTTAACGAGGCCATTCGACTCGACCCAAAATATGCATTCGCCTTTCTCAGCCGCGGTGTCGCCTATGGCAATAAAGGTGACAACGACCGTGCCATCGCCGATTTTAACGAGGCCATTCGGCTAAATCCGACTTATGCGCTTGCATTTGGCAATCGGGGCTTGGTGTATGAGAGAAAAGGCAGCTACGACCGAGCTATTACCGATTTCAACGAGGCCATTCGACTAGATCCGAACTACGCCATAGCTTTTCGTGGCCGAGGGATCGTCTATGGCAACAAAGGCGACTACGACCGGGCCATCGCCGATTTTACCGAAGCCATTCGCCTTGATCCCAAGCTTGGCTCCGCCTTTAGCAACCGTGGCTTGGCTTATGAAAAAAAAGGCGGCTTTGACCGAGCCATTGCCGATTTCAATCAGGCCATCAGGCTGAATCCTAATGATGCGATATCTTTCTGTCGTCGAGGAAAGGCGAAACTCAAAATCAACCAACAGGGCGGTGATGCGGATATCGCAAGAGCGAAGCAATTAGACGCTGCGGTTTGCCGATGAAGCATTGGGCTATTTGCTTTGTCGGGCGATCCAAAGCGTGTGCTCGCGTGAGAATGCTAGTTCGGCATCATTTATAAAATCAGAGAAATCGCTTTCGGTGCCCACCGCATCCAGTCTCGGCTTGATAAGGCCGATCTCGTGCGCGGTTACCGTATAGGCCGCCGCTAACTCGTTAAATTTCTTGACCTGCATCCATCCAATTACGGAGGACGCGAAGACGATAATCGGACCTATCCCCCAAAAATACTCCCAACCCGGGAACTTAATACGGGCGAGCACCAATGCGAATGCCAACACATAGGCGACCACGGCTGCAATGACCCAATTCCTCGCCGACCTGTTATTTTCTCCTGCCTTGTGCATGTACCAAGTGCGCTGATCATTCAGGCGGTGGGCCGCATAGTATTTTTTTCTTTCGTCGAGACTGGACGCCCTTGTGCGATCCATTTCGGCGGTTATCTGGTCGTCTGCGGACCAGTTGGGATCGATTTTATCAGCAGCAGCCCTATTCGCGTCAAAAGTTCTGTACAACTGATTTCGAAATTCGACGCGCGCGTTTTGGAGCGGTAATCCATCGGCGAATGGTGCCGCGCGCATGATGTAGCGCCACGTAAGTGTCTTCACGCTTTCTGCGAGGGCCCGACACCTGTACCAATCTTGCTGTAGCTTCCAAAGGTTTCTCGTAAGTAGCAGGACCACCGCCAGCACAAATACAAATGCATACAGCAAGTAGAATGTGGCCCCTTTGAACGCGCTGTCCGACAAGACCGAAGCCAGCAGCAGGACTGCGTACTCAGCGCCGATCAAGCGCAAGTAAATCTTCTGCTTTTTGTTCGAAGCATCATCGGCCGAACGAAAAAGCGCTGGATACGATTCGTATTGCACGGAGCCCCCGCTCTCTGTACTTCGATGGCGGAAATAGCACCCAGACAGAAGCTGCCTTCAATCGCAACCCACGCCAAGTATGTTAGTTTCGATGTGCGGCAAAATAGGGCAAAATGAGGCGGAAACGGTACGACGTCGGCTGTGAACAAGAGAACTAAAGTGACTGATAAACTGCACAAATTGCCGAAAACGCTGTCTCGCCGCTTCTGCGTCGCTCCGATGATGGAATGGACGGACCGGCATTGTCGGTATTTCCACCGTCTGCTCACACGGCATGCGCTGATCTACACGGAGATGCTTACGACGGGTGCGGTGTTGCATGGCGATCACGGGCGTCTTCTTGGCTTCGATCCATTCGAACATCCCGTTGGTCTTCAGCTTGGTGGATGCGATCCGCGGGCGCTTGCGCAATCGGCCCGCATCGGTGCCGATTTCGGGTACGACGAAATCAACCTCAACGTCGGTTGCCCGTCTGATCGCGTTCAAGAAGGCCGGTTCGGCGCCTGCTTGATGGCCGAGCCCCGGCTCGTCGGGGATTGCGTGGCGGCAATGAAAGCCTCCGTCGCGGTGCCGGTGACCGTAAAATGCCGCATCGGCATTGATGAACAGGACCCCGTAAGCACACTTTTTAATTTCACTGAGACCGTGAAGAGCG
>Ga0173482_10000106_pt1 | contig 12175 bp, 11 predicted proteins | sample NitcycUS133311R2_FD_136669 | JGI IMG/M metagenome (GOLD analysis project Ga0173482, IMG submission 136669) | Soil microbial communities from Arlington Agricultural Research Station in Wisconsin, USA - Nitrogen cycling UWRJ-S133-311R-2 (version... | ecosystem: Environmental > Terrestrial > Soil... | reverse complement strand
CTGGTGCTCGGAGGCAAGGGACTCATCGATCAGACGGCAATGCCGGGGATCGTGGCCCTGAACCTCACCCAGGAACACCCCGTTCAGACCCTGACGCTGGCAACCGCCATCGCACTGCCCACGCTGGGCAGCCCCGCTGCGCTCATGGTGGCAGACGTCGCCTGAGCCGTTGTGGTGGGCCGGGGTGTTCGGATTAGACCTCCTAGCCCCGGCCCCACCACGAAAGGAGTGAGCAATGCCCAGACAGCGACTCCGTACCGTCACCGTGGAACTCCCTGGCGGGGGTGCCGTGTTGGTGACGCCCGACGAAGACCTCCCGGAAGGCGTCAAGGACAGCGACATCAACGAGCGTGCTTTCGAGCCGTGGGGTGGTGGCGACGAGTCCGATAGCCTCGAAGGTCTCGAGTACGACGACATGACGGCCAAGGAACTCTCTCGGCTGGTCAAGGAGCGTGGTCTCGAGCCGGAATCCAACAAGAAGGCCGATCTCATCACGGCCCTGGAGGAGAACGATGCCAGTCAGCAGTGACGAACTTGCATACGCCCACTCCTGGATCGGTGATCTGGAGACGGACGGCGAGTTCACTGCTCGGGTAGATCGCTTGGAGGGTGGGGGCTACTACGGCTCCCACTCTCTGGCGGTTGATGCAGCGATCGAAGAGTCGATCCGCCATCGCATCTCGGTCCTCATGCTGGACCAGCCCACCCAGATGTCCGTTGCTGGTATCAGCATTGGTTGGGCCAACAACCTCACAGAAGCCAGAAAGCACCTACATGATTTCGTCACCACCAAGGGCTCGGGGGTCTACGGCGTCACCGTCATGGAGCGAGAAGACGTCAGGTAGGTAGGCCATGCCCGTCACTCAAGACGATGCGCTGGTCAACCGGGTTATCGAGAATGACCGGCGTGTCGGCCTCTTCATTATCGGCTGGCAGCACAACGTCATTCAGAACAACTGGCACGTCCAGAACTACACCCGCCGCCAGGCGATGTCCCGGGTACCCAAGGAAGTCAAGGATGGCCTGAAAGCCGTCAACACCCAGCATCTCGAAAGGATGCGTACAGGGTTTTTCGACGAAATTTTTAGGGCCGGTGGAAGGTCGATTGACTCCACCTTTTTCATGACCGAAAGGGACAAGCGCAGGGTCCAGACCCTGAGCGTGGACTACTACACCAAGATGCGCAACGCTCGGGCCTTTGCTGCCAGGGACACGGAGCGGTTCGTCAGCCATGTGTGGGAGGACACCAAGGCACGGCGCAGGATGTTCGGTCGGACGACCCAGTACCTTGACCACTATGGATTCAAAGGCAGGCCAGGCACTCTAGAATTTGTAGAGGACCCCAGTGGCATCGCCCGTATGGACAAGCGGTTCGGAGTCAAGGCTGCCATTGGTGCGGACGGGCGCAAGTACGAATACGGGCGCTACGCCCGGATGCAGGGTGATGCTTTCGTCAACAAGGTCTACAACGAAGGTGCCTTCGCTGCTGCTGAGGGTCTCGGGGTCAAGAAGGGTAAGAAATATGCCCTGATCGTCAGTGACGGTCCGGACTGTGGCTGGACCTACCACGAAGACCCAGAGAAGGCCAACGGCATGGTGGTTTCCATTGCGGAGGCCCGTGCCAACCCGATTGCGCACCCGCACTGCGTGCGCAGGTTCAGCATCACTGGGAACCCCAAGGATTTGGAAAAGGTCAGCAAGCGGGAGACGCTGGCCAAGGCCACCGGCAAGGCGATCAAGGCTGCGGCCCTCACTGGTCTGACGGCCTACGCAGGCAGTGCAGCCGCCAACGTCGCCGCCAGTGCGTTCGCCAGGTTTGCTGCCAGCGATCTGTACGAGGCCTACATCGATCATCTGCGGCAGTTGATGTTCCAGGGTGACCATGCCGCACAGCACTTCCTGCGTGCGGCGGTGCGCCTGCAAGATCGAATGATTGGCTGGGACGAGCGCATCGCTGCCAGCAAGCAGGCCAACGCTCAACTGTTTCCGTTCACCCATGCTGTGAAGCGCATGTGGCCGGGTGGCCCAGATGTTGAGGAGATTGCCGAGGTATTCCAAGGTATCCGAGCGGTGGGTGACGACTTCATCCACACTGCCGACGACCTGCTGGCAGCGTCTCGTCAAATTCCTGAAGACATCATCCGATTCCTCAACCGCAACTGGCCGGGGCACCGCACCGAAGAGCAGATGCAACTTGCCTTCGAAGGCATGCAGAAGGTCGTCCGCAGCGCAGAGAACCGCAAGAACTTGGTCTCCGTGGTCAATGCTGAATTCCAGCGTAGGAACGTGCTGCACAACGTGCTGCTGCGGATCCCTGGTGGTGAGGCGTTCGCCAGCAAGGTGACGCTGACCTGGTCTCAGTGGGGACAGAGGTTGCGCCTGGACCCTTTCGACTGGTTCCGTGGTCACCTGACCTTCACGCCAACTGGCATGATTCGAAGTATGTCGTTCTTCCCGAAGACGGCATACCGTGGCGTCGTCAAGATGTACCAGGACGGCTCTATTGGTGGGCACCTGGCCGCACTGCCCAAGAACTTCATGAATGGTGTGTTCCGGGCCATCGTAGAGATCGACGAGCATGGCGCACTGGTAGGCAACATTCGTCTGGTGCCCAAGGGTCCACTACGGGTCACACTGGAATTCATCACGAAGCAGCCCAAGGAAGTTGCCGAGCAACTCGCTCAGGACTTCACCACGTACCTGAAGTTCATTCGTGGCGACACCATCGCCAACATGACTGCCGAGCAGATCTCACAGCACCTCATCACCTTCATCCAGGGGCACGCCAGTCCGCTCGGCTTCTCTGTACGAGACCTGGCCAACGCCGTCGTTCGTAACGCTCGGGTCGCCAACCTGATTGACGAAGGCCCCATGGCCAAGCGGCTGGCCCAGATCATTGAGGAGAACGGGGCGAAGTTGACCTTCGACCCCAGGGATATCATTACTGCCAGCCGCACGTTCGGGGCAGCCAGGGTGGCTCGTGACTTGGGCTACGCCGTGCGGCAGTTCCGGTTCCACGGTGCCAAGATTGAGTGGCGCATCTTCAACAAGTCTATCTTCGATATCAGCGCCAACCTGCGCCTGCCGGTGGCACTGGTCAAGTCCACCGTGGAATCCCTCCGGTTGCAGCATGCCCTCAGTGTGGGCGCCGACGGCCTGGTCACCGGCACCTTCAGGTTCGCCATCCACACACCGGAGGAACTGTTCAAGATTGTGCGCTTCACAAGTAGGGCGCTGCAAGAGGAAGGCAAGGTCGGTCTGCGCAGCACGCTGTTCGGCAACATTCGGTTCAGCGGGCTCAAGGCCACAGAGAACAACGTATTCCTGAACGCCCTACGAGTGGGCAAGGTCAGGTTCCTGACCAGGGCACACTTCGACCAAGATGGCCTGGTGGAGATTGCCACCAACATGCGCATCTTCGGCTGGAACATCTACGACATTGCCAACGTTCTGAAGGTACGTGTCGCTGACATCAAGGCAGCCGTGGCCGAGGGCTTCGCCAGGACGCACCTGATGGCGTACCGGCTGGGCTTCACCAAGTTGGACGATGCCATCCCCCTGTGGGACCAGAAGGTTGAATCTGTCCGGCAGATGTTCGGCACCAACGAGGCACCGGTCGGCAGGGCAGACGCAGTCCTCCGGGTCGTCAAGACCATGAGGGGCGAGTTCGCCAACCCGGTGGACGAGCGAGCCTTGAAGTTCCTGGCTGGCATCAAGCCCAGTGACACCCCCACGCAGATCAGACTGAAGTTGACCCATCTGCGCAACTGGATCAACACCGTGGAGGCACGGCCTGGCATCGTCTATCGAGACTGGGAAGCCAGGGGTGTGTTCAACCCGTTCACCGGCTTCCCACCAGACGTAGACGGCAACATCATCAAGATGCTGTACATGGAAGCGGGGGAGACAGCCAAGTTCATCACTGCCGAAGACATAGTGGCAAAAGCCGATGAAATTTATAGAGGGCTCAAGGTCTTCCGACTGAGAGCGGATCTCACCTTCACCCAGGCAGTGGAGAAGGTGGACTACTACTTCGGCAGGTTCCAGTCCTTCTTCCTCACTAAGGGCTGGACGCAGGATCACATTCTGCGGGCGTGGGACAACATCGTCACGCACTTCGACATCGTCACCAAGAAGTTCATTCCGAACTCCTGGGCAGAGCACGCCCTCACGCCCGAACAAGCCCGACTCATTGACAACTGGCGTCAGTACGCCGTGCCGGAAGGTGAGCGTGCCTTCAGCGTGGGGGACGTGCGCTTTAGTATCAGTGAGGAAGCATTCTTTGACTTGAATATAACCAAACCAGGGGGGCTCCTTGACAAAGTTGATGACAACTACGTCCAGGAAGTCCTGAAAGACAGCGTGTACTTGCGCCGTCGTTTCCCGAACGTTGACCTACCGGAGCACCGGTTGGTGTTCCAGGATGCCGGACCTAGCAGCACCTTCTATCAAGACGGGATCATTCACTGGGCCTGGCAGTGGGGCGATAACTTCGACGCAGCCAACAAAGAGACCATGCTGCTGCATCATCTGGACCAGGTCTCCGGACACCAACTGCTGTTCCGTCGGCGCAATGAGGAGAACAGTTTCCGTAGGATCTACTTCCACGAGTACGGGCACTACTTGGTGGACCACCTCAGCAACAAGCAGGTGGACGAACTGTTGGAACTCATTGACCGTGAGACCCGCATGGCCACCTTGCTGCATGACCCAGTGGGTATGGAACTCTCACTGAACCGCATTGCTGCGCAGGGCTACCACCCCCGTGACCCGCTGGGCAATGCCTTCGCTGCCTGGGAGCGGCAGGCGAAGTTGCGCAGGAACTTCACCGACGAGTCCACCATCCAGTCGCTCCACAACACTCAGCGGTATCTCGGCAAGTACGCCCTGATGAACCCGGACGAGTTGTCCGCCGAGGCCCTCAGCCACTACTTGAACTTCCGTGACCCCAGCCGGTTGGCACGAGCCATAGGGGAGTTTTTCGACGAAAAAATTGTAGGCGCCCAAGGTCGTCTCCTGGCAGCACAATCCCGGCCCACCTTCATGAGCATGAATCCTCTGGACCGAGAGGTCATTGAGGATGTGTTCCAGACTGAGTTGCCCAGCGCAGCCACCAACAAGTTCTTGAAGTTGGCCAAGCAGGTCACCGACGACGTTGACATTTTCGGTACTGCGGAGGAGAGATTTGAAGAGATTGCCACCAACATCTTCGGCCGCACCTTCGGGCGGCTGAGCCTGGACGAGATCGTCTCCCACCACTGGGGCAATTCTTTCGAGGATGTCAAGCGCATCCGGGCTGCCTGGCTGGAGATGCACGGTGTCGCCACGGGCAGAACGTTCGGCCCTCGGGACGTGGTGGCTGCCATGCAGTTCTCCAAGCGTATGGACCAGTCCCCGGAGATCGTGAAGAAGATCCTGTACCGGGGCATCAGTTACAACAGCAGTGACGCAGATGTTCTTGAACACGTCGCAGAGATGACCACCGTTGGCAAGAAGTTCAGACTGCCCCTCAGCAGCGTGACGGAGAACAAGGACGTCGCCTCCATCTTCAGCATCAACAGCATCATCGACTTCGACAAGGACAAAGCCCTGTGGGTGGAGATTGAGAAGGGTGCCAAGGCCATCCCGCTGAACTTTGAAGACACCAACAAGCGTGGCATCCGTACAGAACTCCTCGTCAGTGGTCAGTTTGAAGTAGTGAAGGTAGAGAAGAACTGGTTGCCGAGCGACAAGCAACTCTTCCGAGTGATGACCGGTGACTTCGCAGACCCACAGGGCATTCCACCCAAGGCCGAGCAGGCAGAAGCCCTGGACGCCATGAAGAGTCTGCTGGAAGGCAACATGACCCGTGTAGTGCTGCGCTACGTCGGGGAGTAGGGTGGTCCCATGGCCGACAGAGACTACAACATCGGAATAGCAGACTTGTTTGAGGGGAGCGTTCTCGGTGACAACCAAGATGAAAGTTCCGATCTGCCTGAGTTGCAAACACTTCCTGGGGTACGCCCTGGTCAGTCACCTGCAACCGGGAAGTTGCCAGGCGTTCCCACAGGGAATTCCAGTGGAGATCTGGGACCAACAGGACCCACACCAGGAGGTCAGGGGTGACGAACTTTCCGGCATCATCTACGAGCAAGCCCCTGGAGAATTTGCTGCCGACGACCGAAAGCGATACGACGCCCAGGTCGCCCTTCTCGGTAGTGCTAGAAGTGGAAGTACCAATTCCGTTCCAAGCACTGGCGCAACTGGTACGCAGCCTTGACGCCAACCAGATCGAAGGCATCGCCTTGGGCATGCTGGAGTGGGGCGACGACAAGAACATGACGGCGTACATCTTGGAGACCATCGCCCAAGCCCTGGAGGCATTCGATGCCGATTGACATCACCCCGCTCAAGAACTTCGTGCTTGGTGAATTGATCGACGACGTCGTCATCTACCGGAACGATGGTGACGAGGGTGCGCTCAGCCCTTGGACCGGGGCCGTCACGCCTGCCACCCCCACCACCATCTACACCGGCAAGGCACTGATCGCACCGATCAACGCCTACCCCAACAAGACTCCCGAAGGCCAGGCTGAAGCCAGTTACGTGCGCTACAACTTCCTCGGTCCGGTGTCCTGCCCGTTGCTGAAGATCAACGACAAGATCTTGGTCATCACCTGCCACTGGGACTCGGCCATCAATGGCACAGAACTGTTCGTGGAGTCGGTGGACCACAGCAGTTTCCAGGTAGCACGCCAGGCTCAGGTCACCAACCGAGAGGTAGCAGGGCAGATCACCCCATGAACATCGAAGTCAAGGTGACCGGGCTCGATCGCCTCCTCGCACGGTGGCAGTACATCGCTCGGACCGGGCTGCGCCGTGAGATGCGGGGACTGGCAGAGGCATTCGCCCCACTACTGCTGGCAGCCGTGCAATCAAACGCACCGGTACAGACCGGTGGATACCGCAGCCGCCTGACTGCCACAGTGCAGGGGTACACGCTGGCCGTCACCAGCCCGGACCCGTTTGCGGCTCGTTTGGAATACGGCTTCATCGGGGTTGACTCACTGGGTCGGCACTACGCCCAACCCCCGCACCCCCACTTCCGTCCTGCGGCAGATACAGTGGGGCCGCAATACATCCGAGCGTTGATGGAGATCGTGAAGGGGATGGCCTCGTGAGTGACACCACCATGGTCGACAGGGATGCGGTCATTGCCTACTTGGTCACCTGGCTGCGTGAGAACACCGACAAGCAGATCGGTGACGCTGACGTGCCCAAGGTCAACACCTTGCAGTTTCCATACGCCGTGGTGCATCTGATTGGAACTCAGGCGTATGGTCCCTGGGCAGACCCCGACGTGGACCTGGAACTGGTCATTCAGATCACCTGTGTGGGCACCATCCCACCGCAGGTCAGGTACATGAGCGACATGATCCGTAGCCGCATGATCGGGCGTGACCAGGACGGCAACTACGTGTATCCCATGCTGCCTGAGGGCTTTGCAGTGGCTCACCGGTGGGCTTCTGGCCTAGGTGCTACTGTAAAGAGCGGTGACCGGCTGTACGAATCTCCGGATACGTACCGAATCAAGGTGGTGCCAGACCAATGAGCAAGTCCAAGGCAGAAGAAGCACTCGACAAGGCTCGTGAAGCAAACGCAGCGATCGAGCCTGCCGACCCGACACCCACTTGGGTGGAAATGTCACACCCCGCCGTCGAGGGGCCGAACGCAACAGCGACTCGGGAGGCATTCGACGAGGTGTGGGAGCCCCGTGGCTGGGTTCTCGAAGCGGAGGAAGTACCGGCCCCCGCACCGGTGGAACGTCCCAAGGCGTCCACGGACGCTTGATCCCTGAACCCAGCACAAAGGAGTGAGCAATGGTCCGCTTCATGCGGAAGGGCAAGACCCGGTTCTACTACGTTCCAACCATTGCCTCTGCCACGCTGGTTCCCACGACGGCGGAAGTGACAGCAGGTACCCGTCTCGACACGCAACTTGCCGAGATCAACGGATTCACCTTCTCGAACAACCCCATCGCTGCTCCTGACATGGCATCGACGTTCGTTTCGAGCATCTCCGGTGAGGACACCACCGAAGACTCGAACCTCGTCTTCTACGAGGACGACACCACGAACCCGATCTCGACGGCGCAGGCCAAGGGCACCAACGGCTACATCTGCATCTTCTACAAGGGCATCGCTGGCGCAAACCCGGCCATCGGTGACAAGTGCGATGTCTGGCCGATCCAGGTGGCAAGCAACGCAAGGCAGTACACGGCGGACAACGAAGCCGCCAAGTACCAGATCGTGTACACCCCGACAGCAATTCCGGGGTTCGACAAGACGCTCACGTAAGACCACGCAAGTTCAAGAGGGACCATTATCCGAGATAGGAGGTCTGATGTCCCAAGGTGCAGTGAAGGCCAAGGAAGCAGTGAAGACCCAAGAGACGAACCGCCCGCCCACGTACGACCATATCCAGTCCATGAAAAAGCCAGTGACTCGCACGCTGCGCTTGTGCCTGGACAGCGAATTGGGTGAGGAGTACAACGAGGCCCAGCAAGCATTCCGCTTCGCCGAAGTGGAAGCCGAGCATGCTGGCCACGACAACCCGGACGTGATGAAGCGGTTCAAGGAAGCCAAGGCTCGGTTCGAGAAGGCTGAGCAGGCTGCGACTGAGCGATCTGTCAAGTTCGTGTTCCGCAGTATCGGTCGCAAACCGTACGAGGAGTTGGTGCTGGATTGGCAGCCAACGGAAGAGCAGCGTTCCAAGGTTGAGTCGCTGGGCAATGACCCCGACAACCTGGACTGGGATCCGGACGAGTTCCCTCCCCGCCTGGTGGCCGCTGCCATGGTTGAGCCCGAGATGACCCTGGAGCAAGTGTTCGAGATCTACAACGATCCGAACTGGTCTCCTGCTGAGTTGGGTGCGCTGTTCTCCACAGCACAGAACGCCCAGTTCCACGTCTCGGTACTTGACCTGGGAAAAGGCTGAAACGGGACCCGAGGTTTCGCTATGAGATGGAGTTCTGCCAGCAGGCAGGCATCCCACACTCGGAGTTCCTGTCCTGGTCTGACCACGACCAGGAAGCCACGATCGAATACATGCTGCACTCGAAGGCACGGTGTCCTGGGTGCGGCACCTTCCCAGATGAATGGCTCGCTGAGGATGGGCGACCCCACCCCGTCGATCCGTACATCGCCACGACGGTCAACTGTCTAGGCTGCGAGACGATCGCTGCTGCTCGAGAGGAAATCCCTCAAGACAAGCAGGCGCACGTTTACGTCTACCTACAAGTGAACGAGGATTATCGTGGCTCTGGAAGGTTTGGGAGGCGCACTCGCCAAGACCGGCGTTAGTGTCGTCCTTGAAAGTGACCCCGCAGGTATCGTCAAGGGGTTCGCCGAGGCCGATACTGCTGGCAAGAAGTTCGCCGCCACGCTTGGTGCCATCAGCAACGTGGGCAAGGCCACGTTCAATGGCCTCCAGCGTGTAGCGTCAGGCTTCGAGACCACCGCCCGTCGCATCCGCAACGTTGGCATCGGGCTGGGCGTCAGCCTCCTGGGTGCGACGTATGGCGCTGTCCAGTTGGACGCCGCCATGCACAACGTCGCCACCATTGACGAGAACGTACGAAATAACTTCGAGAAGTCTATAGACACAGCAATTCGAATGTCCCGGGTGCTTCCTGCAAGCGCCAAGGACATCACAGAAGCCTGGTACGAAATCGCATCGTCTGGTTTCTACGGTGCTCAGGGCACCATGGTCTTGACCCAAGCGGTCAAGGCAGGCACCGCCGGTCTCAGTAGCACTGCCGAAGCGGGAATGGCCCTCACCGCCGTACTGAACGCCTACGGACTGAGCGCCAGTAAGGCCCGCACCATCAGCGACCTGATGTTCCAGACGGTCAACCTGGGTGTGTTGCACTTCGGTGACTTGGCTGGGGTCGTTGGTGACAGCGTCGGATTGGCTGCGGCTGCCGGAGTGAGTTTCAAGGAGGTCGGTGGCGCCATCGCCACTATGACCTTGAACGGCATTAGCGCCAGTGAGGCAGGCACCAGCCTCAACCGGCTGATCCAGAACCTGATTCAGCCCAGCGAGTCCCTGACCTTTGCCTGGTCTCGGCTGAGCAACCAGTCCCTGACCATGGCCCTGCGCTCCCAGGGGCTCAAGGCAGTAATCGAACAACTGCGTGTCGCCAGCGGTGGCAACGTTGAGGTGCTCAAGTCCTGGTTCGATGAGATCCGGGCTGCTCGTGGTGCGTTTGCCCTTATGGGTGCGGAAGGTTCTACCTACACCCGTGTCATGAAGGGGATGGACGAAGCCACCAAGGGCAACGGTGCGACTCAACGTGCTTTCAATGAGCAGATGAAGTCCACCAGCATGCAGTTCAAGTTGATGATGAACGACTTCAAGGCCATTGGTCTTGAGATCGGCAACGCACTGCAACCCATCGCAGACGCTGGCATTCGTACTGCCCGCATCTTCCTCGGGGCGTGGGCTGAGATTCCGAAGCCCCTCAAGGAGTTGCTGGCCTACTTCTCTGCGCTGGCCAGTGTGCTGGCGACGGTGGGCGGGTTCATCGGTGTGTTCGCAGCACGGGCCGCTGTGATGGCCGTAGTTACTGGTCTGCTGTCCCGTGCCTTGCAGTCAGTTGGAACTTGGCTGACCTTGCAGGGCGCACAGTGGGGCGCACTGGGAGCGAGGGTCACTGCCACAGGTGAGCGGGTCCGTGGCATGAGCCTCAGCATGGGAATCATGTCCACGTTCACCACCCCCGTCCGTGCGTTGGGCACAGCGTTCCAGTTCTTGGGTGGACACATCGCCAACACGCACCCGGCTCTGATGAGTTTCGGAAACACCGTGCAGCGTATGGGTGGCTTCCTCCAGAGTGCCGCCAACAACGTGATGATGCTGGCCCGAGTGCTGCCCGTACTGGCTGTCGGGCTACTGGCCGTCCTCGGTGATATGAACCGCAGCAACCAGGCTGCCGAGGCGTGGGTCCAGAACGTCACTACCAAGATCAATGCTGATACCTTCCAGGGGCTGACCAAGGGCATCGGCAAACTCACCTCGATGTCTGCCAACGCCCGCCAGGAGATGGGCAAGTGGTCCACTGACTTCGACTTCTTTACGACTTCATTCCCTGGGATGAACCGCAACCTGAAGACCATGGAAACTGGTCTTCGTGGGGTGGGCTCGGCACTGACCAGCATGGTGGGACTGGGCCACGTCTTCGGTGACCCATTCGGAGATGCTACCAAGTTCCAAAAGGCGCAAGAGGCAGCGGCGCAGTACCAGACGAAACTGGCTGGCCTGGCCAAGACTGCCAACCGGATGCTTGAGATCCAGTTGTTTGCGGACCCGAAGTTCGCCACCGAGTATGCCAACGCCAGCGCCACCCAGCGCATGGATATGTTCCAGGGTCGCATCAACTTGGTGGCCAAGGCTGCCAAGAACCTGGGCATCTCCACCGCTGATATGTACGACCTGGGTCACAACAAGTTGGTGGCCATCACCCAGGAGGTTGACCGGCTCGGTGGTAAGGCCGGTATGACCGGTGGCCAGATGTCTCAGTTCGGTGAGGATGCCGTCAAGGCATTCCAGGATGCTCAGAAGGCGATTGCCAAGTTCATCACCTCCGCAGACGAAGCCTTCATGAAGGGCTTTGACATCGCCGGGGCTGTGACCGAGAAGGGCGCCGCAGGGCAGCAGCAACTCCGAGAGTTCCTGTTCACGTACACCGCCATGAGCAGTGAGTTCGTAGCCGATATGGACACACTCATGCGGCGGGGGCTGGACCCGGAGATCCTTGCCCAGTTCGCCCAGGCTGGACCAGAAGCCAGCCGCAATGCGATCAAGGCCATGCTGGACGACAGCAGTGGCCAGTTGATTCAGTTCTCCAACGAGACCATCGCTCGGCTGCGGGAACTGCGGGTGAAGTTGGCACAGGAGACCGGCATCATCAGCCGTGCCGCCATGAACCCGAACATCGCCGGAGATATGGTCAACGCCCTGGACATCGGCAACGTCGCCCAGCAGTTGGGCATTCGCAATACGCCGGAGAAGGTGGCCTACATCCTGGGATTGGACCCGGCCAGCGTCAACCGCATTGCCAAGGAGTTCGGTATCCCGTTGGGCATTGGCATGGAAGAGACCGCCACCACCATGCTCACCAACTTCGAGACGATCT
>Ga0173482_10000097_pt1 | contig 12492 bp, 10 predicted proteins | sample NitcycUS133311R2_FD_136669 | JGI IMG/M metagenome (GOLD analysis project Ga0173482, IMG submission 136669) | Soil microbial communities from Arlington Agricultural Research Station in Wisconsin, USA - Nitrogen cycling UWRJ-S133-311R-2 (version... | ecosystem: Environmental > Terrestrial > Soil... | reverse complement strand
CTGTTGACGCGCTCAACGATCGCCCGTTGCTCGGGGGTAAGCTTGCCAGCACCATTTGCCTTGCCGAGCAGGGCAGCAAAGGGGTTGGAGATTGGGTTGTGCGATGGCGCGGGCTGCGGCGCTTGTGCCCGCGCACCGAGTGCCTGGCTCGGACCCGCAGGCTTGGCAGCTGGAGCAAAAGATGGAGGTGTGCGGCCCTGGGTCTGCAAGACAGGCGGACGCGGGGTGGGAAGCGGGATGGTCTGAGCGAGCGCTGGAACCGTGAGGCAGGCCAAAAGCGCGGCAAAGCCCAGTTTTGCACCGGTTCGCGCCCTGTTGTGTGCCGCCATTACGTTCTCCGCCTCGTGCCCCCACGGTATCTTGATAAGCCTATAGGGACCGGCTGTGGCGATTTCGCGGCCCTCTGAGCGTAACGGTAAACCGGCTTAATGACGAACCGGGCGATTCTCAATAGCGGTCGTCAGCCGGGTTTTCCGGGATCAGAATCTCGCGTTTGCCGGCATGGTTAGGCTGCCCGACGATGCCTTCTTCCTCCATGCGTTCCATGATCGTGGCGGCGCGGTTGTACCCGATCTGAAGGCGCCGCTGGATGTAGGAGGTTGACGCCTTGCGGTCCCGCTTCACGATGGCGACCGCCTGTTGATAGATATCGCCGCCCTCGGCGAGCCCCATGCCCGTCGAATCGAAGATCGGGTTTCCGTCTTCGTCCTCGTCGCCGCCGGCGGTCACTTCTTCAAGATATTCGGGCGTGCCCTGCGACTTCAGGTGCCGCACGACTTTCTCGACTTCCTCGTCCGAGACGAAAGGTCCATGCACGCGGCTAATGCGGCCGCCACCAGCCATGTAAAGCATGTCGCCTTGACCGAGCAGTTGCTCCGCGCCCTGCTCGCCGAGGATTGTGCGGCTGTCGATCTTCGACGTCACCTGGAACGAGATGCGGGTCGGAAAATTCGCCTTGATGGTGCCGGTGATGACGTCAACGGATGGACGCTGCGTAGCGAGGATCACATGGACGCCGGCAGCGCGCGCCATCTGTGCCAGTCGCTGGATGGCGCCTTCGATATCCTTGCCGGCGACCATCATCAGGTCGGCCATTTCGTCGACAATGACCACGAGGAAAGGCAGCGGCTCGAGCTCGAGCTGTTCCTTTTCGTAGATCGCCTCGCCGGTTTCTTTGTCGTAGCCCGTATGCACCGTGCGTGTAAGTGTCTCGCCTTTCGCTTTCGCCTCGGCCACACGTGCGTTGTAACCTTCAATGTTACGCACGCCGAGCTTCGACATTTTCTTGTAGCGGCCCTCCATCTCGCGCACCGCCCATTTGAGCGCGACGACCGCCTTCTTTGGATCGGTGACGACGGGCGTGAGTAGATGCGGGATGCCATCATAGACCGAGAGTTCGAGCATCTTGGGGTCGACCATGATCAGGCGGCACTGATCGGGGCGCAGGCGATACACCAGCGACAGGATCATTGTGTTGATGGCGACCGACTTGCCCGAACCAGTTGTGCCGGCGATCAGCAGGTGCGGCATGCGCGATAAGTCGACGACGACGGATTCGCCGCCGATGGTCTTGCCAAGGCAGAGCGGCAATTTTGCCGCGTTTTCGTTGTAGTTCTCGCCAGTGAGCAGTTCGCGCAGATAGACCTTTTCGCGTGTAGGGTTTGGCAACTCGATGCCAATTGCGTTGCGTCCCGATACCACCGCGACACGCGCCGATACCGCGCTCATCGAGCGGGCAATGTCGTCGGCAAGGCCTATCACGCGCGACGACTTAATGCCCGGCGCGGGCTCAAGTTCATACAGCGTGACAACAGGGCCAGGGCGCGCGTTGATGATTTCACCCCGCACACCGAAATCCTGCAGCACGCTTTCGAGCGCCACAGCGTTTCCGTCGATGAGTTCACGCGATAAAGTCGTGCGTTCGTTGGCGCGCGGTGCGGCCAGAAGATTGAGCGAGGGCAGCATGTAGCCGCTGCCGGAGCGGCGGACAGGCGCACGCGGGGCAGCGCGGCGGCGGGGCGCTGGTTCAGCGTCTTCATCTTCGTAGTCATCGTCGTATGCGGCGGCGCCACCGTCGCCGTCAAAACGCGGCTCAAGCCGCGGACCGCGCATGACTGGCAGCGGCGTACGCTGGCGTTCCTCGCCACGGATCATCCGACCGATGCGGGCCTTCCAGCTCAGCAACGCGTGCACGATCATGCCGAGCCAGGCCGAGCCGCGGTCTTCGCCGGCTTCCTCATCCTCGAACTCTTCCTCTTCTTCGAGCTCGCGGGTCACGCTCTTCCTGGCCTGTGCACGACCGCCGCATGCGACCAACAACGTCACTGCCGTTGCAAGGCCGAATAAAATGCAGAGCACGAACCGGGTGATGCCGCCGAGCGGCGTGCCGAACACCATCGCCGGCAGCCGCAGTACCGCATCGCCGGCAACGCCGCCGAGCCCCGTTGGCAATGGCCAGTATCCGATGTGCGGCAGCGTCGAGGCAAACGCTGCCCCGAGGAACGTGGCAAGGATCCAGAACAGGCTGCGCCATTTCTCGCCGAATGTTTTGTGCGACAGCAGCCGCCACCCGAGCAGCGCCTCAGGAACCAGTAGCAGTATCGCCGCCAGGCCGAGCAGCTGCATTGCCAGGTCGGAAAAAATCGCACCCGGATAGCCGAGCAGATTGTGGATCGGCTTTTGCGTCGCGTGACTGAGCGAGGGGTCCTGCACCGACCAGGTCGCAAGCGCCAAAGCGCCGAGCAATGCCAGCGTGATCAAGGCAAGCCCGGCGAGCTCGCTCAACCGGCGCCGGATGATCTCGCGAAAATGCTCAGAGACGAAGGCGATGACGTCGAGGCTGCGATCTGCTGCCCGCATGCTTTTACATCCTTATCCGAGCACGGCGACGAGGCGATGCAGCGCCTCCGCCGTAGTCGTCTTGTCTTGCACCATGGCGACGCGGATATAGTCCGCGCCAGGATTGCTGCCGTCGACTTGTTCGCGCGCGAGATAACATCCCGGGACCACGCGAACGCCGGCTTCGGCCCACAACCTTTTTGTCGCGATCTCACTGCCGCCCTGCTTCGACACATCGAGCCACAGGAAAAAACCTCCGGCCGGGCGTTCGTAGCCGTAGCGGCTGCCGATGATCTGGTCGGCGAGATCGAACTTCTCCGAATAAAGTTTTCGGTTCTCTTTCACATGCGCTTCATCCTGGTAGGCGGCAATCGCGACATATTGCGCGGGCGTCGGCACCTGCGGGGCCGCGACGTTGCGCAGCTCGAGATAGGGGCCGAGAAATCGCCGATCACCAGCCGCAAATCCGACGCGCATGCCGGGCAGGTTCGAGCGCTTGGACAGCGAATGAAACACGACGACGTTTGCGAAATCGGGAGCTGCCGCATCGAGCATGCCTGGCGGTGCATCCTTGTTGTAGATTTCGCAATAACACTCGTCTGCAAAAACGAGAAAGCCAAACCGGCGCGCAAGTTTCACAAGCCTGTCGAGATACTTGCGATCTGCGACCGCCCCCTGCGGGTTTGACGGCGACGCGATATAGCAGGCGACGGTACGCGCGAGCAGCGTGTCGTCGAGTGCGCCGAGGTCAGGCAGGAAGCCGGTTGCGCGCGTGGCGGGCAGATAGACCGGCTCGCAGTCGGCAGCGAGCGCGCCGGCGGAATAAGCGGCGTAAAACGGATTGGGAATGAGGACGGCAGGTTTGCCGGCGCGGCGGGTCACCCAGCGCTTGGCGGCAATGGCCCCGAGGAACAACCCTTCGCGCGTGCCGTTGAGCACCAACACTTCAGTTTCCGGGTCGACGGGCCGCGCAAGCATGTACCGGTTGTTCAGCCAGGCGGCGACCGCGCGCCGGAACGGCTCGATACCTTTGTTGGCCGGGTAGCGGCCGAAGTCGGCGATATGCGCGGCGAGCGTTGGGCCGACAAAGGATGGTACCGCATGCTGCGGCTCCCCCACCGACAGATTGATGACAGGCTTGCCCGGCTCGATTCCGGCGATCAGGTCGGTGAGCCGCACGAAAGGGGAGCGGGACTCGCCCGCCGGAGCGGTAAATGAAACAGGCTCACTCTTGGCGGTCATCATGGGCATGCGGCTACAGGGCGGGGCCCCGGCCCGCCGTACAAGGGCTTTCACACAATAGAGAGGGCGAGGTTAAGACCCGATTAACCATCGGGAATTTCGGCCATTTTTGGCCCGGGAGTGGAAAAAAGAGCCCAAAAAAGGGAGACCCCGGTCCTTTCGAACCGGGGCCTCGACGGAGGGGACGGTGCCGGGTTCCGCCCCGACCGCTTGCTCACATGGTGTAGGCGCGTTCCCCGTGCGCCGTGATATCGAGGCCTTCGCGTTCGGCTTCCGCCGGAACGCGCAGTCCGACCAGCACATCCACCACTTTGTAGATGATGGCAGAGCCAACACCCGACCACACCAAGGTGGTCAGCACCGCCTTGAACTGCGCGATCAGCTGGGTCGCCATGTCGTAGTCGGCGATTTTGCCAATCGTGTAGTCCATGATGCCGGCGCCACCGAGGGCTGGATTCACCAAGATGCCGGTACCAATAGCGCCGACGATGCCGCCGATGCAGTGCACGCCGAATACATCGAGTGCGTCATCATATTTGAGCGCATTCTTCACCGTGGTGACGAAGAAGAAGCACACCGGGCCGACGATCAGGCCCAGCACGAGCGCGCCCATCGGGCCGGAGTAGCCCGATGCAGGCGTGACCGCGACCAGACCTGCGACGCAACCCGATATCACGCCGAGCAGCGAGGGCTTACCCTTGACCGCCCATTCGGCAAACATCCACGCGAGCGCAGCGGCCGCGGTGGCGACGAATGAGTTGATCATGGCAAGCGCAGCGCCGCCATTGGCTTCGAGGTTTGATCCGGCGTTGAAGCCGAACCAGCCGACCCACAGCAGAGAGGCGCCGACCATGCTCAAGGTCAGCGAGTGTGGCGCCATAACCTCTTTGCCGTATCCGAGGCGCTTGCCGATCAGCAACGCGCCCACCAGGCCGGCGATACCGGAGTTGATGTGCACGACAGTGCCACCGGCGAAATCGATCGCGCCCCAGATGAAGACCTGACCAGCATCGGCCATAACTTCATCAAGCTTAGCCTGCGCAGCAGTTTTGGCTGCACCATCGGCTGCAGCGGCGACCGCCTTCGCTGCATCGGTGATCGCGTCCGGACCGGCCCAGTACCAGACCATATGCGCGATCGGGAAGTACACGAACGTCACCCACAGCGGAATGAACAGCACCACCGCTGAGAATTTCATGCGTTCGGCGAATGCACCGACGATCAGCGCCGGAGTAATCGCGGCGAAGGTCATCTGGAAGCAGATGTAAATGTATTCATGGATCGTGGCGCCATTGGAGAACGTTGCCGCCTGCGAATCCAGCGTCACCCCCATGAGGAATGCCTTGGAAAAGCCTCCGACGTACGGAGAACCACCGGTGAAGGCGAGGCTGTAGCCGTAAATTACCCAGATCACCGTAACGATGCAGACCGTGTAGAACACGTGCATCAGCACCGAGAGCATGTTCTTTGGACGAACCATGCCGCCATAGAACAGTGCGAGGCCAGGGATGGTCATCAACAACACAAGCACGCTGGAGGTCAGCATCCACGCGTTGTCGCCTTTGTTGAAAGTCGGCGCCGGCGGGGCAGCCGGTGCGGCCGCAGGCGCTGCGGCCTGGGCAAGTGCCCAATCGGAAATCAGAACGCCCGCGGCAAGCGCAGCAAGCCCCAGCACCACGCGGGAATTTAGTTTGAACGTCATGGTCTACTCCTGTGAAAGCGAATTGCGCGGTTGCTAAAGCGCCGCGGCGTCGGTCTCGCCGGTGCGGATACGCACGGCGTTGTCCAGATTGAAGACAAAGATCTTTCCGTCGCCGATCTGTCCGGTCTTCGCGGCATTGGTGATGGCGCTGATGACCTTGTCGACCTGCTTGGTGTCCACTGCCACTTCGATCTTGATCTTGGGCAGGAAGCTCACCGCGTACTCGGCCCCACGGTAGATTTCCGTGTGCCCCTTTTGACGCCCGTATCCCTTGACCTCGGTAACGGTCATCCCTTGCACGCCGATGGAGGTCAGAGCGTCACGGACCTCGTCCAGCTTGAAGGGTTTGATAATGGCCATGACGATTTTCATGGATTCGATCCCCGCTTGGGCCCGTTTGTTTGGTCACACAGTGCGGGCGGGTTCACTGGGCTTCCGCCCGCGAAGCTTGCTTCGCGGGCATAGCCGCAGCGATAGAATCAAACGCCGTGCCAGATGCCGTTCAGGCGGCTATCTCGCTGATTCGATAGGGAGAATTTGTCGGCACGCGGTCCGACCCGAATACCACCAAGGGCTGCCGCCCAAAGTAGCGCCACGACTTTCAGGGTATGCCCAAAAATTGGTCAGAAAAATCCGGTTTGAGGAAAGCCGCGCCGGTATAGCCGCCGGCGCGGCAATCGCTCGCCAACTATTGCAGCGCCTCACCGTGCAAACTGACGTCGAGACCCATGACTTCGTCCTCCTGTTTCACGCGCAACGGCACCAGCACGCCGATTACTTTGAGGATGACGAAGGTCACTGCGCCAGACCAGACGATCGTGACGACGACCCCATAGGCCTGCGCCAGCAACTGCTGTGGATTGCCTTCAAGCAGTCCGTGGATGCCGCCGGGCATTTCCGGAGTTGCCGACAGCGCGCCAACCGCCAGCACACCGGCGAGCAGTGTGCCGGTCAGTCCGCCGACGCCGTGGACACCGAACACGTCAAGCGAGTCGTCATAGCCGATCTTCAATTTGAGCCAGGTGCAGGCCCAGAAGCAGAGCGCACCGGCGATCACGCCGATGAGCACGGCTTGCATCGGCAACACGAAGCCGGACGCCGGCGTGATGGTGCCGAGACCCGCGACCGCACCCGAAATCATTCCGAGAACCGATGGCTTGCCGCGCGTCCACCATTCCAGCACCATCCATGTGAAGGCACCGGCGCTCGCGGCTAGGTGCGTAGATACGATTGCCATAGCAGCGCGCGAATTGGCTCCGAGGGCGGAGCCGCCATTGAAGCCGAACCATCCGACCCACAACAGGCCAACGCCGATCACTGCAAGCGCAAGATCGTGGGGCGCAAGATTTTCACTGCCATAGCCGCGCCGTGCACCGAGCACGTAAGCTGCAACCAGACCTGCGATACCGCAATTGAGATGCACAACCAGGCCACCGGCGAAATCGATCGTGCCATAGCTGCCGAGAAATCCGCCGCCCCATACCCAATGCGCGATGGGCACATAAACCAGCAGCAGCCAGAAAGCACAGAATAACAGAAACGCCGAGAAACGCATGCGATCGGCGACGGAGCCTGCAACCAGCGCCACCGTGATCACGGCAAAGGTCATCTGATAGATCATGAAAAGGCTTTCAGGGATCGTCTTCGCCAGTGGTGAAATCGCATCAAGCGTTACGCCATTGAGAAAGATGCGATCGAGCGAGCCGATGAACGCGCCCTCGCCGGTAAAAGCGAGACTGTAACCGGCGAATGCCCATAGTATCGATACAAGAAACGTCGCGGCCAGACTCTGCGCCATGGTTGCGAGGACGTTCTTCTTGCGCACCATGCCGGCATAGAACAAGGCGAGGCCCGGGATCGTCATCATCAGCACCAATCCGGTAGCGCCGATCATCCATGCGGTATCGGCCGCGTCGATCTTTGCGTCTTCCGCAAAAGCCGGCGATGTGGCGGCGATGATGATCACGGCCGGAGCGAGGCGCAGGAACGCCTGTTTCATAATAATCTCCCCAATGTCATTTTGATTTCTAAAGCGCGTCGACGTCGGTTTCGCCGGTGCGGATTCGCACCGCCTGCTCGATCGGAGTGACGAAAATCTTTCCGTCGCCGATCTGCCCGGTTCGGGCCGCCGCCTGGAGCTGTTCCATCACCTGATCGAGCTGCTCGCTGGCGACGGCGACTTCGAGGCGCAGCTTGGGAAGAAAGTTCACCGCGTATTCGGCGCCGCGGTAAATCTCGGTGTGCCCCTTTTGCCGTCCGTAACCTTTCACCTCGGACACGGTCATGCCGTGTATGCCGATGCGGGTAAGGGCGTCGCGCACTTCATCGAGCTTGAAGGGCTTTATGACGGCGATGACGAGCTTCATGGCTTCCCCCGGCGCGCCTGTGGGCGCAGTTCTTGATTTGCTCAAGCAGCACCGATCCGGTGGAGTCATGAGCGCGAAAGCCCGCTCCAGTCAGAACCGGCTCGGGCTTGTTGCGTAAGCTAACGGCAGGCGGCCTAAAGATTAAGCGGTTAAGTTGCCGTACCCACAGGCAGACGCCTACGTTGCTGGCAAACTAGGGCAGCATTACTGCCTCATCGGGGGGATGGTGCCGCTAAACCACGGTCAGCGATCAGTTTAAGCAACAGGGCGCGCACCTGCCGCGCCGTCATTCCCGGCTTGATGCGCTCGTCATAGAGCAATGTCAGCAAGGATCGATCGTAGACCGACAGGTAGCCGACCATTCGCTTCTGATTGAGCGCGGTCCAGGGATTGCGCTGGTCGTGGTTCGACAACCCAAACGCGTGAAGCAATTCGTGGTAGGCGCAATCAAGGAAAACGTCGTCGCCCTTGTCGACGATAATGAATGATACCGAGCGTACGATTTCTCCATCGGCGGTCGATTTGACGCTGGTCATGCACTGCGGGTCGGTGCGAGCAACGAAGGTCCTGGCAACTTTGGCGCCGAAGGCAAGCTGCAACGCTGATTGAAAGTCCTTTTCGTCGATAAGCCGCAATTCCACATCCGGCTCGGTGGCCGAGGTTTCTTTGAGCTGGAGGTTTGGCACCTCGCGCGCGTAGTCGGCAATGACACGCGACATCGTGATCATCCGATCAACACTCCCCCCGCCGAAAATACGCACATGGATCGGATGATCGAAACGGCGGATACCCAGCGGCCGGGCACCGATGCGCAAGTCGGAGCCAAAGGCGAGCGCAAGAAAGCCCCGCTCGAGTTCCGCGGCTGTGAAACTGGTGTATTGCGGCGGAGCATCCTGCGTTGCACCCGCCGGTGCCGGCTGCTTATCCGATGCGGCGAATGCATGCATCGATGCCGCGATCAGTGTTACGCAGATCGTGATCAAACGCGTCATTTGCCGCTTCAGGTCTCCCGTTTCTGGCGCACTAACCCTTCCTGCGCCACCGAGGCGACCAGTGTTCCGTCGCGCTTGAATATAAGTCCGCGTGCATAGCCGCGCGAGCCATGCAAGTTCGGTGAATCCTGGGCGTAAAGCAGCCAGTCATCGGCGCGGAACGGGCGGTGCAGCCACAGTGCGTGATCGAGGCTGGCAGCCATGAATTCCTTTTCAAACAACGTGCGACCATGCGGCGCGAGCGCAGTATCGAGCAGCATCATGTCGGACGCATAAGCCAGCACGCACTGATGGATGGCAGGAAGGTCCGGCAACTTGCCGGTGGTACGGATCCAGATATTGAAATGTCCGCCAGGAATTTTTTTGCCGAGATAACGCTCGAATTCGACCGGGCGCAATTCGATCGGCCTGTCGCGCTCGTAATACCGGCGAACCGGGTCCGGCATTGTCGGCAGCAGTTTCTCACGCATGTCGGCGTCGCTTGGCAACTTTTCCGGCGGCGGCACCTCCGGCATCTTGGCCTGATGATTGAGGCCGGGCTCGTCGGCGTGAAATGACACCGCCATGGAAAAAATCGGATGGCCATGCTGACGCGCGGTGACGCGACGCGTCGTGAAGCTTTTGCCGTCACGGATGCGGTCGACGTCATAGATTATCGGAACTTTTGGATCGCCCGGCAGGAGGAAGTAGGCGTGCATCGAGTGCGGCGGCCGGCTGGCATCGACGGTGCGTAACGCCGCGACGAGGGCCTGCCCGATGACCTGACCGCCAAAGACCCGCTGCCAGCCGACCTGCGGCGAGCGGCCGCGGAACAGATTCACTTCGAGCGGTTCGAGGTCAAGGATATTGAGCAGGTCTTGTACGGCGGACGACATGCGAAAACCCGAAATGGTCAAAGGGTGCCCTCAACCTGCTATGCTGCGGCCGGATTTACAAGGAATGCGCGATGAATAAGCGCCAAGGTCATCAGGCCGAGGTTGTCGTCGGCGGAGCCGGTTTTGCCGGTTTGGCGCTCGCAATCGCGCTGCGGCAGGGGCTGGGCGATCCATTCACGGTGACGGTTGCCGACCCGGCGCTGGCGCATGCCCGCTCGAAGGACCCACGTGCCTCCGCGATCGCTGCGGCCGCCCGCCGTCTGTTCGCGGCGATCGAGGTTTGGGACGCGGTGGCGGAAAATGCACAACCGATCCTCGACATGGTTGTCACCGACTCAAAGCTCGATGACGCGGTGCGTCCGACGTTTCTGACTTTCGGCGGCGAGGTGGAAGGGGGCGAACCTTTCGCGCATATGATCGAGAATCGTCACCTTGTTGATGCGCTTGCGGAAAAGGCAAAATCGCTCGGCGTGGAGTTGCGCGCGACGCCGGTTGCGGGCTTTGACGCCGAAGCAAATTCGATCAAGGTGCAATTTGCCGGCGACGAAACCATCGCGGCGCGCCTTCTGGTTGGCGCCGATGGTGCTCACTCCCTGATCCGCGAGCAGGCCGGCATCGCCACGCACGGATGGAACTACGATCAGTCCGCAATCGTCACGACAGTTGCGCATGAGCGCGATCATAATGGCCGTGCCGAAGAGCATTTCTTGCCAGCGGGACCTTTTGCGATTCTGCCGCTCACGGGCAGGCGCTGCTCGATCGTCTGGACCGAGACTTCCGGCGAAGCACAGCGCATTGTGGCGCTGGCGGATAATGAATTTCACGCCGAGCTCGAAAAACGCTTCGGCCTGCAGCTCGGCGACATTGAAATTGTCGGACCCCGGCGTGCGTTTCCGCTCGGCCTGTTCACAGCGCGCACATTTATAGGCCAGCGGCTGGCGCTGGTCGGAGACGCCGCCCACATCATCCACCCCATCGCCGGGCAGGGGCTCAATATGGGCCTGCGCGACGTTGCGGCGCTTGCCGAAGCCATTGCCGACGCGGCGCGCCTCGGCCTCGATCCAGGCGGGCCCGAAGTGCTCGAGCGCTATCAACGCTGGCGGCGCTTCGACACCATGACCATGGGCGTTGCGACCGACGGCTTGAACCGGCTGTTCTCCAACCATTCGGATGCGCTGCGTCTCGCCCGCGACATCGGTCTTGGACTGGTCGAGCGAATGCCGATGCTCAAGCGAATGTTCATCCGTGAAGCGGCGGGGTTCACCGGCGACGTGCCAAAGCTGCTGAGGGGTGAAACGCTCTAATCGAGTAATCGCCGCACGATCGCGTCGATGTGAACGTTTGCGCAGTCAATCATCGGAAAACCGGCATTGCTGTCGGTGAACACGTCCGAGAGATCGGTGCCCGCGATCAACACCGACTGCGCACCCTCGCGCGACACGAACTCTTGTGCGATTTTGCGCAATTCGTCGGCTTTTGCATCCGATCCGCGTCCATCGACGAATTCCTTGTAGAGTTCGTGGATCCTTTCGATCCGGGCCCCGTCGGGCATGATTGTTTCAATGCCTTCGAGACAACCAAACATGCGGCTTTCGATGGTAAAACGGGTTCCGAGCAAACCCACGCGCCTCAAGCCCTGCGCATCCACCGCTTGGCGAACTTCCGTGAGCATATTAATCAAGGGCAGCCGCGATAAAGCGGTAAGTTCACGTGCGCAAATGTGAGCGGTGGCGGCAACGATGGCGGCGAATTCGGCGCCACCCGCCGCCATATCCGCGATCATGCCGGCGAAATACCGCGCGAGACCGTCGAAATCCTTGGCATTCACCGCGGCGTAGACCCGCTCAATGTCCGCATGAGCGATCAGAATCCGCAGCGAACGTCCTTGCCGCTCATGTGCAGCAACCAGTTCCTGGTAATAATGAACGGTCGCGCCGGGACCGAGGCCGCCAACAAGGCCGAGACAACGACCTGGTTTGCGAGCCACACTCACGACAGCGGAACACTGCCGACGTGGTCCTTGAACGCCTGCCGCGACGAGATTGCACCGTACCAACGGTCGAGATTCGGCATTGGCGGGCGCTGCGGCACCAGCTCCACGAAGCGGTAGCACATGATGCCGACGGGGATATCGCCGTAGGAAAACGACGGTCCGGCAACGTATTGGGTTTTGTCCAATTGCGCGTCGAGGATCTTCATCGCGGCGGTGGTTTTGTCCTGGGACGTCTTGATTGCTTCCATGTCGCGCTTTTCCGCCGGCGTGCGGATGAGACCCCAGAACGCCTGAAAAATCGCAGGCCCCGCGACCGACAATTGCCAATCCATCCACTGGCTTGCCAGTGCGCGTTGCTTTGGATCCTTCGGCTCGAGCACGCCGGTCTTGTCGTGCTTGCCGGCGAGATAGCGAACGACCGAATTCGACTCCCATAGAAGGAAGCCATCTTCCTCCTCGAGCGTCGGTACGAGGCCATTTGGAT
>Ga0173482_10000096_pt1 | contig 12516 bp, 10 predicted proteins | sample NitcycUS133311R2_FD_136669 | JGI IMG/M metagenome (GOLD analysis project Ga0173482, IMG submission 136669) | Soil microbial communities from Arlington Agricultural Research Station in Wisconsin, USA - Nitrogen cycling UWRJ-S133-311R-2 (version... | ecosystem: Environmental > Terrestrial > Soil... | reverse complement strand
TTTCGGCGCCATGAGCTTCGAGCAGACCGGCTTCGACCCGCGTCGCGTAATATTCCTCTAGCTTCACGATCTCCTCGAACAGCTCGCATCCGGCTGCATCGTAGAAAAAGCGGCAGGGGATGCTCCGCGGCGTCCGCGCAAGGCCTGCGAGCACGGCCGCGGCGAAATCCGCCTGAATGTGCAGCCCGAGCGCATGCGCCGGGATATCGGAGAGGACGTGAAGGGAGATGTCGCCCTCCATCACGCGGAGGAGGCGAGACGCAGGCCCATGAACTGCCAGCGCTGATGCGGATAGAAGAAATTGCGGTAGGTCGCCCGCACGTGGCCCTCTGGCGTCACGCAGGAGCCGCCCCTGAGCACGAACTGATTCACCATGAACTTGCCGTTGTACTCGCCAACGGCGCCTGCCGCCGCCTTGAAGCCCGGATAGGGGAGATAAGCGCTTGCCGTCCATTCCCACACGTCGCCGAACATCTGCTGAAGCGTGGCGCCAGCCTTGGCTGGCATGGCGCGCAAATGATTTTGGCCGAGCGTGCGGCCCTGGGGGGGCACACTCGCCGCCGCAATTTCCCACTCGAATTCCGTCGGCAGCCGATGACCGGCCCAGCGGGCGAAGGCGTCAGCCTCGTAATAGCTCACATGCGTGACAGGCGCGGCGAGATCCACAGGGCGGAAACCGAGCAGGCTCATCTGCATATAGCCGCCTTCGGCCTTCTCGAAATAAAGCGGCCCCTGCCAATCCTGACTGTTCACCGTATTCCAGCCGTCGGCGAGCCAAAGCGTCGGGGTCACATAGCCGCCACCCTCGATGAATTCGATCCATTCCCCGGTGGTCACGCACCGCGTTGCGAGCTTGAATGGGCGGATCAGCTCCTCGTGACGGGGACTCTCATTGTCATAAGCAAAGCCATTGCCGTCATGCCCGACTTCGAAGATGCCACCGTCGAAGGAAAGGAAGCTCAAAGGCGTCGCTTCGCTTGTGGCGACACCGGCAGGAGCTGAACGATAGGCAGGCTTGAGCGGCTCTGTCGCGAACAGGCTCAAGATGTCGGTGAGTAGCAGCTCCTGGTGTTGCTGCTCGTGATTGATGCCGAGCTCAATAAGCTCTGCCGCCTCGGGCTGAAGCGCCTGGTCAAGCAAGCGCTCGAGCGCCTCATCGATCGCAGCGCGATAGGCACGCACCTCTTCCGCCGAGGGACGCGTGAGCAGACCGCGCTTAGGCCGCGGCTGCCGCGGCCCCACGCTCTCGTAGTAGGAGTTGAAGCAATATTCGAAGCGCTCGTCGAACACCTGGTAGCCGGGAAGGAAGCGCTTCAGCAGGAAGGCCTCGAAGAACCAGGTGGTGTGCGCAAGATGCCACTTGGTAGGGCTCGCGTCGTCCATCACCTGGACGACCTGGTCCTCATCGCTCAGGGGCCGCGCAATTTCCGTCGACAGCGTTCTCGTCCGAAACAGACGATCGCGTAAGATGGACGTATTCGATTGGGTGCTTGGCGTTGGCTCGGCGAGCACGGCGTTCCACGCACTCATCACTGGCTCCCTTCCGGCAATCGCACCCAACGCGAGATTTAGCAGCTTGTTCCGACAGGCGAAATGAATAACCATGCACGACTCCGTGAGCGCGATTTGATTTTCTTAGGAGTCTTGATGCTGGAATATGGTGCCAAGGCCGAGGATCCCATCGTCTCCTTCGACGGGAGGCAATCGGAGGTCGCAGCCGAACTGCAACGAGGCGTGTGCCGGGCACTTCGCGCGCTCGGCCACTGTGTTGTCACGGAGCTGCCTCTCGCCAATGGCCGCCGCGCCGACGTTGTGGCGATGTCAGGACGCGGCGACATTTTGATCGTCGAGGTCAAATCCTGCCTCCTCGACTATCGCACCCTTGCGAGGTCATCCCGGAAGAGGCTGGGCTCATCCTCGCCGATCGCTATGGCGCGGAACTCGTGCGGGAAGGGATTGAGGAGCGGCTGTCGGCCGCACGCCGCAAAGCCATGATGCTCGCCCTCGCGCGCGCCGCAGCACTTCGGTTGCAGCAACACCTCGATCCCGGCTGCAGCTTCGAGATCTGATCTATTTCGGGGCGCGCTTGGCGAGGATGCGCTGCAATGTGCGGCGATGCATGTTGAGCCGCCGCGCGGTCTCAGAGACGTTGCGATTGCAAAGCTCATAGACTCTCTGGATGTGCTCCCACCGCACCCTGTCGGCCGACATCGGGTTCTCCGGCGGCGGCGCCTTCACCGCGGTCGTGGACGCCACGAGCGCGTTGTAGACATCGTCGGCGTCGGCAGGCTTGGCGAGGTAATCGACCGCGCCGAGCTTCACCGCTGTGACAGCGGTGGCGATATTGCCGTACCCGGTAAGCACCACGGCACGCGCCTCGGGCCGCACGTCTTTCAGCGCGGCGATGACGTCAATGCCGTTGCCGTCTTCGAGGCGCATGTCCACCACCGCGAACGCGGGAGGTCTGCGCCGCAGAGACGACAAGCCATCCTCGACCGAAGCGGCAGCCTCGACTTCGAAGCCGCGTGTCTCCATGGCGCGCGCAAGCCTCGCGAGGAAGGCACGGTCGTCATCAACGATGAGAAGAGTGTTGTCGGACACGCGGGTTGTCTGCGCGGGCGTAGGTGAGATCTGCTGAACGTCCATGGCCCTCTCCTATGAACCTGTCCCGGCTCGCTAGTGAGCTAAGCGGTTTCGCGGCACTCGGCAACAATACCAAAGTAGGGGGTAGCTGGAAAATGAACTGCCGGTAACCTTCGGCAGCTGTTCGCGATGTCCACCGACCAAGTGGCGATTTGCGCGCCACGCTAGACAACCGGCTCGGGATTCAGCTCACCTCGCGCCGGACGTTGCTCGAATTTAGCGCGCGGCCAGGTTACCGTCACCTTCGCGCCGCCTTGCGGCCGGTTGGCGAGCGCAAGCATGGCGCCTGAACGCTCGAGCAGCGTCTTGGCGATGAAGAAGCCAAGCCCCATACCAATATGCTCGTCGGGCGCTTCCTGCCGCCAGCCCTGCGCCGGCCGGGTGGTTACGAATGGCTCGCCGAGCTGCTCGAGCACGTTGGGCGGGAAGCCCGCGCCGTCGTCGGCAATGACGATCTCGACCGCCTTGTCGGACCAGCGCGCCTCGACCTCGACCTTGGTGGCGGCGAAATCGATCGCATTCTCCACGAGATTCCCTAGCCCATAGATGACGCCGGGATTGCGCTCGGCGACCGGCTCCTGAGCCGCGGCAGTGCGTGGCGCCACGTCCTCCACGGCAGCGGTCCTGACCTCGATGGGCACGGCGACGAGACGGTGCGGCGCCACCACCTCTTCGATCAGGTGGCTCAAGGTAAGCCGGGACACAATGAGGTCGTGCTGCTCACCGCCACCGGCGAGCTCGGCCAGAATCTCCCGGCAGCGCTCGGCCTGAGCCCGCAGCAACACCACGTCGTCGTAATGCGGGTCGGTGGGCTTGGCGTCGCGCATCAGCTCTTTGGTCACAACGGCGATGGTCGCGAGCGGGGTGCCGAGCCCGTGCGCCGCAGCGGCGGCTAGCCCGTCGAGCGCCGAGAGTTTCTGCTCGCGGGCTAGCACCATCTCGGCGGCGGCCAGCGCCTCCGCCATGCGCCGCGCCTCCTCTGCTGTGCGCCAGGAATAGAAACCAATGAACAGGATGCCCGAAACGACCGCGGCCCATACGCCCATCACATAAGGGAATGGGAGCAGAAGGTTGGAATGGTGGAACCAGGGGAGCGGATGATGGAAGTTCGTGAGCAGCGTCGCCGCGCCGATGGCAAGTGCGCCAAGCAACGCGGTGACCTTGATTGGGAGCGTCGAAGCCGACACCGTGACGGGTGCAATCAGCAGGAAGGCGAACGGGTTTTCCAGGCCGCCAGTCAAATAGAGAAGGGCGGCGAGCTGGAGAACATCGTAGGCAAGCATGACAAAGGCATAATGACTGCGCAGGCGCTGGCTCGCGGGGTAGCGGATACGGAGCGCGACATTGATCCAGGCAGAGAGCGCGATCACCGCGAGGCAGCCGCCGATCGGCAGGTCGATGCCGAGCACCCAATAGGCGCCGACTACGGTGATGGTCTGGCCGAGCACGGCAAGCCAGCGCAGGCGCACGATGGTCTGGAGGCGCAAGCGGCTTTCGCCCTGCCGCAGCCAATCCGGGACATGGGCGCGACGGCTGATTTGACTATTGTCGATGGCGGCCATAGCTCAAGTCTAACACGTGGGATCGAGCCATAATTCCGACAAAGCGGACGAGCAGCGCAAGGTTATGGACGAAAGAGTTGAAGGTTTCGGCAAAGGGGCCGGCGCTGGGCCTGCTGACGATAGTGTAGCGGCAGCGGGGGTCCCAGTGGCGGTACGCGACCTCACCAAGGTCTATGGCCCTGTTACCGCTGTCGATCATATCAGCTTCGAGCTGGCGCAGGGAACGACAGTGGCGCTGCTCGGCGGCAATGGCGCTGGCAAGACCACGACTATCGCCATGCTGCTCGGCCTTGTCATGCCGACCTCCGGCGAGGTCAGGGTGTTCGGCGCCGATATCAGCCGGAACCGCGGGACCGTGGCGCACAAGCTCAATTTCCAGAGTCCTTATGTCGATCTTCCGGCGCGGCTGACTGTCAGGCAGAATCTGACCGTGTATGCGGGGCTTTACGGCATCGCCAATATTCCCGAGCGCATCGCCTATATCGCTGAGGATTTTCAGATCGAGCCTCTGCTCGACCGCGAGACCGGCAAGCTGTCGGCGGGCCAGAAAACCCGCGTGGGTCTCGCCAAGGCCCTTCTTAATGCCCCTGAACTCCTCCTGCTGGATGAGCCCACAGCTTCGCTTGATCCCGACACCGCGGATTGGATCAGGCGGAAGCTCCGAGATTATGCGCGGTCGCGCGGCGCGACGTTGCTGCTCGCCTCCCACAATATGACCGAGGTTGAGCGGCTCGCCGATCGCGTCATCCTGCTCGACGCAGGCCGCATCATCGAGGATGAGACGCCCAAAACGCTGATCGCGACTTTCGGCCGGAAGACTTTGGAAGAGGTGTTTCTCGACGTGGTGCGCCGGCGCGCGAAGCGAACTCGCGAGGAAGCCGACGAATCCTCGGCACGCAAAGCATCATGAGCGACGCTCGTACATTGCCGCTGGGTGTAGAGCCCATCCTGTTGCCGCCCACAGGGTTGAGCGCCTCGATCCGGCGCATCAGGTCATTGGTGCAGCGCTACATCTATCTCTTGCGAAGCTCTGGCGTGCGGTTGGTCGAGCTCATCTATTGGCCGTTCCTCCAGATGCTGACCTGGGGCTTCCTCCAGAAATATCTCTCGGGCACCACCAACCCAGTGGCGCAGGCTGCCGGCGTGCTCATCGGCTCGATCCTGCTGTGGGACATTCTGTTCCGCTCGAATATCGGTTTCGCCACCACCTTCATCGAGGAGATGTGGTCGCGCAATCTCGGCAATCTGCTGACGAGCCCGCTCCGTCCTTATGAACTCATCATAGCGTTGAGCGTCTGGAGCGTGATCCGCCTCAGCGTGAGCATGATTCCGGTGGCGACGGCTGCTTATCTCCTGTTCGGCTTCAATCTGCTCGATCTCGGCCTGCCGCTCGTCGCCTTCTTCGCCGTTCTGGTTTTGACGAGCTGGTCGCTCGGCCTGATTTCGGCAGGCGTCATCCTGCGCTACGGGCTTGGCGCGGAGGAGCTCGCCTGGTCGCTTGCCTTTCTGCTGCTCCCACTCTGCTGCGTTTACTACCCTGTCTCGGTGCTGCCGAGCTGGCTGCAGGTGATCGCGCTCGCGCTCCCCCCCACGCACGTGTTCGAGGGCATGCGTTCTATCCTGCTGCATCACACATTCGATGCAAAAGAGCTGTGGTGGGCGCTCTCATTGAACGCCGTGTACCTCTTCATTGGCTATCTTACCTTCAGCCGCTTCCTCGCAAGCGCGCGGGTCAACGGCACTCTGTTGAAGTTGGGAGAATAGATGCGCCGCCGTCTCCTCATCGTGATCCTTGCCGGCTTTCTCGTTGGCGCGCTCGGAGGCGCGGCCGCGCTTATCGTCACGAGCAGCGCGCAAGGCCCCAAGGTCGAAACCACAGGCACGGCCCTGATCGGTGGACCCTTCACGCTGGTCGATCAAAATGGCAAGACCGTCACCGACCGCGACTTCCGCGGCAAATACATGCTGATCTTCTTCGGCTTCACTCATTGCCCGGACATCTGCCCGGCGGAGCTGCAGGTCATGTCGGCGGCGCTCGATGCGCTTGGCTCAAAGGCAGACGAGGTCGTTCCCGTTTTTGTGACCTTGGACCCTGAGCGCGACACGTCCGAGGTCGTGGGGACCTACGTCAAGAATTTCGGCAAGAACTTCGTTGGCTTGACTGGCTCGCCCACGGCAATTGCCAATGCAGCAAAGGCTTATCGCGTTACCTACTCAAAATTCGAATATAAGGGTAAAGATGGAAATTACGGGTATAGCATCGATCATTCTGCACTCGTCTACCTTATGGATAAGGATGGTCAGTATTTGACCCACTTCACCTACGGAACTCCTGCCTCAAAAATGACGGAGACTATGCGCAGCTACCTTTAGCCGCGCGACCGATGCGCTCCCGTGGCAAGTTGCCGTTGCGCCGCAACATAGAATCACCATCTGATTCCGCGATGCAGCATTTTAGCTATATCGTAAATCGGTAGGCGCGAGGTCCGTCCATGCTTTATCATCTATATGAGCTGAACCGGGCGGCGCTCAGCCCTGCGCGGGCCGCAGCCGACGCCTACAGGCTCCTCTTCCGCAACCCCTTGAATCCGGCTGCTTATACCCCGCTCGGCCGGAGCGCGGCGGCTGCGCTCGAGCTGTTCGAGCGGACGACGCGCCGTTATCCGAGGCCCTCTTGGAATATCGATCAGACGGAGATCAAGGGCCGACGTGTCGCTGTCCGCGAGCGGGTCGTCATCTCTAAGCCCTTCTGCAATCTCATTCATTTCGAGCGGAACGTTTCGGCATGGCGCCGCCGCCGGGACCCCAAGCTTTTGATCGTGGCGCCGCTGGCCGGCCATTTCTCCACCCTGCTTCGTGGCACGGTGCGCGACCTCCTGCCGCACCACGACATCTACGTGGCCGAGTGGCAGGACGCCCGCTTCGTTTCGCGCGCCGAAGGCTCCTTCGATCTCGACGACTATATTGATTACATCGTTGAGTTTCTGCAGTTTTTTGGCGGCGATGTGCATGTCATCGCGGTGTGCCAACCGACCGTGCCTGTGTTCGCCGCGGTGTCCCTGATGGAGACAAATGGCGACCCGGCAGTGCCGCGCTCGATGATCCTCATGGCTGGTCCGGTCGATGCGCGGGAGAACCCAACCGCAGTCAACCGCTTTGCCGAGGCGCGCGCAATCGAGTGGTTCCGGCGCAACGTCATCACCCAGGTTCCGTGGCCCTATCCGGGCGTGATGCGCAACGTTTATCCCGGATTCCTGCAGCTTAGCGGATTCATGGGCATGAATTTCGGTCGCCATGTTACGGCGCATCGCGACCTTTTCCATAATCTGATTAGAGGAGATGGCGATTCCGCCGATAAACACCGTGAATTTTACGATGAATTTCTGGCAGTAATGGATTTAACCGCCGAATATTACCTGCAAACCATCGAAACGGTGTTCCTAGAGCATAGCCTTCCACGCGGGGTGATGACGCACCGCAACACACTGGTAGACCCTGCTAAAATCCACAGGGTCGCCCTCATGACAGTGGAAGGGGAAAAGGACGACATCTCGGGAAGCGGCCAGACCTATGCTGCACATGTTTTGTGCAAGAATCTTCCACACAGTAAGCGTGAGCACCATTTGCAGCCCGGAGTGGGCCATTACGGCGTCTTTAACGGATCGCGCTTCCGCTATGAAATAGCACCGAAAATCCAGCATTTCGTGAGGGCTCATCAGCGTCGCGTCGGGATCCTGTCGCGGGTCTTCGGACTGACTGCCTAAAGCAGAGGCGCGCGCTCCCCGTAAACCCTGTGCTAGTGTACCGCCCGCCGAATCGGGAGGGGGACCGGGCGGTAGTAGGGAGCGTAAAAATGCTTAAGAGGCTCAGTCTCGCTCGCGGCGAGACTATCGAAGTCAAAATCCGCGGTCTCAACATTCCAATGGTGCTGAAACGAAGCGCGCGAGCGCGACGCTTCAGTTTGCAGGTCAGCGAAGCGCGGCGCGGCGCCGTGCTTACCATGCCGTGCTATTCGAGTTTCGCCGACGCAGATGAGTTCCTGTCGCGGCATCTTGGGTGGCTGAAAGAACGCGTTGCGGGATTGTCGGAGCCAGTTCCTTTCACGCATGGCGCCATCGTGCCATTGCGCGGTTTCGCTCACGTACTTCGCTTTACGGGGTCAGTGCGGAAGCGAGGCGTCGTGTGGCTCGAGGAAGCGGAAGATGCGAAGGCGGCGCCGGCCTGGCCCCAGGGCGCGCGCGTTTCATTGCGGAGATTGCCGCGGCTGTACGTGGCAGGCGAAGATGGGCACGCTCCGCGTCGTTTGCTCGATTGGCTGAAGCGGCAGGCTCATCTCGATCTCAAGACGCGCGTCGCGGTGCACGCGAAACGCCTCGATCTCATGCCGAAACGGATTTTCGTGCGCGATCAGACCACGCGATGGGGATCGTGCTCGACCAGCGGCGCGCTCTCCTTCTCATGGCGCCTCGTGCTCGCGCCCCCTTTTGTGCTCGATTACCTCGCTGCGCATGAGGTCGCGCATCTCGGCCACATGAATCATGGGCCGCGTTTCTGGGCGCTGGTCGAGCGCACCATGCCGCGCCATGAAGAAGCGAGGAGCTGGCTCAGGAAACAGGGCGCGAGCCTGCACTGCTATGGCGCCGAGGGTGGCTTCCCTTCGTCGCGCACCTCGCCGAAACGCAGCATCGAATAGCTACTGGCCGGAGAAGACTCCGAGCACGCGCTGGAAGAGTGGCGTGCCGCTCTTCGCCGGCCAGGGCAGTCCGGCAATTGCCTCTTGGAGACGCGGGCCGCGTATGTTCGGCAACGGCAGCGGCGTCTTGTCGGTGTGCGCGTAAAGCATGATCTCATGCCAGAGCTTGGCTGGAAGCGTGCCGCCGGTGACCTTCTTCATGCGCGTGCCGTCGTCATTGCCGATCCAGACGCCACCCACATAGTGTCCGGTGTAGCCGATGAACCACGCATCGCGGAAGCTCTGGGTGGTTCCGGTCTTGCCGGCGGCCATATGTCCCTCGATCGCTGCCTGCTTTCCGGTGCCGCTTGTGATTGTCGCGGTCAGCATGTCGTTCATGGCCCCAACATCGGCGGCCGACACCACTTGGCCGAAGGTCGAGTGCTGCCGCTGGTAAAGCACCTTGCCGTCGCCATTCTTCACGCGGGTGATGATATGGGGCAGCACACCCTGGCCGCCATTGGCAAAGGGCGCATAGGCGCTGGTGAGCTCGAGCAGCGTCACCTCTGATGTGCCGAGCGCGATCGAAGGATTGTCTTGCAGCTTGGAGTGAATGCCGAGCCTCTGCGCCGTCCGTACCACGGCCGAAGGTCCGACTTCCGTGGCGAGCCTGACCGCCACCGTGTTGATGGAGTGAGCCAGGCTGTCACGCAAGCTCACCTCGCCCTGATATGAGCCGCTGTAGTTCTTGGGCGACCACCCGGCAATGTTGGTCGGACCGTCATAGGCGAGCGAGTCGGGCGTGTAGCCGCTTTCGAGCGCCGTGAGATAGACGAAGGGCTTGAAGGCTGAGCCTGGCTGGCGCAGCGCCTTCACCGCGCGGTCGAACGGGCTCGTTGAGTAGGAGCGGCCACCGACCAGTGACTTCACGCCACCGGAAGGATCGAGCACCACCACCGCGCCTTCGCTCGCGTGGCGCGCTGATCCTTCCTCGTCGAGCATTTGGCGTAGCGCTTGCTGCGAGACCCGTTGCAGGCCGGCATCGATGGTCGTCTCGACGATGAGGTCGCTGTTCTTCTCGTCGACATATTCCGGGAGCAGCTCGGCGACCCAATCCACGGCATAGGGATATCCGGTCTCGTCGCCCTTGGCGGACAGGTTAAGCGGCTGCTCGTTAGCGCTGCGCGCGGCGTCGGCAAAGAGGAACCCCGCCTCCACCATGTTGTCGAGCACCTCGTCGACGCGCGAAGCGGCCAGCTTCACGCTCCGCGTGGGCGTATATTTTGACGGCGCCTTGAGCAGGCCAGCGAGAAGGGCGGCTTGCGGCAGCGTCACATCCCGCGCCGGCTTGCCGAAATAATGCTGCGAGGCGGCTTCCACGCCGTATGTGCCCCCGCCGAAATACACTCGGTTGATGTAGAGCTCGAGGATCTCGTCCTTGGTGAAGCGTTGCTCGAGCCAAATCGCGTAGATCACCTCCTCGAGCTTGCGCGCCATGGTGCGCTTCGGCGAGAGGAAGAGATTCTTGGCGAGCTGCTGAGTGATGGTCGAGCCGCCTTCCACCACCGTACCGGCTGTTGCATTGCGGAAGCTCGCGCGTACGAGTCCGAGCGGGTCAATGCCGAAATGGCGGTAGAAGCGCCGGTCCTCGGTCGCAAGAACCGCCTGGACGAGGTAAGGCGGCAACGAATCGAGACGAACATGACCACGGCGCAAACCGCGCTCGGCGAGCACGGTGCCGTCGGCGGCAAGCACGGTGACGTTGGGTGGTCGGTCGTCGAGCGCGGCGATGATCGGGTCCGGCACCTGCGAGATGAAATAGACGATCGCGGCGCCGAGCACGATGGTGCCCCAGATAAGGCTGAGCAGACAGAGCCTGATGCCCTTGTAGAGCAGCGGATGATTTGCGAGCGCGAGCTTCAGCCGCGAGGGTTTGCGTCTCTTGCGTGGGCGGCGCCGCGGCGCATGCGCGTTGCCGCGGCGCGGGCCGATCTTGGGCTCGCTCCGGCGACCGACCTTAGCGCCGGGTTTTGCGCTCCGCCGCGCACCTTGCATGGATTTTCCGCCCCGATCGAACGCGCGAAATCAAGCCTCGCGGGAGCTCGTTTCGCGCCCCGCGCGCCTGTTGGACGGAAGCCTAGATGTTACGCCTTGACGCAGCGTTAAGGGATCGAGGCGACAGGCACGAAGTCACAGAGCAAGGGCCTTGCCTCGGTTCTGGATCAGCGAACGAAATCCGCCTCGTCTAGCTGGGGGCTGCGGGCTCGATGCGGACGCAGAGCTCTTCATGACTTCGAGGCCTTATACAGTTGCGGCCTTTACCACATCCACTGACACTCACACGTCGAGATTGGCGACTTGCAGCGCGTTGGCCTGGATGAACTCGCGGCGCGGCTCGACCACGTCGCCCATCAGCCGCGAGAAGATGTCGTCGGCATCCTCGCCTTCCTTGATCTTCACCTGCAGCATGGTGCGCGTGTCGAGGTCCAGCGTCGTTTCCCAAAGCTGCTCGGGATTCATCTCGCCTAGTCCTTTATAGCGCTGAAGCGTGAGTCCCTTGCGGCCTGCGACCATAACCGCGTCGAGCAGCTCGCTCGGCCCATGCACGACGAGGCTCGCGTCCTTGCGCTTGAGCGTGGCGGGTTTGGCATAAACTTCCTGCAGATGCGGGGCGAAGCCGTCGAGCTTGAGCGCGTCTGCCGAGGCAATGAACGGCCCATCGATCAGATGAGACTCCATCACGCCTCTGAGCTCGCGCCAAAAGCGCAAACCGCCCTCCCGCAGAGCCTCTCCATGCCAGCCGCGCTCGGTCTCCTCGGAAAGTGAATCGAGACGCTTGGCGATATAGGCCGCGGCAGCTTGTGCCTGCTTCAAATCCTTCAGAACCTTGGGACTGAGCGCGCCGGCAATCGCGGCTTGCTCAACGATAAAGCGCGGATATCGGCTGTGCATGCCCTTTAGGATTGCGCCGATCCTGCGCGCGGTCTCGACGATATCGCGCAGATCTCCGCCGCCCCGGCTCGCATTCTCGCCGGTCACCAGGATCGCGTCCTCGAGCCCTTCACCGATGAGATAATCCTCGAGAGAGCGCTCGTCCTTGAGATAGCGCTCGGACTTGCCGCGCGACACCTTGTAGAGGGGCGGCTGGGCGATGAAGAGATAGCCGCCCTCAACTAGCTTAGGCATCTGCCGGTAGAAGAAGGTGAGAAGTAGCGTGCGGATATGCGCGCCGTCGACGTCGGCGTCAGTCATAATGATGATCTTGTGGTAGCGAAGCTTCGACAGGTCAAACTCGTCATGGCCGATGCCAGTGCCGAGCGCCGTGATGAGCGTGCCGATCTCCGCGCTCGACAGCATTTTGTCGAAGCGCGCGCGCTCCACGTTGAGGATCTTGCCGCGCAAGGGAAGTACCGCCTGGAAGGCGCGCTCGCGCGCCTGCTTTGCGCTGCCGCCGGCTGAATCGCCCTCGACCAGGAACAGCTCGGACTTGGCCGGGTCTCGTTCCTGACAGTCCGCGAGCTTGCCGGGAAGCGAGGAAACGTCGAGTGCGCCTTTGCGCCGGGTGAGCTCGCGCGCTTTCCGGGCAGCCTCCCGCGCCGCGGCAGCCTCAACGATCTTCTGCACGATGTTGCGCGCTTC
>Ga0173482_10000092_pt1 | contig 12757 bp, 16 predicted proteins | sample NitcycUS133311R2_FD_136669 | JGI IMG/M metagenome (GOLD analysis project Ga0173482, IMG submission 136669) | Soil microbial communities from Arlington Agricultural Research Station in Wisconsin, USA - Nitrogen cycling UWRJ-S133-311R-2 (version... | ecosystem: Environmental > Terrestrial > Soil... | reverse complement strand
CGAGCAGACGAGCGAAATGATGCGCACGTCATTGCTGCGCGTCAGACCGCCCGAGACTTCGCTGATTTGCGCCATATCTTGTTTTTGTTATTCCGAAGTCTCGAGGCTGGGAAGCCGCCTTTACGTCAGGGGTTCGCCCTTGCGTTCCGGTATCAGGAACAGCGTGGCCACGATGTCAATCAGATAGATTACCGCGAGCAACGCGATCGCAGCGGTGAACGAGTAGGTCGCGACAAGCGCGCCGACTACGAGGGGCCCGAACCCGCCGACACCACGGCCGAGGTTAAACAGCACGTTTTCGGCTGTTGCGCGGGCTTCGGTTGGGTAGAGTTCCGCGAGCAGCGCGCCATATCCGCCGAGCATGCCGTTCACGAAAATACCCATGACGGCACCGCCGACCAGCAATGCAGTCGCGTCGGTCAGTTGCGAGTAGATCAGCACCATGATGAAGGCGCCGGCCTGGAACGTGAGCAGCGCCGGGCGGCGGCCGACGCGGTCGGCGAAGTGTCCGAACGCGAAGATGCCGAACGCCATGCCGAGCACGGTGACGGCGGTCCACATGGCGGACTGCGTGAGGCCGAAGCCGAACTTGGTCGAGAGATAGCTCGGCATCCAGATCATCAGGCCGTAGTAGCCAAAGTTCTGCACCGCGCAGAGGATGAACATGCCGATGCTGACCTTGGTGGTGGCCGCATCCTTCACCAGCAGGCTCACCGGCATCATGCTGCGCGCCTTCTGCACGTGATCGGTGAAGATCTTCGGCTCGCCCACGTACCAGCGGACTGCGAATGCGACGAGGCCGGGGATCAGCCCGACGATGAACACGCCGCGCCACCCGATGCTCGGCAGCATCCACGGCACGGTCAGTGCCGCGATCAGCACGCCCGCCTGCCAGCCGAGCGCCACGTAGGAGCATGCGCGGCCGCGCAGCTTCGGCGGCCAGGTCTCGGCAACAAGCGCCATGCCGATGCCGAATTCGCCGCCGAGGCCGAGGCCCGCGATGGTGCGATAGATGAGCAAATCCCAGTAGCCTTGCGCGAAAGCGCAAAGCCCCGTGAACACCGCGAACAGGAGAATGGTCCAGGTGAGCACGCGCACCCGGCCGTAATAGTCGGCAAGGATGCCGAACAGGATGCCGCCGACGACTGCGCCGATCAGCGTCCAGGTGATCAGCGAGCCGGCCTGGGGCGGAGTGAGTTGAAGGTCCGCCGAGATCGCGCGCAGCATGAAGCCGAGAATGAGCAGGTCGAAGCCATCCATCGCGTAGCCGATGGTCGAGGCCGCCAACGCCTTCATGGCGGTTGTGTCGGGTTGGTCCACTGCGCCGATGGCGCTGTCCTGAATTGCGGTCATAAGGTCCCCCAGTCGGTCAGGGGCGTAGCATAGCGCATGGATGGGCCCGGGTGGGGTGCGGAGCCGCAGTTGGGGAAAAGTCGTTGCCACATACTCAGCTGTCATCCCGGACGGCGAGCAACGCGAGCCGATCCGAGACCCATGTACCACCGCGCTCCGTGTTCGCGGAGAGATGGATCCCGGCTCTCCGCTTCGCTCCGGCCGGGATGACACCTAAGCATCACATCTTGCCCTGGAATTTCTTCAGTGCAGCTTCGACGAAGCGGTTGTCGTAGGTATCCTCGACCTTGATGTTCGCGGCCTTCACGTCGGCCAGCGACATGGAGAGCACGTTGAGAACGATCTGCGCCCCCTGCTTGGTGATTTGACCGTCCGGCGAATGGGCCTCGCGCATTTTCTTGTACGACGCGAGATAGAGTTCCTTGTCGCCCAGCATGTGCTCGGCCGGCACGTTCGCCGCGATGTCGTCCATGCTCGCCTTCGCCATCCACAGTTCGGCGCGCACGATCGCGTTGGTGAGCGCCTGGATCGTGTTCGGGTTCTTGGCGATGAAGTCGCCGGTGGCGTAGAGGCCCGCTTCGGGATACGGCCCGCCGAACAGATCCTGCGTGCCCTTCTCGGTGCGTGTATCCGCAATGATCGTCACCGCGTTGTCGGCCTCGAGCTTCATCATCACGGGATCGCTGTTGATCAGGGCGTCGATCTCGCCCTTCTCGACCGCGGCGACCGCGCCGGCCGAAGTACCGACACCGATGATCGAGACTCCGTCGAGGGCCACGCCGGACTTGGCGAGCAGGTAGTTCACGATCATGTGGGTGCTCGAACCCGGTGCGCTCACGCCAATTTTCATGCCCTTGAGGTCCGCGGGCGTCGAATACCTGGCCCTCTTCGAGACCCCGACCGCGAGCGCCGGATAGCGCACCTGCGTGACGAAGTAGACAAGCTTCTGGCCTTTGGCTGCCATGTTGAGGGTGTTGGAGTAGGCGCCCGACGCCACATCGCTCGATCCGCCCATCAGCGATTGGAGCGCTTTCGAGCCGCCCGCGAACGCCGCGATCTCGACCTCCAAACCCTCATCGGCGAAATACTTGCGCTGCTGCGCGATGATCAGGGGCAGATACGGCAGGCCGAGAGAGGCGGTCGCGACGTTGACCTTGCGCTTTTCCGGCGCCTGAGCGCTCGCTGGTTGCGAAGCCAGTACGAGAGCCGCTGTGGTCAGGATTGCGGACGCGATCTTGCCGACGATGCGCATGGCGTTTCCTCCGGACGGCGCTGTCGGCCGCCTTTCACGCCAGTGTCGGCAAAACGGAGGTTTGTTGCCAAGCCCTATTGGGACATGGCCCTAATGCTCTTCCGGGCAAGGATCGATGATCGCCCACAGGTCGGTGCCGTTGAACACACGCTTCATCTGCGCGGAGAGCCCGCCATGGCGCGCGATCCAGGACTTCACGGTCTGCGGATAGTAGGACAACAACTCGTCGGTGCCTGCGACGCTGGTGACGCGCAGGCCAGCGGTCCAGCGCTTGTCGTAATAGGCCTGGTGGAAGCCCATGCTGGCCCGTGGCGTCGCACAGATCCGGTTGAGTGGGACGATGCCCAGCACCAGCGTGCAGGCTGAATTGCAGATGCCGTCGATGATCACGCGCTCGCCGCGGTCGCGCACCTTCTTGTATTTCGCTTTGTATTCCTCGACGAAACCGCCGAAATCGCGCGTCACGCGCAGGTCGGCCAAGGCCGGACTGCACCACAGCAACGCAGCGATCAGACAAACCACCCGCATTGGACGCCCGCAAACTCCCCGCATCCTGCGACGCTATGGCCAACATCCGGTTAACGGACGGGGCCCTCGCGAGCCCCCTTTAGAGGCGCTGAGTTGGGAAAATCTGAGGCAGGCCGGTGGCCATCGGGGACAGGTCGTGAAATGTGGCGAAGCCGTGCGGATTCGAAGCTTTGCGCCAAAGCGGGCTAGAATTCTGCGCAATTCAGTGCTGTTGATCCTGGAAATGGGAAAAGAAAGGCGGCAGAGGCCGATGAGACCACACGCGCAGGGCAAGTTGAGATCGTGCTGGATGGGCGGCTTCACGCTGTTGGCCGCCCTCGCCTGCTCGCCAATTCAGGCGAGCGCAGCACAGTGCGGGAACTCGTCGGCGGGGTTTGAGGCCTGGAAACAGCAGTTCGCGGGCGAGGCGCGCGCGCACGGGATCGGCGCGGCCGGCGTCGCGGCGCTGATGCAGACCCAGTACAACTCGGCAACGATCGCGGCCGATCGCGGCATGAAAAGCTTCCGCCTGTCCCTCGATCAGTTTCTCGCCAAGCGCGGCGGCGCCACCATCGTCGCCAAGGGGCGCACATTGAAGCAAACCCATGCGGCGCTGTTTGCCTCGATCGAGCAGCGGTACGGCGTGCCGCCCGGGCCGCTGATCGCGATCTGGGGAATGGAAACCGCCTTCGGCACCCAGCGCGGCAAGCAGAGCGCGTTGTCGGCCGTCGCGACGCTCGCCTATGATTGCCGGCGGCCGGAATACTTCAGCGACCAGTTGATCGCGGCATTGAAGCTGGTGGATCGCGGCGTCATGTCGGCCAGCACGCTCGGCTCGATGCACGGCGAAATCGGCCAGACGCAGTTCCTGCCGAAGAACATCCTCGCCTACGGCAGTGGAAACCTCGACGTTGCGGCGAACGCGCTGAACGCCACGGCGAACTTTCTGAAGGGTCACGGTTGGCGCGCAGGCGCCGGGTATCAGCCGGGCGAACCCAATTTTGCGGCAATCCAGGCCTGGAACGCCGCGACCGTTTATCAGCAGGCCCTCGCGCAGATGGGCCGCCAGATCGACGGACGCTAGGGCATGATCCCGGAAATGCCTGCCCCGGACTTGATCCGGGGTGGGAACGGGTTTCCGGACAAGATCATGCCCAAACGAGAAGTGTGGCGACCCCGGGAGGATTCGAACCTCCGACCCACAGCTTAGAAGGCTGTTGCTCTATCCAACTGAGCTACGGGGCCTTACCCGATTGTGCCGCCGGCTCCTTAGCGTCCCCATAACGCTAATGCGTCCAGGGGCTGCGGCGGTTGTAGGCGAAGTTGTCCGAGTAGGAGATCGTTCTGGGCACCGAAGGCTTTGGCTCTGTGAGCTGATAGGCGATGCCATGACGCTCGCAGTAGGCGATCGCCTCCTCCTTGGTCTCAAAGCGCAGGCGGAGCTGCTGGCGCATGTCGCCGGACGAGGTCCACCCCATCAGGGGCTCGACCGAGCGAGGACTTTCCGGCTCATAGTCGAGCACCCAGTCCTTCGTCTTTGCGGTGCCGGACTGCATCGCGGTTTTCGCCGGCTTGTAGATACGTGCAACCATGTGAATCGTCTGCGTTCGGGTTCGCTGACCTTTAGCGGGCCTTCGCCTTGCTGGCAAAAAGCCAACGGTGTATCGCTCCGGCTCGTGCGGCATCTCATATATGCCGCACGTGTCGGGGCATAGCGCAGCCTGGTAGCGCGGAAGTTTTGGGTACTTCAGGTCGCAGGTTCGAATCCTGCTGCCCCGACCAGTTTCTTCTGTTATTTCAACGGATAGCAGGAAGGCGCTGATCTGACGTAATCAGTGCGGTTGCGCGCTGTCGGGGCGCACTTCGGCGGCCATCATGCCCTTCGGCCCTGGCCCGAAACGCACCAGCACGGTCTGGCCGGGCCGCAACTCGGTCAGGCCATAACGGCGTAGCGTCTCCATGTGCACGAAGATATCGGGCGTGCCGTCGCCGCGCGTGAGGAAGCCGAATCCGCGCAGCCGGTTGAACCACTTCACGACCGCGCGTTCGAGCCCTGAGGTCGGCGTCACCTGCACATGGGTGCGTGCCGGCGGAAGCTGCGTCGGCTGGATCGCGGTCGACTCGTCCATGGAGAGGATGCGGAATGCCTGCAGCCCCTTCGGCCGCTGCAGCACCTCGCAGACGACGCGCGCGCCTTCGTAGGCAGTCTGGTAGCCGTCGCGGCGCAAGCACGTCACGTGCAGCAACACGTCAGGCAGACCGTTGTCCGGGATGATGAAGCCGTAGCCCTTCGAGACGTCGAACCACTTGATCGCGCCTGAGAGCTCGATGACGCTAGCGGTCTCGTCGGCAAGCTCAGCCGCGAGATCGGGAAGCGCAAAGCCTGCCCCGGAAAGTTTTGACCCCAGATCGTCCGACGACATGGCCCCGTACGCCGCCGCCTTGTTCAGCGCCTCTTGAGGGCGCTTGCTGCACGAATCAACCGCTTCATCGAACATAACATCGCGGCGGCGCGCGCAAAGGGCTAATTGCATGATTGGTGTTAGGCTGTGGCTAACTGTGCACAGTGTCGTGGAAGCGCATGCGGCGCTTGAGGATTCTCAATTCAGTCTGGCGATGAAAGGTTCGAGGACCGCGCCGATGTCTTGACGCACGACAAGGTCCGCGATGTCGTCGAAGTCGGTCGCCTCTCGATTGATGATCACGAGGCGCGCGCCTTTGCGCTTCGCCATCAACGGAAAGCCAGCCGCCGGCCACACCACCAGCGATGACCCGATCGCCATGAACAAATCGGCCGAACGCGTCAGCTCCTCGGCGCGGCGCATCGCGTCTTCGGGCATTGACTGGCCGAACGAGACGGTCGCTGTCTTGATGTGCCCGCCGCACGAAGGGCAGGACGGCGCGCGGCCGCTTGCGTCGAAGAACTGTCTGACCCAGGGCAACTCGTAGCGTGTCGCGCAGCCGAGGCAGGTGGCATAAGTCGTGTTGCCGTGCAGCTCGACGACATGTTGGGGAGCAATGCCAGAGGCTTGGTGCAGGTTGTCGATGTTTTGAGTCACCACACCGGGGGATTTGCCGGCGCGGTAGAGGCTGGCAAGCGCCCGATGTCCGCGTCCCGGCTTGGCACCGCCGAAGGACTCCTCCATGGCGAAGCGCCGGCGCCAGGATTCGTCCCGCGCCTCCTGGCTCGCCAGGAAATCCGAGAAGTCGATCGGCCGCATCTTGGTCCAGATGCCGCCCGGGGAACGGAAATCCGGGATGCCGCACTCGGTCGAGATGCCGGCGCCGGTAAAGGGGACGATCACCTCGGACCGCGCGACCAAGTCGCGAAGCTCCTCGATGGCGGTCGTGAGGTCGGGCGCGATCATGTATTCTCCGTAGCATCAGCGCGGTACACTTAGGGCAATCCGGCGGCTGCCAACGAGGGTCGATCATGAAATATCTGCACACCATGCTGCGCGTGCGCAATCTCGACGATGCGCTCCACTTCTATGTGGACCTGCTCGGTCTGAAAGAGGCGCGCCGCCGGGTGGACGAGAAGAACAAGTACACGCTGGTGTTCCTCTTTGCGCCGGAGGACGAGGCCCTCGTCGAGGAGAGCAAGAAGAAGACCGGCCGCGACCAGCCGATGGTGGAACTCACCTACAACTGGAACACCGAGGACTATGGCGAGGCGCGCTACTTCGGCCACCTCGCCTACGAGGTCGAAGACATCTATGCGACCTGCGAGAAGCTGATGAAGGGCGGCGTGACCATCAATCGGCCGCCACGCGACGGCAACATGGCGTTCGTGCGCTCGCCCGACAAGCATTCGATCGAACTGCTGCAGAAAGGTCAGCCGCTGCCGCCCAAGGAGCCGTGGGCCTCCATGCCCAACACAGGGAATTGGTAAGGGGTTCGCGCGCCGAGGCCCCAGCGAAGGCGGGTTGCCCCCTGCGCGTCTGCCCTCTATATGTCGCCGCCTTCAGCGGTTGCGCCCTTCGTCTAGCGGTCCAGGACACCGCCCTTTCACGGCGGTAACACGGGTTCGAGTCCCGTAGGGCGCGCCATTATTTGCCAGCACAGCAGCTTACGTTTTGCCGCCGCAGCGGCTCAGCCCTTGTTGTTGAGCAGCCGATCGTACTCGAACTTGATGAGCTTGTAGCAAGGACATGACGCAGCCTCGACCCTGCGGTTCTTGATTGTGATGATCCCGCGATTGTATTCAATTAACGCCGCTTCCTGAAGGATGCCGGCTGCAACCGACACCGTTGGGCGATGCACGCCGAGCATCTGCGCGAGAAATTCGTGGGTCAGCGGAAACGTATCAGCCGTGACGCGATCGTGCGTCTGCAGCAGCCATCGCGCACATCTCTCCTGAAACCTCATGAAGCCGATTGCATGAGGCGCTCTGTGCGATTTGATTCATAAGCGCCAGAGCGTAGCGCAAGAGCAGCGCGCGAAATTCATCGTCCTCGCCCAAGATCCGCAGGGGTCATCGTCGATTCAATAGAGACGCACAGTCCGAGCCGCGACTATACGAACGTACATTCGTGCTTGCAGATACGGTGTCATGACACCGACACACGCAACCGTGCTCTCCCGCGCGATGCTAATAGCCTGTTCAACAAGCTCCTCGGATACTCGAAGGCGGTGTGCTTGCTGGCTGATACTCCGAGCGTCATCAACTCTGGGAGCAGAACGATGATGCGCTCGATCATGTTGGCTGCACTGGTGGTCGCAGGTTTCAGCACTGCCAGCACGAAGGAAGCTGGTGCGGTGATCTACTGCACCTATGTCGGTTATCCGGCCGGTTGTGTCGCGCGACCCGGTGTCGTGCTCCGCCCGCGCCCCGTTGCCCGCGCTGCTGTCCGCAACAACGTGGGAGGCAACGCAAACGGAGGCGTCAATCGCGTCGGCCCGCGTCGGTAACAGCCCGCCTTGTCCGCGACGGACGTATCACCTCCAAATGGAGAAAAGCGGTGCCGGATCAGATGGCGTTGCGCCGCATAGGCTTCGCGCTATCCGGCATCGTCGCGATTGTGATCGTGGTCGCGGCGGTTACCGTCTCGGCAAGTTTGGGCGCGCTGTAACGAAAGCCTGAACTCTGCCCGGTGATGCAACCCGCAGTCCGCAAACGTTCAATCGTGATCAACGGTCACAAGACGAGCATCTCGCTGGAGGATGCTTTCTTCGGCGCGCTGAAAGAGATTGCCCAGCACCGCCGCTCAACGCTCTCGGACATGATTACCGAGGTGGACCGGACCCGAACTGACGGCAATCTCTCGTCGGCCCTCAGACTGTTTGTGCTGGATTTCTATCGATCAAGAGCAACGACCTCCGAGAGCCAGCGCCTTCTGTGATCGCGCAATCGGGCGCGGTCCGATCCCTTTGCGAACGAAGGTTCGGGCGGCACCGCTGCGCCTGTCATAAACACGGTCCGAAGCGGCCGTCCGTTGTACCAAACCTCAATCGTCAACCGGACCCTCAATGCCCGCCAGCGACGCGATAGGCAAACCACGCCGCCGGACCGGTGATCTGGGCACGGTTCGAGTTCACGTCCCAGATGACGAACGTGATGGTGAACAATATGAAGGCGATGTAGCGCATCCTGCCGCACCGTAACCCGAAAAATGCAGCGAAGCGTTACGCTTCCAGTCACCATTTTCGGATGTTTTGGCGCTAGGCGCTTTTTGAATTTCGTAAAATTTGCCGAAAGAGGTGAGGCAGCCCTCGCCGGCCTCAGCTGGCGCGCACCCAGGCGGTGCTCGCCATCAGCCGGTCGCGGCTGACAGGGCGCAGCAAGCGCACGACCTTCGGCCGCCCCTGCCCGCCCGTGTGCGTGACGTAGTCCGCGTCGAGCAGCCGGAAGGTCTGCTCCTTCCAGCGCTGCGCAAGCCGTGCGGCCTCGGCGTCCTCGACTCCGAACGTGAGCTTGATCGCTTCGGTCATCAACGCATCGGCAAGCGCTTCGCGGTCCATGCCTTTCATTACCGCCTGACGAACCGCAATGCGGGCGTGCACCTGGGCGCGATCTTCTTCTCCCGCATCGATCGATCTTTCTGGGGCGGTCATGGCAATATCCCGGCGCGAATCAATTCATGACAACTATGCGTAACCCAATGCGCACCGCCAAGACTCCAGCATGTGGCTCACGCAAAACGAAAGCCGCCCGATAAGCCGGGCGGCCTCTCGTAAACGTCGCGCGTGAATCAATGGGCAGCGTATTGCTGCACCGGCAGATCCTTGGCGTCTTTGGTGAGGCCAAGGACGTCGATCGCGTAGACTTCGCCCGTTACTTCATTGGCCACGATCGTCGAATGGGGCGAAATCGAAATAATGACCGCAAGAATAACCGCGGCCAGGGTGAGGATCGCCAAAATTTTCGTTTGCATCTCAGTGCTCCTCGTCAATACCCCTCAGCGCCGCTGACCCTACGCCCGGCACGTATTGACAGGATGTCGCAGGGGCGGCGGATTGGTATCGCGGGTATTGCACCGCGAGGGATTGGGCTTCGTGCGGCAACAAAAGCGCGCGTAAAGCCACATTTCTTTTGGGCAGGCAGTGCCTTCGTGCCCTCACGCGCCTTGCGAGCGATTGTGGAGGCTACTCCTTCTCGCCCGAGCCGTTTTTCTCCGCGGCCTTGTCACGCGCCTCGACTTGCGTCTCCGCCTCTGCGCTCAGGCGCTGGTAGATGCCAAGACCAACGATAATGCCGATGCCCGTGACCACGACGGCAGAAGGATAGAGCAGCAGGCCGATGTCTTCGTGGCTCTGGCGGAAGACCAGCACCAGTCCCTCGATGAAGACCGCAATGGTGATTGCGGACACAAATTTGGTCAGGCTCCGCCGCGCTTCCGACGCAAGGCGCATTTCGCGGGCGCGGATGACTTCCTCCTCTACGAAGTACTTGGCAACGTCGAACACGGCCATCGCGATGACGACATATCCAACCGATTCCAGGAGGCTGTGGCCGGCTTCGCTCCACGGGCCTCTGAGCGAAACGACAATCATGACTGCGCTGTAGATGCTGAGTGCCAGCGCGATCAGCATCAGGACGACGCTCGCGAGGCCAAAGACGCCACGCGAGATGTAATCCATGATGTTCGCCATCGGGACTCCAGGGCTCCTTAACGGAACCGGACGGCGAAAAGTTCCCTCAGGTGCCGACGCGCAGCGGCGCCGCGAGCTTGCGCAAGGTCGCGATGATCGAGAGCGCCACGATCTTGCCCGTTTTCGGATTTTCCGAGGGTACGTTCTCGATCGACAGCGTGAACGAGGCGGAATCCGCGTCGACCTCGATCACGTGGCAATTCCGCGTCCTGGTCGGGTCCGCATAGATATCGATCATCGTGCGGTCCGGTCCGATGCCGGCCAGCGCGAGCGCCGCAACGACGTTGACGTTCGCGGGAAATCCCGCCGCCGCATCGCGTGCCGTTCCGGAGAACACAAGCTTCGGCTCGTTCAATCCTTCGACCGAAATGCCGTTCTTTACGAGGTGCGGCGCTCCGGCGAGGCCATTCGGTGGCTTGCGTGTGGTCATCCGCACCGAATTCACCGTTCCTTCGGCCACGGCTGCGACGGCATCGAGGCCCAGAAGCCCGCCGGTCGGCACCACGATGCGGCCGCCATGTTGCTTGGCGAGTTCGATCAGCTCCGGCCGCGGCAGGAGTGCACCGCAGGAAAGCACCATCACCTGCTTGCCCGCAGACAGCATCGGCCGGCAAATCTGCTCGATCACTGCCGCAGGCGCACACTCGACCGCCAAGTCGGCGTGATGCGGGAACTCGTCGAGCGGCACGATCGGCACGTCGATGCCCTCTTCATCGAGCCACCCGCGTGCCTTCTCCTCGTCGCGCGCTGCGACGCACGCGAGCGTCAGCCCCGGCATCCCGTCGGCCAGCTTGCGTGTAAGCACGCGCCCGATTGTGCCAAGCCCCGCGACGGCGATGCGCATCGATATCACTCCTGCCCTGCGTCCTCGTCATAAGCTGCGACAATTGTAGCAGCAACATCGGCTTGACCACGCGGGCTCACCCGATAAAGCAAGGCCCGACCCGAATAACCTGGAGAAAACGATGTTCAGGCTTGTCACCGCAGCGCTCGCTGCATGTGCGGCGTTCGCGGCTTCAGCAGCCTCCGCGCAGGACTATCCGACCCGCCCCATCACGATGATCATTCCGTTCGCGGCCGGCGGCCCGACCGATGTGCTGGGCCGCGTCGTTGCGGCACGCATGAGCGAAACGCTTGGCCAGCAGATCGTGATCGAGAACGCGACCGGCGCCGGTGGCATGACCGGCGCGAACCGCGTGAAGATCTCAGCCCCGGACGGCTACACGATCCTGCTCGGCACCGTCGGCACGCAGGCGCAGGTGCAGAACCTGTCGAAGAAGCCGCTCTATGACGCCGGCAAGGACTTCCAGCCGGTGGCGCTGCTCGCGGATGTGCCGCTGGTGTTGATCGTGCGCAAGGACCTGCCGGTCAATACCATCAAGGAATTCGCCGAATATACGAAGAAGAACCAGGACAAGATGTCGTTCGCATCCTCCGGCGTCGGCGCCGCGGTGCATCTCGGCACGGTGCTGCTCAATTCGGCGCTTGGCGTGAACGTGACGCACGTTCCCTACCGCGGCAGCGCGCCCGCGATGCAGGACCTGCAGGGCGGCCGGGTCGATTACATGACCGAGATCGTTTCGACGGCCTTCCCGCAAATTCAGGGCAAGGCCGTGAAGCCGATCGCAGCGCTCGCACCCGAGCGGATCAAGAACCTGCCCGACCTGCCGACCGCCAAGGAAGGCGGCGTCGATGTCACGGCTTACACATGGAATGCCATCTTCGTATCTAACGGCACGCCCGAGACGATCGTGAAGAAGCTCAACGCCGCGGCGGTCGACGCGATGAAGGCGCCGCAGGTGCGCGAGAAGCTGGAACCCCTCGGCGTCAATGTGGTCAGCGAGGATCGCATGACGCCCGCCTATCTCGGCCAGTTCGTGAAGGACGAGATCGTCAAGTGGGGCAAGGCGATCAAGGATAGCGGCGCGACAACGGACTGATTACGCGCCGACCGTCACACAAGCTCCGTCATGCCCGGCCTTGTGCCGGGCATCCCGCTCAGGGACGCATTGTGCCATCCTCATCGGGATGGCCGGGACAAGCCCGGCCATGACGGAGTGTTCGATGTTGATGGACGGCTTCACCCGCACCGAAATCCAGACTTCGGGAGCGCGCATCGTGGTGGCGCACGGCGGCAAGGGTCCGCCGCTGCTGCTGCTGCACGGGAACCCGTTCACGCATCTCTCCTGGCACAAGTTTGCGCCGCGCCTGGCGCGGGAATTCACGGTGGTCGCGACCGACCTGCGCGGCTACGGCGACTCTGAGAAGCCGCCGAGCCAGGAGGACCATGCGAACTACTCGTTCCGCGCCATGGCGCAGGACAATGTCGAGGTGATGAAATCGCTCGGCTTCGAAAGGTTCTTTGTCGCGGGCCACGATCGCGGCGCGCGCGTGACGCACCGCATGTGCCTCGATCATCCCGAGAAGGTGCTGCGCGCCTCGATCCACGACATCATCCCGCAGCACCATCTGTTCAATCATCCGACGCAGGCGTGGGCGACCGGCGCGTACCACTGGTTTTTCATGATCCAGAAGGCACCGCTGCCCGAGCGG
>Ga0173482_10000069_pt1 | contig 13993 bp, 11 predicted proteins | sample NitcycUS133311R2_FD_136669 | JGI IMG/M metagenome (GOLD analysis project Ga0173482, IMG submission 136669) | Soil microbial communities from Arlington Agricultural Research Station in Wisconsin, USA - Nitrogen cycling UWRJ-S133-311R-2 (version... | ecosystem: Environmental > Terrestrial > Soil... | reverse complement strand
GGCTCGAATATTGGGCGCTGCCGCGGCCCGGCGGCTTCGGCGGCATCGCGCTGTGCGAGACGCTCGACGTGCCGGTGATCGCATGCGTGAACGGTCACGCGGTCGGCGGCGGTTTCGAGATGGTGCTCGGCTGCGACATCATCGTGGCGGCCGACACCGGGACCTTTGGCCTGCCCGAGGCGCGCGTCGGGCGACTGCCGCTCGATGGCGGCATGACGCTGCTGCAGCGCCAGGTGCCGTTTCATCTCGCGATGGGCGTGCTGCTCACCGGTAAGCGCGTCTCGGCGGCGGAAGCGTTACGCATCGGCCTCGTGAATGAAGTGGTGCCGCGCGCCGACCTCGATGCCGCCGTGCAGCGCTGGATCGATGACGTGCTCGCCTGCGCGCCGCTTTCGGTGCGCGCGATCAAGCAGGTGGTGCGCCGCACCGCGCAATTGTCCGCCGCGGACGCGCGCGGGCAGTTGCTCCCCGCGCTCGCCGAGGCCCTGCAGTCGGAAGACAGCAAGGAGGGCGTGCGCGCCTTCATCGAGAAGCGCAAGCCGGTGTGGAAGGGCAAATAGCGCATGTCCCGGAAAAGTGGATACCGGTTTTCCGATAAGGACATGCGCTCAAGGTAAGAGTTTTTCATGCCCTATGTCATCACCGACGCCTGCATCGACGTGAAGGACAAGACCTGCCTCGATGCCTGCCCGGTCGACTGCATCTACGAGGGCGGGCGCACGCTCTACATCCAGCCCGACGAATGCATCGATTGCGGGCTGTGCGAGACGGTCTGCCCCGTGGCGGCGATCCACGCGGATGATCGCTTGCCGGAAGATCTGAAGCACTGGATCGGCATCAATGCCGAGTTCTTCGGTCCGGCCGTCACCGGCTGGGGTCGACCCGGCGGGGCGGACGTGAAACACACCACCACGCTTGACCACCCCGCCGTCGCGGCGTGGAACAGGAAGTGATCTTGAGAAAATCTCACGACAGCGAAAACAGCGCTGCAAGCTCGCTTGCGACGCCCGAACTCTTCGCCGAGCTTGATCCCGAGCCCCGTCTGCTCATGGGGCCGGGGCCGGTCGACGTCTATCCTCGGGTGCTGAGGGCGATGTCGGTGCCGCTGCAGGGTCAGTTTGATCCGCAGTTCACCGGCTACATGAATCAGGTCATGGCGCTCTACCGGCGCGTATTCAGGACAGACAACAGATGGACGCTGCTCATCGACGCCACGGCGAGAGCCGGCATCGAGGCGTGCCTCGCCTCTGCTCTCGCCCCTGATGACACCCTGCTGGTGCCGGTCTTCGGCCGTTTCGGCCACCTCAAAATGGAGATCGGACGGCGACTCGGCGCCAAGGTCGCCTCTGTCGAAACGGAGTGGGGTCGTGTGTTCGACCCGGACGAAATCGAGTCTGCGATCAAGCGTCACCGTCCGAAGATGATTGCCATCAGCCAGGGCGACACCTCTACGACCATGCTGCAGCCGCTGGCCGGGATCGGCGCGCTCTGCCGCAAGCACGACGTGCTTCTCTATGTCGACTGCACCGCCTCGCTGGGCGGGAATGTTTTCGAGATGGACGCATGGCAGATCGACATGGCGTCGGCTGGCCTGCAGAAATGCCTGTCGGGCCCGCCGGGTTCGTCGCCGCTCAGTTTCAACGACCGTGCCGCCGCGGTTGTCACGGCTCGAAAGCACATCGAGCAGGGCATCAAAGCCGCCGACATCGAAGAAGGCGACGGTCCGATCATCCGCTCGAACTATTTCGACCTCGCGATGCTGATGGAGTACTGGTCCGCACGGCGCCTGAACCACCACACCGAGGCTGCGTCGATGCTGTACGCGGCGCGCGAATGTGCCCGTGTCGTGCTGGAGGAAGGGCTGGATAACGGCATTGCGCGCCATCAACTCTCGAGCAGCGCGCTGCGCGCGGGTCTAGCGGCGATGGGTCTCGCGCTGTTCGGCGATCCCGCACATCGCATGTCCAATGTGACCGGCGTCGTCATTCCCAAGGAGATCGCTGATGGCGAGGCGGTCCGGCGGGAGTTGCTCCATGATTTCGGAATTGAAATCGGCACGTCGTTCGGTCCGCTCGCCGGCAAGATCTGGCGCATCGGCACGATGGGTTATGTCTGCCGCAAGGCCAATGTACTGCGATGTCTGACGGCGCTCGAGGCCGTGCTCCGCCGCAACAAATTCAAGCTTGAGGCGGGAGCCGCAGTCGACGCCGCGTACCGGGTCTACGAAAACGCCACAGCGTGAGCTGCCGACGCCCAGCGCGGCGCGGCAACAATCCGGAGCGTGGTCAAGATTCCGGCGATCATGTCCCATCCGGAGCTGTGACCGACTTTCCCGGCGAGCGCGATCGCTGCGTCGATGTCTCCGGTCATGATCAAAGAAAGAATTTTACAGAGGTTCTCGCCGACATGCCCCGCTGCTGCCGCTCTCAGGAAACCGGCGCTCAACGGCGTCGTCAGGCCCGGCAACACGTCGATGATCGCACGCGCCATTGCGGCATGCGCCTCGCTTTCACCGACGGCGTCGAGCGCCGAAAGCGCGCCGATGAGAAGGTCATCTCCCGATGGCGTCAGTCCGGGTCCGAGGCCGATCAAGCCCCGAACGGCCTCACGGGAGGCGATGGCAGAGGTGGCGCGGCCGTCGAGTAGGCCTGACACCCAGCGTTCGAGGAGCGCGACACGGGGGCGCGCGATGCGCCCCAGCGGCGGCGCACTCCCGGCTGTTTCGCATTCATCGATGACGCAGCGCGCAAGGCCTTCCCGTGGCGCATCGGTTGCCACACGCAATGCCAACGCGGCGCAGGTATCGGTGAGGCGGTCAAGCGGCGGGCAAACAGGCCAATCGAAGAGGCGCCAAAGTTCGCTCTGATCCAGCGCAAATCGAACGGAATTGGCGATCGTGATCCGCTCGTTACAGACTAACGCGGCTTGTCCGGCCACGGACCTGACGGTCGCCAGGCTCCCAGGGTTTGCAATCAACGTGATCGGGCCATTGCCGATGTCAGGCTCGCCGATACAGAGAAAATCGTCGCCAGAGCGAAGATAGAAGCAGCGTTCGAAAACGGCTTCGACGTTCGCGAACCCGACACGCTCGCAGAATTGGCGCGCCAAGATGCCTGATCGCAGGATCGGGACGACGAGATCGGGACCAGCAGCCATGTTCAGCGCGCGCCGATCGCCGCAATTGCGGCTTCGGCCGCGTCCGCATTGGAGCCGGCAACGATCACGCCCGCCTCGGCTAGCGTCTGGACCTGGGTTTCGCGCGGCTGCGGGTCCGCGTCGGTGCCGGTGACGGAAGCCACGATCATGGGCCGGCGCTGCCGCCCGGCAAGGAACGCGGCCAGATGGCCCGCCGGGTCCGGGTGGCCGCCGTAGCCGAGCACGATATCGAGCAGAACGACTCCGACGCCGGGATCGGCGAGCGCTTCGGCCAACGGAGCGTCGCGCACGCCGGGCTCGAACATCGGATGCGGCCGTCCGCGCGTGAACTCGTCGTCGCCGAGGTCGATCAGGACGTGACCGTCATGAGCGCCGGTCGTCGCGGACGCGCCCGGCACAGGCACATTCGACATCACCGCCAGCCCTGCCTGACGGAATACGATCTGAGCCTCGCTGCACAGCGTTCCGCCCGCGAACAGACCCCGTATCAGTCTGCCGCCATTCAGGGGCGGCAAGCGCAGCTTTGCCGAATCTGCCACCTCCCCGACGACCAGCTCCGCGGCCGCCTTCAGCGTCGTGGCGGAGCGTGCGTTCGCCGGCAGTGCGACATCCGTCGCACCGAGAAAGCAGATCGTGAACGGCTTGGCACTCTTGGCAACGCGATCGAGCACAGACCGGGCGACCGAAGCGGCCGGCGGCTTGGAGATCAGCACGATATGCTCGGTGCGATCGTCGGCGTCGAGCGCATCGATCGCCATCAAGGTCGTGATGGCGCCGACCTCGGCCTTGAGGTCGCGCCCGCCGGTGCCGATTGCGTGGGTTATGCCACGGCTGGCGCGCGCGATCAGGCAGGACACCTCCTGAATGCCGGTGCCAGACGCGCCGATGATGCCGATGTCGCCGGTCGGCACGACATTGGCGAACCCCAAAGGGACACCGCCGATGATCGCCGTTCCGCAATCCGGACCCATCACGAAAAGGCCCCGGTCGCGCGCATCCTGCTTGAGCGCCGCCTCGTCGGCGATCGGCACATTGTCGGAGAAAATCATCACGTGGAGCCCAAGCTCCATGGCCTTGCGGGCTTCGACGACCGCGAAGTCTCCCGGCACCGAGATCAGCGCCAGGTTGGCGTCGGGCAGCCTCTGGAGGGCCGCGCGAATTGTCCGCGACGACTCAATCGCAGCCGTCGTACCCAGCGCGCTCGGTTGATCGAGCAGCCGTCTTGCCTCCAGGAGCGCGGCATCCGCGGCGCGCGCATCGCGCGCCCTGAGCGCAATGATCAGGTCCCCAGGTTCGGCGGCGCTGCCCTCCTGCCCGAGAATCTTGGCATCGCGGAGAATCACTTTGTTCGCCGGCGTTCCGATGATCAGGCCGGCTTCTTCGACCCCCGGCAGCGCAGCAATCTGCCGGGAAATGCGCATCAGAACGATGGAGTCGAGATAGGTTGCGCGGCGAACCTCGTTGAGGATCACGCTCATTCGACGCCCATGGTTTCGGCGAATGTCACCAACGCATCCTGGAAGCACTTGAGAGGCGCCTTCACGATTCCGGCGCCGACCTGACCCACGCCGGGCTCGCGGTGTGCGATTCCGGTGTTGATGATCGGAGCGAGCCCGGTCTCGACGACGAGACGGATATCGATGCCGGTCGGCACGCCCGCGAAATCCATCGCCGGAATGACCCATGCGGGGTTGGGCCCGGCGGTGATTTCCGTCATCGATCGCGTGAACGCGGCCGCCTCGGAGGCGCGCCCCGCCCCGATATATCCGACCACCGCCGGCGCGGCCGCCATCGCGAAAGCCCCGAGGCCGATCGTCTCCACAATTGCAGAATCCCCCATATCGGGGTTCGCGTCCTTTTCGCTGAAGCCCGGGAAGTAGATGCCGGCCGGCATTTCGACCGGCGCGGTGAACCAGCGGTCGCCCGTCCCCGACACGCGAATGCCGAAGTCAGTGCCGTTCCGGCACATCGCCGTGACCACGCACGAGCCGTCGATGTCGCGTGCCGGATCGGTGAGCGCCTTTCCCATCGCCATCGCGACATTGAGGAAGAACTGATCGTTGCGGCCGATGAAATCGAGACACGCAACTAGCTCGCCGGCATCTTTCGATGTCCGTGCCAGCAACGGCGCGAGTTGGCGCAGCAGCAGACTGGAGCAGGCGACGTTGCGCTGATGCATCTCGTCGCCCATGGTAAGGCCGCGAGCAATCAACGGCTTCAGCGAAATGCCGCCTGATTCACGGATCGCGCGGCCGAGTGCGGGTCCCAGACTCTCTCGAATCCAGCTTAGGCGGTCGAGGACTTCGGCATCATTGCCGCCGAACCGCATGACCTTGCCGAGACCCTCATTGATGGCGCAGTACGCACGATTCCCGAAGGCCTTGTTCTCGACCACCATCAGCGGCTGGCTTCTGGTCGTCATTCCCGTCATCGGGCCGACCGCGCCGAAGTGATGGTTGGGGTGGAACGTGAAGGAGCCGCCCGCGGCCTTCGATGCCGCATCGTCGAGGTCCTCCGCCCAGCCTTCGAACACAGCGATTCCCGTGACGGCCCCGCGCAGGGGGCCGCACATCCGATCCCAGCCGATCGGCGGTCCGGCATGAAGGATCGTGCGGTCTGACAGGTCCGGAATGGCGTCCGACGCCGGGATCACGTCGACCAGAACCGGATCGCCGGCGAGAATGCGCCGCACCGCTTCGTGATTAGCTTGCTCGATTGTCAAAGGCGGCCTTCTTGGGATTTCATCGGCCCTGGAGCTTTTGGAGAAGGCTCGCAAGGTGAGAGTTACCACCCGCAGGAGGGCTCCAGCGCACATGCGCAACCTTGGCGTCCTGGCTGGCGAGGTCCGCCGCGAATATATCGAGCCCGATATTGATCACGCGCGGCGGCGCGGTGAGCAAGTCTCGCGAAATGTCCCGATCCTTTTCGATCATCCAGACTTTTCTCGATTCCGCGCGCCCGACACGCGTCAGGCGTCGATGCCTTTGCGGCTGAGCAGCCGCTCGGCGCTGTCGTTCCACACGTCCATCTGCACGATCTTGCCGCCGCGTACCACGAAGCGGTCGACATAGCGATTGCCTTCGAACGGCGTGCCGTCCGGCCATTCGCCGTAGAGCGTGCCGATGTTGTAGACGATCGTTTCTCCGTCGGCGGGCGCCACATCCGAGCGCTCCATCTTCTTCTTCACCCACTTGTAGCGCTTGGCGTTGAAGGCCGTGCTCTCGCGCGGGTGAGTAAATTTCCGGCCGCCCGTGAAGGTCAACTTGAGCGGCTCTGCGATGTAGCGCGCCGCCGTCTCAGGGTCCGGCACCATAGAGGCGACGAGGAATTTCTCCACGATCTCGGCGGCCGCTGCGGTCTCGTCGGAGGGCGATACTACGGCGCCTTTGGCGGCTGCGGCGGACATGCTCTTCTTCCTTTGCGTAATCGGTCGGGGCCGACGAGACCCAACCCGCGGCTTACCATGCATTTTCCCGACAGGCGCACCCTCTCCCGGGAGGCCCGAGGAAACGGTATTGCATACGATGAATCCAATCAGTCGGCCATAATGGCTATTTTCTGTGCAGAAGGGACCCAAGAGGCGGGATTCACAGGGTTTTCAACATGCCGCCAATGGCATGTCCCTTGCGATCCTCTGTGCGGTAAGCTGGCAAGGATTTACAGAGGGGAACACCATGTCCGAACTCACGCGCCGCCTGCTTTTGGCCGCCGCCGCTACGACCATCCTTGCGGCGCCCGCCTTCGCACAAGACACCGTCAAGCTCGGCTTGGTCGCCGCGATGTCGGGCCAATCGGCGAAGTCCGGCGAGGCGATTGTTCGGGGCCTCTCAATCGCAATCGATGAGATCAATGCGAAGGGCGGCGTGCTTGGGAAGAAGGTCGAACTTCTCGTGCGCGATGACGAAAGCAATCCCGCGAAGGGCGCGGTGGCGGCACGCGAACTCGTGCAGCGCGAGAAGGTGGTCGGCCTTTTCGGGGGCCTCGACACGCCGGTGTCGCTTGCGATCGTTCCCTTCGCCAATCAGAACAAGGTGCCGTTCATGGGCGTCTGGGCGGCGGGCACGCCGATTACCCGCAACGGCGCGGCGGAGAACTACGCGTTCCGCGTCTCGGCGGTGGACGTGCTGGTCGACAAGGCCATGGTCGACTACGCGACCAAGAAATATGCGACCAAAAAGCCGGGGATGATCCTGATCAATAATCCCTGGGGTGAGTCGAACGAGAAGGGGCTGAAAGAGGCGCTCGCCGAGAAGAAGATGCCCGCCGCCGGCATCGAGAAATTCCAGGACGCCGATGTGGATGTCGTGCCGCAGTTGACGCGGCTGAAGGAAGGTGGCGCGGACGTGCTGTTCCTTGTGGCGAACGTCGCGCCTTCCTCCCAGGTGGTCAAATCGCTCGATCGAATGGGCTGGAACGTTCCGATCGTCTCGCATTGGGGCCCGGCGGGCGGGCGCTTCAGCGAACTCGCCGGACCGAGCAGCGAGCGGGTCCACTTCATTCAGACCTTCAGCTTCTCCGGAAAGCTGTCCCCGAAAGCCGAGAGCGTGCTCGCCGCGCTGAAGAAGAAGTATCCGGAGATCAAGAGCCTCGCCGACGTGACTCCGGCGGTCGGAATCGCCAACGCCTATGACGCAATCAATCTGATGACGCTTGCGATCGCCAAGGCTGGCTCGACCGAGGGCGCGAAGGTTCGCGAGGCCTTCTATGCGCTCCCGAAATACGAAGGCCTGATCAAGACCTACGATAAGCCATTCACGCCGACGAATCACGACGCGCTGACGTCGGACGACTACATCTTCACCCACTTTAAGAATGGCGAGATTCTTCCGCTGACGAACTAGTCCCACCACGCCGCTCGTCCCCGCGAAAGCGGGGACCCAGCCCCTTGGCCCTGGATGCCCGCTTCCGCGGGCATGAGCGGAAGCACCGTAGTCATTGCCGGGCCGAAGGATGCTGCTGATTTCCGCCATTGTCTCCGGCCTTGCGGTCGGAAGCATGTATGGGCTGATCGCACTCGGCTTCCACGTCACCTACGTGGTCTCCAATACCGTCAACTTCGCGCAGGGCTCCTCGATGATGCTCGGGGCCGTGCTCGGCTACACCTTCGCGATCAAGCTCGGTTGGCCGATGCCGCTCGCGGTCGCGATGTCGCTCATGCTTTGCGCGCTGTTTGGCCTTGTGATCGAGCGCACGCTGGTGCGCCCCTTCGCCGAGCGCGGCTCGAATGCCTGGCTGATGGCAACGGTCGCGGGCGGGATCGTGCTCGACAACATCGTGCTGTTCACCTTCGGCAAGGAGCCGCGCGCCTTTCCGTCGTTCCTCGCGCAAAAGCCCATCGACTTTTTCGGAGCCGGCGTTTTTCCGCTGCAGCTGATCATTCCCGTCGTCGGCATCGCCATCGCGGTCGCGCTGCAGATCGCCTTCCACCGCACCCGTCTCGGCAAGGCGCTTCTCGCCGTGGTCCAGAACAAGGATGCGGCGCGCCTGATGGGGATCAATGTGCGCTCCGCGATCGCCTTCTCATTTGCGCTTTCGACCGTGCTCGCCGGACTTGCCGGCATGCTGATCGCACCGCTGTTCAGCATTCATTCCGAAATGGGCACGCTGTTCGGCATCAAGGCCTTCGCGGTCGCAATTCTCGGCGGCATCACCTCCGCGTCCGGCGTGATGCTGGCAGGGTTGCTCTATGGGCTGATCGAAGCTTCGGTCACCGCGTTCATCGGTTCGACCTACACGCAGATCATCGTATTCGCGGTCGTTATCGTTGCGCTTGCCATCATGCCGAACGGCTTGCTTGGCCGCGCGGCGTCGAAAAAAGTTTGACCATGAAAGCGGCCGCGCCCTCGACAATGACCCTTTCGATCCTGGCGCTGACTGCGGCGGGCGTCGCCTTGGTGTTCGTCTCAGAGGGCTACACTCACTTCATTCTGGCGCTGGTGGCGCTCACCGCAGTCGTTGGCGTCGGGCTGAACGTGCTGCTCGGTCTGGCGGGGCAGGTCTCGCTTGGGCACGTCGGCTTTTACGCGATCGGTGCCTACACGGCGGCGATCCTGACGCTGAAGGGCGTCAGCTTCTGGCTTGCCTTCCCGGTCGCCGGACTGGTGGCAGGCGGGATCGGTGCGGTGCTCGCGCTGCCGGCGCTGCGCGTCACCGGCCCCTATCTGGCGATGGTCACCATCGCATTCGCCTTCATCGTGCAGCATGCCACCATCGAATGGAAGGATCTGACCGGCGGCCAGAACGGCCTGATGGGCCTCGTGCCGCCGGCGATCGGCGGGTACACCTTTGCCGAACGCGAGATGGCGCTGATGGCTATCCTGCTCGCGGGGCTTTCGCTCTACGCATTCCATCGCCTCGCTGCCAGCGCATGGGGCATCGCAATGGTCGCGGTGCGCGAGAGCGAGACCGCGGCGCGCTCGGTCGGCCTCAATCCCGTCAGCATCAAGACCGCCGCCTTCGCGATCTCAGCGGTGTTCGCCGGGCTTGCTGGCGCACTCTTCGCGCCGCTCATGATGTTTGTCGCGCCGGACTCGTTCCCGTTCTCGCAGTCGATCCTGTTTCTGCTCGCCGTGATCGTCGGCGGCGCCGGCTTTGTGTTCGGCCCGGTGGTCGGCGCGATCGTGACCGTTCTGCTTCCGGAACTACTCTCCGGGCTTGCCGAATACCGCCTGCTTTTTGTCGGCGTGCTGCTGCTCGTCGTGTTGTGGCTCGCACCCGAAGGGGTGATCGGGACGATCGCGCGCTACCTGCGGCGCGCCAAACCAGCGGGCGTGACGACTGGCGACTCCACCGTCACGCAGTTCCTCGCGGTCGAGAATGCGCCGCCGTTGTCCGTATCGAACATCGGCATTTCGTTTGGCGGCGTCAAAGCGGCGACCGATGTGAGTTTCGCGGCGGCGCCCGGTCGCATCACCAGCGTCATCGGGCCGAATGGCGCCGGCAAGACGACCGTCCTGAACATGATCGGCGGATTCTACCGGCCCGACGCGGGCAGCATCCGGCTCGGCGATGCTGAGCTTGCAAGCGTGCCGGCGTGGCGGATCGCACGCGCCGGCATCGCACGCACCTATCAGACCACGCAGCTCTTCGGCGCGATGAGTGTGCTCGACAACGTGATCGTCGCGTCGCGCCGCGGCCGGCTCGGCAATCCGCTCGGACGCGCCGCGACGCCTCACGAGCGCAGTAACGCCGAAGCTCTGTTGTCGTTCGTCGGCTATCAAGGCGCGCTCGCGACACCGGCGCAGGATCTGCCCCATATCGATCGGCGCCTGGTCGAGATCGCCCGTGCGCTCGCGACCCATCCCCGGGTTCTGCTGCTCGACGAGCCGGCTGCGGGGCTGACGCGGGCCGACAAGACGGCGTTGAGCAAGCTGATCCGCCGCATTGCCGATCTCGGCATCGCGGTCATTCTGGTCGAGCATGACATGACGCTGGTCATGGGCATCTCGGACCATATCGTCGTGCTCGACGCCGGCGCGGTGATCGCCTCGGGATCTCCGGCCGAAGTCCGGCGCGACCCGCGCGTGCTCAAGGCTTATCTGGGCGATGGCGCGATGCGGGCCCGACCGCGGGCTGCGGCGTGGTCCGGCCCGCGCGACGCGATTCTGTCCTGCGTGAAACTGACTGCCGGCTACGGCGCGGCGCCTGTTCTTGATGAGATGTCCTTCGAGATCAGACCCGGCGAGATGGTGGCGCTGCTCGGCGCCAACGGCGCAGGCAAATCGACTGCGATGCGTGCCGTGACCGGCCTGCTGCGCCCCGTGACGGGAGCCATCGCACTGGACGGTAAACCGGTGGAGCATCTTCCCGCGCATCGAATAGCCGCGAGCGGCGTTGCGCTGGTGCCGGAGGGCCGCCAGGTTTTCCCCGAATTGACCGTGCTCGACAACATCATGCTCGGCGCCCACACCCGCAGACACGTCGACCATGACGCCGAGATTGCTGCGCTGCTGGCCCAGTTTCCGCGGCTGCGCGAGCGACTCTCGAGCCGCGCGGGACTCCTCTCCGGCGGCGAGCAGCAGATGCTCGCCATTGCGCGCGGCCTGATCGCGAAGCCGCGCATCCTCCTGCTCGACGAGCCGTCGCTCGGCCTCGCGCCGACGATCATCGGCGAACTGTTCGGTACGCTCGCGCAACTGCGCGACGACGGCATGACGATTTTGCTGGTTGATCAGATGGCCGTGCTGGCGCTGACGGTCGCGGATCGCGGATATGTTCTGGAATCGGGCCGTATCGTCCATGAGGGCGCGGCGGCAGAGCTCGCCGACGATCCCGCGCTCGAGGCCGCCTATCTCGGTCAAGCCGAAGCGGCGCGATAGTCATGCTCGATTTCATCCTCCGCAAAGCGCGCCTGGTGGGCTATGGCGAGACGACGTTCGACATCGGGGTCGCCAACGGCAAGATCGCCGAGATTGCGCCGACGATTTCCTCCGACGCGCCGCACGAAAATGCCGACGGCCGGCTCGTGACGCCGGGATTCGTCGACACCCACATCCATCTCGACAAGTCCTGCATCCTGGATCGCTGCACACTGAGCGAAGGCACGCTGCAGGAGGCGATCGCGCAGGTCGCGGCCGCCAAAAGCGGCTTCACGGAAGACGACATCTATGCACGCGGGCGGCGGACTCTCGAGAAAGCGATCGTGCAGGGCACGATGCGCATGCGCACCCACGTCGAGGTCGATCCGCGCGTTGGCCTGAAGGGCTTTAACGCGGTGCGCCGGCTGAAGCGCGACTATGCCTGGGCGATCGATCTGCAAATCTGCGTATTCCCGCAGGAAGGTCTGCTCAACGATCCGGGCACGGACGAGCTTCTCATCGCAGCGTGCGAGCAGGGCGCCGACCTGATCGGCGGCTGCCCCTACACGGACACGAATCCACACGGGCATATTGCGCGGATTTTCGATATCGCTCGTCACTTCGATCTCGATATCGATTTCCATCTCGACTTCGATCTCGACGCCTCTTGGATGGACCTGCACGAAGTGTGCCGCCAGACCGAGGCACATCGGTATGGCGGGCGGGTTGCCGTTGGCCATGTCACGAAGATTTCGGCACTGCCGTCCGCGCAGGTTTCTTCATTGGCGCAACGGCTCGCCGACGCGGGCGTCGCCGTGACGGCCTTGCCGTCCACGGATCTGTTCCTGATGGGCCGCACCCATGATCACAACGTTCCGCGCGGAGTGACGCCGGTGCACACGCTGATGCAGCACGGCGTGACGTGCTCGCTCGCGACCAACAATGTGCTCAATCCGTTTACGCCGTTTGGTGATTGCTCTCTCATCCGGATGGCGAACCTCTATGCGAACATCGCCCAGGCCGGTGCACCGCATCAGCTGGCGGCGTGCCTTGACCTGGTGACGAGGCAGCCGGCGCGCCTCATGAACCTCGAAAATTACGGCGTCGCGGTGGGAAATCCGGCTGACCTGGTCCTGCTGGATTGTCGCGACCCGGCCATGGCCATCGCGGAGATTTCATACCCGCTGGTGGGGTTCAAAGGCGGCCGTCGCAGTTTCACGCGGAGCGCACCCGTGTTGAACCCTCCGGTATCGTGACGCCGATCATGTCGATCTTCATCCCTTGCCAGCATCCCCTTGCGCTTCCTATGGTCCGCAAGTGCATGTGACACATGCCGCCGGGGACAAGTCGGGGAGATGGCGGAAGTTCGCCTCGCAGGCATTACCAAGACCTGGGGCTCCTCGGCTGCGGTGGAGAACGTCAGCTTCTCCGCGCCTGATGGTCACCTTGTGGCACTGCTCGGGCCCTCGGGCTGCGGGAAGTCCACGACGCTGCGCCTGATCGCCGGGCTCGAAACGGCGACGGCTGGCATGATTTCCATTGCCGGCCGCGACGTGACCGCGCTGCCGCCCGCGAAGCGCGGCGTCTCGATGGTGTTTCAGAACTACGCGCTGTTTCCGCATCTTTCGGTCGCGGAGAACATCCTGTTTGGGTTGAAGGTGCGCGATGTGCCGCGCGTGGAGCGCGACGCACGGCTGAAACGCGCCGCAGGAATTCTCGGCCTCGATGCGCTGCTCGAGCGCAAGCCCTCACAGCTCTCGGGCGGGCAGCAGCAGCGTGTCGCGCTTGGGCGCGCCATCGTGGCGGAAACGCGCGTCTGCCTGATGGACGAGCCGCTCTCGAATCTCGACGCTCAGTTGCGGGTGGAAATGCGGCGCGAAATTCGCGCATTGCAGCGCCGTCTCGGCATGACCATGCTGTACGTCACGCATGATCAGATCGAGGCGATGACCATGGCGGACCAGGTGGTGCTGATGCGCGGCGGGCGCATCGAGCAGGACGCAGCGCCTGCCGCGCTTTATGAAAAGCCCGCCACGATCTTCGCGGCGCGATTCGTCGGCACGCCACCGATGAATGTCATTCCGGCTTCGCTCGTGCCTGACAATCTCGCCCCTGCTCCGAACGGACGCGCGCGCGATACACTTGCGATCGGCATCCGGCCTGAGGCTGCGCGTCTTGCCACAGAGGGCATACCCGCGACGGTCGCAGCGGTGGAATATCTCGGGGCAGACACGCTCTTCGATACGCGGGTTGCCGATGAGGCGTTTATCGTGCGCGTCGCCGGCCGCGCGAATGCGGCGCCCGGCGAGAAGATCTCCATCCGGTGGGAGCCAAACACCGTACACTGGTTCGATCAGTCATCACAGCGTCGCATCGATAACTAAGAGAAACCATCAGGGAGGACCATCATGGATCGCAGACAATTTCTATCCGGCACCGCCGTGCTTGCGAGCGGCGCACTCGCCACGCCGGCGCTCGCGCAAACGACCGAAGTCTCGTTCTTCTATCCGATCGCGGTGGGCGGTCCGATCACCAAGATC
>Ga0173482_10000045_pt1 | contig 18393 bp, 24 predicted proteins | sample NitcycUS133311R2_FD_136669 | JGI IMG/M metagenome (GOLD analysis project Ga0173482, IMG submission 136669) | Soil microbial communities from Arlington Agricultural Research Station in Wisconsin, USA - Nitrogen cycling UWRJ-S133-311R-2 (version... | ecosystem: Environmental > Terrestrial > Soil... | reverse complement strand
GCGCGGTGAACATCGTCACCCACACCGTCGAGGTGGTGTGTCCGGCTGACGCTATTCCGGAATCGATCGACGTCGATATTTCCAGCCTCGACATCAACCACTCAAAGCATCTCACCGACGTCATGCTGCCGGCGAATATTCGCGTGGTCGGCAAGCCCGACATGACGCTCGTCACCGTGGTGCCGCCGTCCGGCTACGCGGAAGAAATGAAGGCTGCTGCCGAAGCCGCTGCCGCGGCTGCCGCTGCGGCTGCCGCCGCCGCTGCAGCGGGCACTGCGCCGGCTGCGGAAGGCGCCGCTCCCGGTGCGGCTCCAGGGGCTGCACCCGGCGCTGCTCCGGCTGCGGGTGCTGCACCCGCCGCCGCCGCTGCGCCGGCGAAGCCCGAGAAGAAGTGAGGCGGCACACAAGCCGCCTTGTCGGCGTAACGCACATCGCGATAGGGCGGCCTTACGGCCGTTGAAGCCATGCTGCTTTTCGTCGGCCTCGGCAATCCCGGCCCCAAGCACGCGGCCAACCGCCATAACATCGGGTTCATGGCGGTGCAGGCGATTGCGCGCCGTCACAACCTTTCGCCGTGGCGGCGCCGCTTTCAGGGAGTGGCAGTGGAAGGGAATATTGGCAGCGAACGCGCACTTCTGCTTCTGCCCGGCACATTCATGAATGAATCAGGTCGGGCGGTCGCGGAAGCTGTGCACTTCTACAAGCTCGAGCCGGGCAACGTCGCCGTCTTCCACGATGAGGTTGATCTGCGGCCTGCGAAAGTGAGGGTGAAAATCGGCGGCAGCGATGCCGGGCATAACGGCCTGCGGTCGATTACGGCGCATCTTGGCAACGACTACAAGCGCGTGCGTATCGGCATCGGCAAGCCCGATGTGAAGGAACTCGTGCCCGGTCATGTCCTTGGCGATTTTGCCAAAAGCGAATGGGCCTGGGTCGAAGCGCTTTGCGACGTGATCGCGGACAACGCACCGCTTTTGGTCGAAGGCAAGGACGCAACATTCCAGAACAGGGTTCATCTCGCCATGGAGGCCAAGGGCTTCGATGATGACGATGAGGACACCGAGCCGCCCGGCCCGAAGTGACAATGTAAAGAAACGGCCAAATCATGGGATTCAAATGCGGCATCGTCGGCCTGCCGAACGTCGGCAAGTCGACGCTCTTCAATGCGCTCACACAGACTGCTGCCGCCCAGGCGGCAAACTATCCGTTCTGCACCATCGAGCCGAACGTCGGCGAGATCGCCGTGCCCGATGCGCGGCTTGAGAAGCTCGCTGTTCTCGCCAAGTCGGCCGAGATCATTCCGACGCGCATTTCGTTTGTGGACATTGCAGGGCTGGTGCGCGGCGCTTCGAAAGGCGAGGGGCTCGGCAACCAGTTCCTTGCCAATATTCGAGAGGTGGACGCAATTATTCACGTCGTGCGCTGCTTCGAAGACACAGACGTCACGCATGTCGAGGGCAAGATTGATCCGATTGCCGATATCGATACCATCGAGACGGAACTGATGCTTGCGGATCTCGAATCGCTCGAGAAACGCGTCGATGCCCTGGAGAAAAAAGCAAAGGGCAATGACAAGGAGGCGAAGGAAACGCTCGGTCTCGTCAACCGTGGTTTGGCCCTGCTGCGTGAGGGCAAGCCGGCGCGCCTGATAGAACGCAAGCCCGAAGAAGAGAAACTGTTCCACTCACTGGGTCTGCTGACCTCGGCGCCCGTCCTTTATGCATGCAACGTCGAGGAGGCGTCCGCCGCTACCGGAAACGCGTTCTCGCGCAAGGTCGAAGCGCGCGCAAAAGAAGAAGGTGCCCTGTCGGTCGTGATCTCGGCCAAGATCGAATCCGAAATCGCCATGCTGCCTTCTGACGAACGCGCGGACTATCTGGCTGCAGTCGGCCTGAAGGAGACCGGCCTCGACCGGTTGGTTCAGGCCGGCTATGCGCTGTTGCATCTGGTCACTTATTTCACCGCCGGTCCGAAGGAGGCGCGCGCCTGGACCATCACTGAGGGCACCAAAGCGCCGCAGGCGGCCGGCGTGATCCACACCGACTTCGAAAAAGGCTTCATCCGCGCCGAGACGATTAGCTATGACGACTACATCGCCAACAATGGTGAGACCGGCGCCAAGGAAGCCGGAAAGATGCGACTCGAGGGCAAGGACTACGTGGTCGCCGACGGCGACGTGATGCATTTCAGGTTTGCGACCTGACTTTGGCCGCTACGACGGTCGGATGGCTGCCATGCGGGACAAGCCAGGCTGGGGCGGGTTACAACGCGACGGATGCCGAAGCGCCATTGGGAAGATTTCAAACCGGGCACGGTTGCCTCCTACGGCCCGCGCCTGGTGACGCGCGAGGAAATCGTCGCCTTCGCCGCCGAGTTCGATCCTCAGCCGATGCACCTCGACGAGGCGGCCGGGGCCGCCACGCTGCTCGGCGGACTCGCGGCGTCCGGCTGGCATTCGTGCTGCATCCTGATGCGCATGATTGCCGACGGATTCATCAACGAGACCCACTCCATGGGCGCGCCGGGCGTCGATGAAGTGCGCTGGTTGAGGCCGCTGCGGCCGGGGACGCAGGTGCGCGTGCGCACGACCGTTCTGGAAACGCGGGCTCCGAACAGTCGACCTGAATTCGGTTTCGTCAGATGTTTTTTCGAGATGATCGACGAGCATGACAGCGTCCTGACCACGATGACGAGCCCGTTGATGATCAGGCGCCGCGAGGCCGGAGCGAGGCCGTGAAATATTTCGAAGACATCACCGTCGGCGAGCGCACCGCGGTCGGCCGTCACACCTTCACGGCCGACGATATTAAGGCCTTTGCGACGCGTTTCGATCCCCAGCCGTTCCACGTCGACGAAGTGGCCGCCGAACGCTCGCATTTCGGCAGGTTGGCCGCGTCTGGCTGGCACAGCGCTGTGGTCTGGATGCGCATGATGGTCGCCGAACGCCGCCGTGGAGCGGAGGCGGCGCGCAGCCGCGGCGAGCCGGTCGCCGCCATGGGGCCGGCGCTCGGCCTGCGCGATCTGAAATGGCTGAAACCGGTATACGTGGACGACACCGTTACTTATGAGAGCGAGGTGATCGAGACGCGGGTGTCCGAAAGCCGCCCAAATCTCGGCCTGCTCACGGTCCGCTCGACCGGTGTCAACCAGTGCGGTGAACTCGTGATATCCTTTGTCAGCACCACCTTCGTCGAGCGCCGTCCGGTGAACAAATGACAGCTGCCGTCCCGACCGCCAGCACCAAGCAGGACGAACGCCGCGCGCTCGGGGTTGCTTGCGGCGCGCATGCGCTGCACGACGGCTATACCGATCTCGTCTATGTGATGCTGCCGATCTGGCAAGGCGAATTCGGACTCGGTTTCGCCGCACTTGGGCTCATGAAAACAGTGTTCTCCGGCACGCTTGCCGGCTTTCAAATTCCGGCGGGATTTCTGGCCGAGCGTTTTGGCACCGCCCCTGTGCTCGCTCTCGGCACGGCGCTGGCTGGTCTCGGCTATGTTTTTGCCGGATTAAGTGCCGGTATCGTTACTTTGATCATCGCGCTCTTCATCGGCGGGCTTGGTGCGAGCACGCAGCATCCTTTGGCCTCATCGCTGATTGCCCATGCATTCTCGGGATCGCGCTCGCTGAAGGCGCTTGGCACCTACAATTTTGCCGGCGATATCGGGAAGATGACCGTGCCGGCGGCGGCAGCCTTGCTGATCCTGGTGCTGCCCTGGCGCGATACGCTCATGCTGCTCGGTGCCTTGGGCGCGGTCGGCGCGGTAGCGATCTTTCTTCTTATTCCCCGGCCGGGGGACGAGATCGCCGCGAGCGACAAAAAGGGCGAGAGCGTCCGCGCCGCAGGTGCTGTGCGAGCCTATGCCTTTCCGCTTCTTTTATCGGTTGGGGTCATCGATAGCGCCACGCGTATGGCGTTTCTCACATTCCTGCCTTTCGTGCTCACGGCCAAGGGTGCAAGCCTGCAGACCGTCGGCCTTGCCCTGACGTTAGTCTTTGCCGGCGGTGCGGTCGGCAAGCTGGTGTGCGCATTCATCGGGGCCCGTATCGGCGCGGTCGCGACCGTATGGCTCACGGAAACGGTGACGGCCTTCGGAATTGTCGCCTTGCTGCCGCTGCCGCTTGAGGCGGCGATGGTCCTGTTGCCGGTCGTCGGAATCGCGCTCAACGGCACGTCGTCGGTGCTGTACGGTTCGGTCCCCGCTCTGGTCGAGCCTCAGCGGCGCCGGCGGGCGTTCAGTATCTTCTACACGGGGACGATCGGCGCCGGCGCCATCTCACCTGCAATTTATGGCGTGCTTGGCGACGCGGTCGGCGTTCCTGCTGCTCTGACGGCAATCGCGGCAATTGTGTTGGTGACGCTTCCGATCACGCTGATCCTGCGGCCCGCGTTACCTAGGTGATGTGGAACCCTTTCGCGCCAGTGAAATTGTGGTGGCATGCGCAAGAAACCCGGTACGGTTGCACGCATGACGCCCGAACAGGCTAGCCTGCTTCGCAAGTTGGCCTTTGACGCCTACGAGCCGGAAGCGTTCAGCGCCGAACTGACCAGGACAGAAGCGGAACGACGCATCGGTGTATTGCAGGCAAAACTGAAACTCATGAGCGAACCGCCGCACACGCAGTAAAGAAAATCGTGATGTGCGGGCGCGCACACAATGGGAACCCCTCTCGCCGACCTTGCGTTTGCAGGGCTGGACCGGAGTCAAGAGGAGGAACTCATGACCTATTTTCGCCATGCCGCAATCTTGGCAGTACTTGCGGCGGGTACGACGGCAGCGAGCGCGCAGACCACCGTTATCACCCGTGAACCGGTCGAATCGCGAACAGTGGTCACCACCGAACCTCTGCAGCTGACGCCGGTTCAACGGCGCACGGTTTATCGCACGATCGTGCGTGGTCGAGTCGTGCCGGCTGAGCCGACGATTGAGTATCGCGTTGGCGCTCGAGTGCCGGACCGCGTGCAGCTCTATTCAGTGCCACAGGAAGTCGCGGTCGAAGTGCCAGCGATCCGCTCATACAAATACATGGTGGTAAATAATCGCGTGGTATTGGTTGATCCAGTAACGAGCCAGGTTGTGGACGAAGTTGTGGATTAACAAGGTCCCACCGGCCGGGAATTTGGACCCGGCGCGCTAATGCGCGCCGGGTCGCGCTTTTAGGTACCGCGTGTTTACCTTGAGCCTGCCGGGCTGATATGCGCGGGCCCAGAAGTGCTGGATTTTCGACGCTCCAGGGGCCATATTAGTAGCCGAGGAGCTACTGATTATGTCGATGATTAACTACCGTGCCCCGTCCGAATTGTTTCCGAGCCGCAGTCGGAAATCGCGCCGTCCCATCGGCTACAAGCGCTTTCCGACCGCTGCGGAGGCGATTCGCTTTGCAATCGAGGAATTGCCGCCGGAGCTGTTGCTGGGCGCATATCTCGAGGTCGAAGAGAAACGTTTCGACGGCAACGGCATCCGGGCGCTTTACGACAGCGCCGACTACCCGCTGCCGCGCAAGGCTGCGAAGACCAAAGTCGCTGCCGCCAGCTAACTGATCCCGAGCATGTCTGACCGCCGTCCGCTTGCGCGGGCGGCGTTGGACTTTTTGTGCCCGCTTTGTGTCGATGTCGGCTTCACGTTGGCTCAATGCAACCGGTACTGCCTCTCGGCCGTTGTCTAACGACAGCCGATGGAGGCCTCCTATGAAAAATTCGTGTCAATTCACTCAGGTCACCTTGTCCGTTGCCTTCGCCGCCGCTCTCGCCGCGTCGGCAATGGGCGGAGCAATCGCCGAACAAAGCGCAACGGTACCCACAGATCCGGGTTTCAAGCCCGATACCGGTCAGATCAACCCCGGCGTCGAAGAACAGGCGCCAACGCAATCAAGCGAGATCGTTAGTATCCCGACTCCTGAGGAATCGCGCGCTGCGTTGATGATGCCGATTTCCAGGCAGCCTTCGGCTGGTACGATGCCAACCGATCCGCGTCCCGATCTGCCGAGCGCGACAGCCCCCAAGAAGACGCAGATTGAGGATGCGCCAAAAGCGCAACGTGAATCGCAGAACGCTGCCGGTGGCCCGGAAGGCCTCACGACGGCCGGAAGCACGCCCGTTTCCAACGGGTCGACGGGTGCGCCGTCAGCATCGGTAACAACGGGCAAAGGCTCGTCTGCATCGAGCGAGCCGCCCCCTTCCGGACCGATCGGCTCCGTCGGGGAGACCATTCCGGCAAAATTCTCGCGGCGTAACGACATCCTCGATCGCACTCCGATCATGGCCTGGCCTCTCCCCTTGAGCGACGGGCAACGCAAGCAGATCTACGATGCGGTGATGGCGGAGAAGTCACAGCCGGTTGCCGGCGCTGACGCGCTTAATCCCGCAAGCGAGCTGTCGCCAAATCAGGCGCTCAACGGCATGCGTCCGTTGCCCGAGAGCGTGCGCGGCATCGACGGCGTCTCGCGGCTTTATTACATCAAGGCCAAGGACAAGGTTCTGCTGATCGAGCCCAACGTGCGCACGGTCGTCGGTCAGATCACGGCATCTTAAGGCCGAAACAGCCATCGCCGGAGTTTCCGGCGATGGCAATTTCATCGCGCGCTATTCGGCGGGTCTGCTGTAATTGTTCGGCGCGCTCTTCCACTGTGTCAGGCTGTCGCCGATCACCTTCATGGCGGTCATCGCCGCGTGGCTGAGGCTGGCATAGCCGGCAATTTCCCGGCTGACGCGTTCGCCCTCACTACGAAGCATTTCGCGCACGCCCTGTAGCTCAAGAATGACGCGATCGATTTCGTCCATCGACGCACCGGAAACGCGCCGGATCAGGACGTTGAGGTTGTCGGTAACAGGCTCGGATGCCGGTTGCTCCACGTCGTTCCGTTGACGGCGTAGGTGCGCGACGTCGCGCCGGACAAACTCGCGGATCTCACCCTCGAAAGCGGTCACCGCCGCCTGCTCGGACTCGGTTCGCTCCGAAGATTTCCGGTTCGGCGCATACACCTCCGGTCCGGTCTTTTCCGGAACCGTCCTGTCCGCACCAAGCCGCTCAGGTCTGATGGCCGTCATGGTCCACTCCTACAGAAGCGCAAGATTTTGCGCGGATGCTCCCCAGTAGCAGCCGATTGCCGCACGCGACTGCGGCGACCGTGGGGCAGAGTGGGAGGGTGGTGACACATTCCGGCCAAACGTGGCCGGCCGCAAAGTTATGCACGGCTTTTGTAAAACCGCGTCGTGGTATTCGGCAACCAGCCTACCAGTTCAATTTGAACCCGGCGCTGATGCTTTTACTGCTGGTGGTCTGCCCGACGTCGGTGACCGCGGTGGTCACATGCAGCGGGCCATAAAGCTTCTGATCGGCGCTGAAGGTGTTGTGCGTCACCGGATCGTTGCTGGCGTTGGCAAAGCCGGCGCCCAGGGTCGTCCCGGTCGGCAGGATATTGAACTTGACCGCCTTCTCGTTGCCAAAGACCTGCTGCGCGGCGGGCCCGCCGGGCGCGGGGAGCGCCATAAGCGGCAGATCGCCGGGGCCGGACGACGGCTGGCCGAGCATTTCCGTAACCGAATAGGTGCCTTGCACAGTCATGGCGAAACGGCTCCCGAACGGGATCGAATGCTTGATCGTCGTGCCAACCTTGCCCTGCTCGTTTGTCGGATCGACGCGTGCATCCACGCTGGCGAGATTCGGCACGCCGACTGACGCCCAGGCCGCACCGGCGGGCATGCCGTTGTTGCGCTCCGTGGACAAGGGCAGCGGATATGCGGTCGGCTTCGACGGCGCGAGATCGGCGCCAACAGAATTCGACCATTCGGTCTGCACGGGCTGCTTCACCACGACTGTGGTCGAGCCGTCTACTTTCTGCGTGCGCGTGATGTCGTACGCGTTGTTTCTGTAGCCTGGAAGGCGCAACGGCTTTTTCGGCGCTGTGGCGAGGGCACCAGGGTCAAAAACCAGAGCGTTTGCGAGGAGCGCGCTATCTTCCGTCGTCAGGGGCGCGACTTCGGTCGACTCCTGCGCCGATGCCGGCATGGCGACAAAAGCCAGCGCACCGAACATCCACAATGCACGACGAATACGTGCTCGCATTTCCGAAGCTCTCCCCCGAGAGTGCTCGTCCGGCTGTTTTGTCGACTGCGCGATGTTCAGCGCAAACCGGTTAAGCATTGGTTGAGCTGTGCCACGGAACTTTGGCGAAGCTGTGAAGCAATTCGGATAATTTCCGGTCAGCTGCAGCGGGCGGCGATCGCCTCATTGATGTGTTCCACATCGGCATCGAAGCGGCCAAGCTCGCGCTCGCGTTCCGGCCCGCTTTTGCACAACGCAGTGACGGCGCGCGCCTTGACGAGCTCGAGAAAGTAAAGCCGTGTCGCGCTGCAGATGTCCTTGCCCTCTTTGGCGTCGAGCCCTTTAAGGCGCGCCTGCATTGCCGCCACATTTGTGCCGGCATCGGCAAGATTTCGATCGCAGCCAGGCAGGTGCAGAGGCGCGGGGCTTGCGGGCGGCGCGGCCAGCAGGGCCAGCGCGAATGCGGCCGGCACGATCAGGCCGATGAACGCGAAAAATGCGAATAAAAAGCGCTTGAGCATGCTGCGGCCCTCCGGCGTTACCACCCATTGGTCGCGTCGGCCGCGAAAAGGTTCATGGCCTCTGCAGCATGAAACCGGAACCCGGGTCGTGGATTGTCTTCAGGTATCGGGGAGGTGGTGTTTCGGGAGCACGCCCATGCCCGCGCTATTGCCGATCATATTGACCGCGTCGCACATCGTTCTGGTGGCCGACGCAGTGCCAAAGTTCAATGTCGAGCAGACTTGCCGCCGTGCCGGCGAAGTGTCTGTTTCGCTCGGCCGCTCCGCCGGTGACTGTAAGCGTGATGAAGAAGATGCGCACAGCAAGCTGCAACAGGACTGGGCACAATACAGTCCGGCGCAGCGCACCGGCTGCGTGCGATTCTCTTCGCTCGGCAGCTCGCCCAGTTACGTCGAATTGCTGACCTGCCTCGAGATGGCGAAGCAGGCGAAGGAGCTGCCTGAAGCGTCCAAGATGGGCACGTCCGGGCAGCGCTAGCGATCAGGTCTTCTTGCCGGGCGGCGTGCTGAAGGAACTGCCGGATGAGCCTTGCATCTGCGCTAGCTTGTAGGCGGAGAGCTGCTTCGGTTTATCCTTGTCGGCCTTGGGCTTCTTCTTTTCCTTCGTGGCACGCATCTGACCTTTCGCCATGATGACCTCCCTGAAGTCAAACGATGGCGAATGCTAGCGGGCGCGCCGGGCGGCGCAAGGGGAGGGCCGACAGCCGTCAGGTCTTCGGCGCTGCAGAGCCCGCCGCCTTGAGCTTGTCGTCAATACACTTGTTCACGACGTCGGCGCGCTTGTCGAGATCCTGGTGAGGATTGGCCTTTTCGGTCCGCATCCAGCATTCGCGGGCGGCGCGCGCGCGCGTCATCGGCTCGCCATCGTCGGCAGCGGCCGCCGGTCTTACGGTTTGCGCGGGCGGCGTTTCGGGTTTGGAGGCGGCCGGTTCCGGCCTCGCCGAAGCGGCCTGCGCCTTCGGCGCATCGGCTGCCGACGGGCCGGTGCCGTCGGTTTCGCAGGCCGCGAGCGCAAGCATGGCGGCCAGCATCGCGAGGCTTGCGGCAGCACGAATTGTTCCGATCGCTAAGACTGAAACGTTCATAAATGTATTCCAAAGAAAAGAGAGGTGTTCTGAGGTCCGGCCGCCGCTATTTGCCCGAATCGCACCTTTCTACGCAACGGCCGCAGAACAGGCTTTCACAATTGCGTGCGTGCCCATGCTTGGCTGCGAACCGCCTCCCGCGAGGGAACGTTGATCCGGCAAACGATACCGTGGAACAACATCTCTGGAGGCAAGAATGCGCATTTTCTGGGCGGCGGCAGCGGCCGCAATGCTTGTGTGCGGCGCTGCGCGCGCTGAGGGGCCGATGCCCTCGCCGATAAACGGCGATGCAGCCGTCGGTGTCGGCGTCATATGCAATACGTCGGAGGAGGCCAGGCAATTCGTCAATCTCCGCAGTTATGGCGCCGCACCTGATCAGGCGGTGCAGGCCGTCAATGCGAATGCAATAGACGAGCGGGCCTGTGGCGTTGCGGCGATCGCCTATGTCCATGACGGAACGGTCGACACCATGAAGCTCGAAAACCAGCTCGTGCAAATCGTGCGCATTAACGTGGTTGCCGGCTTCAACGGCTCCGCCTGGCAGCGCGTGTCCGGCATGGTGCAATACGCGGTGCTTGAAGGCGGCGGTGAGTCGATCTGACTTGGCGGGTGCGCGAAAACGTTAAGCAAATATGTCGTTCGATGCTTAACCAACGCGGCCGTTTTGATTTGCATCGGCCGGAAACTTGGTGAGACATGGCGTGAACATGGCGGCGAATTTTGGCCGCCTTTGCTTCTAGGCGGTTGTCACATGAAACGTCTTCTTATTGCGGCTGCAATGTCCGCTGCCATCCTCGGCAGCACCTGCGCTCCGTCGGCGGCGGCGGATCTCGGCCCGGTCTATGGCAAACGCCATGCCCGCACCGGCTGGTACGGCTACAACTGGCGCGACCGCTGCGCCTACGCCGGCTTCTACTGCCTCTACGCTTATGACGGATACGTCTATCACTATCCGTTTGACGACCGGCGTTCGGCATACGCGTATCGCTGGCGACGACACAGATTTTAGGCCGCCGCTTCCGCTCATCTCCCGCACAGGAGCGGAAAGGGTGACGACCAGATCTCGACTTGCAGCAACCATTTCAGCGCTGATACTCGTCAGCGCGTTGGTGGTGCCCGCAGCCACGGCTGCCGCGCGCAACAAGGGCGGCACGTCGACGAGCAACAGTGGACAAGCCACGGCAACGCAGAAGGCCAAGAAGCGTCCACCGCGAGCGTATTCCGGGAAAAATCCCCAGCCTGCGGCCCGAACTCAGGGCCAGTGAAGTCGCACTCCCGCAAGCTACCGGAACTTTTCCTCAGCCGGCCCGTTGGTCGGCGCTGGGTTGAATAACGGCTGAGGAGAAAAGCGATGCGTTATCACATTGTATTGGCAACAGGTCTGACCTTGTTCACTGCGGGCGGATACTCCATCGCGGCACCGGTTTCTCCGGCCGCGCTTTCGCGTGCAGACACTGGCGCACCGATTGTCCTGGTGCAGGCAAAAAAGGACGAATCCCTGCAGCAGAAGGCCAAGCGCGCCTGGCGCAACCTCGTCGGCCACAAGTTCGACGTTTCATGTCCGTTTGAAAAACGGTCGTGCGCCGAAATTGGCAAGAGTCGTGACGACGCGCGGGCCAAATGCATCGCGCGCAATCCGGTGTGCTGGGTTTCGGACGCCAAATAAAGTGGGCTAGCGCGGGCGGCGATTGCTTCTGAACCCGCCGCGCATTCCCGGCTTTCCGAGCTTGGAGCGCGGGCTATCGGCACGCGCCGGCTTCGCCTCGTGCGACAGAGCAATGCCCATCTCGTCAAGATCCGGCTTGTGCGGGCGCGCGCGTGACTGCAGGCCCCTGGTCTGCGTCACCATCACGTCGCGCGCGGTTGGGTTGTCGAGCACCGCCATTTCGGTCGCGCGCAGGCGCTTGATCTCGTCGCGCAGCCGCGCGGCCTCCTCGAAGTCGAGATCGGCGGCCGCCTCGCGCATGCGCGTCTCGAGATCGGCGATCACTGCCTCGAGATTGTGGCCGATGGTCGCCGCCTCGGCGAATTCGCCGGCGGCAGCGCCGCCGGTTGAGATAAGCACGTGGTCACGCTCGTACACGCTGTTGAGGATGTCATGGATCGAGCGCTTGATGCTTTCCGGCGTGATGCCATTCGCCGTGTTGTACTCCACCTGTTTCTCGCGCCGGCGGCTGGTTTCCTCGACCGCGCGCTGCATTGATCCGGTGACCTGGTCGGCATAGAGGATAACCTTGCCGTCGACGTTGCGCGCGGCGCGGCCGATGGTCTGGATCAGTGACGTTTCGCTGCGCAGGAATCCTTCCTTGTCGGCATCGAGAATGGCGACCAGCGCGCATTCCGGGATGTCGAGGCCCTCGCGCAGCAGGTTGATGCCAACCAATGCGTCGAACGCGCCGAGCCGCAGGTCGCGGATGATCTCGATGCGCTCCAGCGTGTCGATATCCGAGTGCATGTAGCGCACGCGGATTCCTTGCTCGTGCAGGTATTCGGTGAGATCTTCGGCCATGCGCTTGGTCAGCACGGTGACGAGCGACCGGTAGCCTTTCTGCGCCGCCTGCCGTACTTCGCCGACAAGATCGTCGACCTGCAAGCGCGCCGGCCGCACCTCGACCGGCGGGTCGATCAGGCCGGTCGGACGGATGACCTGCTCGACGAAGACGCCGCCGGATTCATTGAGCTCCCACGGTCCCGGGGTGGCCGAAACCGCGACGCTCTGCGGGCGCATGGCGTCCCATTCTTCGAAACGCAGCGGCCGGTTGTCCATGCAGGAGGGCAGGCGGAAGCCGTATTCCGCTAGCGTCGCCTTGCGGCGGAAGTCGCCGCGAAACATGCCGCCGAGCTGCGGGATGGTGACGTGGCTTTCGTCGCAGAACACCAGCGCATTGTCGGGCACGTATTCGAACAATGTCGGCGGCGGCTCGCCCGGCTTCCGGCCGGTGAGGTAGCGCGAGTAGTTCTCAATTCCGGCGCACGAGCCGGTTGCTTCCATCATTTCCAGATCGAAGATGGTGCGCTGCTCGAGCCGCTGCGCTTCCAGCAGGCGACCGGCCGCGGTGAGCTGATCGAGACGCTGCCGCAGCTCGTGCTTGATACCGGTGATGGCCTGGATGAGCGTCGGGCGTGGCGTCACATAGTGCGAATTGGCGTAGATCTTCACGAATTCCAGCTCGTCGGTCTTCTGCCCGGTGAGCGGGTCCATCTCCTCGATCTTTTCGATCTCGTCGCCGAACAGGTGGACTCGCCAGGCACGGTCTTCATAGTGCGCCGGGAAAATATCGACCGTGTCGCCGCGCACGCGGAACGAACCGCGGAAGAAATCGCCCTGCGTGCGCTTGTACTGCAACGCCACAAGATCGGCGAGCAGCTGGCGCTGGTCGATCTTGCCGCCTTGCTTGAGCGAGAATGTCATCGCCGAATAGGTTTCCACCGAGCCGATGCCGTAGATGCACGACACCGAAGCGACGATAATTACGTCGTCGCGCTCGAGCAGCGCACGGGTTGCCGAATGGCGCATGCGGTCGATCTGCTCGTTGATCGAGGATTCCTTCTCGATGTAAGTGTCCGTGCGCGGAACGTAGGCTTCGGGCTGGTAGTAGTCGTAATAGGAAACGAAATACTCGACCGCGTTGTCGGGAAAGAACGACTTGAACTCTCCGTAGAGCTGTGCGGCGAGCGTCTTGTTGGGCGCGAGGATCAGCGCTGGGCGCTGCGTCGCCTCGATCACCTTCGCCATCGTGAAAGTCTTGCCCGAGCCGGTGACGCCGAGCAGCACCTGCGTGCGATCGGTGCGGTTTACGCCCTCCACCAGTTCCTTGATCGCCTGCGGCTGGTCGCCCTTCGGCTCGAAATCGGAAGCGATCTTGAAGCGAATGCCGCCTTCGGATTTCTCCGGTCGCGGTGGACGGTGCGGCGTCCACGGAACCGAGGAAAATTCCGGCCGGCCCTCGCGCAGCAGCCGCTCGAGCGACTGCTGGCTCGCGATGCCGCCGAAGCCTCCCGGCTGCGTCGGCAGATCGGCGCGCGGCAGGCGATATTTCGGGTCCTCTTTGCTGGGCGCAGGCGCGGCCTCTTCGTCGCCAAGGCCCAGCTCGCTGGCCAATTGCGGATCGAGGCCCGTGATGGGCGACGCCGTATAGTCGCGTTGCGGAGCCTCATTGAATTCCCGGGGCGTCGACTTGCGTGCCTTGTGGGCCTTCGAGAAATCGCGCCGGCGGTCCCACGAATTATCGGGCGGCGGCTGCAATCCCGTGCCCGACCCCATGCCTGCCGTGCCGCGGCCTATTCCAGGATTGAGGATTTTCGCCAGTGTATCCGGAGTCGGTTTGTCGTCCGGCCGCGCCGCCTTGGCGCGCGTCGGTTTGGCCGGATCCTTCGGCTTTTTGGGAGGGGATTTCGCCATTGCCTCGAATATGGGGCGAGTCCTGTGGCGAGGAAAGGGCGGACCCGCGCCGCAGCCCGATGCTAAGTCGTCACCATACAAAGTGGGGAGAAAGCGATGTCCGGGACGAAGGACGCGACGCGTGCTGCTGGCTGGGCTAGTCGGAAACTAGGCCGCCTTCGCCCAGAGCTGTTTTGACGCCCGCCGCGCGCCCTCGACCAGTGACTGAAGCTTGAGCCAGACGATTTTCGTGTCGACCTGCACGCGGCCTGCGAAGGTGCCGAAACCGCAGTCGACGCCGGCGATGACATTCTCGCGCCCGACCACGCCTGCGAAATTCAGGATGCGGTCGGCGACCACTTCCGGATGCTCCACAACGTTGGTCGTGGAATCAATCACGCCCGGAATGATTTTCTTGCCGGCAGGCAGTTTGACGTCGCGCCAGACCTTCCATTCGTGCTCGTGGCGCGCGTTCGCTGCCGGGAAAGAAACCGCATGCGGGCGGCCCGACAGCACAATGTCGATGATGTCCTTGATCTCGACGTCTGTGTGGTGCGGCGCCATGGTCGAGCCCCAGCACACATGCATGCGCATGCGCTCGGGTGGCAGGTCGCGCACCGCGTGGTTGAGCGCGGCGACATTGACCGAGATGATCTTGCGGTAGTCGGCGAGCGGCAGGTCGAGATAGACCATGTGCCGCAGCATCGCGAGATCAGGACAATCGAGCTGGAGGATAAAGCCGGCCTCGACGATCGCCTGATATTCGCGCCGCATCACGTCGGCAAGCGCGTAGATATATTCTTCGTCGGCCTTGTAGTAGCGGTTCTTGAGATAGCGCGCGATCTGGCCGGGAGACGGCGAGGTCATGAAGATGTCCTCGGCCTTTGTGCCTTGCAACGCCGCTTTCGCAAGATCGATGTCGGCCTGCGCCGCCGGCCAATCTTTCCACGCCACCGGGCCGCTGCAGGCGGGGCGGTGCTGGAATGGTGAGGCGAAGTGCTTGAGAATTTCCGCAAGCTCGGGAAATTCCGGCTCGCCGGTGCCCATCGGCGGCGCGCTCTCGCCTTCGTAACCGGTCAGCCGCTTGAGCACGTGCACGGTGTAGTCGGTGCGGCCCTGCTCGCCATCATTGATGATATCGAGCCCACATTCGACCTGCTTGCGCACGACGCCGGCAACAGCCTCGCGCACGGCGGCCTGCAGTTTCGCGCGATGCGTACCCGGTTTTTTCTCTTCGGCGATCAGCTGCTCCACGACTTTCGCCGTGCGCGGCAGGCTGCCGGTGTGAGTGGTGAGGATACGGTCGGCCATGACGAGTGACGATCAGAAGCCCCGCACTGCCTCGACAACATGCTCGACATAAGGCGGCGAGGCGAAGCAATGGCCAACCAGCTTGCGCCATTCCTGGAAGTCGGCGGATTCGCGGAAGTCTTTCGTATGGTTTTCCAGTGTTTCCCACTGCACGAAGAGCCGGTAGCGCTGCGGCATTTCATGCGACCGCTGCAGGGTCATGGACTTGCAGCCCTTGGCCCGCTTGAAAATCGGCGCGGCTTTTTTCACGCCGCCTTCGAACTCGGTTTCCATGCCGGGCTTTACGTCGATCTGCGCGATTTCGAGGATCATGATTGGATTTCCGCTGGCGGTGGGAAACATAAACACGCGGCATTATGAGCCGCGCCGTCCACAGTGAAAAGAGGTGCAAGTCGAGTGGGCGAGGGCCTACTCGGCGGCCTGCTGGGGCGCGGAGGAGTCGATGAAGCCGCCGGGTTGCCGGCGCCACAACGCAGAGTGGCTCTACGCGCGCGCGTATTTTCCGCGGCCGAAAAAGCGGTCCTTCTGGTCGTCGCTCGCCTTGTCGCGGACGGATTTAAGCGTGGGCAGATGCGCGAGCGCGCGCTTGACCGCGTCACGGGCGGCGATCTTGTCGGCCCAGGCCTTGATCGTGGGATATTTGCCGGGATCGATGGCAAGCAGCTCGAAATTGCGCAGCCACGGCCATGCCGCGATGTCGGCGATCGTATATTCGCTGCCGGCCACGTAAGGACGTGTCGCGAGCCGCGCTTCGTAGAGGTCGAACAGCTTGATCACCTGCGTGCGGTATCGTTTGGCGCTGTAGTCGTGGCCGGGTCCGGCGAACTTGCTGAAATGGACGTGCTGGCCGCTCATCGGGCCGACATTGGCCACCTGGAGGATCAGCCACTGCAGCGTGTCGTAGCGGGCGACCGGCTCGTGCGGGATGAATTTGCCGGTCTTTTCCGCGAGGTAGATCAGGATCGCGCCTGACTCGATCACCGTGTAGGGCTTGCCGCCAGGCCCGTCGCTGTCGACGATGGCGGGCACTTTCAGGAGCGGATTGATCTTGGCGAATTCCGGCGTGAATTGTTCGCCGGCCCACACGTCCACCGGCTTGATGTTGTATGGCAGCCCGCATTCCTCAAGCATAATGAAGATCTTCTGCACGTTCGGGCTGGTCAGCGCGTAAAAATCGATCATGAGAATTGTCTTTCGTCCTGCGGCCGCGGATCGCGGCGGCTCTCTATAGACGAACGAATGCGGGTGCGGCTAGCCGCCTTGCTCGGCGGCGCGCCGGCTCTCGGCGAGGGCGTCTGCCGCCTTACGCAGACATTCGGGGCACAGGCAGTCCTCGATCCAGGCCTTGGTCATGGGCAGGCGGTAGGGCTCGGCGGCGCACCAGCATTCAGCGGAGAGGCCGCAGTCGAAGGGGGCGCCACATCTGGCACAGACGATCCGGCGTGGAGGGTTTGCAGATGCCATGAGGGCAACCTGCGCCCCGAAGGAAACGAAGGCAAGATTGTCATAAAGGCAAAGGCGAATCCGCGTATGGCTGATGCATGACTTTCGGATGGCCCATCGATTTTATTGGCGCCGCCGGCGCCACGCTCACGACGCTGTGCTGGCTGCCGCAGGCGATCAAGGTTATTCGCGAGAAAGAAACGCGAGCGCTGTCGCTGCCGGCGACCGGAGCATTCACGGCGGGTGTCCTTCTTTGGCTCGTCTATGGACTCGCCATCAATGACTGGCCGCTAATTGGCTCAAATAGCGCAACACTTGCGCTGATGCTGCCAATTCTTGCGATGAAGCTCAGGCACGGATGAGAAGTCGCGTTCACTCCGCGCGCGAACGTCCGCTGTGCGCGGATCGCGTGACTTTGTGCCGGTGCGACCGCGTGTATTTGGTTATCACCTCGCGGCAGTCCGGGTTGAGCCGGTTTCTGTTTTCCACCAGGCACTGAAGAACATTGTTGCGGTCCGGAATGGCGGACCAGCAAACCCTGAATGCGTCGCCAATGCAGGCCTGTCGCTCTTCCGATGTTTCAGCCGAAGCGGCCCAACCCGATACAACAAGTGTCAGAGCAGCCGCAATTGGACAAAATGATTTCAAAGGCGCCTCCCCAGGTGCCGGTAGGCCATAATAGAGATGTCCGCTCGTGCCGCTCTAGAGAGATGCGCGACAGTGCACAGGAATTGTCGCACACAAAGTTCCAACTCCAGGACATGCGCCCGGCCACCATGCGTTTGTGCCCGGTTTGCGACGGCTACACTCCCTCGTGCAGCATGGTATGGTTCCACCCATAAAAACCTGAAGGCTTAAGGGGAGGGGACGATGGGAGGGCGAAAGTTCGCGGCGTTGCTTGTCATGCTCGCCGGAATCAGCGGGGCGCAGGCGCAGGACTATCCGACAAAGACGGTGACCATAATCGTGCCGTTTGCGGCCGGTGGACCGGCCGACGTCACCGGGCGCATCGTGGCCGACATCTTCACGCGCCATCTCGGCCAGCAATTCGTGGTCGAGAATGTTGGCGGCGCTGGCGGTACGGTGGGCTCGCTGCGCGCCGCGCGTGCCACCGCCGACGGCTACACCCTTATCTCTGGCCATATGGGCACGCATGCGGCAGCGCCGTTCTTCTATCCCAACCTCGGCTATGATCCGCAGAAAGACTTCGAGCCGGTGGGCCTGATCGCAGAGCAGCCGGAGTTGCTCACGGTGCGCAAGGACATTCCCGCCAACAATCTCAAGGAATTCGTCGCCTACGCCAAGGCGAACGAGAGCAAGCTCAACATGGGACATGCCGGCGTCGGCTCGGTGTCATATGTCGGCTGTCTGCTGCTCAACTCGGCCATCGGCATCAAGCCGACGATGGTGCCGTTCACGGGCACCGCGCCGGTAATGAACGCAATTCTCGCCGGCCAGATCGACTACGACTGCGATCCCATTCTTGGGCCGCTGCCACATGTACGCGCCGGCACCGTCAAGGCGCTCGCTATTGCCGCAAAGAAACGCAGCCCGCTGCTGCCGGATGTGCCGACATCGTATGAGCAGGGTCTGCCTGAATTCGACTG
>Ga0173482_10000017_pt1 | contig 28449 bp, 27 predicted proteins | sample NitcycUS133311R2_FD_136669 | JGI IMG/M metagenome (GOLD analysis project Ga0173482, IMG submission 136669) | Soil microbial communities from Arlington Agricultural Research Station in Wisconsin, USA - Nitrogen cycling UWRJ-S133-311R-2 (version... | ecosystem: Environmental > Terrestrial > Soil... | reverse complement strand
CATCAAGCCGTCGGCGACCATCGCCGTAACGGACAAGGCGCGCGCGCTCAAACTGGCTGGCCGCAACGTGATCGGCCTCGGTGCCGGCGAGCCGGATTTTGACACGCCGGACAACATCAAGCAGGCGGCGATCGAGGCGATCAAAAGCGGAAAGGCTTCGAAATACACGAACGTCGACGGCATCGCCGAGCTCAAGGACGCGGTCGTCAAGAAGTTCAAGCGCGAGAACGGCCTCGACTACAAGCCGAGCCAGGTCACCATCGGCACCGGCGGCAAGCAGGTGCTGTACAACGCGTTCGTTGCGACGCTGAACCCCGGCGATGAAGTGATCATCGCCGCGCCGTATTGGGTGAGCTACCCCGAAATGGTGCTACTTGCCGGCGGCGAGCCGGTGGAAGTCGTCACCAGCATGGCGAGCGGCTTCAAGATGACGGCACAGCAGCTCGAGCGTGCGATCACGCCGAAGACCAAATGGGTTTTGCTCAACTCGCCGTCCAACCCGAGTGGCGCTGCCTATACGCGGGCCGAACTCAAGGCGCTCACCGATGTGCTGGTGAAGCACCCGCACGTGCACGTGATGACCGACGATATGTATGAGCATCTCGTCTACGACGACTTCGTATTCACGACGCCGGCGCAGGTGGAGCCCTCTCTCTATGCGCGCACGCTCACGGTCAATGGCTGCTCGAAGGCCTACTGCATGACCGGCTGGCGCATTGGCTATGCCGGCGGACCGGAGCCTTTGATCAAGGCGATGGCGACCGTTCAGTCGCAGTCGACGTCGAACCCGACCGCCGTGTCGCAGTGGGCGGCGGTGGAAGCGCTGACCGGGCCGCAGGATTTCATCGCGAAGCACAACAAGATCTTCAAGGAGCGGCGCGATCTCGTCGTGTCGATGCTCAACCAGGCGAACGGCATCAAGTGCCCGACGCCGGAAGGCGCATTCTATGTCTACCCGTCCTGCGCGGGCACGATGGGCAAGACGGCGCCGACCGGCAAGAAGCTCGCAACCGACGAGGACTTCGTCACGGAGCTCCTCGAGGCCGAGGGTGTAGCGGTGGTGCAGGGCACGGCCTTCGGACTCGGGCCCGCATTCCGTATTTCCTATGCGACCAAGACCGAGGACCTGGAAGAGGCCTGCCGCCGCATCCAGCGCTTCTGCGGCAATTTGAAGTAGCTCTCTTTAAAGGGCATCCGCGGCCATTCACCTTCTCTTATGCCGGGCTCCGCTAATCTGCGGGCATGAGTCGACTCACGGTTGCGATTTTTATTTTAATTTCCAATCTGTCGTTCGCGGCCGATGCGCAGGAGCGAGTCGTCATCGGCACGCGACGGCTGAGCGAAAACGGCGCACTGTTCATGGCTGCGGCGCAAGGTTACTTCAGGGCGGAAGGCATCGACCTTGCGATGACCGCATACGATTCCGACAAGGCCGTCGCGGACATGCTCGCCTCCGGCGTGACCGACCTCGGCCTCGCAAGATTTACTCCGGCTGCATTCGATGCCGCGGGCAAGGGCCTGATCAGGGCGATCGCGGCGCAGGCGCGCGAGAAACGCGACTACGAAGGCAACCAGATCATCGCCTCGAGCATTGGACTTCAAAAAGGCTTGCGCAAGTTCGACAATCTGGCGGACAAGACGATCGCCATCGACGTACTTGGATCGACAGCGCACTACCAACTGATGCAGATCGCGCGCATCAAGCACGTCGATCCGGCCCGCATCACCGTCAAGGCCCTTGGGACGCCTGATGCCATCGCGCGCGCCGTTGGCACCGACCAGGTCGATGCGGCGATCATGCCGTCGCTCTATGCACGTGAGTTGTTGATGGCGAACCAGGCCAAGTTTCTCGGCTGGTACTCCGAGCTGGATGAGCAACAGCTGGGCGCGCTGTTTGTCTCGAAGAAAATGCTGGAGACGCGACGCGCGGCCGTCGAAAAATTCGTGCACGCCTATCGTCGTGGTGCCGCCGATTATGCTGCCGCGTTATTGCGTACAGACCGCAGCTCGAAACGGGTTTCCGACATCAAGTCGAAGGAGGCTGCGACAACGATCGCGCGTTACGTCTATCCTGACCGTGGAACGGACGCGGCAGCCACGGTCGAACTCGGTGCCTATTACATCGATCCACAGGCGCGACTCGATGTCGCCGACGTCGCGCGCCAGATCGCCTGGTACAAGTCGCAAGGCTTGATCGACAAGGCCGTCGATGCGCGCACCGTCGTCGATGCGAGCTTCGTCAAGTAGCAAATTTCTGCACCGGCGAATCTCTGCCCTTGCCAGCCTCCCTGCGTCCTGAGACGATAACGTCACAGGGCCGGGAAACCAGGTCCGACCTCCCGGCCGGCGAGGGAGGCGTTTATGGGACAAAACGGTTCAGGTCCCAATGGCACAAGGAGTTCGGGTCCCCGGTGTATTGCGCTGGTGGGCCCATTCCAAAGCGGCAAGACCACACTTCTTGAAGCAATCCTTGCCCGTACAGGCGCGGTCCAGCGCCAGGGCACCGTCGATGCGGGTACCACGGTAGGCGACGCGAGCAAGGAAGCCCGCCACCACAAGATGAGCGTCGAGGCGACTTTCGCCACCACCACCTTCATGGGTGACAACTACACGTTCGTCGACTGCCCCGGTTCCATCGAGTTCATCCAGGACATGCGCAGCGTGCTACCGGCGGTCGATGCCGCTGTCGTCGTCTGCGAAGCGGACGAGAAGAAAGTGCCGCAGCTTCAGCTGATTTTGCGCGAACTGGAAGACCAGAACATTCCGCACTTCCTCTTCCTCAACAAGATCGACAAGGCCGACAAGCGTGTTCGCGAGACGATCAAATTGCTGCAGCCGGCATCGCGCGCGCCGCTGCTGCTCCGCCAGATTCCGATCTGGAACGGCGACATCATTTCCGGATTCGTCGATCTCGCGCTCGAGCGCGCCTATGTCTACAAGGAACACGCGCCGTCGGAGATCATCGAACTCAAGGGTGAAAACCTCGATCGCAAGAAAGAAGCGCGCTTCACCATGCTGGAGACACTGGCCGATCATGACGACCAGCTGATGGAGCAACTACTCGAGGATATCGAGCCGCCGCGCGACAAGGTTTTTGACGATCTTTCGAAGGAATTGCGCGACCGCATCGTTTGCCCGGTGCTGCTCGGTGTCGCCACACGCACGAACGGTGTGCTGCGACTGCTGAAAGCGCTTCGCCACGAGGCTCCCGGCGCCGCCGAAACGGCGCAACGGCTGGGTGTCAAGGCCGGCGCCGATGCCGTGGCGCTGGTGCTCAAGACATTCCACACGACGCATGGCGGGAAAATGTCGGTTGCGCGCCTGCTTGCGGGCCAGGCCGGTGACGGTACGACGTTGACGACTCCGGCAGGCGACGCCGGCCGCGTCTCCGGCGTGTTCAAGCTGATGGGCCAGCATTTCGAAAAGCGGGGGCAGGCGGCAAGCGGCGAAACGGTGGCCTTCGGCAAGCTCGACGCCGCCAAGACCGGTGACACGCTTTCATCCGGCAAGCAGCCGCATGCGGCGCTTGTGGAGATCAAGCCTTCTCCGCCCGTGCTCGCAATCGCTGTGCAGGCCAAGGAACGCAAGGACGACGTCAAGCTCGGGCCTGCTTTTACAAAGCTCACGGAAGAAGACCCGTCGCTCACTGTCGTGCACAATGCAGAAAACCACGAGGTGGTGATCTGGGGGCAGGGCGAGATGCATCTGCGCGTGGCGGCGGAACGCCTTGCCGAGCGGTTCATGGTGCCGGTCACGACGCGTCCGCCGTCGGTGGGATATCGCGAGACCATTCGCAAGCCGATCACACAACGCGGCCGCCATAAGAAGCAATCCGGCGGTCACGGTCAGTTCGGCGACGTGGTGCTCGAGATCAAGCCGCTGCCGCGTGGGTCCGGCTTCAAGTTCGAGGATCGCATCACCGGCGGTGTGGTGCCGCGCAACTACATCCCGGCGGTGGAAGAAGGCGTAGTCGACGCGCTCAAGCACGGGCCGCTTGGGTTCCCGGTGGTCGATCTTTCGGTGGCGCTTATCGACGGCTCCTACCACACGGTGGACTCGTCCGATCAGGCTTTCCGGACCGCCGGGCGCATCGGCATCGTGGAAGGCCTGCCGCAGTGCCAGCCGGTTCTGCTTGAGCCGATCCACCATGTCGAGATCGTTTGCCCGACTGAGGCCACGGCCAAGATGAACGCTATTCTGTCCGGACGGCGCGGACAGATTCTCGGCTTTGACACCCGCGAAGGCTGGGACGGTTGGGACACGGTGCGCGCGCAAATGGCGGAGGCGGAGATCGGCGACTTGATTATCGAAGTGCGTTCGGCCACGGCCGGCGTCGGGTCATTTGTCTTCAAATTCGATCATATGGCGGAGCTTACTGGCCGCACGGCGGACCAGATCATCGCGGCACGGCGGGCGGCGGAATAAATTTGTCGTAACCGGAAGCGGTCGTGCGCGCCTTCCTGGGCGCGACCGCAACAATTTTCGCGATCCCGGTAAGCAGATGCAAAGCAGGTTCGGCGGCAGTTTCTTGCCGTTAACCGGCCAGCCTCCGCCTTCCAGCAAAATTCCGTCCACGTGCGCGTGGCGCGCTGCGTCCTCTTCGGACAGACGGCATGCTGGAAGGTTTTCGCAATCTGTTTTTGCCAGGGCCGGTGCCTTACGCCGACCCGAAATCGTCGATTCCGCTCAGCGCGGTGTTGCGGCACGACTGGATGGATCTCTGGTACCAGCCGAAGGTGGAGCTGCGAACGATGCACCTCGTTGGTGCCGAAGCGCTCGTGCGCGCGCGCCATCCGACGCGCGGCGTCATTCCGCCCGGGTTGTTCCTGCCCGGCGCCAGCGAGCAGGACATGCACGAGCTCACCGAGCGCGTAATCCTCACCGCGCTGGGCGACTGGGAAGACTTTGCCGAATACAGCGCGCCTATAAAGCTCGCCGTCAACGTTCCGGTTTCTGCGCTGGTCCAGCTGCCGATTCCGCGCATGTTGCGCGAGGCGCGTCCGCGCGCGTCGAACTGGCCGGGCCTCATCCTTGAAGTCACCGAGGACCAGATCATCAATGATCTCGATCTTGCCAACGATGTCGCGGGGGCATTGCGCGAGCTCAAATGCGAACTGGCGGTGGACGATTTCGGCGCCGGCTATTCGTCGCTGGTCCGTCTCAAGCAGCTGCCGTTCAGCGAATTGAAGATCGATCGCAGCTACGTCGCAAATTGCAATGAAGACCATTTCAACGCCGGTTTGTGTGAGACGATCGTGGAACTCGGCCGGCGATTTGGCCTGCGCACTGTCGCCGAAGGCATCGAAACCATCTGGGAGAGCCACAAGCTCCAGTCGATCGGCTGCCAGATCGGGCAGGGCTACTTGTTTGCGAAGCCAATGCCCAAGGCCGATTTCCTCAGCCGCCTGCGCGCGCGTGTGAAGGGCGCGGGGATGGCGCAGACTGCGCACGGGCGCGTCGCGCTCGGCTAACTTATGCCAGGAATCCGGCCCTGTGGCGGGGTTCTTCTCGCAGAAGCGTGACTTGCCAGTGAGCCGCCCGGCTTTTACCTCTGGAAGGCGATTCTGGAGGATCTTGCAGATGAACGTTATCCGTCGCCGCGGCTGGGAAGTATCCGACCGCCTCGCCACCCCCGAACATCTGGTTTTCAGCCGCCGCAATTTTCTGGCCGGTGGCGCCAGCGCGCTCGCGATGGCGCCCTATGCCGCGCAGGCACAGCGCGTTTCCGACGTCGCCAAATTGCCCGATCCGAGCGCGGACCTCTATCCCGCCAGGCGCAACGAGAAATTTACACTCGACCGGCCGATCACCGACGAGAAGGTCAACGGCAACTACAACAATTTCTACGAGTTCGGCACCTCGAAAACGATTGCCACTGCGGCACAAGCTCTGCCGATCAGGCCGTGGACGGTGAAAATCGATGGCATGGTCGAGAAGCCCATGGAGGTCGGCATCGACGATCTCATTCACAAGTTGACACTCGAAGAGCGCACCTATCGTCACCGCTGCGTGGAGGCCTGGGGCATGGCCATCGCGTGGACAGGTTTCCCGTTCGCCAAGCTCGTCGAGTTTGCGCGGCCGCTCGGCTCCGCAAAGTATGTGCGGATGGAAACCTTCATGAACCCGAAGATCGCGCCCGGGCAGAAGCAGCCTTGGTTTCCGTGGCCTTATGTCGAAGGCCTCACCATGGCGGAGGCGACCAACGAACTCGCCTTTCTCGCGACCGGTGCCTACGGCCATCCGCTTGCGCGCCAGCATGGCGCACCCCTGCGGCTCGCGGTGCCATGGAAGTACGGATTCAAATCGATCAAGTCGATCGTGCGTTTCACATTTACCGACACACGCCCGAAGGGTTTGTGGGAGGCGCTGCAGGCGTCCGAATACGGCTTCTGGGCCAACGTCAATCCGCAAGTGCCGCATCCGCGCTGGAGCCAGGCGACCGAAGAGATCATCGGTACTGGCGAACGGAGGCCGACACTCCTTTTCAACGGCTATGAAGACTACGTCTCAGGTCTCTACAAGGGTTTGGAAAAAGAGCGTCTTTGGGCGTGACGACGCTGCGCTGTACCGTCAGTGCGCCCGGGAGTATACCGGCCGACGGGAGAAGCTGCGGAGGCTTGCATGTCCACCCAACCCGATTTGAGAGGCGTACAAAGGGCAGTCCAAGGCGCATTGCACAGGCATTGGGTGCTGTTTCTGATCGAAGGCATCGTGCTGCTGGTTCTCGGCGTGTTTGCTGTCCTCGTCCCGCCCGTTGCGACCCTCGCGATCACCATCGTGTTCGGCTGGTTGTTTCTCGTCAGCGGCATCGTTGGCCTGATCACGACATTCTGGATGCGTAGCGCCCCCGGTTTCTGGTGGTCCCTGATTTCGGCAGCGCTCGGGATCGTCGTCGGGCTGCTGCTGCTGGCGCGGCCTTTGGGCGGTGCACTGTCCCTTACGCTGTTATTGATTGCGTTCTTCATAGTCGAGGGTGCCGTCTCGATCATGTTTGCGCTCGATCACAAGCGTGAATTGTCCGGCCAGTGGGGCTGGATGCTGGTCAGCGGCATCATCGATCTGGCACTCGCCATGATGATTTTTGCTGGCCTGCCGAGCACCGCCGCTTGGGCGCTCGGATTGCTTGTGGGAATCAACATGATCTTTGGCGGTGCCGCGATGATCGCCATGGCACTGCACGCGCGTAAGCCGGCCTGACGCTTTACAGCTCTTTTTCGCCGGCCTCGACTTCAGCCAGCTTGGTGCGCCAATCGGCCCGGTGGAGCACGAACGCATAGGCCGCAAGCACGAGCAGGCCTATGCTGACCAGCATCAGGCCCAGCGAGATCGGCCGGCTGAAGAAGATCAGGTAGTTGCCGTTCGACATGATCAATGACTGCCGCAGGCTCTGCTCCAGGATCGGCGAGATCACGAGCCCGAGCACGAGTGGGGCCGGATCAAAGTCGAACTTGCGCAGCGCATAGCCGAGCACACCCATGATCAGCATGATCCAGACGTCGACGATTGAATTGTTCACCTCGTAGACGCCGATAATGCAGAACATAATGATCATCGGATAGAGATAGGCGTAAGGGATCCGCAGCACGCTCACGAACACGCTTACCAGGGGCAGGTTGAGCACCAGCAGCATGATGTTGCCGACATACATCGAGGCGACGAAGCCCCAGAAAACGTCGGGATGCTCGTTGACGAGCGTTGGCCCGACCGAAACGCCGTGAATCATGAGCGCGCCGATCAGCACGGCGGTGATCGGACTCGTCGGGATGCCAAGCGCGAGCAGCGGTACAAAGGCTCCGGTCGAGGCGGCGTTATTTGCCGTTTCCGGACCCGCCACGCCGGCGACTGCTCCCTTGCCGAATTGCTCGGGGTGCCTCGAGATGCGGCGCTCGATCGCGTAGGACAAGAAGCTGGAAATGACGTGGGCCGAGCCGGGAATGATGCCGATGATGAATCCCAGCAACGTGCCGCGCGCGATCGGCATCTTGGCGTCGCTCCATTCCTTGCGCGTCGGCAATAGCTCACGCATCCGCGGGCTGATGATGTCCTTCACGGCGCCGGCGCTCGGCGTCGAAAGAATTTCGCCGAGGCCGAACAGTCCCACCGCGACCGGCACGATGCCGATACCGTCGCCGAGCTCGGCGAGGTCGAAGCTGTAGCGGAAATGCCCGGTCATGTTGTCGATACCGATCATGCCGAGCAGCAGGCCCAGACATGCCATCAGCAACGTCCTGATCAGCGAGGACGATGACATATAGGCAAGGAAGATGAGGCCGAGCACGAGCAGCGCGGTATATTCGGGCGGTCCGAATCGGACGGCGATAGTTGCGAGGGGCGGTGCGACCAACGTAAGGACCAGAAGGCCGACAGTCCCGCCAATCCACGAGCCGACGGCCGCTATGCAGAGCGCGGCGCCTGCGCGTCCCTTCTTTGCCATCGCGTAACCGTCGATGCACGTCATCACCGACGAGGCTTCGCCCGGAATGCGCATCAGGATCGAGGTCGTCGAGCCGCCGTATTGCGAGCCGTAATAAATTCCGGCGAGCATGATAATGGCCTGCGTCGCATTCAGTCCGAATGTCACCGGCAACAGGATGGAAATGCCGGCCAGCGGCCCGATGCCCGGTAAAACGCCAACAAGCGTCCCGACCAAGCAGCCAAGGAACGCGTACCACAGGTTGGTCGGCTCAAAGGCGACGGAAAAGCCGTGTGCCAGGCTGAGGAGGGTGGTTTCCACGGTGATCCTAGAATCCGAACGGACCGGTTTGCAGCGGCGTCTTCAGCAGGTGAACGAAAAGAACATAAGTGACCACGACGATGCCGACACTGTAGGTTGCGGCCGGCAGCAGCTTGCGCCGCTCGATGACCACGAGCAGGGTGAAGATGAGCAGCACATTGGTGGTGAGAAAACCCAGCCACTCATATGCCGCGGCTCCCAGAGCAGTGATCGCAACCACCAGGGCAGCGTGCTTGGCGTCGGACCATGCCACGGTCGCGAAGACCCTGCTTTCGCTCGCGCGCAGGGTCAGCACCAGCCCGAAGAAAATAGTCAGCACGGCCACGATCTTCGGCATGAAGCCGGACCCAGGTAGCGACAGCGTACCCGTCGGCAGGTCGCCGCTCAGCGCGATGATCAGAAGCCCGACGCAGATGAAGAAAGCGCCCGCGACATGGTCGGCGCGCAGAGTCATTTATCCATCCTCAGGCTTGAGAAAATCTCGAGCCCCGCTATTGGCGGGGCTCCGGCGATCATCAATATCATCCCTGGACGCGACCAATAGCGTTTATAGCGTCTTCCTGGCGTTTGGCATCGGCAGCCCAGAACTTCGCGAACTCGGGCTGGTCCATGTACGCGAGCTCCTGACCGAGCTTGTCGAGGGTTTCGAGGAATTGCTGGCTGTGAGCTGCTTTGTTGAGGCCCTCACGAAGCGTGTTGATGATCGGAGCCGGAGTGCCCTTCGGCGCGAAAATGCCGACCCAGAAGTAATATTCGAGATCGTAGCCCAGCTCCTTGAAGGTCGGCACGTCCGGGAGCGCTTTGACGCGTTTGGCACTCGATACCGCCATCGGACGCACCTTGTCGGCGCGAATATGGGGTAACGCAATCGACGTCGGCGACATGAAGAAGTTGACGTTTCCACCGAGCACCGCGGTGACGGCGGGGCCGCCGCCGTTGGTCGGCAGGTGGCGCATCTGCAGATCGCCGGCCGATTTGGCAAACAGAACCGTTGGAATGTGAGATGCGCCGTAAAGGCCCGACGAGCTGAAGATCAGCTTGTTCGGGTTGGCCTTCGCGTCGGCGACCAGATCCTTCAATGTTTTATAAGGCAGGTCCTTGTTGACGATCATCACGATCGGATCGGCGACAATACGCGCCAGCGGGATAAAGTCAGCGTTGGTGAATTTCGGTTGCCGGCCGAACAATTTGTCGACCGCAGCGAAACCGGAAATCGAAACGATGTGTGTAAGGAGCGTATAGCCATCCGGCTTTGCGGCAGCAACAAACTGTGCGCCGACCGCGCCGGCGGCGCCGGTCTTGTTCTCGAGCACGACCGGCTGCTTGAAGACCGCCTCAAGCGCTGCATCCAGCGGGCGCGTGATGGTATCGCTGACGCCGCCGGGCGGGAACGGGCTGACCACCGTGATGGTGTGCGAAGGATATTTGTCTTGCGCCATCGCCTGGCCGCCCACCAGCGTGGCGGCGGACGCGGCTGTGCCGATTACAAAATTGCGGCGATCCATCTTACTCCCCTCTGTTTACGGTTGCCCGGCAGCTCCGGCTTGTCGTCGAACGAAGTTCGCTCAGCCCTGCACGCGGCCGATTAATTTCACCGCTTCGTCCGATCGTTTTGCATCTTCCGCCCAGAATTTCGCAAATGCCGCGGCGTTGAGATAGTCAGCCTGCAGACCGGCGTTGCTCATGGCGGTCTTGTACGCGTCGGACGTTCCCGCCTTGTCGATCGCCGCGCTTAACGTTGCAACGATATTGGACGGCGTACCCTTCGGCGCAAAGATGCCGACCCACAAGTAGTATTCCACGTCGTAGCCGAGCTCTTTCAGTGTCGGCACATCGGGCACCGACGGCGACCGCTTGCCGCCGAAAGACGCCAGCGGGCGCAACTTGCCCGCTTTGATGTGTGGAAGCGATGCCGATATGGTCTGTGTGCTCATTTGGGCATTGTTGCCGAGAAGAGCCGTGACTGCCGGTCCGCCGCCATTCGTCGGCAGATGCCGAAGCTTCGGAATGCCGGTGGCTTTTTCTAGGAGCGCAACCGGCAGATGGGTCGCTCCGTATAGCCCGCCTGAGCTGTAAATTATTGCCTCCGGCCGCTTTTTCGCGTCGTCGATGAAATCCTTGAACGTCTTGTATGGTTGCTGGTCGTTGACGAGCACCAGCACCGGGTCGGCAATCAAACGAGCCAACGGAATGAAATCGGCGCGCGTAGTTTTGGGTTGCCGTCCGAACAGTTTGTCGACCTCTTCATAACCGGAGAGTCCGTTGTTGTGTGACAGCAACGTGTAGCCATCCGGCTTCGCATTGGCGGCAACCTGTGCACCAACCTGGCCTCCGGCACCTGCCTTGGTCTCGACGATGACTGGTTGTTTGACGACAGACTCAAGCGCCGACCCGAAAGGTCGGGTTGCTATATCGTTAGCGCCGCCAGGCGGAAACGCGTTGAGGATGGTGATCGCGTGCGATGGAAATACGTCTTGCGCGAAAGCGGGGCCGGCCGCCGCGAGCGCGGTCGTGCCGATCACAAAACTACGGCGATCCATATTCGTCCTCCGGAATTTGAAGCGAGGCGTTGCTGGCCTCGTCAACCTTGTACGCGGCCGATTGCCTGCACAGCCGCCTCGACCCGCTTGGCATCCTCGTCCCAGAATTTCGCGAAGCCGGCCTGGTCGAGATAGGCCACCTCATCGCCGATATTGTTAATTGCGGTCTTGAACTGATCGCTGCTTGCTGCCTGCTTGATCGCGTCGCCAAGCGTTTTCAGCACAGGTGCCGGCGTGCCCTTCGGTGCAAAGACGCCGACCCACAGCGAAAACTCGACATTGTAGCCGAGCTCTTTCAAGGTCGGCACGTTGGGGAGCGAGGCTGCACGCGTCGGGCTGAAGCATGCAAGCGCGCGCAGCTTGCCGGCCTTGATCTGTCCGCTCGCTGCCGCAATCGACGACACCAGCACTTGCGAATTGTTGCCGAGGATTGCCGTCAGAGCAGGACCGCCGCCATTGGTCGGCAGATGCTTCATCTGGATCCCGGTAGCCTTCATGAACAGTGCGGTCGGCAGATGCAGCGCGCCGTAAAGTCCGGATGAGCTGAAGATGAGCTTGTCCGGGTTCTTCTTGGCGTCGTCGACCAATTCTTTGACCGTCTTGTACGGTGTCTGGTCGTTGACCAGCAGGACCATTGGTCCGGATGTAAGCCGTGCGATGGGAATGAAATCGGCGCGCGTGAACTTGGGCTGGCGGCCGAACAGCTTGTCGACTTCGGCAAAGCCCGAGATCGAAACGATATGGATGAGCAGCGTGTAGCCGTCGGGCTTTGCTGTCGCAGCGACCTGACCACCAACCTGGCCAGCCGCTCCGGCTTTCGTTTCGATCACGCAAGGCTGCTTGAGGATGGGCTCGAGCATCGCAACCAGCGGCCGGCCGACCACGTCGGCAGCACCACCCGGCGGGAATGGATTGATGAAGGTAATGGCGTGCGAGGGGTAAGCGTCCTGCGCGAAGGCCGGCCGCAAGCCGAGTGTCGCCGCGGCCGCGGCGCTACCGGCAACGAAATGACGTCTATCCACGTGAGTCCTCCCTGGAAAACGTTGTTTTGCCGGGATTTGGCCCCGGGGCTTTTCGTTGGGTGGGATGCTATCGCCCGGCCCGGTGGGCAATCAAGCATCAATGATTGCAACAGCCCTGGTCCAACCGGCTGAGCCACCACGTACTTTCACGGGGAAACAGCTCACTGTGAAGCCGGTCGGCGGCAGCGCTTCGAGATTATGAAGTTTCTCGATGTGGCAGTAGCCGATCTCGCGTCCGGCCCGGTGACCTTCCCAGATCAATGACGCGTCATGTGTCTCGGCATACTTCTTCATTGTGAAGACAAATGGCGCATCCCAACTCCAGCCATCAATCCCGGTCACGCGCACGCCACGTTCGAGCAGGTACATCGTGGCCTCGCGTCCCATGCCGCAGCCTTTGGCGACATAGTCGGGGCGCCCGTACGCCATCCCGGCACTCGTGTTCACCACGACAATTTCGAGCGGAGAAAGTTTATGGCCGATGCGCTTGAGCTCGGCATCGACATCTTTTGCAGTTGCAACATAGCCATCGGGAAAATGCCGGAAATCGAGCTTCACGCCCGGCTGGAAGCACCAATCGAGCGGGACCTCGTCGATAGTGATTGCTCGCTTGCCGTGGTCCATGGTCGAAGCAAAGTGCCAGGGCGCATCGAGATGCGTCGTGCAGTGCGTTGACAGGCGCACCCATTCGAAGCCCCAACCTTCGCCGTCCGGCAGGTCCTCCTTTTTCAAACCAGGAAAGAATTTGAGGATGTCGGGCGCCGTCGCCTGATGGTCAAGGTATTCGATCTTCGGGCCGTAGCCTGGCGGATCGGCCACCACGTCGTTTTCCAGTGGCACCGAAATGTCGATCACCTTACGCGGCATCGTGTCTTGCTCCTTGTCAGCCGGCTTGTGCCGGCCGCACATGATTCTAGTGTGTTTGCCCGCAAGTAAATGCTCGGCCCAACGTCCGGGCATGGTTGAGAAGGAGTGTTACATGCCGGCTTATTGGGTGGCGCGGTCCAAGGTCAACGATCCTGTCGAATACAAGAAATACACCGATCTGGTGCCGGGCATTATTGCCAAGTTTGGGGGCAAAGTGCTGGCCAGGGGAGGGCGTTTCCAGATCATGGAAGGCCCGGACAAATTCCACCGGTTTATCGTGATCGAATTCCCTACGTTCGAACAAGGTGTCGCCTGCTTTACTTCGCCCGAATACGATAAGGCGGCCGCCTACCGCCGCAGTGGCGCGGGAGAAGTCGAAACGATCATGGTGGAAGGGGTCTAGCCCACTGGTTGGGCCGCCCACCCTCTAGCCTAGTTTGACGAAATGCGCATAAGATGGCGGAAAATAACGTCTAATCGGGAGGATAGAATGCTTCGACTACTTAATATCAAATCATTTGCGTGGCTTGCGGGGGCGACCGCCACTCTCTTAGCGGGCGGCATATTTGTCATTTCTGGCGCTCATGCGCAGAACAAAGAGCCGATCAAAATTGGCTTCGGCCAATCGCTCACTGGCTTCCTGTCGCCGAATGGCAAGCAGGCGCTGCTCGGCGCGGAAATCTGGCGCGACCGTGTAAACAAAGCCGGTGGCTTACTCGGCCGCCAGGTGCAACTCGTCTATTACGATGACAAGAGTTCACCCGCCGAGGTGCCCGGCATCTACACCAAGCTGCTCGATGTCGACAAAGTCGACCTCGTGGTTTCGGGTTATGCCAGCAACCAAGTTGCGCCCGCGATGCCGGTGGTGATCCGCAAGGGCAAGGCCTTCGTCAGTCTGTTCGCGCTCGACATCAACGACAAGTTTAAATACCCGAAATATTTCTCGGTGCTGCCGACGGGGCCGAATACGAAGACCTCGTTTACCGAGGGGTTCTTTGATGTTGCGGCTCAGCAAAAGCCGAAGCCGACGACGGTCGCAATGGCGCTCGCCGACGCCGAGTTTTCGCAGAACGCCTGCGAGGGCGCGCGTGAAAACATCAAGAAGCACGGCATGAAGATCGTTTACGATAAGGCCTATCCGCCGCCGCCGAAGACCACCGACTTCACGCCGATCGTGCAGGCACTCAAAGCCGCCAATGCCGACATCGTGTTGATCTGCTCCTATCCGGTCGACTCGGTCGGCATCGTGGAAGCGGCGAACGAAATCGGCTTGAATCCGAAACTATTCGGCGGCGCCATGGTTGGATTGCAGGCGCTGGTCTTCAAAGACAAGCTCAAGACCAAGCTCAACGGCATCGTCAATTATGAGACCTGGGTGCCGGACAAGAAGCAGATGTATGAAGGTACCGAAGCGTTCTTCAAGGAGTATCAGGAAAAGGCCAAGGCCGCCGGCGTCGATCCGCTGGGTTATTACCTGGGCGGCTGGGGCTATGCGCAATTCCAGATCCTTGAGCAGGCGATTAAAGCGGCAAACAGCTTCAACGACGACAAAATTGCCGACGCTCTGCGGAAGGGCAACTTCAAGACCGTGATGGGTCCAATCAAGTTCGGTGCGAAGGGCGAATGGGCCGAAGGTCGGATGATGCAGGTGCAGTATCACGATATCAAACCCGATGCGAACCTGGAGACATGGCGCGGCATGAGCTACCAGACCGTGTTGACGCCCGGCGGTCTCAAGACCGGCAACGTAATTTATCCGTACGAGAAGGCCCGCAAGTAAGCCGCTCTCGATCCGGAAAGCAAAAGCGCCGCGGGCACAACCGCGGCGCTTTTTTGTGTGCAAGTACCGCTAGAGGCCCAGGTAAAATTCGCGGATCAGATCGTTGTTGTTGAGTTCGGCGGCCGATTTCCCTTCGAAGGCAATCTTGCCGTGTACGATGACGTAGCCGCGATCGGCGATGCGAATGGCCTGCGTGAAATTCTGCTCAGCCATGAGCACGGTAAGCTGATAGTGGTCCTTGAGTTGCTTGATCGCATCGATGGTGCGGCTCACCAGAACCGGAGCCAGGCCGACGGACGGTTCATCGATCAGAAGAATACGCGGCGAAAGCATGAGCGCGCGGGCAAGCGCCAGCATTTGCTGCTCGCCTCCACTCATCGAACCGGCCAACTGGTTTTTGCGTTCGGCCAGCCGCGGGAAGACTTCAAAGCAGAAGTCACGGTTGGTCTTGATCTGCGCACGCGCGCGGCGGCGACTCGCCCCCAGAAGCAAGTTCTCCTCCACGGTTTGGCGGGGGAACAGACGGCGACCTTCCGGAACCAGCGCAATGCCGAGATCCACGATGTCCTCAGTAGCCATGCCGACAAGATCGTGGGTCTGGCCGTCGATTTCGGCGAGGATTCGGCCCTGACGTGGACGCACCATTCCCATCACGCATTTCATCAGGGTGCTCTTGCCGTTGCCATTGGTGCCGAGCAACACGACGGTTTCGCCGCTGGCGACCCGGAGCGACACGTCTTCCAGCACCCGCACCGCGCCGTAGGCGGCGTCGACATGCTCGATGCTGATGTTGTTGGCGTTATTGGCCAAGATAGGCTCCGATCACTTCCTGATCCTTGATCACGTCATCCGGCTTGCCGTCGGCAATCTTCTTGCCCGACACCAGCACGGCAAGCCGCTGCGAGAAGCTCATCACCGCACGCATGATATGCTCGATCATGATGATGGTGACGCCGCGCTCGTTGAGGCGGATCAGTAGCGTGACGATATCCTCGACCTCCGAATGTGACAGGCCGGCCATCGACTCGTCGGCGATCAATAACTTGGGTTCAGCCGCCATGGCGCGAGCGAGCTCGAGCTTGCGCATTTCCACCTGCGTCAAGTCGCGCGGATTTTTTGCAGCCTTGGCGTCGAGCCCCACCATCTTGAGCAGTTCCATGCAGCGCTCGTCGGCTTCGGCTTTCGAGACATGATGGCCGACGCGCGCCGCGACCGTGTAAAGCAAAGGCACGCGGATGTTGTCGGCGACGCTCATGCTCATGAATGGCCGCGGCAACTGGAAGCTGCGGGCAAGGCCGCGCCGCGTACGTTCATGCGCGATCAAACCATCCACCTTCTCGCCGCCGAAAGTGACGCTGCCAGTCTCGTTGTGCAGGGTGCCGCAGATGCAGTTGACCAGCGTGCTTTTGCCGGAGCCGTTGGGGCCGATCAGACCGACCCGTTCGCCTTCGGCGACGTTGAAATCCACCGTATCGAGCGCGACGAATCCGCCGAAACGCTTGCTCAGTTGGCTTACTTGCAGCAGCGGCGCGGTCATGCCTTTGAACTCCTGCTGACCCACTTCTGCCACAGGCCAACGATGCCACCCGGCGCGACGATGACGAATCCGATCAGCAGAAGTCCAACAATGAGCAGATTTATAGCCGACGAAATCGTCACTGTGGCCACCTGTTGAAGCGTGCCGAGCAGCACAGCGCCGATCAAAGGTCCGGCCCATGACGTCGTGCCACCGATCATGGGCATTGCGATCGAGTTGACCGCATAAGACAGATCAAACGCCGAACCAGGCTCGATATACCCGATGTAGAAAGGAAACGGCGCGCCTGCCATACCCATCAGTGCGCCTGACAGGACCGTAGCAATCAACTTCAATCGCAGGGTCGGCACGCCGCAGGCTTCCGCTGCCAGTTCATCGTCGCGGATGGTGGCAAAGCCGTAGCCGAGGCGTGAGCGTTCAATCAACCGGGCGCAGGTCAGCGAAATGATGACCAGTACCAGCATAAGAACAAACAAATATTGGATGTAAGGCCCAAAGAACGGAATTTCATTGGGCGGAATGACATATGCGCCGCGCGAGCCGCCGACGAATGACCAGTTCACGATGAAAGTCTGCAGCACGACCGCGAGCGCAAGCGTGGCGATGGCAAAAAAAACACCCCGTAGCCGCAGTGTCAGATAGCCGGTACCAAGCCCCACCAGCCCGGCCACCATTCCTGCAACGATGATGAGGACTGGCAACGGCAGCGGAAATATCAGCTGCATCGGTGCAACCAATGATTCCGGAAAGAGTTCTTCGAGGCTTTGTCCGATTGTGTACAGGCAGACACTGGAATAGGCGCCGAGAGCGAAAAAGCCGGCCGATCCGAAATTCACATACCCGCAGTAGCCGCCCAGAATATTCCATGCCGTGCTCAGCACGATGAACTGGAGCACGGTATAGCTCGCGAAAAAAATGTAGTCGTTGTCGAGGTGGCGGAACACCAAATAGAGTGCCGCGGCGGCTGCGACTTGCCAGAAAATAAAGGCGGGCGTGCGCACGGCTTATCGACCCAATATTCCGGATGGTCGTACGGCCAAAGTAAGCAGCAGGATCCCGAACGACACCGCGGGCGCCCAGGACGGGCCGTAAAACACCGAGGTAAGGCTCTCGATGATGCCGAGCAACAGCGCCGCGATCAGCGTACCCGGCAGGCTACCCAATCCGCCGAGCACGCAGATGGCGAAGATGCGGCCGATATAGTCACGGCCGACCGAAGGAATGACCGGCTGGATGATGATCAGAAAGGCACCCGCCATGGATGCTGTAGCGATCGAGATGCCGAAGGCGATGCGTTTGATGCGCGTCGGATCGACCGCCATCAGGCGCAGCGCCAATGGATCCTGCGACACTGCCATGACTGCGCGGCCGATGAAGGTGCGCGCCAGGAAAATTTGCAGCCCCGCAAACATCGCCAGCGCCGTCAGGCAGGGCACTAGCAAGCGCAATGGGAATTCCATGGTGCCCAGCCGCACGCTTGACCCAATATAGACAGCGTCAACCGAGCGATAATCAACGCCGAAGATCAGCAGCAGGCACACTTCGGTGACGAATAGCAGGCCGAAGAAGAAGGCGAGCCCGCGTAGGGACTCCTGCCCGTACTTTTCGAACGACACGTAGTAGACTTGATAAACGAAGCCACCAAGCGCGTAGAACGCCGGCAAAACAAGAATGCTGACTACGATTGGATCGACGCCGAGCTCGACGTTGACGACATAGGCAATGTAGGACCCCAGCAGGATGAAAGCAGGGTGCGCAATATTGACGATGTCGAGCATGCCGAACGAGATCGAAATTCCGGCGGTCACGGCGGCGTAAAACCCGCCAAGCAGCAGCCCGGCAATGACTGCGTTGATTATAAGATCGAAGGGAATATCCATACGCTGCCGAACCGGGATCGCAGTCGCCGTCATATTCTTTTTCGGCGGGCTACATCGCCCGCGAGACGTCGTCTGCGCGTCAAAAGTGCCGGTATTACCCCCTCTTGGCCCCAGTGTTTTCGATTGCCTGCGGCAAACGATTTAGCGGCTACCTGACCGTTTTTCGCAGTTTGCAGGAAGGCTGGCGGCTTGGCTAGCCTGTTGGCCGATCTGCGAAGATGGTCTTGCGCGACACAATGAAACACCCGCCGTAGTGATGCCGCGGCGGATGCGTGGTTGAGGAAAACGAGATCAGGCGGCCTCGGACTGCGGCCTTACGCCGGCTGGCAACGGCATCGGCTTGTTGGCGCTGTCCTTGAACTCGACGGTCATGAATACCATTTCGCGATCGCCAAGATTTTCCAGGTCGTGCACCTTGAACTCGCCCTTGCCGTAACTCTCGTGACGCGTCTCGCCGGGTTGATAGGTACATTCGATGGTCGTGCCGTCATGCACATGCTGCCGCCCGCGCCCGCCGGACACCGAGGTCCAGAAATAATCGAGCACATGACGGTGGAAACCGACACGCTCGCCGGGTGCAAGACGGATGATCCACACGCGCGTCCGCTCGTTTTCAGACAGCAGCGTCGAGCCAACGCATGGATTCGGATTCTTGCTCTCGCGCTCAAACTCGGCGGCGATATCCGCCGGCCACTGCGACTTTTCCTTCTTCTCGGCCTGCTTGTCGAGCATGGTCGGGGCCATCGAAATTCCTCCAAAGCTGTTGGCTGTCATATATAGGATAAACGGATAAACGAAAAGATCGAGGCTGAACCATTGCCCGGGGCTCGCGCGCGGCGCGCAATCATTATCGGCGGCTCGATGAGCGGCCTGCTGAGTGGCCTTTTGCTGCGGCGGGCCGGTTGGGCAGTCGATATCCATGAAAGGGTCGAGACCGAACTCTCCGGGCGCGGCGCCGGTATCGTCGCCCAGCAGGAACTCATCGCGCGGTTGCGCGGACTTGGCCTCGCGACGGACGAGCTTGGCGTTCACATTACAACCCGCAAGATTCTTGATGCCGAGGGACGCCTGACGCATGAAATCAATTGTCCGCAGGTGCTTACGGCCTGGGAGCGCGTCTATCGCCTCCTGCGGGATGCCTTTCCTCCAGCTCACTATCATCGCGGGCGCGGCCTGACGAAGTTCACGCAGAGTCCGGACGCAGTCCGTGCGCATTTTTCTGATGGCGAAATCATCGAGGCGGACCTGCTCGTTGGCGCGGATGGAATTCGGTCGACGGTTCGACAGCAGTGTTCACCGGATGTGACGCCGCGTTACGCCGGCTATTCGGCCTGGCGGGCGCTGATTGCGGAACGCGTCTTTCCGGCCGACGTGCATCGCGAACTTTTCGAGTACATGACATTCGGTCTGCCGCCCGGCGAGCAATTCCTTGGCTATCCCGTGGCCGGTCCCGACAACGACCTGCGTCCCGGCCACCGCCGTTACAACGTCGTGTGGTATCGGCCCGCGGACGAGGCGACCAAATTAAAGTGGCTGCTCACGGACGATCACGGCGTGACGCACGCGATTTCAATTCCGCCGCCGTTGATTCCGCGGCAGGCGATCGCGGAAATGCGCGCCGATGCCGAGCGCCTGGTTGCGCCGCAGTTTCGGCAGATCGTGCGGCTGATCGAGGAGCCGATCCTGCAGCCGATCTACGATCTCGAGTCGCCCCGCATGGCCTTCGGTCGGGTGGCCATCCTGGGTGACGCGGCATTCGTGGCGCGGCCGCACGTTGCCGCCGGAGTTTCCAAGGCGGCGGACGATGCAGCCGCATTGGCGGCTTCGCTGCAAAATGAGGAGAACGTCGAAGCCGCGCTCAAGCGCTATGAGGCGGCCAGGCTGCCGGAGAATTACCGGATCATCGAGCGCGCCCGCCATCTCGGCGCCTATTTGCAGGCGACCCGCACGCAGGAAGAGCAAGCGCGCGCCGGGCGGCACAGCACCGACGCGGCTGTAATCGCCGAGACCGCAGTGCTGGACTTCCTCTACGCGTAGCGCCAAACGGTCATTGTTGACGGGTTAAAGACCCAGCAATTTCTTAGCGTTGCCGCCGCAGATCGCGGCGCGGGCGGTGCTGTCGAGACTTTCGACCGACGCGACATGGCCGATCGGGTCGTACTCCAGCATGTCAAACGGGTAGTCCGTGCCGAGGACGATGCGATCGCCGCCATAGGTCTTCACCAGCGCTTCAAGTTGGTGCGGGGTGAAGACGACGGTATCGAAATGGACGTTGCGCCGCAGGTACGTCGTCGGCGGGACCGGCAGGTCACCGTGTGCGTCCGATCGCGCCCCCCAGGCATGATCGATGCGGCCGGAGTAGGCGCCCAGGAAGCCGCCGCCGTGCACGGCTAGGACGCGGAGCTTTGGATGCCGTTCGAATACGCCGTCGAAGATCAGGTAGTGGAGGGCCACCGTGGTATCGAGCGGGTTCCCGATCACATTGTTGAAGTAGAAACGCCCGAAGCGTTGCGGCTGCGTGAAGCCAGTCGGGTGGATCAGCACCAGTGCGTCGAGCTCCTCGGCCTTTTTCCAGAACGGCACAAGGGCCGGATCGGACAGTTCCTTGCCGTTGACGTTGGTGAGAATCTCGACGCCTTTGAAACCGAGCTGCGTCATGCCGCGCTCGAGCTCCTTGGCCGCCTCGTTGCCGTCCTGCATCGGCACGCCGCCGAGGGCGACCAGCCGATCCTTGTGCTTGCCCACATACTCCGCGATGCCGTCATTGAGCGCGCGTGCAGCCTGCACGCCGACGTCGAGAGGCAGGTAATAGTAGATTTGCGGCGGCGCCGGACAGATGAGCTGCATGTCGACGCCCATCTCGTCCATAACGGCGAAACGCTCGTCCGTCGTGCTCATGCGCGTGCGGATGTCTGCAGCTTGTTTTGCCATCAGCGCCTGGGTTTCCGGCGTTGAGTCCGCGACCAGCGGATCAGTCGACTGCTTGAGATGCGGTGCCACGATCTCCGCCACACGCGGGACCGCGACATGAGCGTGCATGTCAAGGGTGAGGCTTTTCGGCCTGACTTCCCGTCCTGGCTTGCCGTGCTTGCGCGCAGCCGTATTGGCATATTTGTTCCAGACATTCGCCATTGCCATTTCCCTCGCTTGCCATCGTCCGTGACAGCGGACGATCCAGTAACGATTGTAATGCTTGATTTCAATCCGGGCCTAGAACACCCCGAGGTGTTGCCGAAGGTCGACGCCGTCTTTTTCGATTTTAGCGGGAGTGGAAACGACCGCGACGCGGCCGGTGTTGAGGATCACGATGTCGTCCGCAACGTCGAAAACGAGCTTCGGGTTTTGCTCGACCAGCACGATCGAAAGCCCGCTTTCCTTTAGCTTACGAATGGTCGCCATTACTTCGGCGACGATTTGCGGCGCCAATCCTTCCGACGGTTCATCCATCAACAGCACGCGTGGATTGCCCATGAGCGCACGGCCGATGGCGAGCATCTGCTGCTCGCCACCCGAAAGGTGGGCTGCGATCTGATTGCGCCGCTCACTCAGGCGCGGAAACATGCCGAACACGGTATCGGTGGTCCACGGCGCATGTTTGCTGCCGGGGTCGGGCTTACGAGCCGCAACCATGAGGTTCTCACGCACTGTGAGGCTCTTGAAGATCCGTCGGCCCTGCGGCACCAGTGCGACTCCACGTGCGGCGATCATTTCCGGGGACTTGCCGGTCACCGTCTCGCCGAACACGATTACTTCGCCGCGGCGCGGCGGCAGCAGTCCCATCGTGACGTTCATGCAGGTCGATTTGCCCGCTCCGTTGCGGCCAAGCAAACCGAGCATGCGTGCTTCCCCGAGCTCGAAGGAAATGTCGCCGAGCACGTGACTGTCGCCGTAGAAAGCGTCGACGTGGCTGAGTTTGAGCGCATTAGTGGCCAAGATAGACCTCCCGCGTGCGTGGGTCTGCAACCACCTCGGCGCGGTTGCCCTCGACGATCACTTCGCCGAAGTGCAGCAGCGTGATGCGCTCGGCGAATTCCAGCGCTACGTCCATGTTGTGCTCGATCATCACAATGGTGACGTCGCGCGGGATTGCCAGCAGCAATTGCTGCACGTCGCGGCGCTCGTCGATTGAAAGACCGGCAAAAGGCTCGTCAAGCAGCAGTACCTTCGGGTTTTGCGCGAGTGCCATTGCAATCTCAACGCGGCGACGTTCGCCGTACGAAGTCTTCGACAGCGGCCGTTCGGCGATGTGCGCAAGACCGACGCGTTCGAGCGCTTTGCGCGCGCTCTCGACGATATGGGATTGCCGCCTCATGTCGATCAGCGGGTTCCAGCGCAGCGGCAAAAGCCCAAGCAGCGCCAGTGAAACGTTGTGAACGATCGTATCGTGCGGAAACAGCGTGATGATCTGATAGGTCCGCGCCATGCCCATGTGCGGCCGCCGCCGGCTCGGGACTGCGGTGATGTCACGGCCGAATAGCGCAACCGAGCCGGAATCGGGCGTCAGTTCGCCCGTGATCAGATTGAACAAGGTTGTCTTGCCGGCGCCGTTGGGGCCGATGATCAGCCGGCGCTCACCGGGCTGCACGTCGAGATTGACGCCGCGCGTCACGTGCAGTCCGCCGAAGGCTTTCGAAAGGCCATTGACCGTGAGTGCGCTCATGGCTTGCCCTCCGCCGCAGCCTTGGCGCGCCTGCGCCAGAGCAGCCGCCAGAGCCGCATCGACCCGGGCACCAGGCCTTCCGGCATCAGGATGACGATGGCAACGAAGATCGCGCCGAGGAGCATGTTCCAGCGCTCGATGTAACCGCTCACTACGTTTTTCACCACGACGACCAGAGCGGCACCGACGATCGGGCCGAACAGCGTGCCGGCTCCGCCGGAGATCACCATCAGGAGCACTTCGGCGGAAGAGGTGAGCGCGAGCGTCTGCGGGCTGATGAATTGGTTGTAATAGACAAACAGGATTGCCGATACAGCTGTGAGCAGGCCCGAAAAAAGGCATGCCCAAAAGCGGATGGCCCACACATGATAGCCGAGAGCGTTCATGCGGCGCGGCTGGTCGCGTGTGCCCATCAGCGCGGCGCCGAGCGGCGAGCGCACGAAGATCGCAACAGAGATTATCGTGATCACAAAGATGACCAGCGTCATGTAGTAGAACGAATTTGCCGTATCGAGTTCGAAACCGAATGGCGCGGGCCGGCCGTGCAAGGTGATGCCATTGTCTCCGCCGGTCACGCTGATCCAGCGATACGCCAGGCCCCAGAGAATTTGGCCGAGGGCCAGCGTAATCATGATGAAGCCGATGCCGGTGGAGCGCAGCGATAGAACTGCAAACATGGCCATCGACACAATTCCGATCACCAGCGCCACGATGATTGAAAGCGGGTGACCGTAACCGAGGTGAAGCATGTAGCCGGCGGCGTAGGCGGCGACGCCGAATAATCCGGCATGGCCGAGCGACACCAGGCCGCCATAGCCGACCAACACGTTCAGTCCAAGAGCGAAGATCGCAAAAAACAAAATCTGGCTTGCGACGTTGACGTAATAGACTCCCGGTACCCAATAAGGGACGCTCAACAGCAGCACGGCGGCCACCGTCAGGGTGATCGCGCGCGCGTTCATGGCACGTGCCGGCCGAAAAGGCCTTGCGGCCGCAGCAGCAGTACCAGCAGCATCGGCAAGAACAACACGAAATAGGCAAGCTCCGGCAACATCGCCTGTCCGAAATTGTAGATGAAGCCGATGATGATGCTGCCGACGAAGGAACCGAGCAGGCTACCGGTGCCCCCGAGGATGACCACGACCAACGCGAGCGGCAGCATGTCCTGGTCGAGCCCCGGATAAGCCGAGAGCATGGGTCCACCGATGATGCCGGCGAATGCCGCCAGCCCGGCGCCCAGCGCAAAGACAATCGTGAACAACCGCGATACCCGTATGCCGACCACGCGCGCCATGTCCGGGTCGTCAACACCCGCGCGGATCATGGCGCCGAGGCGGGTGCGATCGAGCAGCAGCCAAAGCGCGATCGCGACGATGACCGCGATGACGATGATCGTTAGCCGGTAGTAGGGGACAACCAGTGGCCCGACGCGCAGAAAGCCGCTCAATCCTTTGGGACTTGCAACGTTGATCGGATCGCCGCCCCACACCATCAGGCAGAAATCGGCGGCGATGAACGAGACGCCGAGTGTCACCAACACCTGCGCCAATTGCTGGCCGGGCAGTTGACGCAACAGGAATCGCTCGAGGACCGCACCAAATGCTGCGACCAGAAGTGCGGCGAATAACGCGGCCAGCCAGAAGTCAAATATTATTCCGAGCATGCCGCCAACGAAAGTCGCGCCTATATAGGCGCCGAGCATGAACAGAGATCCATGCGTGAGGTTCGGAATGCGCATCAGTCCGAAGATGAGCGAGAATCCCGCCGACAGCAGGAACAGCAGGCCACCAAAGGTCACGCTGTTGACTGTCAGCAGCAGCCAGGATGACATGGCTATTGGTTTCCCGCGCTCGTTCGTTACCCCGCGAGCGGCGGGCATCGCGCAAGCGGTGCCCGCCTGCTTTGTTATTGCTTGAGCGGCGGGTAGTCGCGCGAATAGACCGGCTGCGCCAGGAACTTCTTCTCGTCGTAAGTCCAGAACTGGCCGACGTTGTGGTAGGTCTTCACGGTTTTGTTCCAGAGGTTTAGACCGTACTTGGCGCCCTCTTTGCCCAGCTTCCGGACGTAGAAGTCGCCAATCACGTTGCCGAAATGATCGAACTTGACCGGGCCGCGTGGCGTGTCAGTCAGATTGACCGCCCGCATCGCTGCCACCAGCTTGGTCTTGTCGCTGGAGTCGCCGTTGAGCGCCTTGAGGCCGGCTTCAACCACCTGGCAGTTAACGTAGAGCAAGCCGGCATATTGACCCGGAACGGTATTAAAATTCTTCAACATGCCATCGACGAAGCGATGGTTACCGTCGGTCTCGAGATCGAGCGTGTATGGGATGCAGCTCATGAGACCGATCGCCTCGTCGCCGAAGCTCTTGAGCAAAGCATCGTCGCCGCCGGTTTCGCCGGAGACAACCGGGAACTTCAGGCCGGCGCTGTCATAGGCCTTCATGAAGCGCAGCGGGTTCGAGCCGGCAAAACCCTGACACACGCCATCGCAATCGCTGATCTGCGCGACATAAGGCGTGTAGTCCGGTGTGACCAGCGGCGGCCAGATCTTCTTGAGAATCTTGCCGCCGTTGTCTTCGAAGGTCTGCTGGAAGCCGCCCATCTGTTCGTGGCCGAACGCGAAGTCTTCGGAGATGCAGATGACGCGCTTCAGTTTCAATTCCTTGGCGGCGTAGTCGGCCATTGGATGCATGGCCTGTGCAGAGGTGGCCGAGGCGCGGATGAAATATGGATTGGGACGGCGCTGCGTCATGTCCTCGGCGGCGGCGAGGCTCAGCAGCGGCATCTTGTTCTGCGCGATGTAGTCGGTGATCGCCAGCAGCTCGAAGGCCGCGAGTGGTCCGAGGATGGTGTCGACCTTGTCGCGCTCGACCAGCTCCTGCACCTTGGTCTTGGTGCCGGCGGGATTGCCGCCGGTGTCGGCGGAAAAGAACTCCACCTTGCGGCCGGCCATCGTGTAGTTCTTCTCCTTCAGGTACGTGATAACGCCCTGTTCCATCTGGATGCCGCCCTGGGCGAGCGGGCCGGTTTTTACGGTGAGCAGGCCGAGCTTGAATGGCGCCGCCTGTGCAATCGCCGGTGTTGGAAATTTGACCGCAGCCACCGCTGCGCCAGCGGCAGTCGTGGCCATAAATTTACGACGAGTGATCTTGCGAGACATGCATTCCTCCCTTTGCAGCCCGTGCTTTGGGCTTACATTTTAATTGATCGCGTTTGTTGTGACGCGATGTCCGTTCTGGGCCACTTGCCCCACCATGGCGGCCCCGACCGCACCCATCATCGGCTAAGCTATTCCTCGATGTAAAGCCCGATTGCCGCGAGACTGGCGTGCCCACCCACGCAAATGGGCAAACCGGTTACACAATTCGGGATATGAAAATCAGTCGCTAAATACCGAGATAGCTGGCTTTGATTTCGTCGTTGGCGCGCAATTCTTCGGGTTTCGCGGAATAGACGACCTGGCCTTTGCTCATCACATGCACGTAGTCGACAAGCTTGAGTGCAAGATGCGCGTTCTGCTCGACGAGCAGTATCGAAAGGCCTTCCTTCTTCAGCGTGCTGATCGCTTCCCAAAGGCCCTGGATAATGATGGGCGCCAATCCTTCCGACGGTTCGTCCATGATCAGGCAGTCAGGATTGGTCATCAGCCCGCGGCCGATGGCCAGCATTTGCTGCTCGCCGCCCGAGAGGGTCTTGGCGCGCTGGTTGCGACGTTCATGCAGGCGCGGAAATAGTTTGTAGACGCGCTGCAGATTCCAGCCGTGGCGCTCGGTGTGGCCTTCGGCGACCAGCAGGTTCTCCTCGACGCTCAGGGTCGGGAACACGCGGCGACCCTGCGGAACGAGGCCCATGCCGCTGCGCACGGTCTCGAACGATGCCGAGCGTGTGATGTCGTTGCCCTTGAACACGATCTTGCCACGCCGCGGCGGGTTGAACCCGACGATCGAGTTGACCAAAGTTGTCTTGCCGACGCCGTTGCGACCGAGCAGGCCGAGAATGTGGCCCTGCTCGAGTTGGAGCGACAGCCCCTGCAGTACATAGGCGTCGCCGTAGTAGGTATGGATGTCCTGAACGTCGAGGATCGCCATGGTTAGTCGGTCCCCAGATAGATTTCCTGGACGCGTTGGCTTTTCTTGATCTGCTCAGGCGTCCCGGTTTCCAAGATCTCTCCGAAGTGCAGGACGGAAATCTCGTCCGCCACATCGAACACCACGTCCATGTCATGCTCGATCAAAAGGATCGCGAGCTTGGGATCGAGCTTCATCAGAAAGTGCGCCATCTCGGTCGACTCGCCGGAAGACAGTCCGGCGGCCGGCTCGTCAAGCAAAAGGATTTTCGGGTCGCTGGCGAGGCCGAGCACGATTTCGAGCTGGCGTTGCTCGCCATGCGACAGGTTGCGCACCTCGGTGTCCTTGCGGTCGAGGAAGCCGGCCTGCTCAAGCAGCCGATGGGCTTTTTCGTAGACGTCCTTGTAGGAAGACTGGAAGCGCCACATCACGAATTTGGTCGGGCGAAGGCCCTCGATCGCCAGCAGCACGTTGTCGATCACGGTGAGTTTTGGAAACAGGCTGGTGATCTGGAAGGTGCGCGCCATGCCCTTGGCTGTGCGCTGGTGGCTCTGCCACTTGGTAACGTCCTTGCCGAACAGCAGCACCTCGCCGGACGACACTGGGTATATGCCGGTGATCAGGTTGAACAAGGTTGTCTTGCCGGCGCCGTTCGGCCCGATGATCGCCTTGCGGTCGCCCGCCATGACGCGGAACGATACGTCGCGCGTGGCTTTCAATCCGCCGAAATTTTTCGACAGATTTCTGAGTTCAAGGACCGGGACGTTAGTTTTGCTGTCAGTCACGCGCTGGCTCGGGTTTGAAAAAAGCGCCGGGGCCTGATCGGGCCCCGGCGTTGTCGCCGTTATTCGCAGAACTTGCAGGGCGGGAAATTCTTGTCGTAGACGGGCTGCGCCAGGAACTTGTCCTTACCGTACGTCCAGAACTGGCTGACGTTCGGATAGGTCTTGATGACCGTGTTCCAGAGCTCGTCCTTTTCGTAGCCGAACATCTTCTTCTTCTCGACCTTCTTGATGTAGATGTTCTGGATCGGGTTGCGCATGTCGTCGAACGATACCGGCCCGCGCACGGCATCGAGCTTGATGCCGACCATGATCTTGATCAGCTCTTCCGGCCCGGGCCATTTGCCGCCGGCCTTCTTGAGCGCCTCGTCCAGCCACTGCGCGGTCGTATAATTGTTTTCCGAATAGTACGACGGCACCTTGTTGAACCTGGTGCGATACGCCTTGACGAAGGCCGCATTCTTCGGCGTGTCGAGCGCCGCGCTGTAGTGCAGTGCGGAGACGTCGCCGATCGCTTCGTCGCCCATGAACGGCAGCACGAATTCGTCATAGCTGGTGCCGCCGCCGATGATCGGCTTCTT
>Ga0173482_10000012_pt1 | contig 31948 bp, 36 predicted proteins | sample NitcycUS133311R2_FD_136669 | JGI IMG/M metagenome (GOLD analysis project Ga0173482, IMG submission 136669) | Soil microbial communities from Arlington Agricultural Research Station in Wisconsin, USA - Nitrogen cycling UWRJ-S133-311R-2 (version... | ecosystem: Environmental > Terrestrial > Soil... | reverse complement strand
CCTCGTCGAAATAGAGGCAAGCCGCGGGCCGCAAAAGGGCGGCGTGCAGCACATCTCCGTCCCGGTGCGCCGGGTGCTGGCGCGGGCGCTGTCGCTGTACCGCGACCGAATCGAGAACGGCGACCGATGAGCGCCGCCGACACCTACACGCCGCAGCAATTGGCGATGTTCGCCGAGTGGATCGCGTCGCGAGCCGCTTGCCGCCCGGCCGAGTGCCATTACTCCGAAATGAGCCGCTGCTGGGTGCGAGAGGGGCCGCCGGCGCTCGAGAACCAAAATGGTCGCTGCATCGGCTGCCAGGGTTTGCCGAGCAGGCGGTTGCGGGGATGATCGACCTCGATGCCGAATACCTCGCCGCGCTCAGCGATACCTCGCCCCTGCGGCGCCGCGAGCTGCTGCAGGCCGGCGTTCCGCAGCGGGCGCTTGACCTGGCGGGCCCGGCTTTCGCGCTAGTGCGGCCGGTCGGCCGACTGCTATTTGAGCCCAACCCTGACAGCGAGCTCGGCGCCTTTCTCATCCCGGTTCGCGCCGAACACCCAAACACACCAGAAAGCACCAACCCCGAGGCGGCGATCGCCGAAGGCGAAATCGTCGACCTGGTCGCGTTCGATCCTTCGCTCGCGGGGCACTGGGTTTGCCGCACCGGCAACGCCGAATGGCTCGGCGCCTGCCCGCCGCAATACATGGAACCGCCGCCGGTGCCATTGCACCGAAGCCCAATCGATTGGCTGCGCGCCGATTGCCAGGGGCTCGTCTGCCTCGCCCGCGCGCCCATCGAGATCCACCGCTTTTTGCTGCGGTTTGCTGCGCTCGACGTCGCCGATGAGGCGCATGCCGCGATGCTGCTGGCCGTGCTCGAACGACCGCCGCAACACCCGGAAATTCTGGTTGGGGGAAGAGCGTATGTCGGATGAACCAAAAATCCGTTCGTTATTCGGGGGCGATGACTACGCGACGGCACAGCCGGGAGGCAAACCGCCATTGGGGTTGTGGACCGCGGCTGAAGACAACGACCAAATACCACATCCGCGCGATTGGTTGCTCGGCAACACCTTCTGCCGCGGCTACCTGTCGTCGCTGGTTGCCGAAGGCGGCACCGGCAAGACCGCGCTGCGCTTGGCGCAATGCATCGCGCTCGCTGCCGGCCGCGGCGATATTGCTGGCGGCAAGGTGTTCGCCCAAACCAGGGTGCTCTACATCAGCCTCGAAGACGACGCCGACGAGCTGCGCCGGCGGGTGCGCGCAGCGCTGATGCACCACGGCGTCAGCTACGAAAGCACCCGAGACTGGCTCTATCTGGCAACCCCCTCGACCGAATGGGAACCAAAGCAGCCGGTCAGCGCCTACACCATCGCCTATGCCACCCGATGGGGCGAGCTCAAGGTCGGCGAGTTTCTCACCAAGCTCTCGGCCGCGCTGTTCCAGTACAGATTTGGACTAGTCGTCATTGATCCGTTCGTGAAGCTGCACGGCGCCAACGAGAACAGCAATCCCGAGATCGATTATGTCTGCCGGGTGCTGGCGCAGCTCGCGGCGCAATATCACTGCGCCATCGACGTGCCGCACCACGTCAACAAGCTCATCGGCGAAGGCTCGCGCAGCAACCGTACCCGCGGCGCCAGTGCCTTCCGCGACGCCGTGCGCCTCCTCTACACGCTCACCTCGATGACCGCCGAGGAGGCGGCCGAAATGAATATCGACGACCGCGAAAGGCTGTCGCTGGTGCGCCTCGACCCCGGCAAACTCAACATCACCGTGCCGGCCGCAGAAGCGGTCTGGTACAAGCTGGTCGGTGTCAAAATCGGCAACGGCAATGAGACTTATCCAAACGGCGACGACGTGCAAACCGTCGAGCGGTGGATCGCCCCGGATATTTGGAAAAACCTCACGACCGAGCTCGTTAACCAAATCCTGGACACCTTCAGCAACGGTCTGCCCGATGGTCGTAAATACGCCGCCGGTAATGCAGGCCCAGAGCGTCAGGCATGGCGCATCATCCAAAAATTCGCCCCCGACCTCACCGACAAACAATCGAAGATCATACTTAAAAAATGGGACGAAACAGGCATGATCGAAACTGTCCCCTATACCGACCCAACGAACCGAAAAGAGCAAAAAGGCATCGTCGTCAGACGGTGGGCCGGGTGACGGTTCAAGTTTATGATCTACAATTTCGAGTTTGCGCAAGTTGAAAAACCGCACTTGCGCAAAACCCCTAAATTTGGCAGTTCCGCTGGGTTTCCTCAGGGGGTTGGGAGGGTGAGGGTATATATATTTCCCCTCGTAGAGGGGGAAATATTATACCCCCCTTCCTTCCCGAGAAAAATTTTCTCTCGTACAAAGTTTCGAGGGGAACGGCAGGACAATCGGCCGCAGTCGTTTTGGTAGTTGTAGTTTGTATTTGGAGGCTAACAATGGCCGGCTATGACAACTGGAAGTCCCGCGAACCGGACCCGTGGGAGTTTGAAGACAAACCCGAGGAAACGCCGATGGACCGCTATGACGCCTGGAAGCCACTCCTGCGCCAGATCCAGCACGCCGCCGGGCTCGACCCCGACGGCCCGCGGTTAGTGCCGATGCAAGCGCGGCTGTCGCGGGAGGAAACCCGGCGCGCGGTGCGCCGTGCCGGCGAGGTCGCCGACCGCGACGCCATGCTGCGCCGCTCGCTGAGGTCGCTGTGGTGAGCGCGATACTACCGGGGCATCCCGCGTATGTTAGCGGCACCACTTGCAAGAAGGCTGGACCGGAGCCGTGACCGTTACCTCCCGACGATGCAGCACGGCAAAGCATCCGGCACGGTATGCAGCGCGGCATTCTTGCTCTGAAGGTTGTTTCGCCTCCGCTTCGGCGGCCTCTGCCTGCCGCACTCGTTTCTCGGCCGCCTGCCGGTCCTTCTCCTCTGTCCGATCCTGTCCCCAGCGAATGAGTAGACACATCTCGCGCTTCTGCGCCGCCTGGCGCCAGAGCGGCTCCTGATCACACCATGGCGAGATTGAACCGGCGCCGGCTGGTGCGCTGCCGATGGCGAGGCACGCGAATGATAGAGCTGCTAAAATCCGGGGAGCCATTGATCGAACCTCACACGTTCGGTTGTGGTCAGGCGTCGGGCGGGTCTTGCTACCCGCCTGGCGCCGTCTCCCACTTGGGGCGCCCACTGTTGCGTGGTCTTGTCATATCCGGCCAAAAACTTGATAGCAGGGACACGCGATGATGGCTTCCGTCGACGGTCCTCTCCCCGAGCGGCTGCAGCACGACCGCGTGACGCGCGACGCGGAGACGGTCGCCGATGCAGTGGGCGCCATCGGCATGCCTTGGCGCGTCGAAGGGCTGCTCGGCCGCCTCGAGCGGCACGGCCACATCGGCGCACGGGAGCGGCACGCCGGCGAGGAGTTCGCCCGGCTGTTCCAGTTGGCGCACATGGACCCGCTGCGGGCCGCCGACATTGTGCGCGAAGGCCGCGGCAACAGCGCCGGGCCGCACGGCAGCGAGCGGGCACGCCGCCGGATCATCGCTGCGATGGATGCGCTCGGCGGGCACGGCAGCCCGTGCGCTACGGCAGCGTGGTTCGTGTTGGGTTGCGAATTGTCGATGCGCGAATGGGCAATGCGCGAGGGTTGGGGTGGTCGGCCGTTGCGGGAAGAGGTGGCTAAGGGCACACTGGTCGGTGCGCTGGGCGTGCTGGCAAAGCACTTCGGCGTTTGATTGTTCTTGACAGTTCTCCGATATGGCGTATTCGCATTCGCTAGGTGTGCGAGCCGTCACTCAAATCACAAATTGATTTTCTGAAACGCCCGTGCTGAGCAGGCCACCGCGCATCGGTATCGCCCCGCCTCGTATCCCCACCTCAGACAGCCGTCGCGTCCCGCCGCCACCCAAGACGGCCGATCCCATCTACTACAGCCGCGAATGGCGGACCCTCATTGCTCGGATCATCAGGGTCCGAGGCCGTCGCTGCGAAGACCCCGCGCATGTCGGGTTGCACGACCCCAAGGCCCGCTTGTTCGGCGACCACATCATCGAGCTGCGTGACGGTGGCGAGCTGCTCGATCCAGCGAATGTCATGTTGCTGTGCGGCTCGTGCCACACGCGCAAGACCGCTGAGATGCGGAGCGAACGAGCAAGGCGCTGATTTATCGGCCCGAACGGATGTTGATCGCATCCGCTCGGGCCTAACCACCCAAACCTGCCGGTGAGGTTCAGATGGCTACCAATAAAATGGTGGTGTGCGATCTGTTTGGGAAAGCCCTTGATAAACCCTCGCTCGTTCCCAAACCCGGGCAGTCCGATGCGACTATAAAGGGCCGATATGCTGAGTTCATGGTGTGCGCATACCTAGCGCGCCTCGGCCACAACGTGATTCACGTCGATGCCACAGGGTTTGATTTGATCCTTGAATATGAGGGGCGCAGCTACAGACTGGACGTTAAGAGTACAAGCAGAGCTTACATGGGAGCGTACAAGCAGTCTGTGTTATGGCATCTCGTTAAGGCGCAATGGAGGGAAGGCGAAGCAGCGAAGCGGCGAAGACCGGTAACGCCTGATGACTGCGATATGCTAGCTCTCTTCCACAATGTATTCGAGACCGTAGTCTACTATCCCGTGACAAAGCCAATCATGCAGATCAATCTACCTCTCTCTCAGGTGCGCAACACGGACTATGGCGCCGCCAGCTTGGCAGCCGCTGCAGTCGCGAAGGGGGCGGGGGGGTCAAAAATCTGAACCGCCACCGCCGAGCAACCGCTCATGGGCCCAGCGAAAGATTTTTTTTCCTTCAGGGCTCCCGCGCATGAAAACCCAGTGGCCGGCTGACAAAGTCGAGCGCCGCCCGCTGTCGTCGCTGGTCCCGGCGGCGCGCAATGCGCGCACCCATTCGCCGGAACAAGTGGCGCAACTGGCCGCGTCCATCCGGGAATGGGGTTGGACGGTTCCGGTATTGGTTGACGAGGGTGGCGGGTTGATCGCCGGGCATGGCCGGGTATTGGCGGCGGCTGAACTGGGGTTGACGTCGGTTCCGACGATGGTGGCGGCCGGTTGGAGCGAGGCGCAGGTCCGCGCCTATCGCATCGCCGACAACAAGCTGGCGATGAATGCCGGTTGGGACGACGGGTTGTTGCGGTTGGAGCTCGGCGAGTTGCGAGGGCTCGAGGTCGACCTCGGGCTGTTGGGGTTTGGCGCCGAGGAGCTCGATGCGCTGTTTGCGCCAAGCGCCGGGTTAACCGATCCCGACGATGCGCCAGAGCCGCCGGTAAGGCCCGTGAGCGTGCTTGGTGATGTGTGGGTGATGGGTAGGCATCGGCTGGTGTGTGGTGATAGTACCGATGCAGCTATTGTTGCGCTGGCGCTCAATGGCGACACGCCGGTGATGGTCCTGACAGACCCGCCGTACGGGATTGGATACGACTACGATGAGCACGATGACAGAAACAACGAAATAAACGCGGCGTTAGTGGCGAGCGCATTTACGTTCGCGCCCAATGTACGTGTGTGGACACCTGGGCCCCAGAACATCGAAAGGGATATTAGCCGCTTTGGTCGGGTTCGTATGCTCATCTGGGCGAAGGGATTTGCGGCGAGCGGCAACGGGTTGGGCGGCGCATCGACGTGGGAACCAGTTTTCGTAGTGGGGCACACTCCGGCGCGGCGTTTGAATAATGACGTCTTGGAGATTAAGACCGACAGGCTAACCTTGAACGGCATGTCACTTGGAAGTCTGCACCCATGCCCTAAGCCTGCTCAGTTGTTTGTGGTGTTGGCTGAAGCTCTAACCAATCCGGGCCAGGCGGTGTACGATCCATTCGTCGGTTCCGGCACGACGATCATCGCTGCCGAGATGACCGGCCGGGCGTGCCACGCGATCGAGCTGTCGCCGGCCTATGTCGACGTCGCGGTGCGGCGCTGGCAGGCGTTCACCGGCGAAGAGGCGACGCTCGAAAGCGACGGCCGCAGCTTCGCCGCGGTCGCCGAGGAGCGGGTGCCGTTTGACGCCGACGCTGACAGCATCGGCAGCTACAACGCCGCGGTGGCGGCGGTGGGCAAGCGGGTCAAGGCCGGGACGCCGGTGCCGGCATTCTTTCTGAAACAGCAGCAAGGGGCATAGATGCCGAGGGGAGGAGCAAGACCGGGAGCAGGTCGGCCGAAGGGCGTCAAGGAAGGCGACGGCCGCAACCGGCACGAGCCGACCGAGAACGGGCGCAAGAGCGTCGAGGCGATGGCGGGCTTCGGCATCCCCGAGGAGGACATTGCGCGGGTTATCGGCATTAGTGCGAAGACCCTGCGCGAACACTACCGCGACGAGCTCGATGTCGGGCACGTCAAGGCGAACACGCGGGTCGCGCAGAACCTTTTCACGATTGCCACCGGCGCGGGCGCGGGCGCGGTGACGGCGGCGATCTTCTGGCTGAAGGTGCGCGCCGGCTGGAGCGAGTACGCGCCGGCGCCGGTTACGACGCCGCGGCCCGAGGCGCTGGGCAAAAAGGAGCAGGCGCAGGTCGCGTCCGAGGAAGCCGGGCGCGGCAACGAGTGGGGCCATTTGGTTCACTAGCCGATGATGTCGCCATTCGCGCTGCCGGATTGGGAAGTTCGGTTGCGGCGAGGGCAGACGTTGATGCCGCCGCTGCCGTGGCTCGATAGCGCCGAAGCGGGCCGCGCGGTGGCGATCTTCGACAAACTGCGGCTGCCGGATGTGATCGGCCGGCCGGCGTTGGCCGATGCCGCGGGCGACTGGTTCCGCAATATCGTGCGGGCGCTGATGGGCTCCGTCGAAGACGACGGCGAGCGCCAGGTGCGCGAGGTCTTCTGCCTGACGCCAAAGAAACAATCGAAGACCACCTATGGCGCGGCGCTGATGGTGACGGCGCTACTCATGAACCGGCGGCCGCGGGCCGAGTTTCTGCTGATCGGGCCGACCAAGATCACCGCCGATTTGGCGTTCGACCAGGCGGCCGGGATGATCGAGGCCGACCCGGACGGGTTCCTGCAGAAGCGCATGTTTGTGCAGGAGCACCTGAAGACGATCACCGACCGGCGCACCAAGGCGCAACTGCTGATCAAAACCTTCGACGCCAAGGTGCTGACCGGGGTGAAGCCCGCGGGTGTGCTGCTCGACGAATTGCACGAGATATCGAAAAGCGCACGCGCTGCTCGGGTGATAGGGCAAATCCGCGGCGGCATGCTGCCGATCCCGGAGTCGTTCCTGGTGTTCATTACGACGCAATCGGACGAGCGACCGGAGGGGGCATTTCTGGCCGAGCTTCAGATGGCGCGAGACATTCGCGACGGGCGAGCCGCCGGCGCCATGCTGCCGATCCTCTACGAGTTTCCGCGCGACATCATGACGGGCAGCGGTTGGTCCGACCCGGCCAACTGGCCGATGGTGATGCCGAACCTCGGCCGCTCGGTGACACTGGCGCGGCTCGAGGACGAGTTCGCCACCGCGAAGCTGAAGGGCAACGCCGAGCTGCGCCGCTGGGCCTCGCAGCACCTCAACGTCGAGGTCGGCCTAGCGCTGCGTTCCGACCGCTGGGCCGGTGCCGATTACTGGTCGGGCCGGGTCGAGCCGGGGCTGACGCTCGACCGGCTGCTCGACCGCTGCGAAGTCGTGGTGGTCGGGGTCGACGGCGGCGGGCTCGACGATCTGTTCGGGCTGACGGTGCTCGGGCGCGAGCGCCAGGAAAGCGATGTCGACGAGGGCGAGGGCGAGATCCGGCGGGTGCATCGCTGGCTGTCGTGGTCGCATGCTTGGTGCCACGAGGGTGTGCTCGACCGGCGGATGTCGATCGCTGCAGTGCTGCAGGATTTCGCCGACGCCGGCGAGCTGACGATCGTCGACGACGAACTCGCCGATCTCTCGGCGATCGTGGCCCACATCGAGGCGATCAAGGACCGCGGGCTCTTGGCCTGCGTCGCGGTTGATCCGGCCGGCATCGGGGAGCTGGTCGACGAGCTGGCGGCGATCGACGTGACCTTGGAGAATGGCATGCTGATCGGCGTCGGGCAGGGCTACCGGCTGATGGGGGCGATCAAGACTGCCGAGCGGCGGCTGGTCAGCGGGGCCTTGGTGCATGCGCCATCGTCGCTGATGGATTGGTGCGTCGGCAATGTGAAGATCGAGCCCACCGCCACCGCGATCCGCGCCACCAAACAGAATGCCGGCGACGCGAAGATCGACCCTTGGGCGGCGCTCATCAACGCCGTCGACCGCATGTCGCTGAACCCGACCGCCGCGCCGGTTTTCGACGTGCAGGCAATGATCGCCTGACGAGGCATACGGGAAACTAGGCATGACCCTGGTACGCAAAACCGCCGCCGGCAAGGTGGACGGGGCGCTTTCTTATGTGCTCTCGGACGCCACGGTGGACCGCTACGGCGACATCATCGAGCCCGACGGTTGGGAACTCACGTGGTTTAAGCAAAATCCAATTGCATTGTTTAACCACAACGCCAACGCGCCGATCGGCACTTGGCGAAATATTCGGGTTGACGCCGGCAAGCTCATGGCTGAGCTCGAGCCGGTGGCGCCAGGCACAACGCAACTGGCCGATGATGTTAGACGGCTGATTGAAGCAAACGTTCTCCGCGCGACTAGCGTGGGTTTTCAATCTATCGAGAATGTGCCGATCGATCCAAAGAATCCGTGGAACGGCACGCGCTATCTGAAGCAAGAGCTTCTTGAAACCAGCATCGTTAGTGTCCCGGCGAACCCGGCGGCACTGCAACTGGCGCGATCTCTCGGGATCTCGGACGACACCATAACCCTGGCCTTCGGCGAGCATGCCGTAACGAGGCGGGACGTGGTGAAAACCGGCGGGCAAGCCGTGATGAAGCCCCTATCGAGGGGAACACCCATGACTGACCAAACCATCAGTAGGCAGATTGAGGATCGGCAGGGCCGGCTAAACGCGGCGCGTGACCAACTGGCCGAGCACACGCGCGACCCTGAGCACGACATCGATGTGGCGAACACGATCACCGCCGAAATTGACGAGCAAGAGAGGCGCCTAGCGTCGTTGCGAGAAACCGAGCGGCGCATCGGGCTGCGCACCGTGCAGCAGGAGGTGCTGCCGCCGACGACGATGGGCCACAATGGCGGGCCGCCGATGGTGGCGCGCCGGCCGCTCGGGCTGGCGAGCCGGGACGTGTCGCCGGGTGATTTGTACCTGCGGGCGATCTCGGCACGGTTCCAGGCATATGCCCGGGGCATGCCGGTCGAGGCGGTGCTGGCCGAGCGTTACCCGGACCACGAGCCGACCGCGATTGTCACCCGCGCGGCGATTGCCGGGGCGACCACGACGACGACCGGTTGGGCGTCGGAACTGGTGCAACTGGCGCAGGGCGAGTTCATCAACAGCCTTATGCCCAATCAGGTGTTCCCGAAGCTCGCGGCGATGGGGACATCACTGAACTTCGGGCCTAATGCCGGTGCCATCAAGATTCCGTCGCGCGCTACGACGCCGAGCATCGGCGGCAGCTTCGTTGCCGAGTCGGCGCCGATCCCGGTTCGCAGGTTGGGCACGACAAGCATCACGCTCTACCCGCACAAGGTAGGCGGGATCTCGGTGTTCAGCCGGGAGATTGCGGCCTATAGCAACCCCGACATCGAGACGCTGATCCGTAGCAGCATCGTCGCCGACACGCAGATAAATATCGATGCGTTGCTGCTGGACAACGTGGCCGTGTCGACGACGCGCCCGGCGGGTCTGACAAACGGCGTCTCGACGCTCACCGCCACCGCGGGCGGCGGCTATGCGGCGTTCCTCGGCGACTTGAATAAGCTCACGGCGCCGTTTTATGCCGCCAATGCGGGCCGCAATTTGGCGCTACTGATGAACCCAGCGCAGCGCAATCAATTGATGTTTGCGCCGGGACCGGCCGGCGCACCGTTCGGTTGGAGCACCCAGTTCACGGATATGTTCACCGTGATAGCCAGCACCAGTGTTACGGCTGGGGCTGTCTACATGATCGATGCTGCGGACTTCGTGTCGGTCACTGGCGCGCCTGAGTTCGAGGTGTCGGAAGTCGCGACGATCCACATGGAGGACACGACGCCGTTGAACATCGCGACGGGCGCGCAGGGCTCGGGCGTGTTGGCGACGCCGACGCAGTCGATGTTCCAAACCGCCCAAATCGCCATTCGCATGCTCGCCAACGTCAATTGGGCGATGGTGCGCAGCGGCATGGTGCAGTTTATTGGCAGCGGCGTTTCCTGGGCATAAGCGCCTTGCGGTAACGGGCGGGGCTTCGGCCCCGCCTTTTTCATGGGTGATGACGAATGGAAAGCAGACCTCCTGAGCGAACAGTGCCGCGGCAGCCGCGCGAGGAAGCCGACGCGCCGAATGTGCCACAGCCGACGCAGGCGCGCGCCGACGCCATCAAGGAAAAGACGGCAGGCGAGGAGGTTGGACCCCTGGCGGCGCCGCGCAACGTGGACGTGCCGTACCTCGGCGGCGACGGCATTGTTGGTGCCACACTGAACTGCACGATGGGCAATTGGGACGGCGAGCCGACCGGCTATGCCTATGTCTGGAAAAGCGACGGCGCGGATGTGGCTGGTACTGGCGACAGCTACGTCGTAGCGGCGAGCGATGCCGGGCATTCCATTACCTGCGTCGTCACCGCGAGCAATGACGCCGGCAGCACCGAGGCGCCACCGTCCAATGCTGTGGCGGTTGCCGCAGCGAGCACCGAATCATCCGAAACGCGGAGGAAGTAATGGAGAGCACGCAATCACGCCGCAGCACGACCACCGCGGCACCGGCAACCCCGGAAGCCGAGCGGCGGCTGGACGCCAAGGCATTCAAAGAGGAAACCGACCGGCAGATTGCCGAGCGGGTATCCTCTCCGCCGGAACAGCCGACGCCGACGCAGGCCGAGGCGGATGCGATCAAATCGGGCGAGGCAGTGCCGCCAGGCGAAGCCAGAGGCGGCGCGGCGCAAGAACGGGATGTGAAGCCGAGCGCGTCGGGCGCGGGATACACCACCCGATGATGTCCGGAACTTCTCTGGTCTCCAGCTTTTACTGGACGCAGTTCTAGTGCCGAACTGGCTCACCCGCGTGCTCGGCTGGGGAGGCGCGGCGTCGGTGCCTGAAGGCGCGGTGCGGCCGGGGCCATATTTTCTGTCGAATGGTTGGCTGCCGGCCGGGAGCCCGTGGAACTACTGGCAATCCGGCCAGAACGTGCGCCCCTACGGCGGGCCGAGCGCGATGCTGGAAGCCTGCATCAGCGCCTATGCGCAAACCGTGCCGATGTGCAGCGGCGACCACTGGCGCCGGCTCGATAACGGTGGCAGGGAGCGGGTGACCAACTCGGCATTGTCGCGCATCATGCGGCACCCGAATGATTATCAATCGATCTCCGATTTCTTGCTGAATTTGACGCGGCGGTTGTACGAGTGTGGCAACGCCTATGCGGTGGCGCTGCGGAACGCCCGAGCCGAGATCACCGAGCTTCACTTGATGCAAAACGGCGCCGCGATGGTGGCCGAGGATGGCAGCATCTTTTATTCGCTGTCGGGCAACGAGATCATCGAGCGACGGCTCAATTTGCCTCTGTCCCTGCCGGGTCTCACTAATTTATCGCTGCCCGTGCCGGGTCGCGACGTGCTGCACGTTCGCCTTCATACGCCGCGGCATCCGCTGAAGGGCGAGTCGCCGATCCTGGCGGCGCAGCTTGATTTGGCGATGTCGGGCGCGGCGCTGAACCAGCAAGTTCAATTCTACGTCAACCAAAGCCGGCCGAGCTTTCTGCTGACCACCGATGTCGTGATGAAGCGCGAGCAGGCGCAAGAACTACGCGCATGGTGGAACGAGCAATCGCAGAGCGAGAACGTCGGCGGCACACCGATCCTGACGAGCGGGCTGAAGGCGCAGCCGGTGCAGACGAGCGCGGTAGACTCCCAACTGGTCGAATCGCTGAAGATGAACGACCAGAACATTGCGCTGGCGCTGCGCATCCCACTGCAAATGCTCGGCATCGGAAATTCGACATTCTCCAGCACCGAATTGCTCATGCAGCAGTGGGTCGCGACTGGGCTCGGGTTCACGCTGAATCACATCGAAGAAGCATTCGGGCTGCTGTTCGGTTTGCGCGGCGTGCCCGACGAATATCTTGAGCTCGACACTCGCGCCTTGCTGCGCTCGGCCTATCGTGAGCGCATCGAGGGGTTGGCGCGCGGCGTCATCTCGGGCATCTACAGTCCCGACGAGGCGCGGGCGCAGGAAGACCTTCCAGCCGTGCCGGGCGGGCACGGCGCCGAACCGAGGGTTCAACAACAGGTCGTCCCGCTGAGTTACGGCAGCGAGATGCAACCGCCATCGCCCCAGCCGGCGACCCCGCCTCCGCAGGACACGCCGCCATCTGATAATGCCGATGCCACCGCCAGCGAACTCGCTTCGTTCCGCGCTGCGTATGACGAACACCGCCGCCTTGCCGCGTGACCCGCTGGCAGCGGAGCTCGGCTCCGTTGTCGGCATTCTGGAGCGGGAGTTGCGGTTGCAGATGGCGGCGATGCTGGCCGAGGCGCGGCAGGAGATCGAAGCGCTGCGGGCGTGGCGCGCCGAAGCTACCTTGCAGCTTGCCTCGCTGGTTGGCCCTGCCGGGCCGCAGGGCGAGCGCGGGGAGAGGGGAGAGCCCGGCGGGGCTGTCGTGGGCCCGCCCGGCGAACAAGGCATTCCAGGGCCGCCGGGCGAGAGCATTGAAGGCCCGCCCGGACCACAGGGGCCGCCGGGCGAGAGCATTGAGGGGGCTGTGGGTCCGCGCGGCGAGGCTGGCCCGCCTGGTAAGTTTGCCGCACCAAAAGCATGGCAGCGCGGCGTGCATTACGAGAGTGATCTCGTCACTCATGCCGGTTCGAGCTGGTGCGCTATGCGGGACACCGCCGAAGAACCGCCGCACGAGGATTGGTGCTGCGTTGCCGAGCGCGGCGCCGATGGGCGCACACCCACGTTTCGAGGCGCCTGGAAGGCCGCCAGCGCATATGAAGCGCTCGATGTGGTGATGTGTGACGGGAGTTCATTTGTCGCGCTGTGCGAGGCGCCAGGGGCGTGTCCCGGTGCCAATTGGCGATTGCTGGCCGCCCACGGCAAATCCGGCCCGCCCGGCGCACCGGGCCCACAAGGCGAGCGCGGCTACCCCGGCATGCCGGGAGTCTCGCCGGCGGCGCTCGAGGTCGACGGCGAGGGACTGTTGACGCTGCGCCTCGGCGACGGCACCCGGCTCGCTTGCGACTTATATCCGGTGCTGGCGAAGCTGCGATGAGGCACGGCTATCGCATAACGCGGGTCGTGACTCCGGCCGCGAGCATGGCGCTCGTCAGCCTCGATGATGCGAAGACTGCGCTCGGCATCGACGCCGGCGACACCTCGCAGGACGCGACGCTGACGGCGCAGATCGAGGCAACCTCGATGGCGATCAACAATTTCTGCGATCGCATCTTCGTCGTTCAGACCTACCGCGACCAGTTGCGCGATGCGTATGGCGTGTATGGCGAGCCGCTGGTGACCCGGCAATACCCGATCATGGTTGATGACAGCGGGGTGCCGGTGGTGGCGGTCAGCGAGGATAGCGGCGCGCTCGATGCGGCATTTCTGGAGGTCTACCCGGAGCAGGGCGCACTCTATCGGCTCGATGCGAGCATGTTGCCCGCCGCCTGGGGCGCGGCGCTGGTCGTTGTGGACTACACCGCTGGCTATACCGCGATCCCGCCGGATGTGATGGGCGCGTGCTTGGAATGGCTGTCGGTGCGGTGGCACGGTATCGGGCACGACCCGTCGCTGCGCAGCGAAACGATCCCTGATCTCATCACGCAGGTTTACGATAGCAGCGGCGGCAGCAGCGGTTCGGCGATGACAGCAATGCCGGGCGGCGTGCGCGATTGGTTGGCGCCTTATCGGATCTGGTCGGTATGACGCCGCAGACCATCATCGCCAGCACTGACCGCGCCATCGCCGGCTACGGCCAGAGCGTGACCTTGCAGCGCACCGCGGTCGATCCCGTGACCGGCGCGACGACTGTCTCCGAGGAAATCGAGTGCCCGGCGGCGGTGCGCAACTTCGGGCCACAATCGCTCGAAGCCGGCGAGAGCCAAGAGATACGGGTCGTGCTCAGCCCGACCGGCCTCGGCACCTTCGGCATTCCGTCGCGGGACGACATCCTCGTGATCGACGGCAATCCTTCGAACATTCAGGAGATCGCGCCGCTGAGCTACGGCGGCATGCTGTGCCGCGTGAACCTGCTCTGCCGTGGCTGATCAGCGCGAATTGATCCTGTCGCGGCTGGCGGCGCTGTGCGGCGCCGTGAGCGGCATTGCCGCGGTCGCGCGCAACAAGCTCGACGTGCCAAGCAATGCCCGGCCGGCGGTGATCATTCAGGACGGCATCGAAACATCTCTCGGCCAGGCGCCGCAGCAGCACCACAGCGAATTGCAGCGCATGGAGTTGAGCCCAGGCGTCAGCGTCTATGTGCGAGCCGGCGGCGCGGCGGATGCGGGTGTGCTGCTGTCGCGCTACCGCAGCGCCATTGTGGCGGCGGTGTTGTCGGATGACGCTTTGCGCACCGCGATCGGCACGACCGGCCGCATCGACTATCAGGGCTGCGTCGTGCTGCCGCCCGATGCCGAAGCGCTGGAGCATCGCATCGATCTCACCTTCGTCTTTGTTTACGCCTTCCGGTTGGGCGATCTCGCGGCGTGAGCGATCTCAACATCAGCGTCGAGTCCAACATCAACCGCCTGGTCCTACACCTCGACCAGATGCCGGACGAACTGAAGCGGCGGCTTGAGGTCAAGATCAGCGAATTGACGATGCAATTGCTGTCGCGGGTCAAGGCCGCCGAGCCGGTCCGCACCGGCCGGCTGCGCGCGGCGACGCGCTCGTTTGTCGACGTGCGCCAGGACTTTGTGCGCGGGCGCGTCAGGGTACTCTCGACCGGCAAGGCGCAGTCCGTTGGCGCAGCCTTTGGCGCGCTCGAATACGGCGCTCCCGGCAAGCGCCGCAGCGGTCCGGTCCGGGTGCGCGGCTACAGCCGCTCGTCGGGTGCCGTCGCTGCCTATCAGCGCCGCCGCCCGCATATCACCGCACGACGGTTCCTGCGTGGCCCGGCAGCGGCGATGCGTTCACGGGCGCTGGCCGAACTGGAGGCGATCGTCGGCAAGGCGCTGCAAGACGAATTGAACAAGATTTGAGAGGAGTAAGACCATGGCCGCCATAACACTCAACATCGGTCTGCAATCGCAGATCATCGGGGAGTTGAACTTCACCGGCACCAACGACATCGGCCCGCAGATTGTCATCAATTTGCCGGTGGTGCAGTTCGGTCCCAGCGGGGCGATTGGTTTCATTCAGGATGAATACGGCCAGCTTGAGTTGACCGGCGACGTGCTGGCCGACGCGACGACCGGCTCCTTCGGAACCATCACGCACCCGGACGATGCGATGGTGAGCCCGACCACCGACGCCTATTACGTCGGCACCGGCATCATCACTTGGAAGGGCGAGGATGATCTGACGGCGAGGGATGTCGGCAACGTCAACGTCTTTGAACTCACGCCTGCGGTCGAGCGTCAGGAGCACTGGAATCACCGGGTCGGCGGCATCCGAAAGAAAGACTTCAGCCCGGTCGTGCAGCAAACGCTCGAAGTTCACATGATCATGGACGAGTTCACCGCCGAGAACCTCAAAATGGCGTTCTTCGCTTCGGTTGGCCCGTAATCCAATGCCGATCAGTTTCCTGGAACTGGTGCCGAAGCGGCCGAGCGGCACCGTAACGATCGACAGCGAGCAGGGCCTGGCGGAATACGAAGTCACCGGCGTGTCGCTGACGCAGCTTGTCGAGATCGGCAAACGCTACCCGGCATTTGGGCGCACGATGGACGGCGGCGCCGCGGTCGGCCGGTTCCTCGCCATCACCGAAGCGATGCCGGCGCTGATCGCCGCCGGGCTCGGGCATCCCGGGAACCGAGACTACGAACAAGCCGCCGCGCGGATGCCGAGCCAGGTCGTCATCGCGCTGGCGAACAAGGTGCTGGAACTTACCTTGCCGCGCCCTACGCAGGAGGAGGGCGAGCCCGAGGCGCCGCCCGCCGAGGAGGTCGTAAGAGACATCCTGCCGGATCGGACCTCGCCATTGCGATTGAGCAGTTGATTGTCTGGCACCATCCGCCCGCATCGATCTGGGAGATGACGCCGCGACAGGTTTTCGATTGGGTCATTCTCGGGCTCGACCGCGAGAAGCTCGACCGCGCCCGCCGCCTCTCCGACGCCGCCAGCGCCGCCCGCGGCGAGGGCCGCGACATCGAGCGCACGCTGAAGGAACTGACCGATACCTGACAACCTTACGATCAGCATCGGCGCCGACACCAGCAAGCTGCGCGCCGACCTGACGCTTGCGCAGCAGCAGCTAAAGCAGTTCGGCGCCGAACTGCGCGCCGCGGGCGCTGAGGCCGCGAAGACCGGCGACCGGCGCCCGGTCGACGAACTCTCCAGCGCCTACGAGGCCGCCCGGTTCGAGGTCGCAAGGCTCAACCGGGAACTGAAGGGCACCAGCCGCGACATCGCCGCCACCGGCGCCGCGGCGAAGACGGCGAGCCAGCACTTCGAAGCGATGGGAAGCCATTTCAGCGCACTCGGCGGCGCACTGGACGAGATGGGCGCCCGCATGAAGCGCTGGAGTACCATCGTCGTTGCATCGGCGACGGCGGCAGCCTTGGCGCTCGGCAAGCTGGCAACCGCTGCCGCGCACTCGCTCGACGACCTCGACGACATGGCGGCTGCTACCGGCACCACCACGCAACAGATCGAGGCGTTGCAACTGGTCGCCACCAAAGCGGGCGACCAGGGGTTCGAAGCCATCAACAAGGCCCTGGAACGCACCACGAAAGCGATGGGAGAGGCGCAAATCGCGGGCGATAAGTTCGGTGGTGATACGTTGTTCAAGGCGCTCGACATCGACGTGACGCGATTCAAAGACCCGATAGCGCTGATGGAAGCATTCGCGCGCGAACTCGATAAAGAAAGCAACGCCGCCATCAAGGCGGCGCGAGCCGCCGAGATGTGGGGCAAATCATGGGCGAGCGTGTTGCCGACGATGAAGAACCTACGCGCCGAGATGGCGCAAGCCGAAAAGGACATCGTGGCGGGTGGCGGCTTCACCAGCCAGCAATCGATCGATCAGGCAAACAAGTTTCTGGAAGCGCTAGGCAAGATGGCGGCGCTGTTCCGCCGCTTGCGGGACGCTGCCGGCGCCCAGTTAGGCGCGGCGCTAACCCCGGCAATCGAAGCGCTGACCGCGTTTATCGGGGCCAACATCACGCAGATCTCGGCCTGGATCGTGAATGCCGCCGGCTACATCAAGGCGCTAACCGGCGATCTCATCCGGTTTTTCGTGCTCGGGCAACCGGGGCAGCAGACCGAGTGGGGCGCGGCGATCATCAACACCATCCTCTACATCAAGAACGACCTCATCCCCGGCGTCACGGCGGCTTTCCAAACGCTGATGGGAGTTCTCAATCAGGTTGCCGGCGGCATCAATGCCATCTTCGGCACCAGCCTGACAGGCGGGCAAGTCGGCATGGCGCTGGCAATCGGGCAAGTCACTGGCGCCTTCAATACGTTGGCACTGGCCGTTACCGCATTCGCCTCAATACTCGCTCCACTGCTGTTAGCGCTCGGCCCGACCGGCTGGCTCATCCTCGGCATAGCCGCGGCGAGTGTCGCGGTGGGGGCGCTGGCCGCAAAGTGGCAGCCACTGGTTGATGCGGTTGATACCGCAGTCAAAGCCATCGGCAACAGCCTGGCGTGGCTCTGGGGCAAGCTGAAGGAACTCGGCTCGGCGTTTGTCAACATGCCGGCTCTCGCCGGCACGGGGGCAGCCCCGATGGCGGCGGGCGGCAGGGTTCCCGGCAGCGGCACTGGCGACACCGTGCCCGCCATGCTGACGCCGGGCGAGTTCGTGAACCGCAAGGCGTCGGTCGCCAAATACGGAGTCGGGCTGTTCCGCGCGCTGAATGCCGGCGCCATCCCGCGCGGCTTTTTCCGCGGGCTCGGCTTCGCGCTCGGTGGCCTGGTGGAGACGCCGCGCGGGTTCGCCGATGGCGGCCTCGCCACCGCAACCGTGGGCGGGCGGCCGGTGCATCTCCATCTCGGCGGCAACAGCTTTGCGCTGTCGGGCTCGGAGAGCGTCGTGGGATCGCTCGTCACCGAGGCGCACCGCCAGCGCATGCGCAGCGCCGGCACCAAGCCAAGCTGGTACGGCGGGCACTGATGGCGCTCGACTACATCGCCACCGCGCTCGACATACGTTTCGACATTGCGGCGGCGGCGCCGGGGATCAACCCGTTCTCGGCCCGCGGGCTCTCGGGCACGCTGGCGCCGATAGCGCTGGCGCAGGGCGACGACAAGCTCGCGCGCACCGTCAACGGCACGCTCATCAGCCTGGCCGCACCGCAGATGCGCAAGTACCGGCTGGAGGTCGGCGGCGACGACAAGGCGCCGCCTGCGCTCGACGGCCTGTGGGTCGGCATGCAGGTAGCGGTCGATGCGCACGTCGAGCTTGCGTATCTGACGGCTGGAGGCAGCCCGTCGCGGACGCCCGTGGCGGGCAGCAGCCGCACCGAAGGCGACTTCACCTATTACCGGCCGCACTTCGACATGCTGGTCGTCGAGCTTGAGATCCAGCGGCAGGAGTGGGAAGCGGCCGTCTCGTGGTCGCTGACGCTGGAAGAAATATAGGTGCCCGGACCATTCTGCTTTGCATATGCCGGGGGAATGATCGAAGAGCAGATAACCCTCGTCACCACCGGCAACACGCACGGCGGGATGCTGGAAACGGTCGGCATCGTCGGCGACGTGGATGTTACCGTCGGCAGCTCGCAGATCATGCGGCTGGCGGCGCCGGGCAAGCTCACCGACAACGAGTATTACACGCTCGCCGGGCCGGGCCTCGCCGCCGGCACCGTGACGATACCGGACGCCACGATCAGCGCGCCGGGGAGCATCAACTTCGCGCCGGCCGGCGGGGCGGCACATAGCGCCACCTTCGTCGCCACCAAAGCAGTGCCGGTCGGGACGGTGCTCGGGAGCTTCGAGGCGGGCAGCGACGAGGTGTTCCTCGATGGCGTGGAACTCTCGGACGGCATCTATAGCATTGCCGGCACCGCAATCGGCGATGCGAGCGACGCGCCCGTCTCAACAGCCTTCCTCACATGGGACGGCACCTCGGGACTGATGTGGACGCTGGTTGCCGTCAAGCTCGTCGACGACGTAAACAACTACGTCGTCGAGTCGCGGCCGGTTGCGGCCACCGCGAGCGGCGACTTCCCGGCCGCGCTCAGCGGCATGCCGAGCGGCGACTGGTACAGCGTCACCGGCATCCCTTCCGCCGCGCTGTCGAGCCTTACAGCGGGCCTCTCCTACAACGTCAGCGGCAACGGCATTCCGGTCGGCGCCACCTTCATCGCGCCCGCCAGCGGCGCCACGGCAATCACCATCGACCAGCCGGCAAGCTCGGCCGAGATCGGGGCGATCCTCACCATCACCGGGCCGCGCACGCCGAACGCGGCATTCGATCCGGCATTGCACGCACGGTTCGACGAGGACGTGATCACCGTCGAGATCGCCCATGCCGAGGGCGACTTCGCCACCCTCACGGTGGGGCTGCGAAACCCCGGCGTCGGTTTGCTCGCCGCCGGTCGCAACTTGTGGTGCTGGCTCTCATGGGATCAGGCGTGGCCGGATGGCGAGCCCGATCTGGTGCCGCTGTTCAATGGCCGCTTGGTCGGCGTGCCGCGCCTCGCAGCGGGCGAACTGGTCGAGTTGCAGTTCCTGGCACGGCCTGACGATTACAACGCGCAGAAGGCCGCGCTTGCGGCGTCGCTCCAGGTATTGCCGTACTGGGATCCGGTGTGGCTCGCCGCCAACATATCCGCCGACACGGTGCTGGAGACGTACTCGGCGCTCTGGCACATCGACCGCACCACGCTCGCGCTCTCGGTCAGCGACATCATCGAGGGCGAGGACGGCACAGTCACCATCGCCGAGAACCAGGCGCTCTACGAAAACTTCAGCCTGGCCTATGGCGAGCCGCCGCTGGTGGCTACCGCCGTCCGGGGCACGGTGTCGTGGTCGCAGCAGGGGCAGGGCATCATCGATGTGACGCCGCGCCTCGTGCAGGCATTCGATGAGGTCGCCGCGGCGCCCTACGGTGGGGTGCTGCCGTATGCGCTCCAGAAGACGTATCCGCTGTGGCTGCGAGAGGGCGGCAGCGGCATGATCCAGGCGCTTTACGGCGACGGGCTTCTGAACAGTTGGCCCAAGCCGGGCACAAATATCGGCGGCGGCTGGTCGCTCAGCCAACTGACCGACGGCTCAGGCAAGCCCCTGTGCTTTATCGAGGAGGCGACCGCTAACAACAAAGGGGGCTGGCTTTCGCCGTTGGTCTACGGCGTGGAGTACACGGCGGCAATCAACGCAGTCACACAGGGCTCCAATGACGCCGAGCCATCGGATTCCGAGATTGTCATGGGGCAGGGGCTAGAGCGCATCGTGCTGTCGTTTCCGCTCCAGACCTACAACATAAGAATGAATGTCGAGTATCGCGCCGACCGGCCGCGCACCGAGACGGTGAGCGCGGTACTGACGGCGGATGTGCAGCGGGTGCTTTCCGACACGGCCGATAGCGACAGGGAAAGCATCGACCTCAGTTCGGATTTCGTCGGCCAGGGCGTCGACCCCGGCGGCGGCGTGCCGATCGGCGATCTCGCATACAAGAGCTATTTCCAGACCGACCGCGGCACGGCTAGCTTCGAGTACCTGCTCTTAGCGGCCCGCGCCAAGATGCGGGCGCGGGCGCGCTCGGTCGAGGTCACGCTGGCAACCGATTGGCGCACCGCGCTCGACATCGGACTGCGCCACAGCATCACGTTGCTCGACAGCCGGCTACCGGGCGGAAACGCTACCGGCAAGGTCAAGTCATACACGCTGCGCTGCGCCGATGGCGTCATGCTCGGCGAGTTTACGATCGGCTGCACGATCGGCAACGGCACGCCCAGCGTCCCCGCCATAGGGGAAAATACTTATGTCGACGACCCCTATGTCGAGCGCGGCTGGCAGGTCGTGGCGGGGGCGCAGTACCCGCTGATCGAGGACGAGCTGGCCTATGAAACGCTCGACGCCTTCGTCGTGGCCGACGACGGAATCAATCTCAGCTACTTCACCGCCGACGAAGCGGTTAACTACTGCACCGTCGAAAACGGGCTGGAAGAACAGCTCACCGAACTGGAGAAATTTCAGAACACGATCGCGCCGACCAACGGCGACCCGCTGAGCAAGGCGCAGGAGATGACGACCACCGTCACGCTCGACCTGCGCCCGGTCCAGGGCTCGGAGTTTCACACAGACTTTTTTCCGGCGCTGTCGCAGTTGTCGTTGCCGAAGACCATCGACCTGGCTGCGGAATAAGCCATGCCGCACGGCTTTGAGTACATTGTCCGGCCCTATCAATCGCCGGACTCACTCGGCGGCACGGTTATTCCGGCGACGCCGAAGGGCACCCGCGAGCGCGCACGCCTGACCTGGGGCGGCAAGGGCACCATGCCTTCGGTGCGGTTTACCGGAGTCGATTTCAATACGGTTAAACGCAAAACGGTTGTGAATACCGAGAAGGAACGCGAGAGCGACATCGTCCGCATCGAGCAGCCGGGCAAGCCGGAAAACTATGTCGATGTCGCGCGGGCAAAAAAAGTGGAGCTCACTCGGGACGAAACCGAGGTTACACCGCAAAGCCTCGCCGATACTCAGTACGCCGCGAGCGGGATCGACCCGCGATTAGACGGCTACGAGTTCCATCCGCCGTCCGACAGCAAGACGACGAAGTCGACCGGCCCGGCGACTTGGAACATGAAGAACCAGCAGTAAATGGTCTTCGTCGAAGATCCGTGGTCACGCATCGTCGCGGTGCATTGGGCGGACGATGGGCCGACCGATCCCGGTGGAGACGGCACCCAGTGCGGCAGTGGGTGGTTCCCATTAGGCGGGTGGTTCCCCGGCGGCGACGGCTTTCCCCCGCAGCCTATATCCGGGACGGCAAATATGTTGGTCGAGCATGGTGGGGTTCACTGGAACCCCGCCGTTGCCCAGCCACCACCCGTTGACAACCCTTATCTGTTTTTTATTCCCGGCCTCGGCGCGTCCCACCTCACGATACGCATCGCATGGAGAGGGGTATTGCCTCCCGAACATGAAGGCATTCTGCCCCTCCTGGCGGGGCTTTGGATATTCCCGGGCAGGGCGCCCTATCCGCCATATAACAATGCCGCCGGCACTCCAGTGCCGGTGTTACAACGCCCGCCCTTTAGTCCAACCGTAAGCGCCCAGGTTATTGGCGACGGGAGCGTGGCGTTTGATGGGCCGGAAATACAAATCGGGAAGTTCGATGTCCCATGTACGGTTGCCGCTGATTATGCGGCCTACACATTGTCAGGAGTGGCGATGGCGCCCCGGCCGTCTGTGCCGTTTATTCCGTCCACGCGCGCCGGGCCGCCTCATTTCGGCTTTCCGGGCGATCACCCCGGCGACGGGATTTGGATCTCGGTTGAATATGTTTGCCCTGATGCTGTCGCCCTGCGGGCCGTCGGTTAGTTAAATGGATCTGACCTTCCGCCTTCCTGGCCCGTGGGGTTCCGGCAAGGGCGCGAACCTTCAGCCGAGTGAGGTCGACAACAACTTCTGGGAGCTGGCCCAGGCGATTGTAGACCTTCAAAGCAACCCCGCGCAGCCGGTCGGCATCGCGTCGATAAGCGTCAGCGGCACGCAGATGACGATAACCCTGACCGATGGCACGGTCATGGGTCCGTTTACGTTGCCGGTGCTCACATTCCGGTGGCGTGGTGAGTATGAGGCAGGTGCGACGTATGCGGAATTGGATGTATTCACCGTCACTACCGGCAACCCGTGGATAGCTGACACCAGCACGGTGCGGTATGGCATCTTTCTGGTGCAGGTTTCGATCCCGGCTGCGCCGATGTTCGATCCTGATCTTCAAATTGATGGCGCGCCGGCTTTCCTTCAGATGTTCGGCTCGGTCGATACGCTGCTGTCTACGCTGGCGGACGTTGCTGTCGACGAGCCGCCCGGTTTCAACCCGCTGGCCGAGGGGCACGTCCTGCGGTGGACTTTCGACACCAATAAATGGGTGAACTCCTACCTCGGCTCGATGGCGGTGCAAGACGCCAACAACGTCCACATCATCGGCGGGCAGATCGGGGGATTGCCTGCTCCGGTGGCGCCCGGCGATGCCGCGACCAAGGCGTATGTCGATGCGCTCCCGGCCGGCATGATGGTCGCCGACCGGACGATGATGGCGAACATCTCCGGCCTGACCGGGCCGGCGCTGCCAAACACTCTGTCGGATTTTCTCGACTACGCGCTCCTGACCAGCGCCCGCGGCACGCTGCTCTATCGCGGCGCGTCCGGCTGGATCGCGCTGGCGCCCGGCACCTCGGGCTATTTCCTGAAAACCCTCGGGACCGGCGCCGACCCCGCATGGGCCCCCGGCGGCTCGGGCGTGACCAGCATCACCGCGGGTGCCGGCATCGACACGACGCCCGACACGATTGTCGCATCCGGCAGCGTGGCGCTGGCTGCAATCGCCGACAAGACGGTGCTCGCCAATGTCAGCGGTGCCTCGGCCGCGCCGGCCGCGACGACCCTGACGGTGTTCCTCGATAGCGTGCTGGGCAATACCCGTGGATCCGTGCTGGTGCGTTCCGGCAGCGGTTGGGTGGCACTGGCGCCGGGCACCTCGGGATATTTTCTCCAGACGCAAGGCTCGACCGCCGACCCGCTATGGGCCAGCCCGGCGGGTGTGGGCACGGTCACGTCCATCTCGGCCGGCACCGGCATTAGCACGGGCGGTGCGCCGATCACGGGTGCGGGTACGGTATCGCTGGCCGCGATCGTCAACAATTCGGTGCTGGCAAACATCAGCGGTAGCAGCGCGGCGCCGATCCCGGCGACTGTGACGCTGTTGTTCGATACCGTGTTCGGGGCGGCGCAGGGCGCGGTGCTGTATCGCAACGCTACCCAGTGGGTGGTGCTCAGCCCTGGCACGTCGGGCCAAGTGCTGACCACGGGCGGCGCCTCGGCCAACCCGGCGTGGGCTAATCCGGCGGCGGGCGCGCCCATCGCTAACCTGCTCCTGTTGGCGAACATCAGCGGCAGCACGGCGGCGCCGAGCGGCAACACGCTGAGCAACATCTTCGATGCGGTTCTCGGGTCGAGCCGCGGCATGCTGGTGTACCGCGGCGCCACTGGGTGGACGACGTTGGCCGCCGGCACCGCCGGGCAATTGTTGCAGACCGGCGGCACGGCCGGCAACCCAAGCTGGGTGACCGGCGCCACCAGCATCACGACGAGCGATACGCCGCCGGCATCGCCGGCAGATGGCGATGCGTGGTGGGATAGCGTCGGTGGGCAGCTTTATATCCGATATGACGACGGCAATAGTAGCCAGTGGGTGATCGCCAACTCCGGGTTGCAGGGTCCAGCGGGGCCAACGGGCGCTACCGGGGCCGCCAACATGAGCGGCATGACCGCGGGGCAACTGCCGCTGGCGGCAACGGCAACGACAGTCACATCATCGATTCCGCTGCCGCTGGCAGTGGCGCAGGGCGGCACCGGCAGCGCGACGGCAGCGGCGGCCAGGACGGCTCTGGGGGCCGCCAATATTGCTGGCGACACTTTTACCGGCTTGGTGCATATACAGAACCCAGGCGGGTATTCGACGCTATTTCTCGACAGCGCAAGCGGCACGTCACGCACCTTGCGCGGCACCACTGCCGGCTCCCTACGCTGGGACATCGACCTGGGCGATGCCGTGGCCGAGGGCGGGGCCAATGCCGGCGCAAATTTTGTCGTTACTCGCTATAGCGACGCGGCGGCCTACATTGGCGCTGCGCTGACGATCAACCGGGCCACCGGCAATGCGGTATTTAGCGGCACGGTGACGGCAAACAGCGTTCTGCTGACATCCGATGCCGGGCTAAAAACCGACATCGAGCCGCTGGGCGAAGCCTTGCCGCTGGTGGCGGCGATAGAGCCTAAATCATTTCGTTGGCAAGATGGTGACGAGACGCGTCACTCCGGTTTCCTGGCGCAGGACCTGGCGGAAATAGAGGTGCCCGGCATTGTGGAGGGCAAGCCCGGCGAGGGACTGGCGGCGGATGTCGGCGCGGTGTTGGCGGTACTGTGGCAGGCCGTGCGCGAGCTGTCAGAGGAAGTGACGCAGCTCAAGGGGCGCAGATAATGGCGCAGACGGTCGAGGTCGCCGGCGTCGAGGCTGGGCCGCTCCTGTACGCCTGCGTCAACGCCATCAAGGAACTGGCGGCCAGAATTGAGATATTGGAGGGCAAATAAACATGGCCCTCGATTTCCCTAACTCGCCAACGGTCGGCCAGGTCTTCAACGGCTGCACTTGGGACGGGACGAAGTGGAGCCAATCATCCGGCGGCGGCGGCGGTGATGTCGTCGGGCCGGGCAGCGCCGTCAGCGGGCGCGTCGCAACGTTCTCTGGCACCACCGGCAAGTTGATTGCCGATAGCGGCGCAAGTATTGCCGACCTGAATGGCGGCAGCAGCATCGCGATCTCCTCGCCGGCCGCCCGCGACATCCTCAGCTACAACAGCAGCAGCGGCAAATTCGAGAACGTCAGGCCCAAGTACGAAATCTCGACCTACGTGCCGGGCACGATGACGGCAAACCAGAACCTGCTGTTCCATATGTTCAGCAAAGCCGTGACCCTGCCCGCGAACCTGGGCGCTCACCTCAACCACAGCACGGTTGCCGGCGGCGGGGTCCCGGCCACGGGGCCCACCGCGATCGTGCTTCAGAAGGCGTTGGCGGCGAGCCCGACGACGTTCAGCACCGTCGCCACGATCACCTTCGCTGCGGCGTCCGTGACCGGCTCGATGTCCACCCAGGCCGCAATCACCTTCGCCCAGGGCGACCGCTTACGGATACGCGGCCCCGCCACCCCGGACGTGGCCTTCGCCGACTTCCATTTGTCATTAGTGGGTTTCGAGACATGACCGGCTTCACCGACAGAACATCGCAGGGCATTCTCGGCCATCTTGTCGGGAAGACCGCCATCTACACACTGCCGACCGCTTATGTCGGCTTGTTTACCGGGGTCGGTACGGACGCCGGGACCGGGTTCACGGAGGTTTCGGTCGGCGCTTATGCCAGGGTCGCGACCGCTGCCGCCGACTGGAACTCACCCAGCGGCTCGGGACCGAGCACGATCAGCAATGCCAACACGCTGACCTTTCCCACCGCGACGGCAGATTGGGGCAGCGTGATAGCGTTCGGATTGTTCGACGCCGCGACCACCGGCAACCTGCTGTGCTGGGACTTCTTCGGGAATTACTCCTGGCTCCCGGCGACGGTTTCCGCCGCATCCGCCGCCGTCATCACGAGCAAGGCGCACGGGTACATTGCCGGCGATCTGGTCGAGTGGACGATCGAGTACGGCGGCACCAACCCGACCTTCTCGCAGAGCAACTTCACCGGCATCCTAACGGTGGCTTCGCCCAGCACTGATACCTTCACCGTGACCAACGCGGCGACTGCGGTGAACACCTCGGCCACGGGCAGCGGCATGGTTAGGAAGCTGGTGAGCCAAGCCATCGCCAGCGGCGCAGCGGCGGCGTTCCCGGCGGGCTCGCTGATCATTACGTCGAGCTGACGATGGCGGCGGTTTTTATCGAGGGATTCGATAAGTATGGCGGCGTCAACAGCAATGCGGCTGGCGTTGCAGCGCTACTTACGGCCGGGGAGTGGACGAATGTTGGTGCGGCGGCAACTGTTGTTGCGGGACTCAGCGCGAGCGGAAACGCGATCTCGATCGGCGGGACAACCGCGTTAGCTAAAACCCTGACGACAAATTTTTCTAGATTGATTGGCGGCCTGCGAATAAATGGCAGCCTCGCGGGACAATCCGCGCCAATACAGTTCCGCGACGGCATTACCGCCCAGTGCAGCATTACATTAGAGACAACCGGCGTTATCAACCTGCGAAATGGAGGCGCTAGCGGGACGATATTGGTTGGCGGCGCAGCGATTAGCCCTAATTCCACGCACTACCTCGAGTGGGATATTTCGTTCAGCAACTCATCGTCATATCAAGTCTGGCTCGATGGCGTGTCCCTATTTAGCGGCACGGGAGATACGACCGGGACGGCAAACAACTATGCCAACGCAGTTGCCTTGCAGCAGGTAGCGGGAGCCGGGACACTTACAGTTGACGATTTCTATCTATTCGACTCGACCGGCAGCACCAACAACGCCGTTCTCCTGACCAGCCCGCGCGTCGAGACGACGTTCCCGGTGTCCGACAGCGCCGTGCAGTTCGCGGTTGGCGCCGGGATTCTCGGATCGAGCGCGGCGCGGGTGACGGCGACGAACGCGCCGGCCGCGGCATCTCTGGTGCTGCGCCGCTTTGTCCCGGCCGTCGCCTGCACGCTTAACTCGGTGACCATCATGCCGGGCGCCACCAGCGGCACGGCGAACTATCGCGGTGTCGTCTACGCAGACAGCGGCGGCACCGCGCCGGGAACGCTGATGTCGAGCGGCACGCAGGTAACAGGCGTCACCTCGGGCACGGCGGCGACGCTGCCGTTAACGACGCCGCAGAGCCTGTCCGCCGGCACGCAGTACTGGATCGGCTTTATCAACGACACGAGCGTCGTGCTGGCCCAATCGGATGCTGGCGCCACCGGATACCGGGCCGCGAACACCTACGCATCCGGCGCGCCGGGGACAGCGCCCGCGATGACCTCGGGGCAAGCGTCGTGGCTGCTGTGGGGCAACCTCACCGGCATCAGCGGTGCGAATTACAACGAGGTCAACCAGCAACCGCCGCCCGGCCAGTACAGCTATGTCTTCGACGCGACGGTGAACCACGAGGATTTGTACGGCTTCCCGGCACTAAGCACGACGCCGGCTTTCGTCTACGTGACTGCCGTTAAATCCTATGTGCAGAAATCCGACGCGGGCGCAAAGACCGTCTCGATGCGGATGAAATCCGGCAGCACTGACAGCGGCGGCTCGGCCACGGGGCAGGCCCCGGCCACGACCTACGGCTGGCTGGCGTCGTATTTCTCCACCGACCCGAACACTAGCGCTGCGTGGACGCCGAGCGCGCTGAACAGCGCCACCAGCGGCTTCAAGGTAGACTCCTAATCCAATGACCGACGCCCGGCTCGGCGGTCTCGGGCGGGAAGCGCTCGTTGCCGAAGCAGGCGATCTGCGCCTGGGCGGCGTTGTCCGAGAGGCGCTGGTTGCCGGCACGGGACTGCGCGCCAGCGCCGGCGGGCGCAGCCAGGGCCGCGTAGCGGCTAGTGTGCTGTTCTCGGGGATCGTGCTGTCGGCTTCCGCCAAGGCGCAGAGCCGCACCCGTGCCGCCGCTAGCATCAGCATCGGGTTTGCCGGTCGGATCGGAGCCCAGTCGAAGGCCCGCTCGCAGATGCCGCAGCCGGTGACGAATTTGGCGGGTCGCCTCGGCGGGCGCTCCCAAGGCCGGATGATCCGCTACGACGCCACCGTGGTCACCGGGCGGGCGATGGCAACCAGCCGGATGCGTGGTGCACCAACCGTCGGGCCGCCGCCGATCCTTCGGCAATACGCTGTGAGCATCGTCTCGTAGGAGGCTGCCGTGATTCTGGAAATTCTATTCGTCGTCGTGATGTTCCTCTGGCTGCTCACGATCCTGCCGTTGCCCCCGATGGCACCGTTCTCGGCGAGCAACGTCTATTTTGCCTTTGTTGCCGTGTTGCTTTTGGGGCTCTACATTTTTCTTCCCGGCATGCGGTGAACACCGTCCTTGCCGCGGCAATGGGGCTGGTGCTGGTGCACCGGCTCGACGGCGGCGATGTGTTGATCAACCCGAAACACGTCACGAGCCTGCACAGCCAGGCGTTGCCGCGTCGCAAACTGTACCCGGTCACCGCACACTGTGTGGTTGGGTTGCTCGATGGGATGCGGCTCTCGGTGCTCGAGCCGTGCGCTACAGTGCGGGAAATACTGGACGCAGCGGCGCCCGATGCCGCTCGTTAGGCCGGCAGCTTCTGCCACTGCTCGGCGATGATGCGCTCGAGCTCGCCGAGGTCGGCCGGCGCCAGCGCGGCGCGCGCATCCGCTAGGTTCTGCTCGTTGGCGCCGAGCAGATCGGCGAGCTCGTTCGAGCTGGCGCAGCGCTTCACCTTCACGCCAAACAGCGCCAGCGCCCAGGTGCGCCAATCTCTCTTGCCGGCCTTTAACGGCGGCGCGATTTCGTGCTGCGCATTAGTCACCTGCTTATCCGCATCTTGCGCATTGCTAATCGGCGGCGGCGCCTCGGCCGGCGTGTGGTGGTCGACCTCGGCGAAAAAAGGATCGTCGTCAGCGATGCCCACGGGCGGCGCGTCCTCGACTGGCGGCTCTGGGGCCGGCACCTCTGTTGCGCGCGGCTGGCGGGCTCGACGCGGCGCCAGCGAGCCCGGATAGCCTTCTTCCTCGACCACGCTGCTGGTGGGAGTCTGTTTCGGCCTGCGTTGGGCCTCATAGGCGCGGGCGACTTCGTCGGCGGCTTGCCGGAACCCGGCGGCCCGCAGGAACTCCACCGCGTTCTGGTTGTCCTCCCACCAACCGTCGAGCCGCTCGGGGCCCAGCCGGGCCGCCTCGTCGAGACAGATCCGCATCGCCTCGCCGGCGGCACCGGCACTGCCGTAAATGTTCTCGACGCCGTCGAGGTCGACCACCGCGAACTCGGGGCCGACTTCCCTCACCGGCTCAGCCGGTATTGAATAGTCTTCGCGGCGCACTTCATGCCTTGGCTCGTGATCGAGCGTCTCGCCATGAAATTCATCCTGGGCATAGATACCGAGCAGGATCTCAGGCAGATGACGCCGGGCCCAGGCTCGGGTCGAATAATAAAATAGCTGCTGGTCGGGGTCGCCCTGCCACAGTGGGGAATTCTTGACGGCGATGGCTCGGACCGGCGGTGACTGATATTCAAGCGGCTCGCTCTCGCCTTTGACCCATCCGACGATGCGGCAGCGCCGTTCCTGCCCATCGCCCTCGTAGACCGGGCGCAGTCGTCTCAGCAGCGCCGGGCTGGCGTTCACGATGGCGTGGATCAACTGCGCCTCATAGGCAATCGTCTCCTCGCCGCTGCGGTTCTTCACCACATACGCCTTGTTCGCGACAGCGAAGGGATCGGCTCCCCATTTCATCGCCTGCACAGCAATGGCGAGGCAGGCGCCGGGGTTGCCGCGAAACACCGGGCGCACGCAGACGCCCGAGATCGCCATCAGCTTGGCAAACTCCATCACCTCGCCCATCGAGCGCGGCGCAATCGCAAAAGCGCCACCCGGCTGCGGACTCAACGTGAGTGCGCCGGCAGCTTCGCGGTCGATCTTACGTTCGAGTTCAGCGGTGCGATCGCTCATCGTCGGGTCCTTCTGCGTTGCTGTCGCTCGCAGGCGAGACAACGCCGGAAGCGCCCCGCTTCAAGTCGAACGTTGGTGCCTGTAAGGGGATGACCGCGACGGCAGTGCGTGCGGCCCGTGTTCTGATTGCGGTGGCGACCTCTGGCTACGGTGGCGCGGACTTTGACCGCCGCGTCTCCGAGAAACAGGTGCTCAGGGTTGAAGCAAAGCGCCCGGCCACACCGATGCAAGACGTGCTGGTCGCCTGGATCGCCGTAGTAGATCATGAACGAAAGGCGATGCGCGTAGATGATCAGATGGTCATTGCGTGGGCCGAACGCGGCTCTGCCAAATCGGCCTTGAGCCGTGGGCGCTCCCTTCCAAATCCAGCACCCATCGTCGTTAATTTCGCGGAGATGCTTATTCACGAACACGAGCATGTTCGGGACGTACTTTTTGAAATGCTCATAGAGGTCAGCGCGAGAGGGCGAGGCGTTTCGCTTAACGTCGGACACTGACTCCTCCCTCTTCGACCCAAGCGCGCACGCCGACAATCTGCACGCCGCTCTCGACGGCGGCGACGCCGAGGTCGCGCAGCTCATGCTCGGTGAGCTTGTGGACGAGCTGCTCGACCTGCGCCCGGCGCGGCGAGCGCATGATGTCGCGCAGCCGCGCCGCGAAATCCTGAATCTCAAATCGGATCTGCTTGCGCCGCGTCGTCTGCCCGAGCTGCGAGCGCGTCGGCTCGTGGCGGATGGCGTCAGCACGGCGCGCCAGCCGCTCGGCTTCGTCGGCGGCCTTCAGCGCTTCGAGCTCGGCCGCGGGATCTATCTTGCCGGCGCTGGCTTTGGCCTCGGCCGCAGCACGGGCGGCGGTGGCTTCCTCCTCGCGCTTGAGCGCCTCGGCCGCCAACCGGCGGCGCTCGGCCTCCACGGCGGCGCGCTGCTTGTCGTCCCACTGCGTCAGCATCCGGCTAAGCCCGTCGCGGCCGCTGGTGCCGCCGATCGCCGTCGAGAGCTTGAGCTTCAGCAAGTCATAGTTGCTGTTGATGAGCTTCACCGCATCGCGATAGGGCGTGGTGCGCGCGAGACGCGCCTTGTCGACCTCGTCGTGCAGCTCCTTTAGCTGGCGGGTCAGATCCACCACCTTGGCCGCCGACGCCTCGTCGACGATGACGCTGCGGGCCGCTACCGCCAGCAGTTGGTCGGCGCGAGAGCGGCGCCCGGCCAATTCCTCCTCGATCGCCTCGGCCAATGGTGGCTGGTTGTGGTGGCGATCGGGCACCAGCGCCCGCAACGCGGAGATCGCCCGAATCTGATCCTCCGACCCCTCGGGCCAGTGGATCACCGCGTGCGCGATGTCGACCGCGGACATGCCGGCGTATTCGTCGAGGTCGGGCAGCGCCGCGGCTTCGGCGACGAGTTGGTTGGTCACAGCAGCGCCTCCTCCCGGCTGAAATCCGGGACCTCGACGTCGGCCGCGGCCAGCCGCCGCCGGG